>Ga0209536_100001839_pt1 | contig 34715 bp, 29 predicted proteins | sample DeeMarSeWOR28_12_FD_187461 | JGI IMG/M metagenome (GOLD analysis project Ga0209536, IMG submission 187461) | Marine sediment microbial communities from White Oak River estuary, North Carolina - WOR-2-8_12 (SPAdes) (version 2) | ecosystem: Environmental > Aquatic > Marine > Intertidal zone >...
CTTCAGATGACCACCGGCCATGATGCCTACCGCGATGAAGAACAACGCCACTACGCAGCCCACAAACAGATAGCGCCAATGAATCACCGCATCCACGAATTTACCGGCCACTTCATGGCGCAACCATTCGATGCCCGCATCAAAGCGCAACCGGAACGCGCTGGGAGTGGTTTTGTGTTGATGGCGTAAGGAATGTTCCAAATGATGCGGCAGTATTAAGAACGCTTCCGCCAAACTCACCGATAACACACTAATAAGGACTATCGGTAGCACTTTGAGCACTTGCCCGATATCACCGCTTAAAAACGCCAACGGCGTAAATACCGCAGTGGTGGTTAGAAACGAAGACAACACGCCCGGCATCACTTGCTGTGTACCTTCGATCGCAGCATTTAGCGCAGTCTTGCCTTGCTTGAGCTGCGCGGCGATATTTTCTGCGATCACGATGGCGTCGTCCATCAACAGACCTACTCCTATGAGCAATGCCACCATGCTGATCATATTAATTGACTGGCCGAACACAGACATTAAAAATAAACCACCAAGAAAGGCCACCGGTAATCCCATGGCCACCCAAAAAGCGAAACGCAATTGGAAAAACAGCCACATCACCAGAAACACCAAAATCAATCCTTGCACACCGTTTTTTAATAGCATTTGCAATCGGTCGCTGACAATGGACGATATATCCTGAGTGAGAGTGAATTTCACACCCGGCGGCGCAATCTGCCGTTCGATGTCGAGAAACGCTTTGACCGCATTCACCGCATCCAAGGTGTCCTCCGATTTGGTTTTGGTGATTTGCAATAACGCGGCCCTTTCGCCGTTAAACAGTACTTTCTCTTCATCCAGCTCGAATCGATCGCTGATATTGGCGATATCCCCCAAACGGAGTTCCGCACCACCTTGGCTTGAACCGACCACAATCAGGTCTTCCAGTTGATGCACTGAGCGGCGTTGATCGGTAAAGCGCAACAAAAAATCCCGATCCCGGGTTTTGATGCTACCGGCGGGCAGATCCACGTTTTGCCGCGCGATGGCGTTGGCGAGGTCTGTTATCCCCAACCCGTGGCGCTTCAGTGCCTCAGCGGATACACGCACCTGAAGTTGATGTTGGGAAAATCCTAAGATCGTTACTTGCGATACCTTGGGTAATTGTTTGATACGGTCTTTAAGTTGTTCCGCATAGGCTTTTAAGTCAGTGACAGTCATGGGGCCGGTGACGGCAATGGAAACCACTTGATCGGTTCGCCCCAGTTGTTTGATGATGGGTAGCTCCACTTGCTCCGGAAAGTCGTCAATCGCTTCCACTTCCGATTTGATATCATCCAGAAACCGGGAAAAGTCCGCGGTGTCCGTCATTTTAGCCACCGCGATGGCGATGCTTTCCAATGCCTGGCAGCGAACTTCCGCGACATCATTAACCGTATCAATAGCGTCTTCAAGGCGCCTACACACCGCTTCTTCCGCATCTTCGGCGCTGGCGCCGGGATAGGGAACACGAACTTCGATTTCTTTGGGTGTGAAGTCGGGAAAGGTTTCGCGTTTTAACGTGGGCAACGCCGATAAGCCCAGCACCACCAGAAACAGCAACAGCAAGTTTGCCGCGGTGGGGTGTGCCGTGAAATAGCGGATCATAGTGGCTGATCCTTAGAATCCGCTAAAACCGCCGTGCCGGCCGAAGCTTCATAGATCAGGGTAGCGAGAGTCTCTTTGTCCGTGACCGGTTCTAACAGCATGCCTGTGATCGCCGGTGATAAATCGGAAATCACCACCCGTTCACCGGCTTTTAAACCGCTTTCTACGATGACGAAGTTGGCGCCACCGGGTTTGAATTGCACGGCGCGGCGTTCCAGGCGGTTGTAGGCATCGGCAATATAGACGTACTGGTTGTCCAGCGCCGAGCGGGGGAGAACCAGTTTATCGGCCATGGCGGTACCGCGGATTTCGACTTCCACAAACATGCCTTTGACCAATGGCGGTTTGACCCCCGGTTGCACGTCTTTGTAAGGATTCGGAACCTCGACGATAAAACCCACGGTACGGGTACGTGGATCCATGGTGTCACTGGTACGTACTATTTTTCCTTCCCAGGTGTTGCCAATGCCGTTGCGCTGCAAATACACCCGGGCCGAAAGCCCTAGGACTTCGCCAATTGCAACCTCGCGAACGTCTTCGACATTGATGATTTTATTGGTTTGGATTAATGCCGCTAATCGTTCCATGGAAAGATCCACTTCCACCTCGGCTTTACTGATACCGTCCGCCACCACCAGGCGGTCCCCCTGGCGCACAAATTGTTGGATCTCCACATTGGATTCCGCGATACGGCCAGTGAACGGCATGATCACGGTGGTGCGTTGCAGATTGAGTTCGGCTTCTTTCAATTGTGCGTTTAAACGTTCAATATCCGCTTGCAAGCGTTGGCGCTCGGCCGGTAACAGATTAATGGTATTCTTCAACGACTGCACACTTTGTTGTTGCGCCAGCACATTGCGCTCTTCTTTTTCAAAGTCCGATCGAGTGACCGTGCCTTGCGCAACCAAGGCGCGTTTTCTCTCCAATTCCTCCTGCGCTATACGCAGCGCGTCCTGTTCGATTTTCAGCGACGATTTCGCGTTGTTGAGTTTGACTTTGTTTTCCGCCAGTTGGGCCTCGGCGGCATTGATATTGGTTTGCGCCTTCGCTATCGCCAGTTCATAGTCGCTGGGGTCAATTTTGAGGACCGCTTCTCCCTCTTGAATGACTGCGCCTCTTTTGAATTGTTGGTGCATGTGAATGATCTTACCGCTGACCTGTGCCACTCCATTCCACACCTGGCTGGGTTGCACCGTGCCGGTGCCCCTAAGAGTCGGGACTACGTCTATGCGCGGCGCTTCTATGATACGCACCGCACGAGCCGTTTCGGCCAGCGGTGTTTTTTCCGGTTGAGCGCGGTTTTTAACAAGCCCCAGAAAAATCACCACGCCCACAATAATAACAGGGATGACGAGTAGTTTACGTTGGGTTTCCTTTTCCATCTCGGATAACCTTATTTTATGTATGTTGATAAAGCGGATTGTGTGGAAACGGCAACGGGATTAGAAGGAGCCGTTGCCGGTTGATGCTGATTTGCGAACCGTAGTTAACTTTACCATAACCTAATGGCATTACTATCGTTGTAGAGTAACAAATTGTTACCAGTGGCAATGAAATGGTGGGAAAAGCGAGGCACTGCTCAACAGGTTTCGTCCAAGCGCCTGTTGATCATCTTGGACAAAATGCCCGCGGTGTCGTGTGATATTTTTTGACTGCAATAGCGGCTTAGGCTGTCTTTGATGGCAACCGGATTGAGTTCTTGGAGTATGCGCTGCTCATATAAATCCATCACCATGGTTGCAAGGAAATTCAATTGATGTCCGGAGACATTTGGCGTGGTTGCCGGGCTGGCCATTAGGTTTGATGATTCTTCATATTGCTCATCGTTTGAATTATCGTTGCTATCGTTCTCGGTATCGCCAAGGTCTTTAGTGAATGGTTTGGTTGGGGGCGTACTGGAGCGACTGTGCACTTTCAATGTTTGCGTAGTTTTTGCTTGCGAAGCTTCTGCTGTGTGTGGAGTGGGCGCATCGCGACGGGCGAACACTTTTTTCAATAGCGGTTGGTTCGCCACTAGTGCGTTTGGGGCGCCGGAAGCAACCACCATTTTATTGTACGCGCGTAAGTTGGCGCCGAACGACATCATGATGATGCCGGAGAGTTCCAACAACAAGGAGCGCAACACTAAGAAGTAAAATTCCGTGGACTTCGCCGGAAGCCCGGAGATTTCTTCCAAGCGTTGAAAAAAATCTCCGGCAGTTTGCCGCCTGGCGGTGTTCAGCGCAAACAATTCGTCACTGAGTTGCATTTTGCGCTCTTCCAATTCCGCGGCGCGATTGATGGAATCCTGGCCCAACGCCCGGCTGTCTTTATAGATGGATTTGCTTTGTTTTTCAGCGTTGAACCGGTAACTGTCTATTACTTGTTGCAAACTGGCTATTTGACTGCGGATATGTTCGCGTTTTTCATCATTGGCCTGGGCTTGGGCTTCTCCGGTTTGCAGCGCGGTTTTTTGCGCCAGAGTCATTACGCCAATGGAAAAACCAAACAACACCACACCCAGGCTGAATAAAATATATCGCCAACGCAGTGAATGGTAGGTTAATGCGGAGGCGGCGATGAAACACAGTGATTCGGTGATTTGGAATAACACGCCGCCGACGATCAACATGTTTTTTGCGGTAACGCTGCCGGAGAAATGCGACAGTCCCTCAATAAGAAAAAATCCTGCCACGGCCATACAGGCCAAGCCGATGCAAAAAATAAAGATATAAGTAATGGATAATGCGGGAAGTCGATTGGAAGTATAAGTGAGTGGTTTCACAGCAAATTTGTTGTTAGATGTTTGTCCAAGCCCCAACCTTGCCAGCAAGGGCTAATAATAACGGTAGTGCTCAGAATTTGCACGCGTATTTTGCGGGAAGCGCTTTGTTTGGGAATAAACGAAAGCCGCAGCCCAGTGGCTGCGGCTTTCGCCGTATTGATAGCGAAGATTATTGCGAAACTAACACTTGATTGATAAAACGCTCGTATGTGGTAACGCCACCATGGGCACCAGCAAGCCATTGGATATCCAAAGCGAGTGGTTGTAGAGCGTCGAGGAGGTCGTTACTCCAATACGAAAACAGCGGCGGTATGGTGTCAGCGAACAATTCAGGATTGTACAAATCGCTGACGAATATCATTTTTACATCTTCAATATATGGCACTAACATGCCTGCGGCGTGGCGGTTGGGTATGGTTAATAAACGAATCACGCGATGACCGTCGGTGATACTCGCCGCTTCGTCATCCTCCACTTCCAGGATCTTCACTTTTCGGGGATTGGTGGAAAAGGCATCCGGGTATAACCGGTGTGGAGCCTTCAATACGGCCTTATAATGATCTTCGGTGTCGTCACCCACGATTAAATCCGCGCCTGCAGCGGCATAGCCTCTGATTCCACCCATATGATCATTATGAAAGTGGGTTGGCACAACATACTTAATGGGTTTGTCCGGCCATTTGCTTTTGATCACCGGTAACACCGCTTGGGTGCGCTCTTCGTAAAGCACAGGATCGAACAACACCAAGTAGTTGTTCATTTCGACGATCAAACTGTGATGGGTGAGTGCCCGTAAGTGAAATACTTTGTCCGCGATTTCTTCCACTACAATGGATTGCGCAATAGTTTGGTCGAGATCGAACGGTACGCCGGCGGGCACGAAGCGATTAAACCAATGTGCAGAACGCAGCCCCCAGGTAAACAGTTTTTCATCAACGGGCTGTTGCAGTGCAGGTGGGATGTCAAAGACAGTATCGTCAACGGCAATATCGATATACACGGCTTGGCGTATTTCTTTGCTAACAACGACTCCATTGAGTTTTTGCTGGATAGCGTGAGGGATGTTTACGCCGTTCACCATAAGCCACTCGTCGTAGAGAAATTCCACCCGGCTATCGCCTTCCACAGAGTCGCTTTCCATAGTGACCGCTTTAATAGGTAAAAAGGTTTTAGGATTTATGTACAATTGCACGAGTTGTTCCCTTCCCGGTAATGTCAACACAAGCTGACGCTGATGCTTGTACCGATTTCTATAATGCAATTTGATTTCCTGCTCAGCACGCAAAGCACGTTTTATTAGCGCCAAGGGCGAACTCAAATCATAGTGTTTGACGCGAGCGGCCATCCGGTTTGACAACATGGGTGCCATAGGAATGTTAAGCAGTGTATCCACGCCAATGACAGCCGCATGGGGCGGGCTGATAATTTCCGTGTACTGGCGTTGGGCGATAAAAGGGTATTGACCGCTAATGTTCCAATCCGTGTGAAACTGTTCCGTAGCGAATTTACGGGTGAGTACATAGTAAGCGCTTCCAACCGAGAGGGGTTTATCACCCGGTTTGAACGTCTGCTGCGGTTCCCAGCGTTCACCGCTGGCGATGATTTGCTGGGTATCAACGCCGAGAATACGATCTTCGCCTCCCATGGCGGAGGCGACTCTCTGCAGCACTAAGGTGGCGTCGGGGTGGGGGCGGTGGTCGGCTTGCGCCATACCGAATGACATGGCGCTTATCCCTAATGACAAGAGTAAATATTTCTTGATTTTCATCCTTCTGGCTCCTTGTATGAAGTTCTATGAATATTGGAACGATTGTTCCAAAATGGAACAATCGTTCCAAATTGGGCTTTGTTTGTCAAGAGCAAACTGAAATGGTGTTATGGGCTATTCGTAACTCTATGAAATGAAAAAGAAATTCAAACGTGGACGGGATTGATTAGATGATAGCCTGTGTCATAATGGCGATATGGCCGGACCTGCGAAACAATTTGACCAACAAGACGCCCTGAAGAAAGCATTGGAGGTTTTTTGGGACAAAGGCTATGAAGCCACTTCTATGCAAGACCTTGTAAACCACATGGGGATCAACCGGGCCAGCATGTACGACACATTTGGCAGCAAATACGAGTTGTTCAAACAATCGTTGGATGCTTACTGCCAGCAATCACTAGTCAATATTAAACAGGTGTTGGGGGAGCCGGGCTCGGCGCTTCAGAATATTGTCCGTTACTACCAACTACTGGGCAGCAGTACGGGCATGGTCAAACATCATGGATGTTTTATAAACAATACAGCTGTTGAGCTGGGACCGCACAAACCTGAGATCGCAGACTATATTCGCCAGCACTGGTCTGCGGTGGAAGCGTTGTTTGAATCAACCTTAGACCGGGCGGTGGAACAAGGTGAGCTACATCCCGATACAGACACCGCCTCTCTGGCCAGGTTATTTAATACCCTTATCCAGGGGCTCGCGGTAAGTAGCAAAGTGCAAATTCCCCAGAAATACCGGTCTTCGGTGGTCAAAACGGTGTTTCAGATACTTAGGGCCGCACATGCTAAAGATTGAATCGTGATTTATTATTACCGATTCAATATTATCTAATCGCACTTACTCCTTTCTTACGTATTTTTTAAAAGCGTTCCGTAGTTTTACCTCCGGTTGTAACCGAATAGTAATTACTAAAATCTATAATTACCAATACGCGATTGTGTCCTATTGCGGCCTTATTCGATTTTGTTATATTGCTGCTTATATTGATTGTTGTTTTTTATAAACAGTAAATACTATTGCATGACGTCGAAAGTCCCTTTACTATGCCGGCTACCCTTGGGTCTACGTTGTTAGTTCTGCGTTGTTTCCATGCTGTAAGGTCTGTATATATAAAATAATTATTATAAAATCATTATATCTAAAACATGCTGAACTGGTTTGCAAAAAAAAATTTCCGGCGCCGGCAAAATTTAGGTTTAGCTGTGGGGGTAACCGTAGGGGTGGTTTCTTTACTGTGGTTATCGATACACAGCAACTCACAATTGCACGCCCCTGGCTCAATGAACACAGGTCACGAAAAGTTGCTGTGTGAAGATTGCCATCAAAAGTCGGAAGGTAGCTTGCGGCAAAAACTGCAAGCTAATGTGAGATATTGGTTGAATGACCGGCAAGCCTACGTGCCATTGGGGCACAAACCAGTGGCAAACGAGCATTGCCTGGAATGCCACGAACGGCCCAATGAGCGCCATCCGGTATTTCGTTTCTTCGAACCCCGGTTTAAAAAAGCGCGCGCTGAAATCGGCGCGCAATTCTGCGTTTCCTGTCATCGTGAGCACACAGGGGTAAGAGTCAGCGCAGATTTGCGCTTTTGCGCGGTGTGCCATCAACGTTTAGATTTAAAAAACGATCCTTTGCTAAAAGCATCCAATCCTCAAGCTGCGGAAGCTACCCTCACATCGCATCTACAACTGGTGAAAACCAAACGATGGCAAACCTGTTTGGGATGTCACGATTTTCACGGCAATCACCGCATGAAAACCGCGGCCTCAATGGATCAATTGATCAAGCCGGGCGAAATCAATGCTTATTTTCAAGGTGCTAAATCGCCGTATTCGCAATCCAAGTATCACAAAGCAAAGCAAAAAATCAATTATGAACCAGGCGCTTAAACTCTTTGTTTATTGTTTATTACTGGCCGTGGTGCTGGTGTATCTATTTGTGTCCGCCCCGCCACCGTTAGCGGAAAATATCCAAGGTAAAACCCTGCCCAGTCGCCTAGCGTTGGAGCTTTTGCAGCAGGAAAATGCACATGTCCGTGAGCTATACACTAAGGAAATTGTTGGAGAAGGCAAAAAACGCAAGATCAACTTCAGCGAAGATTGGAAGCTAGCGGAAATTCATGCTGGTTTGTTACCGGCCCAGTTTCTAAGAGAGACTGCGCGCTACTTGGAACGCAGCAAAGTTCACTTGGGTTTGTTTCTCGGTTCCGACTACGCCATCAACCAGGCGAATCAATTTGAGGGTGAACAAAAAGTTGTGTTTGAGAAAATGAAGTATACGCGTGAAGCGGTCTATTTCTATTATCCCGATGCGCAACGTTATACCTATATGTTTCCTGATGTAGCCGTGGTTAATGCGTGTGTCGACTGCCACAACGACCATGAAAACAGTCCAAAGAACGATTGGCGGCTGAATGATGTGATGGGGGCAACAACCTGGACGTATCCTCAAGAGCGTATTACTGTCGATGCTTTTTTACAGATGTTAACGGTGTTACGCCAGGGATTTCGTGTGGCCTATGAGCAATTTCTAGGTGAGATCGAAAAAATGCCGGTTCCGCCCAAAATCGGCGATCACTGGCCGCGGGAGGGGTATTATGTTCCCAGCGCCGATCAGTTCATGCAAGAGGTCAGAAACAGGTCTTCGGTGTCCACTTTGAATAGGCTGATGCTATCCATGATCGAATCGGACAAGGAAGAGCAGCCTTGAATTACCAGCAAATCCAAAAACAAACCTTCTCATTTACGAATAGAGTGTGGACGATGCCTGTCGTGCCGCAATTAGCGATGGGCGTACTGTTTGTAGGCCTTTATCTGCTGGAGTTATTACAAGGGCCTACTATTGAACCGTTATTCCAACTGCAACAACAGGATGTATACAGGCAAATCACAGGATTTCTCTTAATGGTTTATGTGCTGTTTCAGTGGCGATTGGCGTGGCGGCGCATGGGCCGAAGAAAAATCGATCACAAACGCGAATTGAATCTTCATATGTGGTTAGGCGTATTTACACCGCTGGTTTTGTATGTGCACTCTTCTCAAATGGGTTACGGCTATCAAGCGCTTTTCTTAGGTGTGTTTTTAACTAATGTATTAGTGGGATTATGCAGTCCCGCCTTGTTGAAGATACGCCATAAGTCTTACGTAGTATACTGGCTAGTGCTGCATTCGGGATTGGCGGTTTTGGTGCCGGTGTTGCTAACCTACCATTTGTACGTGATCTATTTTTATGATTAGCCTGCTTGTGTTATTGTTTTGATTTATACCGCATTAGTAACTATTAAAAGAACTAATAGTCGTATACAGTGCGCAATATATAATCTATATTTGTGATTACGGTAAAACGCAGGCGGTTATTTTGTAGATATAATTATAAAAAGAATATTAATACGTAGCATAAATATAAATAATTTTTATTTTTAGGGGCGAGTACTAAAAACCAACTAACGCTAGAAGCGAATAAGGAAACTCTTATGGATATGTTGAGTGATAAGTATCGCGGCGTGGATTTCAATTCGCCGAGAGATGTGATTTTAGGGCCTCAAGTGGTTCGTGCGCCTGCCTACGGTATTTCGCTGGTGTTACCGAGCGGTTGGATGGCCGCCACCGTGTTGGGTGAATTGTACGGTATCGAACCACTGGCGAGAAAAGATGGACGGATTTATGTTCAAAGCGATATCGCCGATGTCGCAGAGGTGATACGGTCGCACGCCGAAGGATTAGATTTTGGAGTCGTGAAGTTATTACCTACGTCGACTCCGTTCGTGGATAAAAATCAAGTGTCCATACATGCTTCAGTTCAAGGCGTCGGTCCGCACAAGCTGGCTTATGTAAGCACTGTTGTCACCGCAAACAGAAACGCCATTACCTTTGCGGCGTTTTTTGAAGAGCCTGCGGCTTTGTTTTTTAAAGCTGTTGTGAGTGAACTGGCTGACTCGGTCACCGATCTTATTCCGCATTAGCTCACCTAATCTCCCGCTTCTCTCCACTTCGCCAAATGCAGATTTGGCTTTCTGGCTTGTTTTTCCAACAGTTGGGTAGTATAAAAACAAGCCAGATGATTACGTTGCTACGGGTAGAAGTATAATGCTGCAAATCGATGGTATTCAGCCTAAGTTGGAAGGTCATGTGTGTGAATCGCTTATCTGCCAGCAATATTGGTATAACGGCAAGCTGGATGACGAAGTAGATGTGTTATTTATCAAGGCCGATGGGCGCTGTTATCAATTGTATTTCGAAAATGGCGTGGTGTTCTGGCGCACACAACAAGAAGTGCCGCAACCTTTCGAATACAAGCAGGGTGACAAATTTACTTATCCCTTCGTCGATTTGGGAGAGAAGTATCAACTTAACAACAGATTAATCACCGGTTTGATTGTAGAACCGCTGCCGCAAGGCGCCAAAGTCCACATGCAGTTCGAAAACGGTGGCGACTTAGTGCTTTATCATCAGGAGAATCGTACCGAGATTCGCCGCATCACAGGCTAGCCCATGGTTGAGAGTTTGATACCTCAATTAGACAGTACCGAAGCCCGCGAAGCGGTGGCCCAGGCGGTTATTGCGTTGTTTGCGCGCTGGCAATTGCATGAGGTGAATCAAGCCCAACTATTGGGTTTGTCCAGCGGTTTCAATTTAAAAAGTAAAATAACTGAAGGCGATACTAATACCATGGAGCGGGTGGGTTGTTTATTGGCGATTGATCGCGCGCTAAAAAAACATTTCCCTTCTCAGCCAGCAACACGGGACCGCTGGATTTTCACGGGCAATAGCCAATTGAATGGTGTGACGCCACTTTCCGTTATGCTGGATAAAGGTCTGCCGGGGATTGTGTTGGTTAAAGAGCTTGCACAGTTGGGTGAATAGCTATCCCCTTTATAAGGGATAGGTAGAACACGCATCCGTTTCTATACTTGCAATAAGCGATTCCGACAACGTTGTTCAACCCAAGGGAAATCGCACTAACGTGCCTTAAAGTGAAAGGAGTGATACATGGATCAGCTAGCTCTTGAGGACAAGCAGCAGTGCCTTGTGAGAAACCCTCTGTTTAGCCAACTAAGCGCTGAGGAGGTAAAAGCTCTACTTGCCACCACCACCAGTCGAACCTATGGTGCGCATCAACTGGTATTAAAACAGGGTGAACCGGGTGATGAAATGTATATTATCGTTAAAGGTAAAGTGTATATTCGTCTGCACTTAACCGATGATGAAGACATAACCATCGGTGATTTATCCGCCGGCGATGCTTTTGGCGAAATCGCTTTATTTGATCAATGTGCCAGAACCGCTTCCGTAGTGACCAGTGAACCGTGTGAGTTCCTGGTGTTGCATCGTGATACATTCAACGCGTTTTTAATGGATCATGCTTCGGTCGCCATCCAGCTTTTATCCGTTATGGCCAATCGATTACGTAAAACCAACGATTTATTAAAAGACTCCATGTATTCGGATATCACCGCGCGTCTGGCCGATGCGATTCGGAATATCGCCAACGCTTATGGCAAACATACTCGCAAAGGATTGCAGATCGACGCCGTGTTTGACGACAACGAATTGGGAGCGATTGCGGGAATTCCGAGCGATGTGGTTACCGCCCAGTTAAAACACTGGCGCAAAGAAGGGGTGATCAACGTGAGCCATGGTTATTTGACCTTGGTGAAACCCGAAGCGTTAGCAAGAACAAATTAATAAAATCACCAGCATTGTTGGAAGGCGACAACGTATTAAACGAGTAGCGCCATAGATGATCATATGACATCGGAGCTTGAAAATCAGCCGCCGTTTTCCATACCTTCCTGGGTTCGATGGATTGCGCAAGACAGCTCCGGTGTGTGGTGGGGTTATAGTGTCGAGCCGTTACGCCACGACAGCGGCTGGTATGAGAATGAGGTGGGTGAGTATATTCGGCTGGGTGTGACTGAGCCAGATGGTTGGGAGAACTCGCTCATTAAACATGCATAAATTTCTTACTAAGTAAGATGGATAACTTGGCTAAATCCTAAAATATTTTAGGCGTTCGACTGAGTCATTCTATTGCACTTCATAACTTCCCTTGCCTTTACTTAAATTCGCCACTAAAGCAGCCGTTGCCTTGGCGTCTTGGTGCGCGCGTGATCTTGTAAAAACCGGTGCTTCGACTAATATTTTAAATATACAAAAATTGAATGCTATCTATTCAATATTTGTACATGGATTTCATCGCTGACAACTCGCGAATTACGAGGGAAAGTGTGTAACTTACTGTTATTTAAAAATAAATATAGATCGATTTCTCCTTGGCACAGAAAGTGGTCTCACTACGACACTGATGTAAGAAACAGCTAGTTTTAAAAACGATAGGAGGAACCACAATGTCTATTTTTAAACGTCTCACCGCGACCTTCTCATCCCGCGTGGATCAAATGGTCAGTCAGATCGAAAACCACGATGCAGTGGTGGAGGTGGCGATTAAAGAGTCTCGCCAGGCCACCGCAAAAGCCAAAGTCAGGTTGGCACGGGTACAGCGCGACGGTGAGTTATTAAAAAACAAAATATCTCAGTTGCGAAGCGACGAAATACTATGGACTAACCGTGCGCGGGAAATGGCACACAAAGATGAAGAGAAAGCGCTGGAATGCGTGCGACGTCGCAAGCTATGTCAACAGCAACTGGGGCAATATGAACAAGCATTAAAGAAACACGAAGGATTGGAGCAACGGCTGGCGCAAGACATTCATGCTGCTGAACGTAAATTGGCGGAGATGAATCAACAACGCAATCTTATGCGTACCCGCCAATCGGCAGCCGAAGCTCTCAATTCAATTTCCGGTGTGGATGAGTCCGTGGCGCTGGATGTGGCTGAAGCCTTCGAGCGTTGGGAAATCAAAGTGACTGAATCCGAGCTGGAAGTGGGGACCGTAGATTCAATGGATATGTTGGAGCGCGAATTTCTTAAAACCGAAGATAAGCACGCTTTACAAGCCGAGTTACAGGAGTTGTTGGCAGAAGAGAAGGAGGTGGGCCATGACTAATTCGGCACAAACGGAACGTTTTTCACAAGCGCCAATAACAATGCAAGGTGAAATTAATCAAATGTTCGATCTACCCCGCCTGCTACGCTCTATCGGCGCAGTATCGTTGTTGGCTGCCATATCGATCTTTTTACTGCAGGGCTGGGAAAACGGCAATGATGTGTACCGCTATATGTTATTGCTTGGACATACCGTAGGGCTGGCCATCATCGGTTTTGCCAGCGGTCACTGGCTGGGTGAGAGCAAAGGCGCACGGCTATTGCTAATGATTGCGTTGGCCTCTGTGCCGGCTAACTTCGCTATATTGGGCGCGTTTACGTATTCCCAAGCCGGTATGGATGCGCTTAATGTGGTATATCCGTCGGTTGCGCATTGGAAAGTGGATAGTTTCAACATCGCCGTTATGGCAAATCTTGGCGGTGCGTTGATATTGGCACCGGTGGCGTGGTTAGGATTTATGGTGTTATCCAGAAAATCCGCCTTGCGATTGACGGCGATATTCATGTTAATCAATCTGGCTCTCCTGATTCCTGTGCGCACCCCTGAGTATATCGCCATGATGTTGTTTGCGCTCACCATACTGGTGGCTAAGCAATCGATGAAATCTGCGGTAACTGACACCGGACTAAGAACTCCGGAAGGCACTATTGCCCGCTTGTTATTATACGTGCCACTGGGTGTTATGCTAGGACGTAATCTTTGGTTGTATGCGGCGGATGGTTTTATGTTCGCAGTGTTGTCCGCCATAGTGTTTATTCTGTTTCGCCAAGTATCCACTCAATTGAGCCGCGATTCGCGTTTGCGTAAGGTCCTGGAAATCGGTTCCATGGTACCGGCAGTGGCTTTCGGTTTGGGAGTATGCGCTGTAACCATGGATTTGTTAAGCCATCCTTTGGTGTGGTTGCTCCCAGTGTTCTCCATCAGTGTCGCAAGTTTGTTGCTTGAATTGTCCACCCGCGTGGTTTCAGGGGCGTTGCTGTATCGCCGTTTGGCGGCCTCTTTGGTATCGGTGGCTGTGGTTGCGAATCTGGTCATGTTCAGCAGTGTTGCCACCGCCGCTGCATGTTTATTGGTGGGATTGTTGGTGTTGACCTACGGGTATATGGTGGAGCAACGCATCGTCTTTGCGCTCGGTACCATTACCTTGTTGGCGGGGCTGATCTATCAAATGCAATTTGCCATAGATATGTTCAATCTCGGCAGTTGGGGTAGCCTGGCTGCGTTAGGTGTTGGCGCCATACTGATCGGTTCCATCATCGAACGCCACGGCGCGAAGATAAAATTGCGGTTAACCAATTGGGGTCAACGTTTTAAGCAGTGGGAAAACTAGTCAGTCCTCCCGTCGTTGCCGCGCGTTAACACAGTTAGTGCGCGGCTTTTTTGCTTTAATAGAATTCGAATTTTACGTAACGCACGCTATAGGCAAATTAATTGTAAATAATACGGTAAATCAAATGACGATAACCAATCGATTAAGCAGCGAAGATCGCGAATTTTTCCGCAAACTTGCGACGATAATTTTTTCCAATCCATTTAGTATAGATCCAACGTTGATCGAGGAATTGCTGGGTAAAAAGCTGGCTTCGTTTTCGCCTACGCAGACCGATAAATACCTTCCTTTGGTTCCGATACTGGAACAACGCTTGAGCCGTCTGGAATCCCGCGGTATACAGCGTATTCAATCCGTGCATGCCGATGATCGCAAGGCGCTGGAATACGCCTATTTGTTTTTATATTTTCACAAGTATCTACACGCCATCGATGAACTGATTCAAAACCAACTGGCCGCGGGTCAGGAACCTGTGGCGGTGCCTTTTCATGCCGAGCTGGTGCATGACTTGAAAAGCAAAGGCTTTACAACCGCTGAATCGCATCGTTTTTTGGCTTTGTTTTACCAGCTGCGGCGGGCATTCTATTTCATTGTGCAAGCCTTGGTGGGCGATAGCCCATCTATGGTACGGTTGCGCCACGGTTTGTGGAACAATGTATTTACTTCCGACGTGCGGCTTTATGCGGACCATTTATGGGACCGTATGGAAGATTTCTCCACTTTATTGCTAGGGGAAACCGGCACCGGTAAGGGAACCGCAGCCGCTGCCATCGGCCGTTCGGGTTTGATTCCCTTTAACGCAAAGACCGGCCGATTCGAACGCAGCTTTACCGAAACCTTTATCGCCATCAATCTTTCTGAGTTTCCGGAGACGCTGATCGAGTCGGAACTGTTCGGTCACCGCAAAGGTGCGTTCACCGGCGCTATCGATCATCATAAAGGTCTGTTCGAGCGATGCAGTGCGCAAGGTTCATTGTTTCTTGATGAAATCGGCGATGTATCCATACCCACTCAAATCAAGCTCCTAAACGTCATTCAGGAGCGCAGGTTTTCACCTGTGGGCAGTCATGAAGTCAAACGCTTTGAAGGTCGGGTGATCGCCGCCACCAATCAATCCATTTACGAATTGCGCAAGCAAGGAAAGTTTCGCGACGACTTCTATTATCGCTTGTCTTCCGATGTTGTTGAGGTGCCACCACTGCGGGTGCGTTTGCAGGAAGCGCCGGGTGAGCTCAAGCAAATCGTCCGCTTGTTAATTTCCCGCATGTTGGGTACGAAGGAGAATGCTGAGTTGGTTGCCAATGTGTTATCCAAACTTACTAACAGTTTGCCGCGACACTATCCCTGGCCAGGCAACGTGCGCGAGTTGGAGCAGGCAGTTCGAAAAATCATTATAAACAACGAATTCAGCGATCAATCCACGACTGAAATGCTCACCAAAGACTGGCTGGATGACATGAAGCAAGGTCAGCTCAGCGCCCAGGAGTTGTTATCCCACTATTGTTATATGTTGTATTCACGTTTTGGCACCTATGAAGAAGTTGCGGAAAAAACTGCCTTAGACCGCCGCACCGTGAAGAAGTATATCGATTCCCGCAAACAGATTAGCAAAATAGGTAAGTAATCTACTTTCGACTTAACGCCGCTTGTTTTGCAAGGTTATTGGCGGCCTGGTTGTGAAGGCGGGGAATGGCGCATAGTTGCAGTTTTTCAACCTGCGCAACGTGCGCGCGAATGGCATCCAACCGAGTATCCCGTCTATGTTCCCGCCATAGACGCACCAACGCTTTGTTGTCAGTGTGTACTCGAATCCGGCTCAGGTGAAGTTTTACGGCGGCACGCAATACTACTGAGACGGCTTGGGCTTCCGCTTCAAAGGCGCTCTTGTTTCCTATGTAATGAAACAACTGAGTGATGCGCTGACCGGACTCGGAAAGCACAATCACACCGATACCGGCGTGGCGTTCGTTGTTTCTGCTAAGGCTTGAGCCATCACAGAAGGCATTGGCCCAACCGGCCGGTGCATTCGCAGCATACAGCGCCATAATCAGCGCGTCGCGAACCGCGAGCAGCTTGCGGCAATCGCCTTTTTCAGCACGCATCAAGAAAGTAGCCCGGCGGCGAACGCGTTCGGCCAAACGATAGAGGTTGTACGATGTTACTAGTGCCACAATGGCGTGGAGATGTGCCTCGATAGGATTATTTAAGGCACGATCAATCATTTGATTCATTTCCCGCGCAGGTATATTACGAGTCTGTTGGGGGTGCACGGTTTGGTGTCTAATTTTCTGTCTGGTGACTGATAGATGTCATGGTATTGTCCTTTCGGTTCGTTTAGCTTTGTATTGTTAGGTAAAAGCTCAAGGCACACTTTAATGTACCGTAAAGAATTAGTGAATGTGTTGGAAAATAATCCCATGGGTTTGCATGAGTTGGCCCAACTTTTGGGTATGCCCATAAAAACCCTGGAGGATGATGTGCAGCATTTGCTCAAATCCCTAAAACACTCCGAGTATGAGTTGGTGATTTCACCGGCGGTGTGCCGCAAATGCGGTTTTCATTTTGACAAACACAAACTCCATAAACCCAGCAAATGCCCCCAGTGCCACGGTAGCTGGATCCAGGAACCTTTACTAGAGATTAAATCCAGATAGCGCCAGCGGTGGCGCGCTAGTGTAAGACAAGCCATACTTTAAACTAAGGCATCTCTACTCCATCCCTTTATCAGGGTAACAGCCTATGTTTTTCCACTCCAACAAAGAGACTTTTCCGCGGAACAAGACTAAGCGCCGTGCATACGACTCTATTTTGGCGACTGTCGGTTACATTCTTTCGCCTTTATCTTGGTGGAACGATCTAGTTGTTAACGTACCGTTGTCTTATGCGTTTTCGTATCCCTTCACTCTGATTGACGAGAGTTTGTTTTTACCCACTTTTATATTAGGCTACTGGCTGAGTAATTGGCTGGGATTTATATTGTTGCACCGCGGCGTTGCCGGTTTACTTGCCAAAGACAAGCCTTCCATGGGGTTGCGTGGTAGTTTGGTAGTGGCGATTGTTTACACTATAGTCATTGCTGTACTGGTGTGGCTGGGATGGATTCCAGTACCTACTGAATTGTTGCAAGGTGGTAGCGAATAAAAGGCACACATAGGTTATTTAATGGTTGGGATTACAGTGAATTCTGAGCCAAGGCTCAATCCGGCGCTAGGCCCGGTGGAAATTGTGGAGCGTAAAGGTATCGGCCACCCGGATACGATATGTGATGCTTTAGCCGAAGAGTTGAGTTTGGCATTGTGCCGCTATTATCGAGAGCAATTTGGATTGATATTGCATCATAACGTGGATAAAGCGCTGTTATGGGGCGGCGCTTCGCAGACAGCGTTTAATGGCGGGCGCGTGATTGAACCTATGGAAATATTTCTTGCCGGCCGGGCCACGCTCACCTTTAAAGGTGTCGTTGTGCCGGTGGAAGAGATACTGGTGGAAACCGGGCGGCAGTGGCTTAAAACTCATCTGCACGCCCTGGATGCCGAACGACACGTCAAGCTGCACACCTTGATTCGGCCGGGTTCGGCCGATCTGGTGGATTTGTATTTGCGCCAACAAAATACCGGTGTGGCGCTGGCCAACGATACTTCCTGCGGTGTGGGTTATGCACCCTTGGATGAGTTAGAGCGGTTGGTGTACGGCGTGGAAAAACATCTCAATAGCGCCAGCATCAAAACCGACCATCCCGAAATCGGTGAAGATATTAAGGTCATGGGTGTGCGCCAGGGTGAACACATTCAGCTAACCATAGGGTGCGCATTTGTGGACCACTCTATAAAAGACATGGAGGATTACGCAGCCAAGAAAGCCAAAGTGGTTTCTTTAGTGATTCAACAAGCAAAACGGCTAAGCAACAAATCCGTTGCCGTCGAGGTCAACACCGCCGATGGTGATAGCAAAGACAGCATCTATCTCACCGTGACCGGAACCTCGGCGGAGGCCGGTGACGACGGTGAAGTGGGGCGGGGCAACCGGGTAAACGGCTTGATTACACCCTACCGGCCCATGAACATGGAGGCCGCGGCGGGCAAAAATCCTGTCACCCATGTGGGTAAACTTTACAACATAGTCGCGCAACTTATTGCTGATACTATTGTTGATGAATTGCCCGCAGTGCAGGAAGCGCAGTGTTATCTAGTCAGCCGTATCGGTAAACCTATTCATGAGCCGCAAGTGGTGGATCTCAAAGTACAATTGCGGGAAGGTGTTGCCACTCACGAAGTTCAACCTCGCATACGAGAAATCTGCCTTGGACACCTTTCAAATATAGGTAGTATTCAGGATCAGTTGCTAAAAGGAACGGTTACCGTATATTGATGTGAATAAAGATGAGGAGCGCCCCTAAATAATTAGATAGCGTGTCCCACTCACCGTGTTCCAATTTGTCAATTAACTGGTTATAAATGCGGCACAAGTGGTCAATAAGACATTCATGTTTAGTCGCAGCGGAACACCGAATTATCTACACTGCACCGTCGATATTTTTTACAAGTAAGTTAAATTACCTCTGATAGCGTTTAGCTGGAATTTTACCGATTTATTGAGCCTTATTGCGCAACATGTGTTGTAGCCTTCCAAACAAAACCGTCGAAGAAATTTACATTTTATAGTTTTGCTATTAAATAACCAGATTTAACTTATTGTTTAAATGAGGAAAATTTTGTTGGTGCACGTTATGCACATAGTTTGCGCGGATATAACTTACAATCAAGGAGAGTGAGCAATGAAAAAATTCAAATTTTCTCTGGCTTTTACAGTATTAATAGGACTAACACTCAGTGGTAACGCCTCGGCTTATCAGATTGGCGCAAGCTACGTGTGGGGTCCTGGTGTACCTGGCTATGAAGCCAGTGCTACCTTGCACAACGGCACCATCGATACCAGCACCCTGGCTATCGGCGACTTTATGGGTCGCAACGCTGCTACTCCAAACGCCGCCAGTTTTGGTGATAGCGGCGTCTCAGTGGGTTGGGACGATAATTGGATCGGTGGAGTCGGTGATGCTAACACCAATGGCGATGCTCTGGATGGGTTGTGGACACAGATATTTGCCGACGGTGGTTGGTGGGATCTAGGTGCCGCCTATGATTCTGTCGCGGTGTTCAGTGCCCAGGATCACGGTCCTTATCTTGGTGAAGGTTTGGAGTACCACATTTTTGGCACCAATACCTTATGGGATAACGGTTCATTAAGCACCGAAGCATTGCTAACAGACGTTTATCTGGACGGTTGGCGCACTCATAATACGGCTGAGGATAGCAATGCAAATGGCTGGTTAAGCGATGATATCTCCGGTGTATTTCAGCTTGATAATTCGTATCGATATATTAAGTTAGTGGCGTGGGGCGCTTCACCCTATGATGAACCTGAAATTGACGCTGTTGCCGGTGTGATCAAAGTGCCAGAACCTGGTAGTCTAGCTTTATTAGGCGTTGGTTTGGTGGGATTGGGTTTTATGCGACGACGCATGAAAAACAGTTAAGTAGTCAAATCACGACAGTTATTGAAGCCCCGTCATACCGATGACGGGGCTTTTTTTGTCTGCTGTTTATTGCTTACGTCGCTGAATAGGCATGCAACTTTCGATGTTCTACTGCTACATCGTCTTTTCCAACAAGCGTCTCAGTTGCGGCAAGGTGCGCGTATTCAACACATCCTTAGCTTCCAGCCAACCGCGGCGTGCCTGTCCTACGCCGTACTTCAAATTGTCAAAGTCAGCGATAGAATGGGCATCGGAGTTGATGCTTACTAGCACACCTTGATCCTTTGCCATTTGACAGTAGGTATCCAGCAGATCCAATCTCTCGGGATGGCAGTTTAATTCCAGATAACAACCGCGCTGGCGGGCTTGATGAATGATGCGCGCCATATCCACATCATAAGGTTCGCGTTGTTGAATCAAACGGCCCGTGGGATGGGCCAACATGGTGAAGTGCGGATGGTCCATGGCGCGCAGGATGCGTTCGGTTTGTTTGGCGCGGGACAAGTGGAATTTGCTGTGCACGGCGCCGATGACCAGATCCAGTTTGGCGAGCACATCGTCGGGCAAGTCCAGCTTGCCGTCCTCGAGAATATCCACTTCAATGCCTTTGAGCATGGTAATGCCTTTGAGCTTCTCGTTAAGGCGGTCGATTTGTTCGATTTGCTGCAGCAAGCGTTTTTTATCCAATCCATGGGCAACCGTGAGCCGTTTGGAATGTTCGGTGATTGCTACGTAAGCCCAGCCCCTGTCTTTGGCGGCTTGGGCGATTTGCTCCAGGGTGTTTTGGCCGTCGGTGGCGCGAGTATGGGCGTGCAAGTCGCCGCGAATATCTTTCACTTCCACCAGCTTGGGTAAGCGTTTTTTCTCAGCCGCTTCGATTTCGCCGCGATTCTCCCGCAGTTCCGGCGGTATCCACGGAAGGCCTACGGATTTGAACACCGACTCTTCCGTATCGCCGGCAATGCGTTTATCGCCTTTAAATACGCCGTATTCATTGATTTTCAAGCCGCGTTTTTGCGCTCGGCGGCGGATGGCGATGTTGTGGGATTTGGAACCGGTAAAATAGTGCAATGCCGCGCCAAAACTTTCCGGTTCCACTACCCGCACATCCACTTGTAAATGATTATGCAGGATGACCGTCGAGCGGGTGCTGCCTTGGGATACCACTTGAGCGATTTCGTCATAATCGGCAAGATGTTCCATGACCGGTTTGCTGGTTTTTGCCGTCACTAGTATGTCTAAATCGCCTACGGTTTCCTTGCTGCGTCGGTAGCTGCCGGCCACTATGATTTTGTTAACGGCGGAAATCTGTTGCAGATAATTGACTAATGCGTCGGCGTATTGCGCGGCAATAGCCAGCTTAAAGCGTTGCTCTTGGGCGGTATGTGTTTCCAGGCTTTCGATAATATGAGTTTCGGTTTTCTCGCCAAATCCCGGCAGTTCCCGCAAGCGGTGATCGCGCGCTGCACGCAGTAACTGTTCGACGGTGTGGATGTCCAAATCATGGTAGAGGGCGCGCACCCGTTTGGGCCCCAAACCGGGAATTTTCAGCAATTCCGGCAACCCCGGCGCGCTTTGCTTGCGCAGTTTCTCCAACGCCTGACAACGGCCGGTGTGCACGATTTCGGCAATTTTAGCGGCCAGTTCCTTGCCTATGCCGGGCAACTCGGTGAGGTCTTCCCCTTGCTCGACCAGTTCACTGGCGTCGCGCCCCAGCGCCAGCATGGCCCGCGCCGCATTGCGGTAAGCGCGGATACGAAACGGATTGGCATTGTCGATTTCCAGCAAGTCTGCGATTTCTTCAAACACCGCCGAAATGTCGGCGTTGTGAATAGGCATAGTCGGTCTGTCCTATTTACAAGGGCGGTATCGCCATTAAAGAATCATTTCCTTGACTATCTTTAACAATGATTAACCCACGAGTAATTGCGTTTGGTCAAATTCATTCAAGATAAATTGGTAGTATATTTATATTACAGTTTATTCTTTGGAGATCATTACTATGAAACTGCCATTACAAGTGACTTTTCGCAATATGGATTCTTCAGCGGCTTTGGAAGCCAATATCCGCGAGAAGGCAATGAAGCTGGATCAGTTTTGTGATCAAATCATGTCTTGCCATGTAATCGTGGAAGCGCTGCATAAACACCATCATCAAGGAAACCTATTTCACGTGCGCGTTGACATAACAGTGCCGGACGAGGAATTGGTGGTGAGTCGCAATCCCAGCGAACATCATGCCCATGAGGATGTCTATGTCGCGGTTCGCGATGCCTTTGATGCCGCCCGACGACAGCTTCAGGACTATAACGCCAAACGGCAGCAACAGGTCAAAACCCATGAACCCGAATCCCATGGCCGCATTGTGCGTTTGATTCCCATGGAAGACTACGGCGTGATTGAAACTCCGGATGGCCGTGAGATCTATTTCCATCGCAACAGTGTGATTAATGCCGAGTTTGATAAATTGGAAGAGGGCGCTGAGGTTCGTTTTCACGAAGAATCCGGCGATCAAGGTCCTCAAGCCAGCACAGTAAAAGTGGAAGGCAAACATCATGTGGTGGGTTAGCGAGTAACCGGTTACGCTACCTATGAGCGCTTTAAAAGAAGCCCTCTATTACGAGCCACTGGCAAAGGGTAAAGTGTGGTGCACCCTTTGCCCGCATGATTGCCACATCGCCGATGGGGCACGGGGAGCTTGCGGGGTGCGGTACAATCACGGCGGCAAATTGTACACCTTGGTGTACGATAAAGTCGTTGCCCGTGAAATCAATCCTATCGAAAAAAAACCGCTGTTTCATTTCTACCCCGGTTCTTTCGCTTATTCTATATCCACCGTGGGCTGCAATTTACACTGCAGCTTTTGCCAGAACTGGGACATTTCCCAGTGGCCAAAAGATCATTTACCCAAACATATCTCCTCTGACGAGGATGCTGTTGCGCCTATCTGTCCTCAGCTGGTTAATCTGGAGCATCGTATTCCCGGTGAAACGGTGACACCGCCAATGATCGTGGCCGCGGCGCAACACACCGGTTGTAAATCAGTGTCTTATACGTTTACCGAACCCACCATATTTTATGAATTGGCTTACGACACCGCAGTGCTTGCCCGCGAGCAAGGCCTGAAAAACAATTTCATCAGCAACGGTTTTATCAGCGAGGCGCCGCAACGTCAGTTGTGCACAGTGCTGGATGCGGCCAATATCGATTTAAAATTTTTCAAAGATGAAAGTTACCGGCATATCAGCCGGGCGCGCCTACAACCCATATTGGATGCCATCAAGCGGTATCATGAGCTTGGTGTATGGATGGAACTCACTACTCTGGTAATCCCCGGGGTAAACGACTCCGATGAAGAACTGACACAAATCGCCGAATTCATTGCGGCGTTGAGCGAGGCCATTCCCTGGCATGTGTCGGCGTATTACCCAGCCTATAAAATGTTTAATCATCCGCCCACCAATGCCGCCACTTTGCGGCGCGCCCGCGATATCGGTTTCAAAGCGGGATTGCGCTACGTTTATGAAGGTAACATCCCCGGTGAAGGCGGTGAAAACACGTATTGCTATCAATGCAAGTCGCTGTTGATCGACCGGTTTGGATTTGCCGTGCGCCGCAATCGCATTCGTAACAACCGTTGTCCCGATTGCGGCGCGCCCATCGACGGCGTTGGCATGAATGCAGAGGACAGCGGTGAATAAGCGGTTATTCTTCCGGCCAAACAGGTACTTTTAAAATCTCGCACACCTGCCGAGCGTTGGACGCGTTACAAACTTGTTCCATGACCGGCTGCATTTGTGTTACTTCGCTGACGCGAATGGTTTGCGCCAGATAAGGAATTTTCAGCGGCTCAACGGAGTAGCTAGAGTATCCCATGCCGGCCAGTAGCGGCAGAATCCCAGGCCATTGCGCTAACAAACCGCACAACTGGATTTTATCGATCCCCTTGCCGGCCCTTAACGCTGTTTGCTGCAAGAAGCGCAACAAAGCCGGGCTATAAGGATTAAGGTAAGGCTTCAACTGGGCTAAGTCACGGTCGGCGGCGAATAAATTTTGCATTAAGTCGTTGCAGCCGATGCTGACAAAGTCCGCTCGCGTTAACCAATTATCAATCTCCAGCACAGCCGCTGGGATTTCCAGCATGGCGCCAACCGCCACAGGCGCGGTAATGAGTGATCGAATGATATCCCGCCAGTAGAGGAATTCCCCGCTTAGACTGACATAAGGAATGAGTAACCGAATATCAAAGCGACCTGTGAGCGCATCCATGGCCGTCAATTGGGCGCGCACAATCTGTTGAATGGGTTTGTATTGATACAGCCTGACGCCTTGCATGCCAGACGGGCTTGGTGGGTAGGGCAAAGGCGGTAGCCATAGCGGTTGTTTGTCGGGGGCAAGATCCAACAATCGAATGGTTATTGTTAACGGATTAGCTGCTTCGCACATTGCAGTGAAGGCTTGTTGGTAAAAGTCGCTGCTGGGGATTTGAGCGTGAGCCGGTTGGATGAATTCCGAGCGAACCAAACCAATGGCTGCGGCGCCATTATCCCGTGCGCGGCTAGCAGCCGCGGTGTTGGAGATGCTTGCGTTTAAATAAATCTTTACGCCATCGGCAGAAGTGATGGCTTTACCGGGTGATGGGATGACAGGTATTTTGCACTCCATGGCTTTGCTGGGGCGGGTGGTGTTAATCTTGCCGCTGCTACCGTTTATTTCTAAGTAGCTGTCCTCCGCGAGGCATTCGGCTTGTTGCGCGCTGATGATGACCAGAGGTACGCCCAAGCCAAGCTGTTGGATCATATTGTGAGAGTAGGGCGCGCCATCGACGACTATGCATCCAGCCGGTTTGTGCGTAGTGAGTGATGCCAGCCCGTCTGAGTCTAGCAGTAAAATGTCCTGCTCGGTGACGCTGCCTATGTGCTTTTTCAACTTGCCTTGCGCGCAACCGGGGACATAAGGTATGCCTTGTATTTGTGCTGTTGACATCAGAGTGATCCCAATTAAAGCCTGGCGGCTGACAGATGCTATTATATGGAATTTCCCAAGAGTGTGTCTCTAAGCTTGGGGTTCCAATGCATCGATGATGTCGTTGACTACAGTTAAGAGTTTATCCACATCCAACGGCTTGGTCAGATAGTCATGAAATCCTGCCGCCTTGCCGCGGGCCAGATCTTTGGCCATGGCGTTCGCGCTGATAGCCACTACGGGGATATGCCGCGTTGCTTCGTTAGTACGCAAGCACTCCATCACCGCGTAACCGTCCATCTCCGGCAAATTGATATCCAGTAGAATTAATGCCGGTAGATGGTTTTGCGCCAATTCCAGCCCTATGCTTGGCGAGGCTGCGCTCAGCATGCGTATATCTTTCCGTCGCGCCAGGATACGCTCGACGAGCCGTAGGTTAGCCGGATTGTCTTCAATGCAAAGGATCTCCCATTGATGCTCGATGTTGATTTGCTCCGGTGGGTCGTGCTCGGCCTTTGCCGGCATAAGAGATGGTTCTTCCTCGGATTCTGCTTTAGCCTCGGCAGCGGGGAATTCAATCCAAAAAGTGCTGCCCACACCCGGGGCGCTTTCCACCCCTATTTTGCCATGCATGAGTTCCGTCAGGCGTTTGCTCAAGGCCAAGCCTATGCCCGTGCCTTCGATGGCCGCTTTGTCCGCCTCCAGGCGTTCAAATGATTTGAATAATCGAGTTTGTTGCTCCGGGGTAAGGCCCGCACCGGTGTCGGTGATGCGGATCTGGATATGGTCGCCGCTGGGTTTGCAAACAATCGTGACCAGGCCTTGTTCTTGATTGTACTTTACCGCGTTAGAAAGTAGATTGAGTAGCACCTGTTTGAGGCGGGTGCCGTCGGCTTGCACACTCAATGCGCAACGCGGGTCGGCTTTGGCAATTTGCACACCGCGATACTCCGCCAAAGGTTTGATCAAAGTCAGGCATTCCTCCAGCACGGGTTTGATTTGTACCGGTTCATTGCTCACAGTGAGTTTGCCCGCCTCGATGCGTGCCAAGTCCAGTACGTCATTAATGAGCTCCAACAAGTGACGACCGGCGCGCAGGATTTCTTGCGTGTAATCTAACTGAAATTCCGATAGTTCCTCCTCACTTTCCAGCAGCTGAGAAAAACCGATAATGGCGTTCAACGGCGTGCGCAGTTCATGACTCATGCGGGAGAGGAATTCCGACTTGGCCCGGTTGGCCCGCTCGGCCTCTTCCTTGGCGGCGGCTAATTGTGCGGTGCGTTGTTCCACCCGCTCTTCCAACTTATCGCGCTGCGCCGCATTGGCCAAAGCCAGCGACACGGCCTGACCTATGGCGCGGCAGGTGTCCAGCTCCAGGGTGGAGAAACCCGAGTCGTCGGCAAACAGGATTTCTATGGAACCCAAATTTTCTTCGCGATAAAACAACGGCAGGGTGAGCATGCTGCACAGTTTCATCCGTGATAGTGTCAATTTTAGCTCCGGACTCAGTCGCTCATCGGTTTGCACATCGCTGTGCACCAACATTTCCCGTTGTTTTAAAGCGATATCGGCGGCGCTATGCTCCAGCGGTTGATACGACCCAAATTGGGTTTCTTGTTTGTCCAGGCCATGATGCGCAATTGGTTTTAATAAGCCCGTTTCTCCTTCGATCTGAAAAAACGCGATTCTCGGGGCTTGTGTATAAGAACGCAGCCCGTCAACGGCAGCCTCTGCTATGGCGTTGACGTCCAATGTGGCATGCAGGCGCTGAGTCAATGCGTTGACGATTTCCAACATGCTGCTGCGTTGCTCTAATTGCTGCTTGGAATCCAGCAGGGCTCGTTCGGCTTGCTTGCGTTCGGTAATGTCGCTAATGCTACCGACCATGCGCTTGGTTTGTCCTGTTGCATCGCGTTCGACAACATCCCCGCGATCTTGCACCCAGATGATTTCGCCGTTAGCCCGCCGCATGCGGTGTTCGCTCCAGAACGCACCGCTGCCCTCCTGGCAACGTTGGATACGTTGCATGACTAAATTTCTATCGTCTTCATGGACTAGTTTGGCAAAATCATCTAACGGATGTTCAAGATAACTCTCATCCAAATCGAGCATTTGACACCAGCGTAGATTGTGCCGGACCGTATTAGACGTGAGATCCCAGTCCCAGATGCCTTCTCCAATCACCGACAATACGTTGTTCAGCCGCGTTTCGCTGTCGCGCAGTTTTTCTTCGGCCAGGCGGCGCTCCGTAAGGTCACGGATAATGGTGGAAAAGTACAGCAACTTGCCTTGCAAATCCCTGTGACTGAGGATGACTTGGGAGACGGGGAATTCCTTGCCATCCGGACCCAGCAGTGCGGTCTCTCCAGACCAGGAACCGGTTTGCAATGCGGCCGGAATGCCTTCGTTTTGGATCAGCTCGGCTGCCCATTGTGGGTGGTATTGGTGAAAATGCGCTAATTCAGCTTGTTGCCCCACTCCAGTCATGGCATAGCCGGCCTGGTTGAGGTAAATCACGTTGCCGTCCTGGTCCGACATACTGACCAGGTCGGTGGTGGCTTCAAAAATGGAGATCAGGCGATCGCGTTGCTGCTCCGCCTCACGTCGTTGGGCGATTTCTTCTGTCAGCCGGCGGTTGTTCTCCGCCAAGTCCGCAATCTTTTCCTGAATGGCATCGCGCATGCGCGCGAAGCTGTGACCTAGAACAGCCAGTTCGTCGCTGCCCTCGGCCTCAATCTCTTGTTCCAAATCACCTTCGGCCATGGCGTGTGCCGCCGCGGTAAGCCGGTCTATGGGCCGGGTCACCCGCCGCGCGGCGGAATAAATCACAAAAAACAGCCCAATGACCAGGATTGCCGAGAAAAACACGATCTCATTGCGCGATTCCCGCAGGCGTTTTTCGATATTGGCTGTGGTGTATACGGTGTGAATCTCGCCAAGCTCGTCTATGCCCCGGATGATTACCACCTTGCTGCTTAGCTGCTCACCGAGCTCGCTAGCAACATCACGTTCGCGGATGATGCTGATGTCCCCACCGTATTCTTTTAAGCGAATGGCGACAATATCGGGATTGCGGAAGAATGAATCCAGGTTGGAATTAAGCTGCTCCAGATTGCCGTCGTAGAGGGGCCCGGCGGTGACTACATTGAGCAGTTGATTGGTTTCCTCGATAGTGGCCTGTAAGTCAGCAATCGCATTGCCACGTTCTTTATCGGTGAAGTACATGGTGTACAACATGTTCACGGCACCAGTGACCAGCAATGCCGCTCCAATAATCCTTGTACGTATTCTCATTGTGGTTTATTCGTTGTCTTCGAATTGCACTACATGGCGGTAGGCCTCGCGTTGTTTGTCTATGCCAACACGCTCGGTCAACAGCTTCCAGCGCCGGGCGACTTCGTTCAATGCCGCTTGGGGCGTGTCGCGGCCGGTAATGGCCCGGTAAACACCTACCGACAAAATGTAGACATACTCCTGGCCGCGATGGATACGCAAATCCAGCACCCGGTTGGTGCTTTGGGACTGGTGTTGCAGCATCGCAACATAGGAGCGCGCCACTTCCGGGTCCCAGCCGCCGCCAACCCAGAGGCTAACATCCAAATCTGACTGGCGAAACGGATTCATACCGAAACGGCCGACGAATAAATCAGCCCGGTGATTTTTACGATTGGCGTAAAAGCCTAAAAAATCAAAAGCGGCGTCTTTGTGCTTACTGGATTTGGCCACGCCGCTGGTCCAGCCATAGACGATGTAAGGGGTGTAGTTAACCTCGGGGAACTCCTCCCACCGCAAAGTCTTGCGGTTCCAGACTTTACGCGCGCCGGGTGACAGGGCCGCCGCGACTTTATTGCGTAGTGGATTGTCGGGCTGCATGGCTTCCACAAAGGGGTCGTCCCAGGAGTCCGTAAACACCACATTGCCACGGCCGAAGGTTTTAATGGTGTCGAAGAAACTCATGGTTTGTCCGCCTTTGGGGTATAAGTCTTGTGCGGCGATAAAGTCTTCCAGTGCCTCCACCCAGCCGGCGGTGTTAATCAGCGGTTCCATGGTTTGCAGATCGAAATAAAACCCACCTTTCACCTGCGGGTGCTTGGCATAAGGCGCGGCGCGTTTGATGAAGTAGTTACCCAGCAAAGCGTCACTGACCGTCACTTCGGCCATGCCGCTGATAGAGCCGCCGTCCGGAGCCTTGCGACCGTGAAAAAACCGGGCGATTTCCTGCAATTCCGGCCAGGTATTGGGCACTTGCAGTTCCTTGCCGGTTTGTTTTTTGAACTGGGATTTATAGGTGGGATTTTGCAACAAGTCTTTGCGGTATTGCAGGTAATGGCGGTCGCCGTCGATGGGCACCATATAAGCCACATCGCCCCAACTGGCGATGCTTTTGTAATGGGGCAGCACATCGCGGTATTGCTCAGAGTCGAGCATTTTTTTTGGGATGGGCTCCAAATAGTCCACGACATCGGCGATCCACATTGAGCCGAAAGTAAGCGCATCGTATTTGTTCTGTTTCAAGCCCAACAGCGTTTCTTGATAAAACTCGGAGAAAGGCACACGGGTCACTTTGAGCTTGGCGCCGGTGAGTTTCTCAAACTCGGCGGCGTGCTTCACCACCGGTTCACCCAGCACCGGTGTGTCTAGGGTGAGCACATTCAAGGTAATGCCTCGGTAGTCTTTGGTAGCTATGGCTTCATGGGAATAAAGATCTGATGCTGGTTGGTCCGCCGCCGCGTTGATATCCGACAATGCAACCAGCACTACGCCGAAGAGCAGAATTTTGATGCGGCACGCGGTAATGCTTGCCCAAAGGCAATAGGGGCGATAAGAATATGTCATCCGCAATGGACCTGGCAGCTGTTGGTGTTTTTTTACAATCGGATAGGAAAAAGAATAGGAAATTCAATGCGCTTTTTCCACTATGCCTATGCCGCGTAGTGGAAAAATTCTCAATAGTACAGCGAGCAGTTAACGCAGATTGGCGGCGAGTGTGTGGGTGATTTGTTCGAACTTGGCTTTCAAGTCCATGCTTTCATCGAAGATTTTACTGGTGCGGTTAAGACATAGTTGTGCGATGCTGCGGATCTGCTCTTCCTGACCTTCGGTTAAACCCAACGACAGCATGGCTTCTTCTAAGTCGTCGATCAGATTGTCAATGGCGGCGATATTCGCATACTGAACGTCTTTAAAGCGGCTATCGATTTCCCGCAGCGCTTGATTCACCGAGTTGAGCGCTTGGGCTCGGGTTTCGCTGACATTATGAGACAGGATGTAGCTACTGCGCGCTTCGATGGCATTGCAGAAATTTCCCAATAAATCTTTGAGCATGCCGTAACGCTCCGCATCCTCCACCGGCATGTTTTTAATCAACAAGGAAAAATCCTTGTGATTGATAATGGTGCGATGGTCGAAATCGAAAAACCGGCCTTGGTGGCGTGCCAGCTCTATCACGTTGATTTCCAAGGGGGAAACCGCTTGGAAATTTTTCGTGCCTTCAGCGGTATACAACTGCAACACACCCGTCAGGCCGAATGACGACAGGCACTCCAGAACTTGTGGGGCCAGATGTTCCAGGGATTGCGTGTCCTGAGTGTTTTGGATGAACTGCAAAACCTGGCCCAGATAACCCGAGTAACTCATTGCCTGCATAGCCACTTGTCGGGATTGATCCAACTTTTCGTTTAGTTCGGTTTGCTGCAGACGCTCGTCGACCACATGCTTGAGTTTGGCAATCACTTCTTCGGGATGAACCGGTTTGGTGATGTAGTCGTCGCCCCCCACGGCATAACCTTTTAGCTTTTCTTCCAAGTCGGTTTGCGCGGAAACGAAAATAAACGGAATGTCCGCTGTGGCCGGATTGGCCCGCACTTGCTCGCATAGCCGGTAACCGTCGAGTTGGGGCATGATCACATCCGATAACACCACATCAATCTTAATCCCGGGATCATTCAGTTTATGCAGTGCTTCTTCGCCGTGTTGAGCGATGACAATGGGATATCCTTCCTCCTCAATACATGCTTCGAGAAAAGAACGAATATATTCGTCGTCATCGACGATAAGAATCGTGGGATTGTTTTGCATCTAAAATCATTATAAAAACTAGGTGGAATAATTATCGGTGCAATCCCCCGAAATCTTTATACGCAAACCGGTGAAAAGATGTGTTCCACGTTAATTTCGCCACAGCGTCGCCGGCTGGGTAGCTCAAGGCGTTGTCTTTGAGGTGTTTTTCAATTTGGCCTGGGCCACTTCCATAATAATCAGCACCTGGCAGGGGGAATATTGTTCCAATAACGAAAACGACCGGTAACTGGTCCATTCCGCCACAGCGTCGAAATCATCTTGTTTCTTAAAATTAAGATTCTTCAAGCCTACTAAACATTCGCCCTCCATCTGCGCGCGCTTTACCGCTTTCGCGTCCAGTTGCACATCCGGATATTTCCTGGAGATGTTTTCGTAGCTGTATTCGTTTGCCGATACCGCTTGGGTGAATAAAAAAGTGCTCAATAACAAAAGGCTTCTTTTCATCAATGTGCGCTCTCCAAATGCCGGGTCATTTTTCTGGCACATCATACCAACAAGCGCTTTGCCCGGCTAACGCGGTGTTGGGAATAATTTTCTTTGGCGGCGTGTTCATTTCTACGGGCGTATATTGCTTTGCAATTCGCTATACGCCAATTTTAGGGGAGGTACTGCATCACCTATATACGATCTACTGGCGGTTCCGGGGGGTACTATGCCACACATCGACTTAGAAACGTTGCTAAAACAATACACCGAGGGCCGGATTTCAAAAAAGGAATTCGTGCATCTGCATTCGCTGATTACTCAATCCAAACAGCCAATTCAAAGACCGCAAAAACCGCCAACGCTACGGCAAAAGCGGATTGCACCGCAGCAAGTCCATACTCGAGCACCGGATCCTAACGAATTTCACACGGCGCAAAGCGGCGTCTTCCATTTCTTCAAATCGCGCTATAAATCGGTAATGGCGTTTCTGGGCAGCCTATGGATATTTGCCACCTTGGCGGTGAACTATTTCAACGGCCTGTCGCTGCCGTTTCTGAAAGACTCCGGCCAGCCAGCGGCGATAGTGCAACAAGAACCTATCAGCAAACCGCCGCAACCGCGACCATTGGTTAGGAAAGACGTAAAACTGCTGGCTCAATCATTGGTGCGTGAGCCCATCTGGGAAGCGCATTCGGTCAATGAGTTTACCACGCAGTGGATCATGCTTTCCGCGCAACAAAAAGATAAAGTGAAAAAATCGCCCTGGTTTAACAAATTTGCAGATGCATTTACAAAGCAAATCAAGTTTGAACTTGCACGGCGCAAAGATGAAGGTAACACGGCTGAGATCGAAAACCGTCATCGCGCCTTAATGCAACTGGCCATATCACTCGGCATGGTACGCAACGCCCCCAGCACTCTGGCGGACTTGGACAAATCGCTATCCTCGGTGGACAAACCACCTAAAGCCAAAGTAAAAAGTACGAAACCGGAGAAAAAATCCGTAGTGGAGAAAAAGCCTGTCGTCAAAACCGATACGGCGGCTAAGAAAGTCAGCAAAGCGCCGGCGCCGAAACGGCGCGATATTAGCGGCAGAGACATCATCGATGTTATCGATCAATATACCGCTGCCTTTGAAAAAGGCAGCAGCCAACAAATGCTCGCTTTGTTTGCCGACGATAAACTGTTGCAACAGCCTTTGACATTGCAAACTGTACGGAATCAATACGCGGACTTGTTCAAGCATTCCGAGGAGCGTTGGGTGGAGTTTCGTGGTTTGACTTGGGAAAAACAAGGCTTGGAAAGCCGCGGTAAAGGCAAAATGCGCACCTCGATGCGGCTGCTACCCACAGGCGACTATAAAACCGTTACCACCGATGTCATGATTGCCATGCGCAAAATAGATAACGTCACCCGCATCACTGACTTTGCCATGGAGGATGACAGTATTTTCGCCCTGGCGCGTTCATTGAAACAAAACAGGGCGGTGAAAAACCTCGGCACAAAAGACCGGCCCAAATACCCCACCCAAGGTGAATTGCAAGACTTGATCACGCAGTACGTAGACAGTTACCAAACGGGTGATATCCGCCGCATCATGGAGTTGTTCGCCAGCGGCACCTGGACAGCGGACCCGGCGGGATTGGAGGAGTTGCGCAAGGAATATGTGTCCTTGTTTCAGAATACCACCGACCGGCAATTGTTTATCTCCAATGTACAATGGTCGTTTAAAGGCAACAAAGCAATGGGTACTGGAGACCTGGTGGTCAATTTATTGTCCAAGCAAGATCACAATATCACCAAGAAAAAAGGTAAGGTTAGGCTGATAGTGGAAAAAAATCTGCAAAAAACGCGTATTTCCCATTTGTTTCAGATTGTCAATTAATAGTTCGTCAACAAGCTGCTGGGAAAAGAATACCCGTAGGTGTTCATTGAGAGTAACCAACCGGCATTAAAATGAGCGGCTCAACATCATCGCTCAAACGCACTATATCAGCAACATCCGTATCGTCAAACGCGCCCACAATGACGGTTGCCAATCCCAGTGCCTGGGCTTGCAGATAAACATTTTGCGCCACACTGCCGGACTCGATGTGCGCGTAGCGAATACCCCGCTTGCCGTACTTGCGGGTAGTCCTTGCGTATTTGGCGGCGATGAGGATGACCAGTGAAGCTTGTTCCACCCACGGTTGCCGCAAAGCCGCTTGTGAGAGGCGTTTACGCAAATCGCCATCGGTGGTGTTAACTAACTTATGTTGGTCGGGGAAATAATGGTAAATGCCTGCGGCAAGCCCCTCCACCTTGCCAATCACTGCATACAATTCCAGAGGATATAAGGCGCCGGCCGAAGGGGCGGTGCGGTAACCTTGAGAGTTGGTAATGCCTTGTGCCGCCCACAACAGTTGTCCTAGCTGTTGCAGGCTCAAGGCTGTGTCACGAAATTCCCGCACCGATCGGCGTTGTTGCAAAAGCCGTTCGAAACTCTGTTCGCTGAACAGGGGCTCGGGTAATTTAACCTCTTGCTGTTCGGAAGCCATGACACCTCCTGTCGCCAAGTACACTATGATAGTAGCCATTATGAGCAGCCATGGGGTTTTCATTTGGTATTTCATGACGCAAGTTTAGTCAGCTCGAGCGAAAAGTAATTGCAGTTGATCAACTAAGCGCAAGATGGATTACCGGTCTTTTGGTAAATCTTGAGTCTTTCACTAAGTGCAACAAACGCAGCGCTGCCAGGCGGCAAATTTTCGTGAATGCCAGTGACCAATACACCGCCGTTTCTGACGCTGTTTTGCACGCGTTCCAACACGCGCTGCTGCAATGGTGAATCAAAATAAGTAAATACCAGATTTCGGCATAACACCAGATCAAAACGGTCTTCCGGTGTTTGCGCTCGGATGTCTTGTTGAAAAAATTGCACTCCTTGGCGAAATTGCGGTTTGAGGCAATAAGACTCGTTTTTCACGCGGAAGGCCAGCTCCCGCCACGGCGGCGGGAGGTTTTTGATACTACTGAAGCTGTAACAGGCTTGCTGTGCTCTTGTCAGCATTATATCGCCAGCATCGGTCGCGGTAACGCTAAGTTCTATATCCGGAAAGTTCGAGTGCAGCTGCAACCACCACATTAAGCTTACTGTATACGGTTCTTCGCCGGATGCGCACCCCGCGCTCCAGATCTTAAGCCGTGTATCGCCGCGGGCTATC
>Ga0209536_100001841_pt1 | contig 34703 bp, 28 predicted proteins | sample DeeMarSeWOR28_12_FD_187461 | JGI IMG/M metagenome (GOLD analysis project Ga0209536, IMG submission 187461) | Marine sediment microbial communities from White Oak River estuary, North Carolina - WOR-2-8_12 (SPAdes) (version 2) | ecosystem: Environmental > Aquatic > Marine > Intertidal zone >...
TCCGCATTGACTAGGGCAGGCGGCTTTGACTCCATTGTGTTTCTACGTAACCGGAAGTGCCTATAGATGCAGAAACCAAGGATAAAAAACAGAACCGACCCTCTAAGGAGAAATAACTCTACCGCTGCAGACCCTTTTTGCTCTGTTCTTCTTTCAAAGCAACTCTGGAATATTTTGCATCTCGATAGTCGGAACAACAAAGAACCCGGTGGCTTGCAGGCATGCAATTAGGTTAAGATGGGAACCACTCGACAGCCGGAGATGACCTCTATGGAGGAAGCATATGCATGATGTTTCTGAGTTGCAAGTTTTCTTTAATCCTAAAAGTGTTGCAATAGTTGGAGCGTCAGCCGATCCCAAGAAACCAGGGAATACGGCGATGAAAAACCTCGTTTCAATGGGTTACAAGGGAAAGGTTTTTCCGATTAATCCGCGCGAGAAGAAAATTCTCGACTTCCGCTGCTACGACAACCTGCTTGAAATACCGGAACAGGTGGATCTTTGCGTTTTTCTCGTTTCTGCCGAACTCACAATGAAAGTCTCCAAGGAACTCGCGGAAAGAAAAGCCCGCTTCAATGACGTCAAGGGGGCGGTCTGCATGTCGGCAGGTTTTAGAGAACTGAACACGACCGTGGCTAAACAACGGGAAAAGGAGCTGGTCCAAACTCTAAGGGACGCATCGATACGGCTGATCGGACCGAACTGTCTTGGGATCATCGACACATACAGCGGCTTCAATACCAATTTTGATATACCGAGCTATAAGAAGGGCGGATTGAGCATCGCGACCCAAAGCGGCGCTTTCGCAAATTCCTACCTGTTTTGGTCCGGCGGTCTGGGACTGGTCGGTCTGAGCAAGTACGCATCCATCGGCAATATGGCGGATGTAAGCATGGCCGAATTGCTGCAACTCTGGAAGGACGATGAATCCACACGCGTTATCGGCATCTACATGGAAGGTCTTTCGAATCCCGCAGAATTTTTCGAGGTTGCCCGCGAAGTAAGTGCAGTGAAACCGATTGTAGTCCTCAAGAGCGGAAAAAGTGCATTAGGCGCAACGGCCGTTTTATCTCATACCGGGGCCATAGCAGGTTCGGATGCCGTCTATGAAGGTGAGTTCAAGCGGGCCGGCATAATACGCACACGGAGTGTGTCCGAATTTTACGATACGCTGAGGGTGTTCGAAAAGCAGCCGCTTCCCGGCGGGAACCGCGTATGTGTGCTTTCCCATATGGGGGGGCCCGGTACGATCTGCATAGACGAGATTTCCGCAACTCCGAGTCTGCAAATGGCGAAATTCTCACCCGAAACACACCGCGCCCTTAAGGAAATCTGTGCCCCGATGGCCAATATCGGCAACCCGGATGGCTATATCGATCTTACTGCGGCGCATTATGAAACCTTGCATAACCAGGTCCTGAAGCTTCTTTTCCAGGATCCCAATACCGATCTGGTTCTGCAGACTCTGGGTCCCAGCGCATTTATTGACCAGAAGCTCATTGTGAAGGAAATCTCAAAGGCATACGAATCGCAGACAGGCAGCAGGAAACCATTCCTGAACGCAGTAATGTTTGGACACTTTGCACTGGAAACGAGGAAAGGGCTTGAGGATGCGGGCATGCCCACAGTGGAGTATCCGGATTCTCTGGCAAGGGTCGCGGGCAATATGGTCGCCTATGCTTCTTTCCGTCGGAAAGCGACAGATGGTGCAGGGGAAGGCGTTGCAGCAGAATCGTAGCCTGGTGATGATAAACTGTTGACTGAAAAATGGTTTCTGCCCGGAATCGTAGAAGCCGGAGAGAAGAATTGATAGAAGCAAGGGTTCTGCTGGAGGAAATAAGGAAAAACAACGTCACGCATGTCGTCGGTGTGCCCGACAACGGCTCGCGAAAACTCTATGAACTGCTGAAAGAGGATTCCCGTATTCAGGTGATTTCAGTGACGCATGAAGGGGAGGCTTTCTCCCTTGCCTCGGGATTATTCCTGGGAGGTAAAAATCCCCTTATCCTGATTCAGAACACCGGTTTTTTGGAATCGGGCGACGCTTTTCGCGGTACCGCATTTAATATGGGGCTTCCACTGGTCATGCTCATAGGCTATCGCGGGTATGAATCGATGCGATCGGGCGCAGAGCCTGTCGATACTGCGGCAACTTTTTTCGAACCAACGCTCAAAGCCTGGAATGTTCCCTATTATATGCTGCACACAACATCGGAAAGCTATCTGATCTCGGCAGCTTTTTCCAAAGCGGCGGAAACTTCGTTGCCGACGGCGGTTATTTATCCGGGAGAATGTGTTTGATCATGATGGACAAGTACGTATGCATTGAAAAACTTGCCGCCCGCCGGCGCAATGAAATTGTTGTGACGACCATGGGCGTTGCCGCTCCCTGGGCCCGGCTGTCGGATGGTCCCCTCGACTTTGCCCTTGTTGAAAGCGCCATGGGCCAGGGGCCTCCATTCGCCCTCGGCCTCGCGCTCGCACAGCCCGGGCGCCGCATCATCCTGCTCAATGGGGACGGCAGCACTCTTATGTGCCTGGGTGCGCTGATTACAATCGCCCAGAATCCGCCGGATAACCTGACAATAGTGATAACCGAAAACGGCACCTATGAAGTGATCGGGAATTGCCCAATTCCCGGTGCAGAGTGTGTGAATTTTGAAACTCTTGCACGCGGAGCCGGATTCTCCCAGGTGTACACGATTGAAAGCGACGACGATTTCGATGCTCTGCTGCCCCTTCACTTTGAAGGCGAAGGAACGCCGATTTTCATCTGGAAGATTCTTCGCGCCGGGGAGCCGGTGCCCAAACCTCAGCCTTACATCCGTGAACGCGCCTGGTGCCTGCGCCGCGCCCTGGTGGGAAAATAAGCACTTTTCGGAGGTTTTATGCAAACTTTGCATATTCTCGGTGGGTGCCGCCGAATTTTTTGGGGCATCCGATTATCCGGACGGCTTTCTCCTTATTCCCAGGGCGCGTATCCGTTTATGCAGATTGGTGCGTTCGATGTCGAGTGAGCGCGCCGCTGCAGAGACATTCCAACCGGTTTCCTCCAGTGCCTTGAGAATCCGATTCCGTTCCGCCTGCACTTTAGTCTCTTCCAGGCTGGAGGGAGCAGGATTTTCTGCCGGCATCCGGATTTCCAGAGGGATCATTTCTTCCGGAATGATCTCGGATGATGACAGAATGGCCATGCGTTCAACCACATTGCGCAATTCACGAACATTTCCCGGCCATCGGTGTTTACATAATGTTCCCCAAACGGCATCGTCGATCCTCCTGGGTTTGAAGTTGTTGCGCCGGCAGAAATCTTCCAGGAAATACTCTGCCAGCGGGCGGATGTCCTCAATACGCTTACGAAGAGGCGGCACGCGGATGGGAACGACACTGAGACGGTAGTATAAATCTTCTCGAAACTTTTTCTGTTCCACAAGGTTCTGCAGGTCCTGGTTGGTGGCTGCAATGACCCTGACCGTGACGTGTAAAATATCGCTTCCTCCCACCCGCTGAAATTCCCCCTCCTGCAGCACACGCAACAACTTGGCCTGGGATGTTTCATGCAGGTCCCCCACTTCATCCAGGAATAAGGAGCCTCCGTCCGCCAGTTCGAACTTGCCGCGCCTGCGTGAGGTCGCCCCTGTGAAGGCGCCTTTTTCATGCCCGAAAAGCTCGCTTTCCAGAAGGTCCACCGGGATTGCCGCGCAGTTGACCTTGACGAACGGACCGGCAGAGAAGGGGCTCATCCGATGCATGTGGGCTGCAATCAGTTCCTTGCCGGTCCCCGACTCTCCTGTCAGCAGAACCCGCGCATCGGAACGGGCGACGCGCTCCGCCTGCTCAACGATTTTTATGAATGCCGGGCTTATGCCGATCATCCGCGCTTCATCTCCGACCAGCTCTTGAAGGCGAGCGTTTTCTTTTTGCAGTGTGGCCTGCTCCAACGCATTTTTCAGTACAAGAAGTACCTTGTCGCGGCCGAGTGGTTTCTCCAGGAAGTCGAAGGCGCCGGCGCGGGTAGCTGTGACGGCGTCGGCAATGGTGCCGTGCCCGCTGATCATGATAGCCGGAGCCTGGATATCGGCTTTGCGCAATGCCTTCAGCAGATCGATGCCGTTTCCATCCGGCAAACACACGTCGATCAAATAGGCATCCGCGCTCTTTTCCCTTATCCGGGTCTTAAACTCCGCAGCTGTATCACAAATCATCACGCCGTAGCCGGCGCCTTCCAGGACTAGTTTCAGAGAAGCGCTTATATTGGCTTCATCGTCCAGAATCAGGATCTTCTTGCCAGTCATAGGTTACGCCTTCAGTTCTATGTTCGTATTCCCGATGGGCAGCTCCAGTCGGAATCCCGTACCTTCCATCATACCTTCGATAACGGACAGGTCTCCCCCTGCCAGAAGGGCGTTCTTGCGGGAGATGGACAATCCCAATCCCATCCCGTTTTTCTTGAAGGAGATCGACGGTTCAAACAGCGAACGGCGTGCTTCCTCACTCAATCCGGAGCCCGAATCGTGCACTTCAACGACCAGTGTACTCTCTTTCTTTCGGACAATTGCGAGCACTTTGCCTTCGGGGCCGGCCGCTTCAGCGGCATTTTGCAGTAGGTTCGTCAATATGCCCCTTACCTGATCGGCATCCGCCCGAACGGCGGGCAATCTGTTACACGGCTCAAACGCGTAATGGACATCCGGATGCTCTACTGAAAGAAATTGGATCCTTTCTTTCAGCAGGGAATTCATATCGAGGGATTCCTTTTTTGTCACAGGCTCGGCGGCGAAATCTGAAAATGCGCGTACGCGCTGCTGCAGGCTTTCAACTTCCCTAATCACCACTCCGGCGGCCTTATCCAGAAACTGCCTGTCTTCGGACGGATGGCGCGCGACAATCTCTTCCACCGTCAACCTTATAGGCGTCAATGAATTTTTTAATTCATGTGCCATCTTGCGGGCCAGTTTCTGCCAGCTCGCGATCTGTGTCAGATAGATAAGCCGGTTGCGGCTTTGCTGGAGATGATCGGCTGTGTGGTTGAATGCCCGGATGGCCTGTCCGATTTCATCCCGCCTGTCGGTACGCACCCTGACATCGAAATCTCCCCCTGCCAGACGATGCAGTCCGTTTGTCAGTTCCCGGATCGGTCTGCCGATCCGATTCGCCATGTAAAACACGCTTGCCAGAGCCAGGATCCAGACAATGCCGCTTAATACGAGCAGGGTAAGGGTAAATCCCTTTCGCAAATCATGCTGATGAAGAACTTCCAGTTGTGAACGGGTTTGCTGCAGCTGCTGTTCCAGTTCCGTCATGCTTAGACCGAACGGTTTGGAATATACCCAGACCTCTGCATCCTTCCTTATCATGTAAAGCAGACGGTCTCCATTCGTTTGGGAGCGCGCAAAACGCTCCGGCTCCCCGCTTTCCCAGAATTGTTTTAATGAATCCTGTTGATCGGATAATTCTCCGGGATTCCATTTCCGTGCTTCTATGGTTCCTGAGACGGAATCTTTCTTGAGGATTTCACACGACTGACGGTAATAGTTCCGGGCTACGTCTTCTAGAGATTGAGAGAGCCGGGAAATATCTTCGGTCGCAGCGTAGCTGAGGCTGTAATTCAGAAGCGCTGCACTCATCCATAGAATCGCTCCTGTCGGAATCAGCGTCGCCGCCAGAAATATCAGGATCAGCTTGTAGTGAAGACTATGCACAGACCCTCACAAAATAACAATCTGACAGAAAACCGTTCGATGGATTTCTGCTTGATTGAACATTTCATTTGACAGGAAAAGATCCAGGAAACCCGGTCGTTTCGATGCAGCGCATTCGGCACACAGATCTGATTAGGGTTCTTTCCCTGTTTGTTTCAGGTCACTCAGCTGCAACAATCCAGTGGAGATTTTCCAGCGATAGGGTTTTCCCCCTTTCTTGCGGCTGAAATATTCAATCAGTTTCGCAAGAGTCAGACCTGAAGCTTCCTCAGGGCTGTTTTCTTTTTCGATCTCTTCAACGGAACACTCCAACTGTATCATGAAGGAGTCCCTATCGGGGATAACATCCAGAGGAATGGGCATATTTTTGAGGCACCATTCTTCCGCAGATCCGGCCGGGAGATGGGATACATATCGCCCATCGGGCGGGGATTGAAATACCGAATACTTCTCCTCCCACAGATCGAAGCTGAACGCGAACCGTTCCTGTGCCTGGTACAGCGTACTCCGTGAACGCTCCGTGACAACTGTCAAGTTGATGATCAGGTTGACGGTTAAGCCGTTGTGAAGTCTTTCCAATTCCGTATCTGAAAGAAAGTGTAATTGCCCGGCTGAAATCCGCAGGGAATCCCTTACGATTTCAACTTCCAGTGCCTGCGATTGAGCCCACAGCCCGATTCTCGGGACCCCGACAATGATAAGCAACAGGATGATGCCTCTTTGTTGTCTCATGCTCACTCCCTAGAACCGTGTCCCGATCATAAAAATCGGTGCGACATTGTGCAGCCTCACAGGGAACGCCAGCGAAACACACAAATTCTTTCCAAAGGCCAGGCCGAATCCAAAGCCGTGTCTGACCGGATTATACTTACCGGGATCCCAGACCGCTCCAACATCGTAAAAAACCTCGAGAATGCCATAACGATATTCCAGCGATCCGTGCGCGACACGACTTCCCCCAATGGATGAGACATCGAATTTATTCCAGCCACGCAGAGTTGTGCTGTTTCCTAAAGAGAATCGTTCGAACAGTGGCGCCGCTCCTCCGATGATGCCTCCTTTGAAGTGGGCGTAGAATCTGTTTTTGTTTCGGGACAGCTCATAATCCACTTTCCAAAGATGTCGGGTATAAATATAGTCGCTGTCCAGGACGTCCGTTGCCGTCCTCAGGTTATAGGTTACAGCAAGCGTCTGTTTGTATCCGTCGCGGAGTGCAAAATCATTGCTGTATTGTAAATTTCCGGTGCCGGCATAAGCGGTTGCGGTGTAGAGTGAGGGGTACTGATGTTGCAGGCGCTGGAAACTTAAGCCTGCGCTCAATGTAAGATTTTGGGTCGGATGGAATGTCAGGGAAGGAGCAAAGTTCTGGCGGGCGCGGTAAAAGGCCGGTATGTCTGCTCTTTCCCGGAGTGCCGTGATCGTTGCGTCATCAAAACTCTGATGGTAGCTTTCAAAATCAATATGAAATCCCAGGAAATCGGTTCCCAGAGTAGGCTGCCTGAATCGGATCAGGTACCCGGCGTTGCGTTCGAGAAGCCGGTCCGCTTCGCTGACAATACCGAATGCGAAATGATCCTGGAAAGGAACGACCTCGAGTAGTCCGCTGAATCCCTGCTTGGAATGGTATAAACCCTTAATCGTGGATTTTAAATTTAAAGTCACGTTTCTGGGAGCCTTGTTTATGTTAAAAAGAATCCGTACATGCTCCGGTTTTTGGCCCTTATCCACCTTGACGTCAATGGTATACCTTCTTTTCAATTGTTCTCGCAGTTTTTCGGCAAACTCATTGGCGAGTTGGGCATTGTACTTTCGACCGACAAATTTCTGCGCCTCCTCCCGCAGGTCCTCGCTGATTTTGGACTCGTCAATTCCCTCGAATTCGACTCTTTCGACGATATAGCGTTCGTTGATATTGACATCGGGCTTCTGATCGTCGGCATACAGCCCGGCGGGCAAAAGCAACACGAAAAGAAACATGAGTATGTGTGTGTTTTTCATGCCCTGATGGAACGCAATGTCTGTGCCATCTCGTAAACAGTTCATATTAAAGGACATCAGTTTTAAATACCCCGGGCCGCTGCGTCACACTTGTGGCACATCGGCACATGCCTTTTATATAACAACCGGAAACCGAAATCATATTTTTTAGGTAACAACTGATTTGTTCAGAGGCAAATTATCCAATCCCGAATCTCTTAACCCGAATCCCGAAATTGATATTTCCCCAATGAGTCCTTCTTCTTTGCTCGCAACAAGTTATCATGTGGAAATCAAACTTCGACGAATTTGGCCTTGCCCCACGGAACATGATGATTTCACAAGAGAAAGATTGTTATAAACTCGTAACTTCGGAATTCGGGCTTAAACGCCGCACAATTACACTGGGATTATGCGACCACGGACGCAGCGGATGTGGTATCTGTTGCTTTTATAGTAGCTGAGGATATAGGCGCCGTCGAACATAACAATCCAGGCGCTGTAGGTATTGGGGGCAAATGTCGTGGAAGACCAGTAGCTTAAAGTATCCCTGAAAGGAACCTCTTCCCGCATAATAGGACGAATCCTCTCCAGGAGGGTTTTTCGATCAATCAGTGTTTCCAATTCCGCCGCTGTCGGCAAACGCCAATCGTTCTTTCCATCCAGCACGAGCGATTTTGCATATTCCAGGGCTTCATACCAGTTCAACTTCCCCGGCGAATGGCACTGCCATTCCAATCCAGTCGAGGGATCCTTCCAGGTCAGCATCCCTTCGACCGCATCCGCATTTTCCCCTGTTTTAGGATCTGTGCGCTGTTGTGGCATTCAATGGTCTCAGTGTAATCAGCGAAATTCAGATCGAAGCTATTATTTGCAGAGGAACGGTATATCTTGGTGTCAGTAGGCTAAGTTTACCTGCCGAAGCCTGGCCGAATCTTCGATTCGGCTAGGGACGAATGCTGGTATCCCAGAAAAGATCCGGCATACCGTACCTCCTTTCGATCCAGTTAGGGAACTATACGTTGCAGGCCGTCATTGACTCCGCTGGGGAATGTGGACTCATCTCCCCAGTGTATACAGTGTGCGGGACAGGACCAGGTGCATGCCGGGGCTTCACCCCTGCCGCGTTTTTCCACACAAAGGTCGCATTTGACCGCCTTGAGTACATCCTGGTTGAACTGCATGACACCGTAGGGACAGGCTTGCACGCAGGACGTGCCGCATGTAATGCACCTCTTGGCTTCCTGTAAAGCCGCCTGTTCACTGAATCCGAGCTGCACTTCATCCAACCCCATGCGCTCTTCAACCGGCAGCCAGACTATATCGGCGCGCGGCGTCGGATCATACTTATCCTTTACAGGCTCCGTGATGGAAGTCAGTTTGGCATCTCTTGCCTCTCTACCCGTATACAGGTCAAGACCTCTCAGATACCGGTCGATAGAGACGGACGCCTCCTTCCCTGATCCGATCGCCTCAACAACGGTTTGAGGTCCGTAGTAGACATCGCCGCCTGCAAAAACGCCCTGGATGGACGTTTCCAAAGTAATCGGATCCACCTTTATGAGGCCTTCCTCGTTTGCAGTGAGGCCCTGTTCCTCTGCAAAGACACGGTCTGCAGCCTGGCCGATAGCGATAATGACTGTATCCGCCTCCAATGTCGTAAGGTCCGCCTCATCATATTGGGGACTGAAGGCGCCATCGGCATCAAACACCGAGGTGCAGCGTTTGAATTCAATCCCGGACACCCGGCCTCTTTTGTCCAGGAAACGATTGGGGCCAAGACCATGGACGAACTTGATGCCTTCTTCGATCGCTTCGTTGATTTCGCGTTCCCATGCAGGCATTTCATCACGCTGCTCCAGGGAGACAAGCGTAACCTCCGCCGCACCCTGGCGGATAGCCGTCATGGCAACGTCCATCGCTACATTACCGCCTCCTACGATGATGACCTTCCTGCCGAGAGGTACAGGATTTTTCAGGGATATATCACGGAGAAAATCTATTCCGTGCAGAATACCCTTGAGATCCTCGTTGGCCACATTCAAGCGAATGTTTTGATGCAGGCCCGTTGCCAGAAAAAATGCTTTATACCCTTCTTTCTTCAAACTGTCGAATGTCGCATCCTTCCCGAAAGTCACCCCTGTTCTGATTTCTACCCCCATCTTTTCAATCACTCCAATTTCAGTCGCAAGGGTTTCCCGGGGCAGTCTATATAACGGTATACCTACCGCCATCATGCCTCCGGCAACGGGCAGTTTTTCAAACACGGTTGTTTTGTAGCCGTTTTTAGCAAGAAAATAGGCAGCCGTAAGACCCGCAGGGCCGGATCCGACGATGGCCACTTTCTCTTCCCGCGCGGGCAGGAGTTTCGGCACATAGGCATCGCCGTTGGAACGGTCCCGATCAGCCAGGAAGCGCTCGATAGCCCGGATCGAAACCGGATCGTCGATCTGCTTTCGGTTGCATTCCGATTCGCACGGGAAGGTGCACACTCTGCCGCAAATGGAAGGAAAGGGGCTGGTTTCCTTCAGGAGCCGCAAGGCGTCCCCATATTTCTCCCTCGCCGTGAGCCCGATAAATCCCTGGATATTGTTCCCTGCGGGGCAGTTGAATTTGCATGGTGAAGTCTGTTGTTTTTCCGCACCGGATTTGCCTTCTACAGCATTGCAGCCGTTGCATTTTTCCGGATTGTGAAGCACAACACCCGTTTCCGGATCCTTTTTGATGGCTTCCTCCGGACACGACAGGGCGCACGGCGCATCCTCGCAGTGGTGGCAGTAATACTGCATGAAAAGAGGCGCCCTTTCCAGGACCTTCACTACTCTGGGCCCGACCGGCAATCCGTGCTCCTGCTTGCACGCAACTTCGCATGTGTGGCATCCACAGCAATCCGTCTGACTGAATATCAAAGATACTTTACTCATTGGCCACCTCCCATTCCTCATCACAGGGAGATATATTGCATAAGCATACCCTTAGGTTAGTGGATCCCATATTGACATCGCAGGTTTCGAATGCATTGTCTGTGATGATATTGGAGCTTGAAATATCCCACCCATGGCCGGGATCCTTGATTTCCGGGTACCACCACCCATGTTCTGCCGCGATTACGTTGGGAAGCAATCCATCGGTAATCTTCGCTTTCTGTTTGATACGGCCTCTCGGTGACTCGATCCAGACCCATTGCCCGTCTTTGATGCCGTGCTTCGCCGCGGTCTCGGGATGGATTTCGCAGGTCGGATGCGGCCGGATTTCCCTCAGCCAGGGAATCATCCGCATTTCCGTATGGAAAAAGGTCGGAGTTCTGAGTCCGGAATTGAAGATATAGGGATACTTTTTGGCTACCTCCGGCGTGGATACGGGGCTTTCGGGGATTTCCCGATACTGAGGAAGCGGATCGCGCCCCCACCTTTCGAGAACTGAAGACCACAATTCCAGTTTTCCGGTAGGTGTGGAAAAGCCTCTTTCCCTGTATTTGTGGTAGACCATTTCACCGTGTAGATAATCTGCTTCCTTGAACTGTTCAAAGTTCAATCCCGACGGTTCCAGAATGTAATCCAGAGAATCTTCGACCGTGGGGAACCAATCCTGACCCATGCGTTTTCCAAGCTCCAGGAAGATCTTGTGATCCTGCCACGCCTCCCCTATTTCCACGCATTTCTGCCTGGCGAATACATAGCCATGACGTTTCCAGTTGTCGGCGACGTAATTCTGCTCCAGCCAGGTCCCGGCCGGTAGGAATATATCCGCCAGTTCGGCTGTCGGGGTCATGAAGTGATCGATGACGACGAGAAAATCCAGCATCTGCAGCGCCCGATAGGCCTGTTTTGCGTTGGCCCTGGATACGACGGGATTGGTGCCGCACAGAAGACCGGCCTTGAGCTGGTAGGGAGTTCCGTACACTATGGAATCCCAGGCCTTCTTGGGATTTATGAACTGCACCCTGGCGCCGAGGAAGAATTCCATTCCTCCCAGCCTCTTCTTCTGAACTTCCCTCGAAAGGCTTTTATGGCAGGAAAACTCTGCTACTGTTCGTACAGGAGGATTTACAAACAGAGCATTTCCGCCGGGGGTATCGAGGTTGCCGGTAATTCCCATCAATCCGATTGCCGTTCGTGTGAAGTCCGTGCAGTTATTGTTCTGCTCGGTAGGAACACCCCAATGTATAGCCGCCGGTTTTGTAGTTGCATAGAGCCTTGCCGCCGCCCGAATCTTTTCCCTGTCGACCCAGGTGATTTTTTCCACTTTATCAAGGGGATAATCTTTCATAACACGGTCTTTGAAGGCATCCCATCCATGAACATAGTTTTCAACGAATTCTTTTTCGTAAAGCTCTTCCTCGATGATTACATTATGGAAGCCTAAAGCCATGGCACAGTCGGTACCGGGCCGGATCTGCAGCCAGATGTCCGCCTTTCCGCCATAGAATGATTTTCTGGGATCGATGCTGATCAGCTTGGCGCCGTTTTTATAAGCCTTGTAAAAATTCTCTCCCTTGTATTCATCCGCGTTCGTCCACATGGGATTGCTTGCCCACATCACGATCAGCTTGGGTTCATTGACATAGTAATCGACGACCGGCAGGTTTCCGCAGGTGGCAAGACTCGTAGAAACCCTCGATACGTAACACATGTGACCGGCGGTCAATACATTCGGCGTACCCAGCAGGTTGGCAAAGCGGTACAGGTGACTCTCGTAATCCCGGCCCGTTCCCTGTCCTACAACGATGTATTCCGGTCCGTACCTGTCTACGACATCCTGGAACTTGTTGGCGACAGTATCGAGTGCTTCATCCCACGTAATGCGCTCCCACTCTCCGCTCGGCTTAGGCCCTTTCCTTTTCATGGGGTATAGGATCCGGTCCGGATGATAGGCCAATTGAGTCACGGACAAGCCCTTGGTGCACATGGTACCGTGGGTGATGGGATCGTCAGGATTTCCCTCCACCTTGATTACACGACCGTCCTTTACATGAGCGAACACACCACAGGCTCCGTGACAACAACGGCAATGGGTTCGCACTACTTTTACGTCTTCCATGGTTGTCCTCCTTCTATTCATTCCCTTCAGAAAACTCGAAACTCGGGCTTACTCTTTCTTTTCATTCCCTTCGGAAAACTCGTGATCCGAATCACCCGAAGGGATCGGCGAAACTCGGGCTTCCATAGAGATGCTGATTTTGCAGATTTCAACAATCCTAATACAAAACTGTTAGAAATGCGGCTTCATTGTTTTTTTCGTTTTATGAATCATCCATTACCGATCTTCAACCGAGGGGTATCTCCTCTATAAAACACCTTCCGACACCTGTCAACAAAAAGGGATCCTGTAAACCCGTGTCCTTTCAGACTTTCGGCCTCGGTAGCATTTTCGCGTTTTCAGCAATCTCCGGAACTCTGTGTTCCCATTCAATGGCCATAAGGTGAATGCCTGAAACTCCCGGCATCTTTTTCAACGCTTCGATCTGCTCGCATGCGATCCGGATACCCTCTTCCGCTTCCCGCCCTGCTGGGACGTTTTTGAGTCGACGGATGATTTCATCCGGGATTTCCATGCCCGGAACTTCCTTCTGCATATGCAGCGCCATGCCGACGCTCTTCAACGGCGTTATTCCTGCAAGAAGATAAACGTTTTCCAGAAGGCCCATATCCAGGGCACTGCTGACGAAGTCGCTGAACTTCTTCATGTTGTAAATGCACTGTGTCTGGATGAAGTCCACACCTGCTCGAATTTTTTTGGCCAGACGCCGCACGCCGAACTCAAACGGATCCGCAAAGGGATTGGCGGCTGCCCCGATAAAAAGTCTCGGGGGGGTGTCGATCGGTTCTCCTCCTGCAAACCGCCCCTCATCCCGCATGATCCGAACCATATGAATAAGCTGCATGGAGTCGATGTCGAAAACTCCCAAGGCGTCGGGATGGTCTCCGAAATCCTGGTGATCCCCGGACAAACACACGATATTTTGTATCCCATTGGCGCTGGCGGCCAGAATGTCGCTTTGCATCGCCAGGCGATTACGGTCACGGCAGACCATCTGGTAGTTCGGCTCCAGACCTTCCTGCAGCGCTATCAGGGATGCGCCCCAGCTGGCCATCCGCACCATGGCCGTCGGATTGTCGGTGATGTTGACACCATCCACACAACCCTTGAGGAATTTTGATTTTTCCCGGATTATTTCCGCGTTTGCGCCCCGGGGTGGACTCAACTCCCCCGTGAACGCGAAATGACCCGCATGCAGCACACGCTCCAAATTACTGCCCGATTTCATCGCTCCAGCCATTGTATCAAGCTCTCTATTTCACGCAGGGGCGTCGTTTGAACGTCTGCCCGACATAAGCCTCAATTTTTGCAGGATTTGGCCCGCTCTTCTTAACCCGGGTTCATTCGGTCCAAATCCGTGGCTCCAGTCACTGAAAAAAGCTCTCAATGGTATGCAGAAAAGGCGAACGCCTTTTCTGCCCTAGCCCAAATTACTCTCTGGCTCGCTCGCTTTATTGAAGCGACCGAGCCAGAGAGTAGTTTGGGTCTAGCCGCCTGCGGCCAGCAACATGATGGTGATGAGGTCGCCGTCCTTCAACGGTCGTTGCATCTGGTCCCGTTGAATCCACTCTTCTCGATTGCATAAAACCTTGAGCATCATGTCCAACCGGCCGTTTTCATCCAGCAGAAATTGTCGGACTTTTGTTCCGTATTTTTCGGTCACCTGGCGGATCAGTTCTTCCACCGTTTGACCGGTAAAATCTATCTCGATTGTTTTGCTCCCTACCATGTTAACAACGTTGGGTAGGCTGAGAAACTCAACAGTTACAGCCATCACTGAGCCTCGAGTAAAGTGCCCGCTTTTCGTTCCGCTATCTGGAGCCTTCGCGCGGCTTCTCTTCCCTTCTGCAGCCCGAGGTCCGTTGTTTCGACAAAGCGTACGGCTTCAATTTCACAAAATCTTACACACTGGGGATCCCCGTCGCAGAGGTCGCATTTGATGACCTTGCGGTCGGAGGCCACAAAATGCATCGCTCCAAACGGACATACCGACACGCAAGTACGGCAACCGATGCATTTCTCATAGTCCACCTCAACCCGCCCCATGTCCTCGTTGCGCGTAAGCGCCTTGGCCGGGCAACCCAGAACGCAGGGAGCGTCTTCGCACTGCTGGCAGGATATCGGTACATAGACTCCCTCGGATTCCCACTTAATGATGCGGATCCGGCTGCGAATCGGATTGGAAACACGGTCGTGCTTTACGGTGCAGACCAGTTCGCACAACCTGCATCCGGTGCATTTTTCATAGTCAATTTTTAGAATCTTGATGTTTTTCTGCATAGATGATCTCCAGGCGGATCCCGTGCTTACGGTTAAAGCCGGTGGGAGGGCTCGCTCTCCAGACCAAGCTTTTTCAAGGTTTCCGGTTTCGGTACGCCTTCTTTATCCAACCCCTTATGCTCGTAAAGTTCATCGACCATCCGGATAAATTTGTCTTTGTCGATCTTTTTCCCGACAACTCCCGGCGCGCCTCTCAGGCACGGTTCATCGAAGTATCGGTGGTTGAGCATGTCCCCCTTTTTCAGGTCATTGCGGGTCAGGCCCTCCCGCAGGTTGAACAACCGCTCGATCGTATTGCACCGGACCGCAACATCCCATATATCCCTTGGCGTCAATTCCAGACCGGTGTTGTAGTAGATGACTTTAGCCCAGTCCTCGAAGTTCGGATGCGTGGCCCCGAGAAATACAGTGTGATATTTGCATATTCCCAGGCTGTCGACTGCCATATAGCAGTTCTCCTGCCAGAAGACCTGCCAGGGCTTGCCTTCATATTCCGTGTGTTCCGAACTCAGGGGGCCGTCGTAGGGGACGGGGCTGGAGTAGATTTTTCTCAGCACAGGTTCCGGCAGATGGTAGAGATCGATCGCCGGACGGCTTCTCAGGTGATCGGATCCACGGGAAGCGGTGGCGACATTGAGCGCCAGCGCCGGAGTGGCCCGTTCGTCGGAATGCAGGTTATTCATCCCCTTGACCTGAACGAGGCTGTCAAAGGAGTTCTTGCCGATTTTTTTAGACGCCGGAATACATCCGTCGGCCAGGGTGTCGCCGAGCCATCCTTGCCGGTTGCAGATGCGCGTAATCATTTCGATCAGCGCTTCATCATTTCCGAAACGGAGGTCGATTCCGTCGGTCTGTTCTTTGGTAAGGATGCCCCTCTCGAAAAGCTCCATGGCCCACGAGATCATGGCCCCGGTTTCCAGGTTGTCCATCCCGTACTGGTTGACGAGATAGTTGCAGGTCAGGACCGTTTCGGCATTGCGGCAGTCGGGCATGGCACCGAAAGCACCCAGCGTGGTGTATTCGGGGCCCTCGTCGAATTTGCCGGCATGAGGGCCTGAGGGCAGTTTGTAGCGTGCGCGGCAATGGACCTGGCAGCCGAAACAGGCGGCCATATGATAGGGTCCCATTGTTTCCGTCGCGATCTCGTCGAGGTGTTCGGGCTCAATATCGTCGGCGTATTCGCACTGGTTGTACTGAAAATAACGAGCACGCACACCACCCCAGGAATTTGTCGCCCCCCAGATGAAGGGAGTTCCCAGGGTTCCCTGGGTCTGGTTGACCTTGGAGCTTGAAATCTGGTCGATGAAACGTTTGTTGAATTCAAGAGCCTCCTCGGGATGGGCGATAGAAATATCCATGGTTCCCCGGGCTGCGACAGCCTTCAGGTTCTTGGAACCCATGATGCAGCCCATGCCGGTTCTGCCCCCGGAGTCTTTGATGCCGGTCAAAACACTGGCAAAGCGTACTAGATTTTCGCCGGCGGGACCGATAACGAGGCATTTGACCTCGGGATCGCTCAGTTCCTCGCGTATCGCCCACTGGGTTTCCGTTGTACTTTTACCCCAGATATTCTCGGCGTCCCGGAGCTCGATCTCCCCGTCGTGAATAAAAAGGTAGGAGGGTTTTTCAGCCTTGCCCCGGATAACCAGATGATGGAATCCCGCCCACGCAAGTTCGGGGGCGAAGAAGCCGCCCATGTTTGTGGACCCCAGCATCCCTGTCAGCGCCGATTTGGCCATGACGTGAGTGCGTGTTGTAGCGGATGCGCAGGTGGCGGTGAGCAACCCTCCGGAAATCATAAGAACATTGTCCGGTCCCAGAGGATCCACCCCTTTTTTCGTGTGGTTGTAAAGTAGGTAGGCGTCCAGACCGCGCCCGCCGATAAACTGTTTCCTCATTTCAACCGGGATCGGTTTAACCTGGATATCGCCCGTTGTCAGATCGATATATGCGATCTTGCGATTCAGCGCCATTTTACCGCTCCTTTTCCTTTTTCTTCAGGATTTCCTCGGCGAGCTTCCGATTTATGTCCCAAACGGGTCCCCGGATTCTGGGAAAGTCGGACCGGATCCAGTGGACACGAAATTCCATACCACACTCCGGACACTTTACATGGGCCTGTCCGGCTTCGGGTTCAAGCCGTCCCATACAACTGGGATTGTGGCATCGGAATTTCCCATAGGTCCTGGTTTTACTGAGGGCTTCCGCAGTGGAAATTTCTTCTTCAGCCATGATTCTGCTCCATATTAGTTCACTATGAAGAACAATAAACCATGTCACCATAACATGCAAGGCAGTAACTCTGTCAACAATAAAAACCGATTTATCAATAATATAATGTATTTAATAAATTATTAGTTGACATACAAGAGGTTGCTGGTTCATATTGGACCCCTGAATTGTTCACTATAGTAAACATGGAATTCCTGTAAAACAACCCATGTATCAGGCACCGATAGTAAAAAAGGCGTTTCAGATTCTTGAACTTGTTGCACGGGGAGAAAAGCGCATGACCATGAGCGATCTTTCCCGGGCACTTGGCATCAGCAAAAGCACCATACACGGCATTACCCGTGCGCTGGAAGAAGCCGGGGCGCTCATACGGGATAAGAAGTCGAAACGCTACACTCTCGGTACGGTATTTTTCGAGCTGGCCAGATCCGGTTATACCCGATTGGAGCTGAAAGACACAGCCAGGCCGTTTATGGAAAAGCTGATGCGATCGACCCGGCAATCCGTTTTTCTTGGTATCCGTTCCGGCAACCATGTTTCCATTATTGACATTGTGGAATCCAAGCAGGATCTGAAGATTACGTCCCCGATTGGGACCAGGGTGCCGCTGCTGGCTGGGGCTCTGGGCAAAGCTTTCCTGGCATCCATGGACAGAAAGCGGGCTGTATCGCTAATGAAGTCCATAGGACTGCGCTCATTCACGAATAATTCCATAACCGATCCGAAACGCTACCTTGAAACGATTGATGAAGCCCACACATTGGGGTATGGCCTGGATGACGAGGAATATATCCAGGGAGTTCGCGCGGCGGCGGCGGTCATTCACAATCCCGGACAGCCGATGTCGGCCGTCTGGGTAGTTGGATTTACCCCGAGCATGGGAGCTGAAACGATGGTGGGTATTGCCGAGGAAACCAGAAAGGCGGCGGAAGAAATATCCAGAAGGATCGCTTTACAATCTTTTAATGGGCAAATGTAATGATCTTTTTTCAGGTAAATGAAAAATGCAACGGATGCCTTGCATGCGTGCAGAACTGCCCGGCCCGGGCGCTTGATGCCGAAGAAAGCAGTGGCATACAGACTTTGCGTCATAATATGGCCCGGTGCGCGCGATGTGCCACCTGCTGGCGGGTTTGTCCGCAGGATGCCATTGAATTCCAGCACATGCTCGAAAACCGCTGGGATGAGGTCGTCACGCATGTTCTGGTCCGCTGCAGGGTATGCAATGAAATTGTCTACGCGCAGCCACTGACTGAAAGCCTGGACACAAAAGTCCGGGAGTTGGTCGAGCCGCTTTGTTGCAGGCATAAAATGGAGCGGCACGCGGATATTCTATCCGGCAGATTGCCGGTCACCGGAGGAGGGGCGGAATGATTGTTGGGGACCTGAAATCGTTGGATGAAATCGCATCCTCTATCGCCGGGTACCGGAAGATACTGGTACTTGGCTGTGGGGGATGTGTGACAGTCTGCAGATCGGGAGGAGATGCCGAAGCCTGCGACCTTGCCCGGAGGCTTTCCCATATCGAATATCACCGAGGAATTCCACCAGAGTTTGGAATCGACACGATAGAGCGACAGTGCGAAAACGATCTAATTCAGTCATACCTCAAGGTTCCGGAAGGAACCGACGCGGTGCTTTCTCTGGCATGCGGCGTCGGAGTGCAGATAGTCGCCGATGTATTGGAACCCTTGCCGGTCATTCCCGCCCTGACAACCACCTTCATGGGAGGAAGTGACGAACCCGGCGTCTGGCGGGAAAAGTGCCGGGGATGCGGCGACTGCCTGCTGGCTTCTACGGCCGGTATCTGCCCGATTGCCCTGTGTGCGAAACGGCTGCTCAACGGACCGTGCGGCGGTTCCCGCGGAGGTTACTGCGAGGTCGGATCCGAAACCCCGTGCGCCTGGGCCAGAATCTACGACCGCCTTGACAAACAGGGCCGGCTGGGCCTGATGGACGAATTCAGGGGATTCCGCGACTGGCGCAAGTCGGGATATCGCACGGCACGGGAGCGCCGCCGCACCGGGATAGAATGATCCAAAAGGTGTCATATATTTGAGGGGAAAGGGCGAACACAACTTGTCCGGCGTAGCCTGGCCGAATCTTCGATTCGGCTAAGTGGCCGAATCTTCGATTCGGCTAGGGGCGAAGACGGAAGGTTCGCCCCTACATTCATATATCGGATAATAATTATTCGATATGGAAAGTCGTCCGTATGTCGATGTCCTCCCGTAAAGAATGCTTCACGGAACAATACTTTTCTGCTGAAAGCGATACGGCGCGCTGAACTTTTTCTTCCGTCAGACTATCACCCTTCAGGAAGATTTCCAGAATCACTGAACGCAGCCGTTGAGGCGGAGTCTCAGCCCGTTTTGCATGGATTTTCATAGACATTGACGACAGCGAACAACGCATTTTCTGAAGAATGGATACTACATCGATAGCCATACACCCCGCAAGGGACAGCAGCAGACCCTCCAGGGGCATACACCCCATCTGAATTTTCGCATCGAATTCCATGTCATATCCCCTTTGTGTGCTCGCCGTAAAATATAAATCCTGCTCCCACTCCAACCGGGCTTCCATATCGGCAACAACGTGTTCCTTGTAACCCTCTATTTGATCCGTCATGTACTTCCACCTCTCTTTATATGTCCGAAAATCTAGTTTAAAATATTCCATCTGCAATATTTCCAGGTGCTTGCATATTTCCCGCCAGTTAAACCCCGGAGTAATGATTCAAAATATTTGAAGTGTTTATTTCCAAGCACTAACGTTTTATAATCCACATCGCGCTGAGTAAAGAACTCCGACCGAAGGTCGGAGCTTCTTCCTTAGGAAGAAGCCATGGGGGCTTCGCCCCTCCCCAGCCTTTTGCTGGGGCCCCCAACCGAAGGCTGGGGCTTAATCCCCCTGTTGCCATTCATCCCCAGCCTATGGCTGGGGCATTCTGGCTTTTTCCCGTAATTTAGCGTAACAGGCAATTTTAAACTTTTAATACCTTGGAAGGAAGAATATGACAACAAGCAACGACACTGCGAAAGAACCCCTCTGGCTTGCCATTGAAAGAAAAATTTTTGAATATGCCTCCCAGGATTCTTCAGGATCCAACCTGGAGTCTGTTCTTCAGACAATCGCCGCCGATCTCGATCAATCCGGATACCATGTATCCCTTCATGGCGGGAATATGCTCCAGCTGCGATGGGCAATAGAAGAAAAGAACAGAAACGGCAAACCGCTTCTTCAGGATTTGAACAGAGCTATAGAAAATCTGACTTTCGAAGATGTAGAAAATACTAAAAAAGCTGTATCAAATGTTATTAACGCGGTGGGAGATGCCTGGCCCAAGCTGAAAGACTTTGATCGAAAACCCGCCATACTGCAGATGGTCGAAAAACTCCGACTGGGATTCCTTGTCGAAAAAGCGAAAGAATTATCAGAATGCGATGGAATTCGTTACCTGATTGCATCCGAAGTGATCCCCGGTGTAATTATCGAATCCCTCGGAATAACCCAGGAACGCTACGACCAGGAAGTGGCGGCTATTGCCGCTGAGAAAGCTGAAAAGGACCGTGTTCAATCCCTCCTCGAAGCTGTTGCGGATAAGCCGGATGAAGAGCGGATCAAGCATCTGATAAACAACGACGCATCCGATGAATTAATTATAGAAATTGCCGGTTTGGATCAGGCTGCCCTCGATAGTGTCAAAAAATCAATGGAGGAGGAGCTTAAAGAGAAAAAGAGGTTGGCTGAAGAGGCAGCAAAAAGAAAAGCGGAAGCCGCGGCCGGTCCGTCTCTTGAGGAAATCTCAATGGAAGACCGCCTGACGCACATTGAGGCGATCCGGGATATTATGGATTTGTGCGATGCGGAAAATGAAATCCGCCAGATGTGCGAGCAGAGCAATGTACCCAAATGCCTGATCGATATTGCGATCTCGGATCCGGATAAGCTGGATGCCCTCGAGGAAGAAGCAGAAGGATAATCACACTACCTGAACTTCAGGACGGAAAAACAGAATTGCCAGTGGGGGCAGTGTCAGTTTAAGAGAGCAGGGTTGATTGTGTAAGGGAACAGGTACGCTTTCCGTTCCTCCAAAGTTACCATATCCACTTCCCCCGTAAAGCTCCGCGTCGCTGTTCAGAATCTCTTGCCAATAGCCGTTACATGGGACTCCCACCCCATAGTTCTCCCGCGGCACCGGAGTGAAATTGCCTACAACCATCACCGGAGGCTGCCCTGGATCTCCCCTGCGTAACAGGCTGATGATGCTACTGTCGGCATCACCGCAGTCGATCCATTCAAATCCTTCAGGCTGGAAATCGGTCCTGTAAAGGGCCGGTTCTCTTAGATAAATCCTGTTCAGGTCCCGGACCCAGTGCTGTATTCCCCGATGGGTATCGTATTGAAGGAGGTGCCAGTCCAGACTGCCGTCGTGTGACCACTCATTCCATTGACCGAACTCACCGCCCATAAAAAGCAGTTTCTTCCCGGGCTGGGCATACATGTAACCTAACAGCAGACGCAGGTTGGCAAGCTTCCGCCAGTTATCTCCCGGCATATTTCCCAGCAGTGAACCCTTGCCGTGAACAACCTCGTCATGAGAAAGCGGCAGGAGGAAATTTTCGGTAAACATGTAGAGCCCCCGGAAGGTGAGTTTGTCATGATGATACTTGCGATGAACCGGATCCAGAGACATATAAGAGAGCGTATCGTGCATCCAGCCCATATCCCATTTCATACCGAACCCAAGCCCGCCTTGACTGGTGGGTTTTGAAACCATCGACCAGTCGGTAGATTCCTCTGCAATGATCTGCACTCCGGGATACTCTTTATAAAGGCTTTGATTCATGGATCGCAGGAAGTGAATTGCTGCAAGGTTTTCTCTTCCACCGAATTTATTCGCTATCCATTCCCCTTCCTTCCGCGAGTAGTCGAGATACAGCATGGAAGCAACGGCATCCACCCTCAATCCGTCGGCGTGGTACCGATCGAGCCAGAAATGAGCACTGCTGAAAAGGAAGGCCTGCACTTCGTGCCTGTCGTAATTGTAAGCCAGGGTGTCCCAGTCCCGGTGCAGCCCCTGACGCGTATCCGCATGTTCGTAGAGGTGTGTCCCGTCAAAAAAGCCGAGGCCGTATTCGTCTGAAGGGAAATGTGAAGGGACCCAGTCGAGAATAACACCGATCCCGTGTTGATGGAGTGTATCGATGAGGGCCATAAAATCCTGAGGTGTTCCGTAGCGTGCTGAAGGTGCAAAATATCCCGAAGTCTGATATCCCCAGGATCCAAAGAACGGATGCTCCATAACAGGAAGAAACTCCACGTGAGTAAATCCCATCTCCTTGACATATGGAGGCAGTTGGGAAGCCATTTCTCGATATGTCAGCGAACGGAAACCGTCCTCACGTACACGTCTCCAGGATCCCAGGTGCACTTCGTAGATCGAAACCGGCTGAACGAGCAGATTTCCCTGCTCACGGGTTCGCATCCATTCCCGGTCGTTCCAGTCGTAATCCAGAGTCCAGATTCGGGACGCCTGCTCGGGCGGCATCTCGGTGTAAAACGCAAATGGATCTGCTTTGTCAACCCTGTAGTTTTCATATCGTGAAATAATGTGAAATTTGTATCGGCTGCCTATTGGGACATCGGCAACAAATCCTTCCCATATCCCGGATTGATCCCTAGGCGACAGCGGGGACGCATATTTATCCCAACCATTAAAGTCGCCAATAGCGGCAACCTGCTCCGCGTTGGGAGCCCAGACTGCAAAATAGACGCCTTCCAAACCTTGGTAGCTGCAGGAGTGTGCTCCAAGTTTGTTGTACAGACGGTAATGCGTTCCATTGTTGAAAAAATGGAGGTCATCTGCACTTAAAAGGGTGAGATGTCTCATCAATAGTAATACCAGATACTTTCATAGTCGGCCGTATCCTCTCCAATTTCTTCAAGCCTGGATAGATACTGCAGAAGCGGAACATCATGTCCCACATAGGGATTCCGTTCGACAATGCCCTTGTCCCACGGATGGAAATTATATACACGGGCGCCATCAGGCATGATTGCCAGTAAATCCCGATGCTGAAACGCCCTCAGGTAATTTTTCCCAAATCCCGGAACATTATAAACCGGTTCATCGGTGCGGCGTGATCCCGGCATCAACCGGGCCTCCTCCTTCTGTTCCTGCAGCAGCCGCGCTAAAGGAACACGGTAGGCGCTGGTTTCTTCCTTCCCCTTCGTCATGAAGGTGTAATAGGGATCGATGCCGACTCTGCGCAAAAGCATACGAAGTTTGGAGGCTTCAAACCGCCGTGAAACAAAAAAAGAGTAGACAAGCTGGTTAAAGACGGAAATTCCCTGCCTTTTTAAAAGGTCCACAGCAGCAACCAGATCAGGCGTAATTTCATAGGGATGTTCTACATGTGTTACAAGGCAGACTTCACGATATCCGGGTTGGCGCAACCGGCCCAGAGCTCCGGCCAGTTCCGGCGTGACACGCATCGGCAGCGTTACGGGAGTCCTCGTCCCGATACGGATAACATCGATATGCGGGATGGCGGCCAACCTGTTCAGGATGCCCAGCAGTGTTTCATCCGGCATACCGAACGGATCCCCACCTGTAACAAGAATCTCCTGCAATGCCGGATGTTGGGCAATGAAATCGATTGCGGCATCCAGATCTTCCTGACTGGCCAGTGCGTCCGGCACCATTGCATCGTCAATCTCCCAGTTGCGTTGGCAATAAACACAGATCTGCGGGCAGGTGTTGTAAGGTTTCAGTATGGCGATTGCAGGATATCGGCGTGTAATCAAATCGATCGGCGAAGTATCCCTTTCAAGCATAAAATCAAAAGCGCATTCCCTGTCCTCACGGTTCTCCAGCATCCTGTCCACATAGTCCGGAGGAGGCAGCACTTGAGCCCGCAGTGCGCGATCGCGCCCCGTTCCCGGTATTTCGTCAAACAGGCTGGCGTAATAAGGAGTCACGCCGAAAGGCAGGCGCCCCTGGGTTGCTTTTTGAATCGATTCCCGCTCTTCTGTTGTCAGCGGGACCAGACGCTCAAGCTCTTCAGCATTCCGGATGATGTGATCGACCTGCCAGCGCCAGTCGGAAAAGTCATCCTCGGTTCCCCCTAAAGCAGCCTGGATTCTTAAGCGTCGTTCCTTCCTGAGTTCCCGGGCTTTGTCAGTCAATCCGTCTTCATAACAGGACATCTGTTTTTCGACACCATCCCATAAAAGGTCGAGCTCTTTCGAACGCAGAATAGCCGCTTTACGTCCTTCAAGCTCATTGCTTTTTAAAGGCATGCCTTCAGTTCGAAGAGATGCGAGCTTCCCCGTCAGCCCCTGGGACAGGTGTATCATTTCGGCATAAAAAGCAGGCTGCAGATCCGGCCGGTCAATTCCTCGAGAAATATCCCACAAGGCCTCCAGGACGCTGAAACCCGCAGCCTCTTCCGAGCGTGCCAAAAGGATCCCCCTCCATGCCCGGGCGCAATCGCGAACGACATGAAGAAACGTATTGATGGAACTCGCGACCATTCCACCTTTTTCGAATTGACCTTCGGTAACATGGGCGTAAAGATTCCTTCTCGCCTCCTCGAGTGTTTCCGCTTGCCCGATTATGGATAGAATCGCTTTCCCCTCTATCAGAAATCGTTCCCGCGTATAACGTTCGACAATTGAATCATTAGGCACTGGGCATCTCCTGTTTACTTCGTCAGTTACACATTTGGAAAGCTAACTTACTTCCCTGCGCTCTATTACGCTTAAGTGCGTTGAGGCATTTTCCTGGAGCGCCGTTTGGGACCGGCCGTAGTTCTGTCTAACAATTCTGCCACAAAACCCGATTTCCTGCCAGAACAGCCGTATTCACGGAGGTGCTTAGTAACTTTATTTATTTGCGTTTAAAACAGATAAAGACATGCCTGATTTTAATTTAGAAACCGTCTCTCGTTGTCGACAAGGCTTTTGTTGAAAATGAGAGCTGTGAGAAATGCGGTCCGAGGTGGTATGCTCCCAATGCTGAATTCTTAACCACGCAGACTAAACGGAGCAGCACAATGAAATGGATTTCCAGACGAGTCTGGCGGCCCGTCACCTTATGCTGCATATTCTTATCAGCCAATTCTTCACATGCAGCAGAGACAATAAACACTCAAACGTTCGCCGTTTCATACACACACACCGATGTTTTGCTGCTGCTGACCTATGTATTGCTGGCTCTGGTTTTTTCTTTTCTCTGCTCCATAGCGGAGGCGGTATTGCTGAGCATCACACCTTCTTATATTGCAGGACTTCATGAAAAAAAATCCAGACTGGCGCATCTTTTAAAAAGATTGAAGCAGGATAACGTGGATCAGTCTCTTGCGGCCATTCTCACCTTAAACACGATTGCGCATACCGTAGGCGCCATCGGTTCGGGTGCCAAAGCGACAGCCGTATTCGGAAGCGCTTGGTTCGGACTTTTTTCAGCAGTTATGACGTTGATGATCCTCTTTCTTTCGGAAATCATCCCCAAAACAGTTGGAGCTGTCTTCTGGAGAAAATTGGCGAAACCAACGGCAATTTTCATACGCAGCCTTATCTTTGGCCTTTACCCGCTGATCAAAATCTCGGAATGGTTAACCCGATTGATCGCCAGAAAAAAAGGGCTGCATGTTTTCAGCCGTGATGAATTCATCGCGATGGCAAGTATCGGAGAAAAGACCGGTGAGATCGAAAGGGGCGAATCGCGCATACTGCGCAATCTTTTTAAATTAGGATCTCTAAAGGTTGTAAATGTCATGACGCCGCGCACGGTGATATCGGCGCTTGAGCAGGATATGACAGTTTTGGAAGCAATGAATTCCATATCGCAAACACCCTTTTCGCGCCTTCCGGTTTACAAGAAAAACCTGGACAATATTTCGGGATTCGTACTGAAAACGGACCTTCTCCTGTGCAAGGCTAAAAATGAAGACCATGTAAGGATCGAATCATTAAAAAGAGACATACTGTTTGTAGTCGAAAATCTTTCATTGTCCGGACTGCTGGACACCCTGCTCGACCGGCGCCAGCATATTGCAATAGTGACCGGTGAGTATGGAGAAACCAAAGGAATTGTGACACTCGAGGATGTCGTGGAAACGCTGCTGGGACTCGAGATCATCGATGAAATGGATCGTGTAGAAGATATGCAGGTGCTGGCCAGACAGCAGTGGGAAAAAAGAGCCAAAGCCCTCGGACTGAATTTTAACAACGCCACTCAGAAAGCTCTGGATGAAAACGATATCACCCAATCCTGAAATCTTCCCTTTTCAGTCTGCAATGGACAGCTGAACTGGGAAAAAGGGATTTCGTAAGAAATGCCGATTGTCTGGACAGACACGCCGTCCCGATCACAGCCATTTCTTGCGCTTGAAGAAGGCGAATAGCGCCCCGCTGATCAACACGGCTAATACCCAGAATAAAATATAGCCGTAACGCATTCCCAACTCCGGCATATTTAACGGGCTGATCGAAGTGTCGAAATTCATTCCATAAATTCCCGCCAGGAATCCAAGGGGAATGAAGATTGTCGCAATGATGGTCAGAACTTTCATGACCTCATTCATTTTGTTGCTGACGCTTGACAGGTATATGTCCAGAAGGCCCGTAACCATGTCGCGAAAAGTCTCGACCGTATCGATAATCTGGACCGTGTGTTCATACAGATCCCTCAGGTATACATGAGTAGAATCATGAATGAAGTCCGATTCCATCCGTTCCAACCCACCGATAACTTCGCGCAGCGGCCAGACCGCCTTGCGCATGTAGATCAACTCTCTCTTCAGTTCATAAATAACTTCCAGGGCCTCGGGACCGGGGGCTTTGACCAACTGCTCCTCAACGGCTTCGATCCGCTCACTTAGGGTTTCCAGAACCGAAAAATAGCCGTCCACGACAGCATCCACCAATGTGTACGCAAGATAGTCGCTGTTCATAAAACGTATTCGTGGTATCTGTTTTTGTAACCTGTTACGGACGGGTTCGAAAACATCTCCAATCCTTTCCTGGAAAGAAATGACGAAGTTCCGTCCCAACACAATACTGAACTGCTCCGATTGTATTTTATTGCTGTCTCTGTTGATGGTCAGCATCTTCAATGCGAGGAACAAACCGTTTTGGAAAGTGTCCAGTTTCGGTCTCTGGCCAGTATTGGCAATATCTTCCAGGATCAAAGGATGTATATTGAAGTAGTCGCCGATTTTTTCAATCTGATCCACTTCATGCAGACCGTCAATATTAATCCAGGTAATTGTCGGCGTTTCCTTAAACGGGAAACACTCTTCGATGGTCAAAACGGTCTCTTCTTTGATGTTGCTTTCGTCATAATCAATAATCCGTATCTGGATCTTATCAAGCTTCTTTTCACCGACGAATACAACGGCTCCAGGCATCAATCCTCTTGTCTTGGAAAGCTTCTTCATTAAACGAGGCATCGCGTTTACACCTCCTGTGCAATGTGGATAATCCCTTTCAATAAAATCTCCTATATAATTTTTACATAGTTTCTCACTTATTTAGAAATTATTGGTTGAGTCTGCCAGGGAAAGAGTGGGTTAATTGGATGATGGCAGGATCACCGGACCGAGCCAATAGTGAAAAACCATCCATTGGAGCGACACAATGGCTTCCGTTCGTCTCATAAATGTATCGCGGCGCTTTACGAAGGAAAATGAAGCCCTTAAAAACATTGGAAGGCGGGATTGATTCCAGCCAGAAAGGCCCTGATACCTGCAGAGTACGCTCCAATTATGAGGAATGTGCGGATGCGCCCCCTTATTCCGGAGTACGCGCATGCATCCGATATCCTGCAGCGATGGTTGAGTGCGGCCCTTACCGGCCGCACTTCTTTTTACGATCGTTTCCGTCGGTCTTGAATTCGCAATCGGCCTGCTTTTGGCCCCGGTCGTGGAACGTTTGAAACGAAGCCGCCTGACGGTTCGAACCCTACTTTTGATACCCTGGACTCTCCCGACCGCGATTATCGCCATACTCTGGATGTGGATTTTCAATGAATTGTTGTTTCAAAAACGCATTGTGGCAGGGCTGACATCCGGAAGCGTAAAGTACTGATCCGTGAACATATACAGAGATTCTGCCGCAGCAACTTCACCTGGGGATCCTTCTTGCCCTGTACATAATCCTCTAGAACCTATAAAATAAAAAATAATTGGGGTTTGGGGCGATCCCATACATCGGGGTCGATAATCAGATCACCGCGGCATGATGCTTCGAAAGAATAGCGCCCTCAGAAATCCCGCGTTTTGTTTAATAAGATTGACAATACCTGAAATAGGGTGGCTTGAAAAACTTCAGGCATCCGGTGAAAAAACCTCTTTCAGGATTGCTTCCCCGGAGTGTTCCACATGGCTGAAAGACCAGCGTTCGGCCGCAAGCGCATGATCATAGTGTCAAACCGTCTCCCCTTTACGGTGAGAGGGGAATCGGGGGACCTGCGCTTTAAACCCAGCGTCGGAGGTCTGTCAACCGGTCTCAGTTCCTATCTGGAATCAGACAAAAACAAATCCCGGAACGCTCTGGACTATATCTGGGTAGGATGGCCCGGAAACATAATCGAACCGGCATGGAGAAATGAAATTAAATTGAAGTCCCTGTCGAAGTTCAAAGCCCTTCCCGTATTTCTTTCAGAGGAGAATATCGATAATTATTATCACGGGTTCTGCAATAAAACGATCTGGCCTCTTTTTCACTACTTCCAGGTGTATACGACATACAATGAAAAGTACTGGAAGCATTATGTCCGGGTGAACAGTCTGTTCTCTGAAACGCTGCTCGAATTGCTCGAACCGGAGGACGTCCTCTGGATACACGATTTCCATTTAATGCTGTTGCCCAGAATGGTTCGAGACAAGATGCCCTCGGTTACAATCGGGTTTTCCCTGCACATTCCCTTTCCTAATTTTGAAATCTATCGATTGCTGCCCCGCACATGGAGGAAAGAAATACTGGAGGGGCTGCTGGGCTCTGATCTGATCGGATTTCACACCAACGATTACAAACAGGATTTTCTTCGTTGCGTTGTCCGAATTCTCGGGCATGAATCGAATATGGGAGAAATGATGATTGGGGATCGAATTGTGAAAGCAGATGCGTTCCCCATGGGCATCGACTATCGCAAATATCACAACGGAGCCATCAACCCTAAAACGCAGCAGGAAAGCGCCCAACTTCGAAAACGACTGTGGGACGCGAAGGTCATCCTCTCCATAGACCGGCTCGATTATACAAAAGGAATCGCCAACCGCCTGGAGGCTTTCCAGAATTTCCTGGAATCCTATCCCGGCTGGATCGGTAAAGTGGTCCTGATTCTGATTGTGGTACCTTCCAGAGTTGAAGTGGACCACTACGAACAGATGAAAACTCACATCGAATCCCTGGTCGGCAAAATAAACGGGAAGTTCGGCACCCCGGGTTGGACGCCCATAGTCTACATGTCCCGGATGCTGACATTCTCTCCGCTGGTAACCATGTATGCCGCTTCCGACGTAGCCCTTATTACGCCCCTGCGAGACGGGATGAATCTGATTGCCAAGGAATATCTTTCCTGCCGTTCCGACAAAACGGGAGTGTTGGTGCTGAGCGAAATGGCAGGCGCTTCAAAGGAACTGGTAGAAGCCATTATCATTAATCCCAACAACCGGGAAGAAATAGCCGAGGCTCTTGTGCAGGCCCTGAAAATGCCGGTGGATGAGCAGATTCGGCGCAACGATGCCATGCAGAAGAGGTTGAAACGTTACGACGTAGTGAGATGGGCCGACGACTTTATCGACGAACTTGAAACGGCCCGGCAAAACCGTCAGAAACACTACACAAAGATTTTGAATCCCGACATGCGTCAAAGGCTGCTGGAACAATATCGTCACAGCAAACACCGTTTGCTTTTCCTGGACTATGACGGAACCCTCGTTCACTTTAAAACCCAGCCGCAGGAGGCAATTCCCGATGCATCGATACTTCGGATTCTGGCGGGCCTGGCCGAGGATCCACTGAACGAGGTTGTCATTATCAGCGGCAGGAGCAAAGGTTTCCTGGAACAGTGTTTTCCCAAACTCCCTATCAGCATGGCAGCAGAGCATGGCGCCTGGATTAAAATGCGTGGGGGCAAATGGCAATCCTACGTACCGGATGCTCATGAATGGACGCCCAAGATCAAACCGCTGCTCCAGAAATATGTAGATCGCGTAGCGGGATCGCTTATTGAAGAAAAAGATTTCGCCCTGGTCTGGCACTACAGGGGGGCGGAATATGAACCCGGCAAACTTGCCGCCCAGGAACTGAAGGATCACCTGCTTGAGCTTACGGCAAACAGCAATGTGCATGTCCTGCAGGGAAACATGACAGTGGAAATCCGTCCTGCCATGGTGAATAAGGGGACTGCCGCCATGCAGTTCCTGTCAACGATCAACCCCGATTTCATTCTGTGCATCGGGGATGACATAACGGATGAGGACATGTTTGTTGCGCTTCCAGAAAACGCCTATTCCATTCACGTAGGTCTTGGCGGAACGGAAGCGAGATTTTCACTCGCGGAGATAAACGACGCCCGGGCGCTGCTTAAAACCATGGCCGAAATGGTTTCCTCACACAGCATCCATCCTCAACGCACAAAACAATCCGTTCCTTAAGATACATCTCTCAGCAGGTTTCAGTCGCTTCGCATACAGCGCGGTGTATGAAACTGGCTCAAAAATTCAACAAGGTTCTTGTTGAATTTTTGAGCTGCGAGAAATGCGGTTTAATGTGTTAAACTTTTTCCCGGATTCATAATGTAGAGATGACTGAAATTCCTATGAAACATCGGTTTGGCCACCGGCCGGACCGGCGGACACTGATCAAGATCGCTGCGGGCATTCTATTAGCGCCGGCAACAGTAAATGGACTCACCGCTGCACCGGCCCCTCTGTTCCGCATCCAAAACAAATACAGCAAACTGAATCGCACTCGCCCACAGCGTCAGTCGACTCGATACATCATCCTTCATACAACTGAAGGCGCCGAAACCGGAGCCCTGGATAAAATTGCCCGTTACGGCGAAGCCAACTATTTCGTTTCCAATTCAGGAATCGTTTATAGGATTATCGACAAAAAGAAGATTGCCAAACACACAGGCAGGAGCATGTGGGACGGGCTGACAACGATCGACAACTACTCTATAGGCATCGAAGTTGTCGGCTACCACAACAAGGACATAAAAGACACGCAGTACGACGCCTTACGGGAATTGCTGCGCCAGCTGCAAAGCCTGTACGATATTCCGGACGACCATGTGCTGACACATTCTATGGTCGCCTATGGACGTCCGAACCGCTTTCATCAATACAACCACAGAGGCAGGAAGCGCTGCGGCATGATATTCGCGCAGCCGGAAGTCCGCGCGCGTCTCGGTCTCGATGCCCAACCTGAATACGATCCGGATGTAAAATCAGGTCGTCTGAAGGTAGCCGATAAAAAGCTGTTCAATTTTCTTTTTCCGGATATTGTAAAACCGATTCTTGTGGCTGCCGGCGAAAGTCCGGTTTCACAACCGATCGCAAAGATTGAAATCCCGCAGGAATCCTTCGTCATCAGCAGTTCCAACACAGCATGGGAAATTGCGCGCGAACGCTACAACCACCGCTCGACTTTGTACACCTTTCCGAACGGCAGCAAAAAGAACGGCGATCAGATCAAAAACTGGGCCAGGATACCGGCCGGAACCAGGGTCACCTTGAATGAAATGGAAGACACACAGCCGTTTGAAGGATTTCTTGAAATCGGGAAAGATGGAGATACGGCCGACACGGTTGCCGGAGAAGCATATAAAAGCAGGTCAACGATTTACTTTTTTCCCGACGGATACATCCGGACCGGAGCTGAACTGCAGAACACCGCCGCCGGGCGCAGGCTTCTCAAAGACACACCCGAGAAAACGCTTGTACTTGTCGGCTATATATACGGCGGTCATGTCAAAGCCCGCAGACCGGCATCGAGCATTGCCGGTAAAAAGTGGAACTATCCCTCAACCTATTATCGCTACCCCGACGGCACTATCCTGAGCGGGGATGATGTCAACCAGAGATTCATCCCCACCAACACACTGATTTTTTATCAACAATAGAAATGCGGGTTAACCCTGTTGCTCTTGTGAATCCTGAACCGACTCGATTTGTTCCAGCCATCGTTTAATGCGGAAAACATCGTTGATGCGGGTGCGCTCGCCGGAGGCATTCAGCAAGACAATGACGATTCGGCGATCTCTCAGGGAAGTCTGCATCACCAGGCACCGCCCCGACTCCCGAATATAACCGGTCTTTGAAAGGCCGATATCCCAGCCCGCATTGCGGACCAGGGAATTCGTATTCACGAAACGGAACATCCTCCGTCCATTCTTGAACGTAAACTCCTTCCGGGTACTGAAGTCACGAATAAGGGTGTATCGATACGCGGCATTGACAAGACTGCAGAGGTCCTGCGCGGAAGAAACGTTTCCTCCGGAAAGACCGGAAGAATCTTCGAATCGGGTTTCGGTCAGACCGAGCGCCTGAGCCTTTCTGTTCATTGCCCGGACAAATTCTTCTTCCCCCCCAGGGTACGTGCGGGCCAAGGCATGCGCAGCCCTGTTATCAGAAGCCATTAAAGTCAGCAGCAGGGCTTGCATGCGGTTGAGACGCGTTCCCACGTACAGGCGTGAATGGCTGTACCGGAGTTTGTCTTTATCCGATTCTTCAATCGTAATCGGCATGCCCATATTTATGCCGGAATCCAGTAGCACCATAGCCGTCATTAACTTTGTAATGGAAGCGATGGGCATAATATCCTCAGCCTTTTTGGACAACAGCAACTCATCCGTATTTTGATCCTGGACAATCACGGCAGCGGACCGAAGTCTTGGATTTCGGACTTTTATCGAAGGGCCCGCCTCGATGGTGGATAGAAAACCGGTTAAAAAGAGAGATAACACTACAGTTTTGGATCGGAAAGTTCGCAAAGGCCCCGATCCGGCATGAAGAGAATCGACTTCAAGCCTGAAAGGATGGTAGGATCTTAGTTTTTTTAAGATAGTTCGATGAGCAATTCTTGAACCTTGCATGCAGTACAACCCTGAAAACCAATTCTTATTTATAAAAGAGCCGATTGAGATTTCGCCCTAACCGTATCTTCGACCGTGGATATTACACTGAATTCAGATGAATCACAAGCATCTACCAAATCAGTGGTTACAGATTTTACTTTCATTCAATTCTCGTCTTTTCAAGATGAAACGCAGATGCGCCAGCATTCCCTTCATAATACTCATCGTCACTTTTTAGAAATATACATACGATTCTTTGAAGTCACGGACATCCGGAAATTGTGCCCTCAACAAACCTCCAGTGCTTCCGAAAATCCTGATCTCCAGAATCAATCAATTAGGTTTTATTGACTCAACCCATTTATCCTGTCATTCTCATACCATGAAAGACAGCAACCCGGGGCAAAGGCATTAAGCCATGCTCCATACCACCATTTTTTTAAAGGAAGATAGATGTTTCGGACAATTTACCAAATTTTTTCGAACTGGAACCCTTCGATTTTTTTGCGGCTTTCTATGGCATTGATTTTACTCTGCTTTCTATTTCTTTCCACAGCGTATGCGGAAAATTGGCCGCAATGGCGCGGACCGTCCAGCAACGGCATTTCGAACAGCCCGGATCTGCCCGTCCGCTGGAGTACGGATGAAAATGTGAAATGGAAGTCTTCCCTGGCCGGACTGGGTGTTTCTTCCCCCATCATCTGGGAAGACACAATATTGGTTACTTCACAGAAAGGAAATGTTCCCCTGCATGGGAGTTCGTACCCACAGCTTGCCCGTGACGATCAGACTCTGGCCCAAAAGGAAAATCCAATAGGGGGGCAAAGCGCCAGGACAGCTCCTGAGACCGGAAAAGTCTATCTAATCGTTGAAGCTTTCCGAAAATCCGACGGCAAACGGGTTTGGGAATACAGTGTGGAGGCAACCGGGGAATTCCCGGAACTCCACGAAAAACACAACCTGGCAACGCCAACGCCCGTTACGGATGGAAAACTGATCTACGCATGGTTCGGTACAGGACAACTCCTGGCTCTGGACATGGATGGGCAGGCGGTCTGGACCCGCCATCTCGGCAAGGAATACGCCCCATTCACAACAAGATGGGGACACGGCAGTTCACTGACACTCCACAAAGATCTGCTCCTTTTGCTCTGCGATCATGACGGCGATTCCTATCTTCTGGCGCTGGATAAAAGTACCGGGAAGGAACGCTGGAAGGTGGATCGGGGCGAGGAGAAAATATCCCACGCTACGCCTCTCGTGATCAGTACCCCGGAAGGAGATGAGCTGATAATAAATTCGAGCGAACGCATCGACGCATACGATCCATCGGACGGCACACCATTGTGGCACGCCGGCAAATGGAGGCAGAC
>Ga0209536_100001842_pt1 | contig 34688 bp, 30 predicted proteins | sample DeeMarSeWOR28_12_FD_187461 | JGI IMG/M metagenome (GOLD analysis project Ga0209536, IMG submission 187461) | Marine sediment microbial communities from White Oak River estuary, North Carolina - WOR-2-8_12 (SPAdes) (version 2) | ecosystem: Environmental > Aquatic > Marine > Intertidal zone >...
CAAATGAATTATTTATTGGTCCTACTTACGATTTCTTTGGTGAGCAAGTTTTACGGATTGAAGTAGATGGTGTTCACATTCCTTACGACAAATACGAATCCCCATACTCTCCAGATCCATCTTACCCACCTCCCTCAAAAGGCATGACCTGTTTTCTTGCCAAAACGCCTGTGTGGGTGGATGGGATGATCATGCCAATCTTTAAAGTCGTTGCAGGGCAAGCGGTCAGCAGGTCTCTCTGTACAACACCGGGATCGTGGCCGGATCGGGTAGAGAAGGTCCATGAGCATACCGGCACATTCGAATATCGTGACATTATCCTGGAAAGCGGAAATCACATCGGCGTGGTCGATGCTCACTGCTTCATGCTCGATACCGGGGAATGGATCGCGGCACAGGATCTGAAAAGCGGCCTTAGTTTGCGAACTCTCCATGGTACCGTAAAAATCAAGAGTGTTACGATGAGAGCCGAACCATATACCGGCAAGGTTTACAATCTTAAGATCAAGAACTCGGATCAGTATCTCGTCGGTAAAGATGCAGTAATTGTGCGTGATTACTGATATGTTGCAAATCGAATTGGGAAAAACCAGGAACAACCAAGAATGGTGATCCGTCAAACTAAATGATTGATTCTCCATTGTGCTCTTATCGTTTTCAAAGATGGGCTGTGTTGTCTATATCTTTCTTTCTTGCAAAGGCGGGCGGGCGGGCTATAATTCCGGGTCGTAGAGTTTGTCTTGCGTTTTGAAAATCGGAAATTGGAAATCGACAACCCCTGCTTGTTGATGGCAGGGGCAATTTATGCTTAGCTATTGAAAACCTTAGAATGTCTATGTTTGTTCCGTTAACCAGGATACAAAAGCTCATCGGCCGAAGGATGCTGCAATCCAAGCAGAGCAAGCCCTGCTTTTACCTCGAAGCCAAAGCGGATGTAACCGAGCTGATGGCCCTTCGGCCCAAACTCAGAAAATCGTTCGGCGTAAGAATAACCACGAACGCTTTTTATATTCACATTCTGGGCCTTGCGGCACAAAAATATCCTCTCGTGGTCGGCCGGCTGGAAGATAACAGTATAATAATTGCCGAGCGTATTAACGTTGGTTTCGCAGTCAATGCTCCACAGGGTCTTGTTGTGCCGGTGGTAAAAGATGCCGCGGAAAAAACGTTGCCGGAAATCGGCAGGGAAGAAACCCTGCTGACCGATAAAGCACGGGATAATAAGCTGACGCTCGAAGAAATCGAAGGCGAGACTATCGCGTTGAGTAATCTTGGCGCTTACAGCATAGATTCTTTCATTGGAATCATCCCCCCGCCGGCCAGCACGATTTTGTCCGTTGGTAATGTCATACCCTCGGTTGTCTGCAGGAACGGCGAAATGATAGCTCGAAAAGTAGTCAGTCTGTCTGTTGCCGCCGACCGTAGAGTGGTAAGTGAGACCTACGCCGCAGAATTTCTAAACTACATTAAAGACCGGCTGCAAAATCCCCAGCAGGTAATTTAAATCAGTATAGTCCTCACGTCGATGCCAAATCAACAGTGTCCGAGCGTTTTATTCCGCCGGGGCAGCAAGACGTACGTTATCCAAACCGATCCACGTATCGCCGGAACTGACATTGGAAAATTCAATGCCTATCTGCTTGCCGACTGATGCGGGGGCACCGGCTGCTGAAAACAGCAGGGAATATTCCTGCATCTCGTCTGTAAGAGTTACTTCCCTGGTCGCTATCAGTACTCTGGCGCCATTGTCGTCATAATAGAGACTCATCAGCAGGGTCGTAGCGGCCCAGGTAATCCTGGCATCTACTTTCAATTCTAAAACGTCATCTTCGGTAATCGTATGCTCGGTCAACTGCCAGACAGAAGGATCGCCGCTCATTAAATAAGCGGTCCAGTCTCCATCAGTGGGTGTATATCCGGTTTCCACTCCGGAATCAGCACATGGTCCATCGGTATTCCAGCCCGGGACATTGTCAAAGCCTGTCTGCTTGTCTGTGCCGGGCAGCTCGAAGCTGGAATTTTCAACGTCAACTACTACCGGGCGTGGGAGGCGATAAAGGCGAATATCATCGAAGTACATCATGCCGTCTCCGCTGTTGAGCTGCGGATTGTCTTTGTCGCCGAAACCGATTGCGATCTTGTCAACGTCGGTCAGGACCAGGCCCTTGTCTGAGAACGCCTGTAGCGGAATGACCCATTCCGTCCAGGTGTTTATTTGCGCCACGTTCGGATCATAATGATAGACTATCGCCGGATCACCTGTGCTGTTGGACAAAGCTACGTACATAGGAGCGGCTCTATTACTCAGCATGCCAATATCCTGGTCGTTCCACTGCTCACCTACATTGGTACCAGAAAAGCTGACCTCGGAGAATACTGCTTCACAAGTCAAATTAATATCATGGCTCGTCACAGCCAGCCCAACATAAACGGGCGTTGTTACGGAGAGCTGTACCAGGCCGAAACGGTTCCATGTATTACCATCAGCAGAATAATTCGCCCTGATGAGCCCGCCTGATGTACGCTCCAGACTGACCCAATGTGGTGCGGTAATACCTTCTACAAATTCTCTTTCCGTAACAGCGCCGACTTCCGTTCGATACTGGAACCGGACGCCGTTTTCAGGAGTGATGAATACTCCGACGTATTTGGAATCCGGATCCAGCGTGTCGCGAATCATCACGCCAGCCTTGGCGAATTCCTGTGTGTTCTGAAGACTGTCGACCCTTGCTATTATTTTAACGGCACCACCGGCCTGCTTGAAGGCGAAGTGAAACTCATCCGAGCCGGCCCAGATATCCGTGCCGGTCGATCTTATTGTATAGGTGCCGGCCGGGTCTTCTGTGAAGCTGCCGACATAGGGCGGATTGCCTCTGAACCACAGTGACAGGTTTACGATATCGTCAGCGGTCCAGTCACGGATAGAATCCAGCATCCTCCAAGCTTCTGAATATTTTCCGTCGTTGTTGTAGGAGTATGGCATTGATTGTGTGCCGCCGTGGATAATCGTGGTCTCGACAAAATGCTCGCCAGCGTCGATATCCGGCGCATCATATCCGATCAAGGCACCGTTATCATCTGTGCCGTAACCGTCTTTCCACGTAGAGAAAATGTCATCCGGTGCATAGTCGGTGTAGCTTTCGAAATCGTCCACGACAACGAAATTAACCGTCGTAAAACTCCAGACATCGCCCCTGTTGATTTCGGATCCGGGCGGAGCATTGACTTCATCTACCCGCCAGTAATAAGTCTTGTCAAATTCGAGAAGGTCCGGCAGATCGTATATATTATCAGCCAGATTTTCTCTGACCAGAACACCTCGCGGATCATCTATACTGGCCTGGCTGACATCATCGAAATTATCTCCGAAGTACAAATTATGCGTATCGGCCCTGTCTCCGGCCATCCAGCTAAGAGCAGTGTCACGGGGCACATCTTTTACCTGGTTTGCAGGTTCCGGTAGAGCTGCTTTAAGATTGAGGATTTCACTGCCGGTCATAACAATCTGTATCTGATCGGCCGTCAAAGCCCCACCATAGATTTGCACGTCATCTAACAGACCGTCGAAAACACGCCCGCCATTCGCCATCTGACCGATAAATATGTTACTAAGCGGATAGCTTATGTTCGTCCAGCCATAGGCGATTTCATGCAACAACACACCATCATAGTACAGCTTTGCATTGCCGTCTTCGTTGCCCCACGTACCGGCAATGTGGTGCCATTGTCCGTCAGGCAATAAAATCGGTGTAACTGGTTCAACTCCGGGAGCGTCACCTTTGTTGGGATCAGAATGAAGGTGGACATTATTGGGATCTCCACGAAGGTAGAATCCGAACTCGCCTCCTTCCCAAATGTTCGCTACGGTAATTTCAACATGGATGTGCATTTCGTTTTCCGGGCCGAAACCGCCGCCGGTGGTATTGTCGCCGCCCCAGAATATTGTATTAATACCGCCGGGCACATCGTCCATATTCACCCAGAAGGCCACTGTACCCGTGTCCGAACGCAATCCCATTCTATCCCCCGGCAGGGTAATGCAGTTGGCGTCGTTCTCGCTGAAATTCAGTGCCCCTTCAATCCAGCCTTCGACCCAGTTTGGTTCGGCGCCGATTATGCCGTCGTTGCCTTTACCGCTCGAATCAACAGCAATATTGCCAGATGTCTCATCGAGCTTGTAGTGCACCAGTATCTGGGCAGTAGTACTACCTGTCACACTAAGAACAACAAAAAGACAGGCTAAACAAAACAATTTTTTACACATTAGAACACCTCCTTCATAAAGTTGAACGGCCTGATAACAGTTGTCACCTTTGTAATATGTGTCTTTGTCGGACCGTGACAATACTTTGCGTCTCGAGTCCACCTCCTTCCTTCAAAAGCCTGATGAGAATTGCTAATTGAAGAGAAAAGTCTCAAAATGGACTATTAACATTTCGGTTGTAAAGCCGAGAGCTTACGAATGCTAACAATATAATTTATCTTACCAAATTATGTCATTTGGCGTCAAGGAAAATCTCCTGATGAAATTGCCTCTAGTCTCAGAAAAAAGCTGCCCTAGGCCCTACAAATGGCGATTTGATAAAAGGCCGGATTACTCCAATATTACGGTCTCATCGAGTTTAATACCGAGGCGTTTGTACCTGTCTGCACGACTTTTTTCGTCGCCGACATGAATTTCACGAGCAAGCTTTCCAACTGTTAGTGCATGTTCTCTTGGTACGACGATCACTCCATCTCCGTCGGCAACTATCAGGTCGCCGGGAAAAACAAGGACGCCGGCACAATTTATTGGAAAATTGTAGGACTCGGCGATGAGCCTACCCGGCCGGACCCCACGGGAACTGTGCCCATCTTTACAGTAAACCGATATTTTTTTGACTTTGACGATTTCGTCTGTGTCGCGTGCTCCGCCGTTTGTGACGACTCCTAATACTCCTTTTTCCGCCCATCCGAGACTGTTGTTGGAGCCGATAAAACCACACTCATCAATACCTCCGGCGTCGATTACGACCACATCTCCCGGTTTTGCGGTGCTTAACCAGGCATCGGGTGCCCTTTTGTACTGCTCGGACTTGAATGTTTGAAATCCTTCGAGGTTTGCAAATGAGTTCTGTCCGACTCGAACGTCTGTAGGCACATGGCGAACAGTAATGGCAAAACCCACGATTCTATGAGAGAATTTATCGACGTCCCGCCATAAGGGCCGGATGTCTTTATTCATCAATCCAATGTCCTGCAGGCCAATGAGGTCCATGCCGTCGAGCACATCGGTCAGCCTTAAATCCTCATAAAGTTCGAGGATTTCCTTTCGTGCCTTTTCACTGTCATCGAAACTCTTGTTGTTCAACAGCCTGACACCCGTCGGCGTCGTTAGTTTCGACTGCTTCTGCGCCTTTTCGGCCGAAAGATTTAGCGCCGGGACAATCAGAAACAATAGTGTAATCAGGCCGAGATATTTTGATTTGAATTTTTTCGGTTTATACACGGTCGTCTCCTTAATTATGGTTACAAAGTTTTTAATACCCAACACGATATATACAAGTTACACTAAGACCATGTTGAAAAAAACAAGAATTTTGCCCAAGATACAAATAACAGTTTTCTTTAGGAGAGAACAAGATGAATCGTGACATGAGAATCGCTTTTATCTGCATTATAACTACGATGACATTCGTTGCTGTAATACCGGTCGGTCAAGCGGCAACTTTACAAAAGGTCGAGTTGCTATGGCCAAATGGTGCTCCTGGCGCCAAAGGAACTGATGAAGGAGATAAACCAACACTGACAATTTATCTGCCGGAAAAGGAGAAGGCAACCGGTGCTGCGGTGGTGATATTTCCTGGCGGCGGTTACGGCCATCTGGCGATGGATCACGAGGGAATTCAGATCGCTCAGTGGCTCAACTCAATCGGCGTGGCAGGTTTTATTCTTAAATACCGCCACAGTAACAGCGGTGCCGGCTATGGCCATCCGGCACCGATTCAGGATGCCCAGCGTGCAATCAGGACAGTTCGCAGCTGGGCAAAACAGTGGGGCGTCGATCCCGGCCGGATCGGCATTATCGGTTTCTCTGCCGGTGGACATCTGGCATCGAGCGCCGGCACACATTTCAAAACTCGATATAGCGAGCCGGCCGATGAGATAGACCGCCGTAGTTGCCGACCAGATTTTATGATTCTTATGTATCCGGTCATATCATTTACCGAATGGTACACCCACATGGGCTCACGAAGGAATCTGCTGGGTGACAATCCAGATCAGGATCTTGTAGAAAACTTTTCCAACGAAAAGCAGGTGACATCCGACACTCCGCCTACATTCCTCGTTCACGCCAACGATGATACCGGCGTACCGCCGGAGAACAGCATCGCTTTCTACCTCGCTCTGCGAAAGGCCAAGGTTCCTGCTGAAATTCATATCTACGAAAAGGGAGGTCACGGATTCGGGCCGGGCGTCGGCAAGGGTGCCTGTTCAAGCTGGATGGCCCGCTGTGCCGACTGGATGAAAGGGAGGGGACTCCTGGACAAAACAACCGGTCGGAACGAATAACAACAGGAATATCCGTGTCAACCGCAAAATTAATATTCACCGCGCTCGGTTTCGGGCTGGTCGGTATCTATGTTCGAAGGCGTAAATTCGGTCGGCGGCTGAGGCTCGGATTGAGGGATCGATCTGATTTCGAACGGGGGTTTTTCCTGTCCCTGGTCATCGCCGGCAGGCTCTTCGGGTTGCTGTGGCGGCATCTGCTGTTCGGATTGCGTGTCGAGCTGTGATATCGGTTCGGGAGTCGCTAAAGGTTCCTCCGTCTTTTCGGTGGATTCAGGCGGTTGTATTTCCGGCGCCAGAGGTTCCGTACAATTAGGCTCATTCTCATGTTTAATTTCACCTTCAGTAACAGGCTGCGGCATCTCGGTCTGTACCGGTACATGAAACCGGGCATGCACAAATTCTGCTACTTGATTATAATCTTCTGCTCCGTGACAATTTGGCTCGTATTCGAAAATTGTTTTGCCGTAGCTGGGCGCCTCGGCGAGCTTGATATTTCTCCGGATAAATGTTGGTAAAATCTGTGCTTCCGACCAGGCGCTGTTGGTTCCACGCGCGTTGTTGAGAAATTGTTCGATATCTGCCCTGACCTCGTTGGGAAGGGATGCTCTGCTGTCGAACATGCAAAGCAAAATCCCTTTAACCTTGAGACTCGGATTAATCCTTTTATTGACGAGATCGACGGTTTGGAGCAGTTGCCCGAATCCCTGCAGGGCCAGAAAATGCGGTTGCAACGGAATCAAAACCTCCTCGGCGGCAGCCAGGGCGTTGAGTGTCAGCAGACCAAGAGAAGGCGCACAATCGATTAAACAATAATCGAATTTATCGTCACTTGATTCGAGGGCCTCACGTAGAATGGTTTCCCTGCCGACCACACTTACCAGCTCGCTTTCAGCCCCGACCAGGTTTATGTTTGCCGGCAGCAGCCAGAGGTTGGGACGTACGAGCATAATTTGCTCTTCGAATTGTGCCGACTGGGTCAAAACTTTATAAGAGCCGGCCTCGACGATTTGCGGCTCCAGACCTAGGTGTATCGTCAGGTGAGCCTGCGGATCGAGATCGATCGCGACTACCCGTGAGCCGGCCGCGGCAAGGGCTGCTGCGGTGTTAGCAACGGTCGTCGTCTTGCCAACTCCTCCTTTTTGGTTTAGTACTGCAAGCGTTCTCATAAAATTATTAGAACCCTCAGTGACCGTTTTCGATCTTTTTTAGCACGGCATCGAGCACGCCGTTGACAAAAGCTGGCGATTTATCCGTGCTGAATTTCTTGGCAAGCTCAATAGCTTCATTTATAACGACTTTCGGTGGAATGTCTGTACAGAATTTCAACTGATAAACCGACAATCTCAGAATACTTTTATCGACCGGCGAGAGTCTCGTGAACTGCCATTTTATCGTCGAGCTGGCTATCAAATCGTCACACTGCTGCAAATTTTCCCAGGCCCCTTTTGACCACTCCGATGCAAGATTGCGGACAAAGTCATCCGAATCCGCTTCTCGGAAAAAAGGCATTAAAAACTCAAATGCGGCCTCGCCCTGTACATCGAGTTGATATAATGCCTGCATTGTCAATTCTCTGGCCCTTGTTCTTCTATCCATGCGCATAGTTCATAGTCAACGAACTACGATCCTGTAACTACAAACCGCTAATCTGTTGTATAACGTTGGCCATTTCCATAGCTGTCAAGGCGGCGTCGGCACCGGCGTTGCCCATTTTCGTGCCGGCCCTTTCAACAGCCTGTTCGATTGTTTCGCAGGTCAGTACGCCGAATACTGCCGGGATCGCCGAATCATAATTGATTTGCCCGATACCACGGACTACCTGCTGACAGACATAATCGTAATGTGCGGTCTGGCCTCGTATAACCGCGCCGAGGCAGAGTACAGCGACAAATTTGCCGCTGGTGGCCAGTGTCTTGCAGGCTTGTGTTATTTCACATGCCCCCGGCACCCATACTACGGATATTTGCTCATCAGCGGCACCATGACGCTGAAGACAATCTATCGCGCCAGCCAGTAGCTTTGACGTTATGAATTCGTTAAATCTGCTAACGACAATAGCGTAATGGCCTTTGCCGGTCGTTATCTGGCCTTTTATCTCTTTAACCATAGCTTCGATTCTCCAATTAACTTCTGCGTATAGCGTTCTTTTTTTGCTCGTTATCCGCTATTTTCAGATAACACATTATAAGACCATAAGCGGCAACTTTCCAGAAAATACAGGTCAGCACCAAAATAACTCCGGCGCATGGTCTTCCATCACGAAAAGCTAACTTTTGGGATTATAAGAGCTTATACGGCAATGTTGCAACAAAATTTTACCTGCGACAAAAAGCTCGCGAATTACCGGGAAACTGCTAAGGCGGCGGTGTTTTGTTGGCGATATCTGCCATGGTAATATTTGAATAATGGGGCGAAAAATAAAGTAAAGGATTGATTATGATTTTCGAAGACATGGAATTCGGCTCTTATGACAAAGCTGAGCAAAAAGCACATAAGGCTTTTGAACTTTATGAAGACGGTAATATGACACAGGCTCTCGATGAGCTGGAGACAGCCATCGAGATAAATCCCGCCAACAGTTCGTGGCATTTCAACAAGGCGCTTACCCTGGATTCGATTAGCAGGTTCGAAGATGCAATAAAGGAATACGAGACCGCTCTGGAACTTAATCCAAATGACCTGGAGATATTAAATTCGCTGGCAGTCGATTATACACGGACCGGTCAATACGATCTGGCCATCAATACTTTCGAGCAAATTCAGGATCTGGATCCTGAATTTGAGCCGGGCTATTGCAATCGGATTATTACATACACAGAAATGGGCCTGCACGATCTGGCCGAGCAGATGTTTTATCTCGCCCAACAGATAAAGCCGGATTGTGCTCTGTGCTATTATAATATCGGCAACAGTCTGTTCGCACGCGGCGAGTATAAGCGTGCCATTCGCTGCTGGCTGCGCACGGCCGAGCTTGAACCGAACCACCCACAGATCAATTTCCGAATTGCTCAGGCTTACTGGTCGGACGGTAAAACCGAACAAAGCCGGGAGCATTTTCTTGCCGAGCTTCGTATCAATCCAGGTGATATCGACGTTATTTTCGATTTCGGCATGTTTCTGCTCGAGACCGGCGATATCGAATCGGCCAAGGAAAAGTTCAACAGGATTCTTGAGCTTGATCCAGATTTTGCCGCTGCTTTGTTTTATCTCGGAGAAATTGCCTTTAACAGCAACGATTGCGAGCGGTCGCTGGAACTTTACAACCGGGCGCTTCAGAAAGACAGTGCACTTCAAGGGCCGTGCTACAGGATGGCACAGCAGGCGTTGATGAAAGACAAAAAGACAGAAGCCAGAGCTTATCTGGTTTCCGAATTGAAGCTGGCTTTGGAGGATGCTGACACATTGGTATCCATGGGATCGATGTTCTTGGCGATCGGAGACCTCGGCTGTGCAACGCATTGCTTGCTGAGGGCCGTTGATTTAGATTGCGCCAATGCGGAAGCTTATTACTATCTTGGAGTCATCAGCGCCACGAAGGGCGAGTTCGAGGATGCGGCCGAACTTTTCTCCCATACGCTCGACATTAAAAGCGATCATATTCCGACTTTACGCGATTCGGCATCTGTTTACCTGACAATGGGTAAATTAACCGATGCTGCAGAGAGAATCAGCAAAGCAAAGGCCCTAGACGGCGAAGATCCGCAGTTAAAAAGGATTGAAAGGGCCATTACTTTAGCCCGTTTAAGGCAGCGAATCGTTAGTTCTCTGTCTCGATTCAGATCCGGATTTACTTCCCAGAATTCAATTCTCTGATTTTTCGCACGTAATTCTTTATTTGCAAATTCTCGCCAAATGCGTTAGTCTATTGTGTTCGGCCGAGTGGCGGAATGGCAGACGCTGGGGACTTAAAATCCCCTGCCCGTTAGGGCGTGTGGGTTCGACTCCCACCTCGGCTATTGAATTTTGATTTACCGCCTAAGGCGCCCCTTACGGGAGATTCGATTTATGATTGAAGCTCACCCTGTGGGGATAGCGACAATCATAAATGTTTATTTGGAGAAAATAATGGCAAATAAGACACCTAAGCTTGAAGACGTAGCAAAGCCCAATTTATATCGTGAAATGTTCCCATATCACGAATTTCCGGCAGTCGTATTCGATGACGAGAAAATCGAGTATGATATCCCGGAACAAATCTGGATCACCGATACTACTTTCCGAGACGGTCAACAGGCCAGGCCACCCTATAAACCAGAGCAAATCCTGAGGATTTATGACCTATTACATGAAATCGATGGCGGAACGGGCCTGATTCGCCAATGCGAATTCTTTCTGTATTCACAGCGCGACAGAGAAGCGGTCGAACTCTGCAAAGAGCGGAATTATAAATATCCAGAAGTTACCGGCTGGATCAGGGCTGTGGCGGCGGATTTTAAGCTGGTCGCGCAGATGGGACTGGCCGAAACAGGCATCCTGACCTCGGCGAGTGATTATCATATATTCCTGAAGCTGCGAAAGACCCGGGCACAGGCAATGAACGGATATCTCGATGTCGCCAGGGCCGCTTTGGACAGCGGCGTGATTCCCCGCTGCCACTTCGAGGACATAACACGGGCCGATTACGATGGTTTCGTGCTGCCATTTGCCGCTGAGTTGATGAAGCTCGCCGAAGAGTATGACAAGCCGGTTAAGATTCGTCTTTGCGATACATTGGGATTCGGCATACCCTGGGCGTCAGTTGCTCTGCCGAGGAGCGTTCCAAAACTCATCCATGGATTACGGCAGATTGGAGTTCCATCCGAATGGCTCGAATGGCATGGCCATAACGATTTTCATAAAGTCCAGGTTAATGCCGCTACGGCGTGGCTTTACGGTTGCAGCGCCGCCAATTGTGCGATACTCGGCAACGGCGAGAGAACGGGCAATCCGCCGCTCGAGGCCCTGGTTGTCGAGCACGCTCAATTGAAGGGAATGACTCAAAGCGTGAACTACGCTGCGATTACCGAACTGGCCGAGTATGCGCGATTAGAGCTGGGTGTCGAAATACCGGGGAACTATCCGTTGGTCGGGAGGGATTTCAACGTAACGCGTGCCGGGATCCACGCGGACGGACTGTTGAAAAACGAGGAAATATATAACTGCTTCAACACGCAAAAATTGCTCAATCGTCCGATCGGCGTGGCAATCACCGACAAGACCGGGGCGGCGGGAATCAAGCACTGGATTGAGGCCAGATTTGATATTCAAATCCCGAAACACGATCCAAAGGTCACCAAAATAAAAGATCAAATCGACGCCGAGTATGCCGCCGACAGAGTATCGAGCATATCGGACAGGGAAATGTTCCAATGGGTGCGGGAAGCCTTCGGCAGCAAAATGCCTAAAGAAAGAACCGAAAGTTCATTGTAATCAAGTGACGGCGCCACAATGAACTTCGAACAATGAACGATGAACTATCAAATTAAAGCGGTATTGTTCGACCTCGGCGAAACTTTGCTGGATTTCGGTAAAGTAAAGACAACTCAACTGTTTCGGCAGGGGGCCAGATTATCCTACGATTATCTCAAAAGCTCCGGCCAGCCGGTCGGCAACTTCGAATATTACTGCTGGAGTAATCTTATCGCCCTTCGCTTGAGGCATATTATTTCCAACATCACGAAAAATGACATCAATTCATCAGCACTATTAAGACATATCGGCACAAAAAAAGGCATAAAATTAGACACCGAGCAATGGCGACATTTTGCATGGCTCTGGTACGAACCTCTGAGTAAACTCGCCACGACCGACCCGAAAATTAAAGAGACTCTAATCTCGCTCAAAGGGCTGGGTCTAAAGCTCGGTATTCTCTCCAATACTTTTGTTAATGCCCATTCGCTGGAAAAACACATGAAGCAACACGGCATCCTGGATTTCTTTTCGGTCAGGATGTATTCGTACCAGTTCGATTTTCGCAAGCCGGATCTCCGCATTTTTAAAATCGCAGCCGAGCGTATCGGCGAGGCGATAGAGAATATAATGTACGTCGGAGATCGAATAGATATGGACATCGAGCCGGCACTAAAACTCGGCTTTGTGCCGGTCTTGAAAGCCGCCTACACCAACGCCGGGAAAGCACCTCTCGATGGAGTATTGAAAATAAACCAAATTTCCGAACTGCCGACCCTGATTAAAAAAATCAACACCAAAAAAGGAGCCTAAAAAACAATTCTTAATTCATTGATCCAGCGGAGGAAATCCTGTATGCGAGCGTTATTCTTTCGCTCCATGCCTGCGCAGCAGTTCGATAATTTCGGTGTGGCCCCCCTCTTTAGCGAGCGACAGAGGCGTTTTGCCATACCAGTCTCTGGCGTCCATGTTGGCCCCGTGGACAAGAAGCATTTCTGCTATTGTCTTTTTGCCCTGCTGAGCCGCCCAGTGTAACGGTGTTCGACCACGTTCCCTTTCCACAATATTTGGGTTTGCACCCTTTTCAAGAAGCATCTTTGTCATATCCCCGTAGCCGTAGTAAGCCGCATAATGCAAGAGCGACCAACCGTATCGGTCTGCTGCGTTGACATTGGTTCCACGGTCTAAGAGTAGTTCGAGGAGATCTACCTGGTTACGCCAGACCGCAGAGAACGATGCTTCTTCATCAGCCATAAGTTTGTCATCTTTGGAGATGATAGCGCCTTTTGCCAGAAGGAGGTCGATCAATTTGCTGTGACCGTTTTCGGCGGCGAAATGGATGGGCGTATTTCCGCTCTTATCTTTAGCATCGACCTCTGCCCCGTGGGCCAGAAGAACCTCGGCCATAACTTCAGGTCGTTTGTTTCGCCTTCTTATCATGGACACACGGTGAAGGGGCGTCTGGCCTGCCTCGTTTCTTGCGTGTACGTCAGCACCTTTGGCCAGGAGAACCTCCAGCACATTCTTGTCGACGTGCCACACACCAGCAGCATAGTGCAGGGCTGTGTTGCCGCTGTTGTCTCTGGCATTGACTTTGGCTCTGTTGGCGAGAAGCAGTTCGGGTACGAACTTGGCCCCAAAATCAGCGGCAATGTGCAGTGGATTCTGACCGGCTATATCCGTTGCGTTGACGTTTGCTCCCTTGGCAATAAGGACTTCAGCCATTTGCCTCCGGCCGTAATAGGCCGCTTTGTGCAGAGGCGTCATACCCCTGTTGTCTTTCGCATTGACATCGGCGCCTTGTGAAATGAGTTTCTTGATCCGTTCAATATCACCACTCTTTATAGCCTTGAGAAATAAATTAGCATCCTTTGCTTTTTCAGCGCGCTCCATCATCTGTTTTGTTGATGTAATAATTGCACTCGTTGGATACTCATTAACGAGTTTTTCAAATGCAGACAGTGCATCATCGAATTTTCCCGCTTCAAAATAAGATTGTCCTATCCAGTATTGTGCATCCTGAGCAATTCTGCTCTTCGGCGACAGATTTATTGCCTTCTCGTATTCGGTAATCGCGGCATCGTGATCGGAGACTTTGCGCAGCTCGTTTGCCTTCTCGAAGTGCTTTTGTGCCTCTCTGTTTATTCCTGATTCATTATTCGCAAATGAAGAAATGCAGAGACCAAAGGTGATTACCAAAATCCAGCATACAGTTAGTGTGATTAATCTTTTAGGATTCATTTTAATTTCCCTTTATTTTTCGGCGCTGATTTCTCGCGCCATATCCATTAATCGCGACATTTCGATATTACCAATTAAGACATAAGAAAGAGCATCATCCCTCCAGGCAAGAATAGTACCTCCGGCTCGTCCTTTATTTTGATACACGGCGTACTCTCTGAAATCCTTCGGCTCAAGCTTGCCGTGTCCATCCAAAGGTTGTTCGAACAACGATACCGAATTGATGCCGTCGGTATAGAGCAATTGCAATGCGTCCCGGCCCCCAATCTTTCTGATTTGATCAAGTGAATATCCAGGAAAGAGCCTTGGCGGCGCCTTTAGCTCAAAATCGGCCGTTTTTTGCGCTTCGGGAAGGGTTAGTGTATGACCATTGGATACTGAAGGAATTTCATGGTAGTCAATTTCTTGCCGAGAAGAAGGTCCTCTGACAATAATGCCGGGACTCATATATCCCGGCCCATTATCAAGAAATTCATAATACAGGATGTCATCCCGGTTCACACGCATCTGTGCCGACAATGGTTCGGATGGACTCACTGAAGCATATCGAGCAATAACCTCCTGGTGCTCCTTTAAATAAAAGTTGATGGTAGCCGAATCATCTGCGGGGGCAAGAGCGACATCGCGTTTAGCCAGCTCATCTTTCAGCTCGGCTACTTTTCCAGATAGAACAAAGTACGCTGCCCAAGAAGAAATCACAAGTAATGCCGCAGCGAGGTAGCCGACTTTGCTCAATAAAATCGTCCTTTGTATATTCGGTTTAAACACAGCCGAATTTTTTGCTCGAGGTTCTTCCTGAGATTCGTAAATACTGATTTCTTTTCTATGCGTTTGTTTCCATTTATCGAAATCGAACTTCGGTCTGTCCCGGCCGATGGCCTTTGTGATCAGTTCGTCAAAATTTTTATTGTTCTTGTCCGCATTCATAACCGGTTCTCCGGAAAACCATTCATTCTTAAATAATCTGCCATTTTTCTTTTCGCCCTTGTAAGGCGTCCGTTGATGGATGCCTTCGAAATTCCCAAAACGGAGCTGATTTGCTCGTAAGACAGGCCGTCGTAATATCGAAGAACAACCAGGTCTTTCGCTGATTCAGGAAGCTGTTCAATCGCTCGACGAATCATTCTGTCGTTTTCGTCGAGACTCTCGTCATTATCTACTTGTGATATATCTTCCGTGCTAATATGCCTCGCTTTAGCTGCGACCATATCTTTGGCGACATTTCTGCAGATAGCTGCGACCCACGGTGCGAATTTCCCTCCTTCTTTGAGGCTTTTTATCCTGACAAGGGCCCTGGCGAAACTCTCCTGGGCGGCGTCCTCAGCTAGCTGATGGTCGTTCAGCACGGCGTATGCCACAGCAGCCATCGCAGGATAATATCGCCGGCAAAGTTCACCGAAGCTCTCGATATCGCCCCCTGTAGCCGCCTTTATCAGATGTATCTCCGATCTCTCAGGCACGTCTCAAAGGTCAACCTCCAATTCGTATATTGCTGAATCAGCGTTCATTATATAGTCTGATTTTACACTGAAAATAAGCGCGAAAAATGCTCATTTATTTTTATTTTCTGGACAGAAATAAATATAATTATATCAACTCAATGTAACCTATGACATTTTTCAGGGATTCGTGAGCATGATGATTAAAACGATTCGTCCATCAGTACTTCCTGATAATAAAAAGCTTGTTATATATCCCCTTGCGGTCTGTCTGGTCATCACCGGTATAGGAATTATCATAAAGAATCCCATTGTTATAGTTCTGCCTTTGATTGTGTTGGCGGTATTTCCCGGCCTGCCCGTCTTTTTCCACTTGCTTATGCATATCTTCGTAAAAATCGAACTACATCCCGATAAGATTGTTGTAAAAGACTATCTGGGCAATAACATCGTCCGGCCACCTTTTCTGCAGGAGATGGCATATGCTGAGATTGCTTATATTTATTATTTATCGAAAGAAATCAACCTGCTGCAGAATTTATGCAATAAACTGAAAAAATTTAAGCTGTCGCCCAAAGAGAATGACTATACAAGAGAAAACCTCGTTGCAAAATATGCCGTACCAGCAGAGGAAATCGAGAAGTTCGAAAAAAGTTCTCAAAATCTCCTGAATGATTACACGGCTACCGGAATATTGATGAAGCTGGATGATATTTACAGAAAATATAACATTCCCAAAAAGGCGGCAAAAAACATCAGCAGAGAACTTCAAAACGATGAAAACTTTAATTTTGAACACATCAGAAATAGATTAAAAGACTATCCCGTAGATATTGAAGATTTAAATGAGCTAAAAGATGAATTCTCAAATCTTAACGTCGATATCATCCGGCCGTTTTTACTAACAAAAGTAAACTTTGCAAAATACAAAAAGGTAGCCGGCTATCGAGGAGGATTGTCAGCGACGGCAAAAGTGGACAACGCCCTGGTTTTAACCAACAAAGACGGTACTGAAAAAGTTTATTTAATGCATTTTCATGATTTATCGAGACAAGCCTGGCAATCACTAATCCAGGATATAAAAAATCATAATCCGAACATCACATATTTAATGACCAAAAGCGAATACAATAATCTATTAGAATGTAGTGGATAGGACCTTACCTGCCAATCAGGCATTTAACCTGCATACTATAGCTCAGCATTTGTTTTGAAAATAGAAAATTAAACTTAGGATTTTGTAAAGAGCCTCATATTTAAATACAGGGGCTGCATTTCACCATGCAGCCCCTGTCTGAAAGGCTTTTTCACGAGTTTTCGGGAACCTTAGATGCCCAGCGAACAAATACAATCTCCATCGAGGCACGCGTTGAAGGCGTCGAGATGGTTGTTTGATCCATTAAGCAGGTTCTGGAATACACGTTCAATATTTCTTTTATCAGTCTCCGTGAGTGCCTGTGCGAGATCGGCAATATCGAGTTCTTCAATCGCCACGCCGACCTTGAGGGCTTCATCGAGAGAAACCTCGCCGGCCTCGATGAGATCGTCGTAAAGTTCTTTTAGATCGGGATTAGTGAACTCACCAATCTTGTCAACGACGGGGTCCGTAAGGTCATATCGTGTGATCAAATTTTTTATGGCGTCCATATGCCGCTGCTCGGAATCGCTGATGTTCGCGAAGATGTTCGCACCCCAGAGATCATACATAACCAAGTACACGTCACGTGCAAGTTTTTCTTCTTCTCGCATATAAAGAATGTTCTGCTCTTCAAGCTCGGTCAATTGAAGAGTATTCTGTGTAGCTCGTGATGTGGATCCCCGATTCTGCTGCGCGAGAGTAATATTTACGGTGGCCATTCCACCAAAGACAGCGAGCACCACAGCGACAACCAACAACGTTCTGACTTTCATTGTTCTACTCCTAAAACCATTTGTTACTCAATTTGTTCGTTACGTCCGTTAACCGTTCCGGAACATCTTACGGTTACTTGTTAAACGAAAGTCCCGGTTTGTCCCTGCGTTTTTTTTTGAAGAATTTGTTTTCTCGAACCCTGATGCCGTTTATGCGTATAATGGTCAGTTTTTTCATGTTTAACATTTGAGTGTACTTATGACGTATGACACGTCGAATGATGCTGAATTAATGGCTCGTCTTGCAACCGGAGAAATGTCCGCTCTCGGCGAGCTGGCTCGTAAACACCAGACAAATGTCCTGGAACTTGCTTTCCGGACGCTGGGCGCATGGGATGTTGCGGAGGACATCGCACAAGAGACATTCCTGCGTGTACATCGGGCGGCGAAAAGTTATCAACCGACGGCCAGATTCACGACGTGGCTCTATCGGATTGTAATTAATCTGTGCCTTGATGAGCAACGCAAACGGGCAAAGGCTTGTGTGCCGCTGGAACCTGAGATTTATGAACAATTGCCTGCATCGAATGGTAATGCTGCGGAACAACAGGAGATTGCCGCATTCGTCAGAGCTGCAATATATGCGCTACCGGAGCGGCAGCGGCTGGCCGTTGTACTCCATCGATATAATGGCTTAAATCATGTTGAAATTAGCGAGGCCACCGGCTGGACCCAGTCCGCGATCGAGTCGCTTCTGGTCAGGGCTTATGCAAATTTGCGAAGTAAATTAGTCAAAATGAAAAATATTCTCGAATAATCCGCAGTTTAGGAGCTTTTTAATCGTTAAACTATTAGGTGAGGGCTATGAGACATATAGACGATAGTGAAATATACCAATACGTATCAGGCGAATTGCCTGAAGCGAAAGTTCGGCAGATTCGTCGACACGTAACCGAATGTGAAGATTGTCAGAGTCGATATCAGGATGCTGTGGCTCTCTGGGATACATTAGGCTTCTGGCAGGTCGATTCATCCGGTCATCAAATAGCAGATCGTATCGAGGCTTTAGCTGTGAAGACCGAATCTGGCCTGGGGGAAAAACAGACGGGAACAACTCCGTTTATACGATCTTTCGGCGCGATGTTTAGGGTTGCCGCTGCGATTATCATTGCAATCGGGGGAGGACATATGCTTGGCAGATATAGCCTCCCACATAGCAGGAAGGTTACCTCCGTTGCTCAGGATCGGCCGAAATATGTTGTGGCCCTTGGTTTCGAATGGTCGAGCGAACTGACATGGACGGTATTGGAAGAAGAAACAGTATCGACTGAAACGAATTAATAATGAATAAAAACAGAACCATAGCTCTAATTGTGATTGCAATCGTTTGCGGCGCGATTTCATTCGTGGGAACACGCATTGCCGCAATCGGATCACACAAAACAACAGATGAAGCATCGATCCCTTGGCTGGCCGAAGCTGCACCCTCCGTTATCGAACTCGAAGAGAAAGTCAACAAGGAAGTAGATGGATTGATCGAGGACCTTCTTCGAGAACAAAAGAGTTTGGCTTCAGTTATCGAGGATCCGTGCACGCCCGACGAGTCAATACTTACACAGTCCGAAAATGTAATCACAGCCCATGAGCGTTTACTCAGACGGGTTGGCCAGCACGTGGCAACACTTCGCTTGAAGCTGCCGGGGGCGCAGCGGAAGTATTTGATGGGCCTTTGCGCGGAAGTTTTACGCGGGCCGATTGGCCAGGGTCGGGGTCGGGGTTACGGCTATGGAGGACCAGGACGTATGGGCCGACAAGATTCTTCCGGCCCGGGCCGAGGTCAGCGCGGACGTGGCTTCGGTCGCGACGCTAACGGAAGGGGCTATGGTCTACGCCGTAGACAACGAGGTAGATTAGCACAGTGTTTGAATCTGACTGATGAGCAAATTCAAATAACACGGCAGCAGGATCCGAATTTCGAGTCGGATTTAATCCAACTGCGAAATACCTTATTGACAGAAAGGACGAAATTACTCCAGGTGTTCGAGGATGCTCAGGCCGACAATGTGCAACTGCTGGTGCAGATAGACAGTATGATCTCGGCACACAGTCAAATTGAACGGCGTATCGCCCGACATTTATTAGTATTAAGACAGCACCTGAACACAGAACAGCAGAAATGGCTGATTGGCCTGTGTAAATACAACCAAGGCCGTTATTAAGGGCGAAGAGTGTCGTTAATGCTCCGTTTGAATAATATTTCTAAACTCATGCGGGTTCTCGCCTTTGCTGTTGGCAATTTCTCGCGTCGTCATTGCCTATCGAACCGTTCAGCCTTCGTTCTTCAGACGTGAGATAACCAAAGAAATTTCAATCCCTTCCTAGTCGCACAATTGTTCGAGTGTTTTTTACCCCATCCCGGTTCGACTCCGTCTAAACATAGCAATGCTTCATACTTTTTCTCCTCGACTGGTCTCGGAAGATTCCTCCGGCCAATCAATACTCCATCCTGTATTCAATGCCATATAACAGTAATTTTTTTGAAATATAGATGATTTTTGTTACTAAATTTAGCAGGTCGGATACGACTTGGCCCACTGATCAAAGCTTATTTAATGACTAAAAGCGAATATAAGAATCTATTAAAATGGCAGAGACCCTATTCGGTAAACGACTCTAATGTTCCCCGTAACATGATCAGACTGTAATAAGAAAACTCCTGCTTTTGGAGGGAAACTATGCATCGAAAGCAGGGAACTATAGGACTGCAAGTATCGACTGTATATTGAAATTAAAAAAGCCGCGGCTGTGACATCGCGACTTTTTTATAGTCAACAATTCTCAAAATTTATTTGCCCGCTCAGCCAAGGCAGCCGGCAATGGCATCGGCTCGTCTATTTGTTTTTAATCTCTGCCGGGGACCGAAGCGATATCGTCCGGCGGAGCCTCGACCTGGCCTGTCTCGAAATCAACCGCGGTCGGCGTCAGCGTCAGGTTGTACCAGGGCGAACTGGTGTTCTCCGTCAGGTCCTTCCAGCGGACCAGCTTGCCTGTATAGGTGGCGATTCGTCCCATTATCGCGGTAAGCGTCGATTCGGCGACATTGCGGGCCTCGTTGAGCGGCTCGCCTTTGAGAATACTTTCAAGCAGATCTACATGCTCCTGTACGTATGCGTTACGGTCGGGGAAGTCCGGCGGTCTAATCTCTTTGCCTTTAAGGCCCCCGTCGCCCCAGGTCTGGCCTTCGGTGCCCGCGAAGAATTCCCGGACTCCGCCGTCGGTCCCGTTGATCTGTCGGCACATGCTGTGAATGCGGACGCCGTCGCCATAATCGAAATCGACGCTATGGAAATCAAACTGGTTGCCGGTCTTTCGGCGTGCCCGGCCGCCGAAACCGAGAGCGTTGTCCGGCGGATGCCCGATATACCAGTTAGCGACGTCGAGGTTGTGAACATGCTGCTCAACGATGTGATCGCCCGACATTTCCGTGAAGCTGACCCAGTTGCGGACCATGTAGTCGGCGTCGCTTTCGTTCGGGTCTTTGGTTTTGTACCAGAGTGCTCCACCGCACCACCATACGCAGCCGCCGACGATTTTTCCTATAGCATCGCGCTCAACGGCGTATTGAATCCTTTGATAGCTCGCCTGGTGACGGCGCTGCGTACCGGCGACGACTCCGAGGCCTTTCTTTTTGGCAAGCTCGCCAGCCTCGATTACCTTTCGAGCGCCAGGCGTATCGACTGCAACGGGTTTTTCCATAAAGACGTGCTTACCTGCTTTTATGGCTGCCTCGAAATGCACGGGGCGGAAGTTCGGCGATGGAGCCATTAGCACCACGTCCGCGTCCGTTTCGAGTAGTTGCTTGTAAGCATTGCCGCCTCCGAAGCATTTGGATGCATCAAGCTGGTATCTGTCGCCGGCCGATTCGGCCTTTTGCTTAAACCAGTCGGCAGTGGCGACAACTTCGAGTTCCAGTCCGTCGATATATTTAGCCGCCTCCAGGCAGTTACCCAGAGCGCCATTTCCCCGACCGCCGCAACCGAGCAGCGCGACTTTCAGCTTCCTTTTGGCTGGTGCGGCAAAGATTACATTTTTGCCGGCGAGGATTGCCGCCGTCCCGGCCGCCGTGGTCTTCATAAAATCTCTGCGCGAAAATTTATCGCTTGCTTCAAGTGTTTTGTTCTTCATAAGCATTTCCTTTCGGTTAATTTTCTTTAAGGCTTACTTATGCTTCTAAACAACCCTCTTGACAGCTAAGAATCTAAAAGTCATCACAGGCGCGGTAGGCCTCAATGACTGCCATCTCGCCTTCCTTGCCTCGCTTGCTTCTGCCGTGCTCCATACACAGAACACCCTCGTAACCCTTGTTATAAATGTGCTTGAAGATGTTCTTGTAATTAATCTCGCCGGTGGTTGGTTCGTTTCGGCCGGGATTGTCGCCGACGTGGAAAGCAGCGATTTCGCTCCAGGCCATATCGATGTTCGGAATCAGGTTGCCTTCGGTTATCTGCTGGTGGTAAATATCGTTGATAATCTTGACCGAAGGGCTGTTTACCGCCCGGCAAATCATGTACGACTGGGGAATCTTGGTCAGGAACAGGCCGGGATGATTCGTCCAGGCGTTCAGCGGCTCAAGTACGATTACCAGTCCCGACTGCTCGACCACTTCGGCACAATACTTGAGGTTGTCGACGACGTTTGCTGTCTGATAGTCCCATTCGAGGCCCTCGTCGAAGCGTCCCGGCACGACCAGCGCCCATTTAGCGTTGACCCGCTTGGCACATTCGACGCCCTGCTTCATCCTGTCGATCAGCATCTTGCGGATTTCCGGGTCGCGAGTGACGAAGGATTTTACGCCGAAGTCGGCGTAAAGAACGAACGGCCCTAAGGTCATATCGAGCCGGCTCATTTCCTTTGCGATTTTTTCCTGCACGTCCGCCGGTTTTCCCATCATGCCGTTGTCGAACATCGCTGTAAAACCCTGATCGGCCATGAACTTGAGCTGGTCGATAAGGTCATTTCCTGCATGCTGCCTGAACTGTCCGAAACTCGGCGCGTACTTGAGCTTGAACTTCTTCGAGGAATTCGCCGCCCGTACGGTTGATTTCCCCGCTGAAATCGTTACGGCAGCAGCGGCAGCGGAAGCTATCAGGTCGCGCCGGGATATCCTCGTGCTGTCCGGATGCGGATTCTCTTGGGTGTTTTGCATTCTGTGTACTCCTAAATGTCACGTCTTAGTCGTTACTTCTTGAACGCGGTCCACTTCTGCTTGCTCTTGGTGCTTGCCAGAACGGTCTCGATGAAGAGCATGCCGCGAAGGCCGTCGTTGACGTCCGGGAAGTCCAGCGCCAGGGGATCTACTTTCGTTCTGGTTATCCTCGCCCTTACGGTTTCGGCGAAGTTGACGTAATTGTTTGCGAAGGCCTCCAGGAACGCTTCCGGATGGCCCGAAGGCAAACGCGTGGCGCGACCGGCCGCGGCGCTCTTGGCGCCGACGTACCCATTCCCACGACTCCAAACCTGTACCGGTCCGTCCGGAACCTTGACGTACAACTGGTTCGGGTGCTCCTGATGCCATTCCAGGCCCTTTTCCTCGCCGTAAACCCAGATAGCAATATTGTTTTCCTCACCGATGGAAACCTGGCTGGCATGAAGGACGCCACGTGCTCCGTTGTTGAACCGCAGCAGAACGTTGCCGTCATCATCGAGCCTGCGGCCCTTGACGAATATCGTCAGGTCGGCACAGAGATGAGTAATCTTTAAGCCGGTGATGTACTCGGAAAGGTTCTCGGCGTGCGTGCCGATGTCACCCATGCAGCCGGCGCCGCCGCTCTGCTTCGGGTCGGTACGCCAGGCGGCCTGCATCTGGCCCGTTCGCTCCAGTGCCGTGGCCAGCCAGCCCTGCGGATACTGCACGACAATTTTGCGAACCTTGCCTAATTCGCCGGCACGGCACATGTCACGCGCAAGCTTCACCATAGGATAGCCCGTATAGTTGTGCATCAATCCGAACACTCTGCGGTTTTTCTTTACAAGCTGCTTGAGTTCCTTTGCTTCTTTGGAATTGATTGTCATCGGCTTTTCGCACATCACGTGGAAGCCAGCGTTGAGAAAATCTCTGGCGATCGGAAAATGCCAGTTGTTCGGTGTGGTGATAGCAACAAAATCAATTCTTTCGCCCTCCGGCAGCTTTAGCTCTTTCTCGATCATCTGCTGGTAAGTACCGTAAACGCGCTTGGTATCGAGCATCAGTTCACGTCCCTGCTGCTTGGATTTGCGCGGATTGATGTCGAACGCCCCGGCTACAAGCTCGATCTGCCCGTCCATGCGTGCCGCCTTGCGGTGCACCTCGCCGATAAACGCTCCCGGCCCGCCGCCAATCATTCCCATTTTAAGTTTTCTGTTGAGTTCCATGCCTGCTCCTTTCAATCAAATAGTAGAATAACTTCCTATGTTTATAAGATTCTGTTTTAATCGCCCATAAATATATCCCAAACAGACCAACATCGCAAGGACTTGTTTCAAAAAGAATTCACCGCAAAATGCTCGCCCAGGTCGGTAAAATTCATTACATAGAAAAATAAGGTAAAAAAGTTAAGGTTGACCAATAGTTGAGCGTAGATTATAAATCTTGTATCTGCAATTCGCTGATTTTGAATGTAAACAAAAATTGCGACGGTGAGAACATGAAAGCTGATATAAGTCCGGTTTCTGTTGACTTGTACTTTATTCCCGTCAAGACGAGGATTCCGCTGAAATTCGGGCCTGAGACGACGACCGAAGTTGTCTGTGCGCGGGTCCACATGACGGTAGCGAACAGACAGGGGCAGAAGGCGCCGGGCTGGGGAGAGACGCCGCTTAGTGTCCAGTGGACCTGGCCCAGCAGTTTGAGTTATCAACAAAGGTGCGATACTCTACAGAAATTCTGCAAGATGCTCGCTGAGGCCTGGAGTCATTTCGGCCGACACGGGCACCCGATAGAACTGGGCAGCGAGTTCATCGAGACCCTCCTGCCCGATCTTCTGGATCAAATTAACAGCGAACGGGGAGAGAAGGCTGAACCTATGCCGCACTTAGCGGCGCTGGTTTGCTGCTCGGCTTTCGATATCGCACTGCATGATGCATACGGCAGGCTTCTTGGTCGCGATGTGTACTCGACCTACAACGCCGAGTTCATGAACAAAGATTTGGCTGCTTTTATTAAACCGGCCGAAGGATCCAAGGTTTCGTTTGTCGGTAAATATCCTGAAGATTTCTTTGTTTTTCCTGTGCCCCAGAGTCTGCCCGCCTGGCACCTCGTGGGTGGTAAGGATTTGCTCGATGAATCCGAGCTGACCGGCACCGAACCTAACGACGGCTATCCGATTTTGCTGCCGGACTGGATTAGGCAAGACGGGCTGACTTGTCTTAAGGTCAAGCTTCGCGGCAACGATTCAGCTTGGGATTATGACCGCCTGCTTAAGGTCGGCGAGATCGCGCTCAATGAAGATGTACAATGGCTGACCAGCGATTTTAACTGTACGGTCACTGAACCGGCATACGTCAACGACATTCTGGATAGGCTGATGGATGAATATCCCGGTATATACCAAATGATTCTTTACGTCGAGCAGCCGTTCCCGTACGACCTTGAGAAAAACCAGATTGACGTTCACAGCGTCTCTGCGAGAAAGCCATTGTTCATGGATGAGAGCGCCCATGACTGGAAGCTAATCAGGCTTGGTAGGAATCTCGGCTGGACGGGGGTGGCGCTGAAAACATGCAAGACCCAGACTGGAGCGCTTCTTAGTTTGTGCTGGGCAAAGGCGCACGGTATGACTTTGATGGTGCAGGACCTTACGAATCCCATGTTAGCACAAATTCCACATGTTCGTCTGGCCGCTCATGCCGGCACGATAATGGGAGTTGAGACCAACGCGATGCAGTTCTATCCGGCCGCCTCGGCAGCGGAAGAGCCGGTACATCCTGGACTATATAAGCGGCGAAACGGCCAGGTTGACCTGTCAACTATAAATGGACCCGGCTTTGGTTACAGGCTAGACGAAATAAAAAGAGAGCTGCCGGGAATAGCGGCACATTTTGAAAAATGATTATTTGGAGACAAAAAGAAAATGGCGAAGTTGAGTGCATTTGCAGATGAAGTTACCGAGGGCTTTCTGGATCAGGTCAAGTATCTCGAAAGCCAGCGTGTTGGTTATATCGAGCCTCGTTTTATCGACAAAAAGAACATCATGGACCTGTCGAAGAATGAGCTGAAAGAAGCGAAGAAGATGATAGAAGACCACGGCCTGAAAGTAAGCGCCATCGGCTCGCCCATCGGCAAGGTAAAGCTGGATGAGCCTTTCGAACCGCACCTAGATAAGTTCAAGCACGCTGTGGACCTGGCAGTGTTCTTCGAGACGCCGTATATACGAATGTTCAGCTATTACGCGCCAGAGGGCAAAAATATCGATGATTACCGCGAGCAAGTCATGGAACGAATGGCAGCGAAGGTCGAGGTGCTGATTGACGCCGATGTTACGATGGTGCACGAAAATGAAGCACATATCTACGGTCATTCCGCCGAGCAATGTGTTGACCTGTGCAAGACGATCAATTCACCTAAGCTGCGGCTTGCCTACGATCCCGCCAACTTCGTCTGGGGCGAGAAACTCACCAATAATGTCGAGGTTTGCTGGCCTGTGATGAAGCCCTATGTTGTTCACATTCATATCAAGGACTGGAAGCTCGGCGCCAAGGATGTCGGAAGCATCCCCGGAGAAGGGGATGGACAGATAAAGGAACTTCTTGCCGAGCTGGCGGCGATGAATTACGCCGGTTGTATGACAATGGAGCCGCACCTGCAGCTCGGCGGACAGTTTGGCGGCTCAACGGGGCCGGAACTTTTCACAAAAGCGATTGATGCTGTAAGAGAGCTTGCCGCCGAGGTCGGTCTTAAGTGTGATTGATGTTTGTACAGAAAGGAATATTGAAATGAAGACCTGGAATTTTGGAATTGTTGGTGCCGGGCTAATCGCCGATTTTCATGCCCGGTCCATAGGTGATATACCCAATGCGAAACTCATCGGCTGCTGCGACAAGATCGCCGACAAAGCCAAACAGCTTGCTGACAAATATGGCGTTCGTGCCTTCGAAGATTACGAGCAGATGCTGGCCAGCGACGATATCGATATCATTACCATCGCCACGCCGAGCGGATTTCACGCCGAGCCGACGATTGCCGCAGCAGGGGAGGGCAAGCACGTAATATGCGAAAAGCCGCTGGAAGTTACATTAGAGCGAATCGACCTGATGATCGAGGCACACGAAAAAGCCGGCACGCGCTTGGGCGGCATATTCCCGTACCGTTTCAATGACATGATGATCCCGCTCAGAGAGGCAATCAATTCGGGTCGTCTCGGCGTAATTACATACGCCGGCATTTATGTTCCCTGGTGGCGGACGGATGAGTATTACAAAGATTCCTGGCACGGTACGTGGAAACTCGACGGCGGCGGCGCGTTGATGAACCAATCCATTCACATGATCGATATGCTCTGTGATGTTATGCCGCCCATCGAATCGGTGCAGGCGTTCACATCAAAGCTCGGTCATCCGCAGATCGAAGCCGAAGACACTGCGACCGCTGCGATTCAATATACCAGCGGTGCATTAGGAATCATCTATGGCACGACCGGTTCGTACCCGGGCCAATTCAGGCGATTCGAAGTTACCGGCACAAAAGGCACCATAATCAATGTAGAAAACAGCATAACCGTCTGGCAATTCGCCGACAAGAAGCCCGAAGATGCCGAAATCCTCAAGAAATTCGGCGAGATAGAAGGTGGCGGCGGCGTTGCCGATCCGGCGGCAATTACGCACGAAAATCATACGCGGAATTTCAAGGCCTTTCTCGACGCGCTCGAATCCGGCGAGGATTTCTGGATTGACGGGCGCGAGGCCCGCAAAGCTGTGGAAGTGATACTGGCAATCTACAAATCCGCGAAAGAGCAGAAGCCGATTATACTTACATAAAGCTGAATCGATATGTACTGGAAGTGACGGGAACAGCACGGTAATTGTGCTGGTATCAGTGAAAATGCGATGTTGGGAGAGAATAATGAAGAAGAAGCTGCGTCGCTTCACGGTTGTTGCGGTATTTATTTTCGGCATGATTTTTTTGGGCGTAGCGTTCTTAAGATATGTTCCACCGCTTTTATTCAGAACCTTCATTAAGAGCTTAACGCCACCGCAACCGCCGCCGGATGAGTTATTCAGAGGGTACGTATTAAGCCCGATTCCCAAGTCTGTGACAAATATAAAGGCCGATCAACCGAAGAATTTCGGAGGCTATAGATATACCTTCCGCTTCAATATAAACAGAGGCGATCTTGCGCTGCTCACTGATTCGATACCTTTTGTGAGAATCTGGAATGTACAATATTACAACGGGTATCTTTCATGGAGCTGGGATAATACGGAAGACAAATATGGGATTTCGATACCATGCTACGATCATACAAGAGAACCTATTTGGTTCAAACCGGGATTGTGGGATAATCCAGAAGCATATGCATTCTACAAAATAGGTCATCTAATAAATATCCAGGCCTTAGAACACGAAGATCGGGGTTTGGATGGTCGAGTAACTACCGAAGTCCTTTTATATAATGAGAAGGAAAGTGAAGCCTATTTCATTGTGACCCGCTATGAGAATTATTAGAGACACAACAGCAGAATCTGAATACTTTGTTTTTTCTGTTATGGCTGGTACTAAACGAGTGCAAAGTCGCATAGAATCGAATCGGCGATTCCAAGGGCCAGTCGCGTGAGCCAAATTCTGCCGGCGTCCATTTCAATCAGGCCCATTTTTCGGTATCTGAGAATCGGTTCGGCAAAAAGTTCAAAGGCGTCATAACCAGTCTGGTTTTTGAATTGGGCCAGTTCAATTCCACACCGGCGACGAAGATTCAGCACCGCTGTTTCGCATGCCCGTTCGAGATCGTTGAGTGTCTCGCTTGATTCGATGATGCTTTCGCTGTTCGTGATTGAGCGGACATACTTATCCATATCGGCAAAATTTGTACTTCGCGCCCTATGCATGTACGAAGTGGCACCAGGCCCGATACCGGCATAGCTTCCGTTTGCCCAGTAGTTCAGATTGTGCCTGCACTCAAAACCATTCCTGGCGAAATTCGAAATTTCGTACTGGTCGATTCCGGCCTGCTCCAGCTCGTCGATTGTCAGCTCGTACATAGACCGGTCGGTGTCTTCGTCGACGGCTTCTATCAAACCTTCGGCGAGATCTTTGCTGAATGGAGTGCCTTGTTCATAACTTAGGCCATAAGCACTGATATGTTCCACTTGCAGCTCGATTGCCGAGCGGAGATTGTGTTGCCATGAGTCATGGTCCGAGCCAGGCACAGCGAAAATCAAATCCAGACTTATATTCTCGAATCCTGCCGCCCTGCCCCGCCTGACCGCCCGACGTATGCAATCGACGGTATGACCTCTGCCGAGGAAATCCAATTCCCGCTGGATGAAAGACTGTGCCCCGACCGAAAGCCGGTTTACTCCTGCTCTGTGCAGCTCTCCCAATAGTTCCGCATCTATCTGGCCGGGATTGACCTCGATGGTGAACTCTTTTGCTGCTGGGCACTGCTGCTTTGCCCTACCTACCAAGCGAAGCAGGTGCTCCCGCTCAAGGGCGCTCGGGCTTCCGCCGCCAATGTAGATGGTTTTTATCCTGCCCCCCTGCTCTAACCGCTCCATCTCGGATATCATAGCGGAAACAACAGCACTAGCATTGTATTGGTCGATGGGCCTGGAATAGAAACCGCAATAGCGGCACTTGGTCCGGCAAAAGGGAACGTGTAAGTATAAGCCGGGACTATTGGTATCTAATTTCGTATATTCCCTATCCATCATTTTCCAGACCTGTCAACTTTGATTCATGTAGCATGGATTTATAATATCCGGCAGGGGGTTACTCGTCTGTTTCTTTTTTCAGCGGTGTGGTCCAGAGATAGATGGTGTGCTCGAACTGATCTTCGCTGGAGAACATTTTAACGACCTTATCCGGCTTTATGCCTTCCATTGCGAAATTGTGGGAGACAATCCTGGAACCGGGCTTGAGTTTCTCCAACTGGGGGATAAGCTTGATGTTCAACCTCGAAAGCAGAAACAGTGTAATGACATCCGCCTCGCTCAAATCGAGCGTGAAGATGTCTTTCTGCTCGATTGTTACCAGGTGCCCGACTTTATTCTTTTGAACGTTTTGAAGCGACTCTTCAACCCGCCGTGGGTCTAAATCGAAGCCGACGGCCCGGCAGCCGTATCTTTTCGCTGCAGTTACAACAATCCGGCCGTCTCCGCAACCAAGGTCGTACACTAAATCGTCCTTTTTAACATCCGACAGTTCCAGCATTTTGTCCACAACATCCTGTGGAGTAGCAACAAAAACCACATCCACGGCACTGTATTTTGTGCCTTCGACGGTGATTTCCGGGGATTCCGGCAGGAGGATATACCCTTCATTTTCGGCGTGCAAATTAATCCAGCCTAACCTCGGAGCGTTCAGCGACAATGTTAATTCAGCCTTACATGGAATTGTAGAGCCAGGTTTGCCCCTAAGAGCCCTAAGCAGACGCGCATAAGTGACTTCGTCTTCAAGTGTCAGCACCTTTTTTGTACTCGGAGGTACCGTGACGTCGTTAAAAATAGTTGCCGTGAGAAACGTACGGCCTTCGCTTACAAGGGCGTAACGTAAACGCCGAATCGGCAGACTAACTGGATAAGGATTGTCAATCTCGACATCGAACAGAAGTGTAGCAAAGTCCAGCTCGACACCTCCGAACCGCATAGCTTCCAGACGCGCTGCAGGCTCCTGGTCATAAGGGATATCAGGTATTGTTTCACAGCCTGCGAAGGCAACCACCATTAATACTACAGAACGAAACAAATGTTGTATGATTCTCATGGCCGTGACTCCTTTCAACGCAGAGTGCTGTATATCGCACTCCGCCGGCTAAGCCTGAGGTTGGCTGTTACCGGCCGGTGACGTCACTGCTTCATGCTGATGCCGTTGTTTTTGCAATTGCAGCGGCGAGGGTTTTATCCTTGTGAATTTTACTCCTCTGCCAGTTACAATTTCCTTTTGCTCTCTTACAAAATCGATGTACTGCAGCAACGCCCAGGCACTGTTGTCCCATCGCATCTGATAGCCTCTCTGGTGTGCTTGTTTCTCCATCATGAGCCGTTTTGTCTGATTGAAGACTACATAGTCGAGGGCTAGAGCAATCTGCTGAATCGATGCTTCGCCCGGATCGACCAGGATCCCGCGCGCGTATCGGCCGACGATGAGACCTTCCGGACATCGTTTGTTCGAGTGGATAAGCTCCCGGGCATACAGGGATTTGGTCGCGATGGCAACCCGGCCTGAACCGAGTGTATCGGCCAGGATACCACTCGATATTTGTTGCATATTAAGATAAGGTAGGACCATGACGTTGGTGGCCCCGTAGAACTCGACCAGCGTGGTTTCATCCAGGAAGGTATCGAGGAAGACAACATCGTTTTTATCGAAGTCCACGCCATGCACGTCTTTGACTTTACACCAATTGAGCTTGGTATCTTCCAGGGCCTCGGTCAGCATAGCCTGGTATTGACGATAGGGCTCGCCCCCTTCAGCTCTAACAAATTCCGGGTGACATTGACCGGCAATCAGATAGACGATTCGAGTTCTTTGATCGTCAGTACAGGAATCAGTCAGAAATTTACCGTATGCCCTAATGCTGTATTGTATCCCTTTGTCAGGCGAAAGCAGACCGAGGGTAGTCAGTAGAAAACGATTCTCGAGCCCGTACTTGCGTTTGATTTCGAGCCGGTCGAACTGCGAACGGTGCTGCATCCTGATTCCGTGGTCGATGTGTTTGAGCTTGCCGTGGGCGATTCCATAGGTCGGCGATTCGAGGATGTGAATGGCACTTTCGGTTGTCACAATAAGGCTGTCAGTGGATTCAGCCAGCTCCAGCAGAACTTTCCTTTGATGCTCATCCGGATTATCGAGTACAGTATGCAAATAGACAAGTGTTATCAGACCGTTCGCTGTGAAGGCTTTGGCCATTTTAATGAAGTTCGTGCCCTGTCCATCATTACAGTTATCGTCCGGGTCCAGGCCATATTCGTGCTGTAGAAGAACAACAGTAGGATTTGCACTTTCTTTTGCGCGGGCTATGATATGAGTTGTTGTGTCCCGCCATGATACGGGATTATACTGGTCGATAGTCAGGTCTACGGGGATATCATATCGGCCGCTGCCGTTGTCGATGGCGGCGATTCTGATATGTCCGATTTCCGATGTTAAGTGTGCCAGTGCAGTTGACAGGTCACGTGAGAATGTTCCGATCCCGCACCGACGCGGCGGGTACGTGCTGACCATACGAATGTTATACGGCATAACTGTATACTCCTTTTATATGCCGACGGCAAGCAGGACGTTTATTATGCGATAGCTGCCAGCACACCTTTGACGTAACCGACCGATTCGGCCAGACCCGCCAGCGGGTTTTTGGCATCCTTTTCATATTCGAACGAAACGATGCCGTCATACTCCATCTTTATCAGCGTTTCGATGAACATGGGGATATCGATCACGCCGCGTCCGACCTCGACAGCATGACCGTCTTTATTTGCCGCCGAGACATCCTTAATGTGGACGTCGTGGAGACGGTCGCCACACAGTTTGGTTTCAGCGATAGGATCACATTCGTAGCGCTTGGAATGTCCGATGTCGTGACACATGCCGACGCGCTTGTCCAGATTTTCTATTTTCTCCAACGCAACCGAGGGAATTGGAAATAGCTTGTCGCCCGGGCCGTGGTTGTGGATCGCCACTTTGATATCGTATTGCTTGACTTTTTTATCGATCAGCGGCAGCATCTCGTACGACGGCGCTGCAATAATCACTCTCATACCCGCAGCTTTGGCATAGTCAAAGGCCTGATTTACCTGGCCATCATTCTTCATGCTGATTACTCCGCCGCCGTAGAGATTAAGACCGACATCTTTGACTTTCTGCACTGTGTCCCGGATCTGGGTGGGCGTGCTGTCCAGCTCAAGGTGCATACTCTTGAAACAAATGTTTTTCAAGCCGACCTTTTTAGTCATCGCCAGCGTATCATCCAGATTGAATTCTCTTAAGGTGTACGAAGCCAGGCCCAGCTCAAATTTGGGCGTACTTTTTTTGTTTTTACCGGCACTACCGACCTGTGCAGAGCTGTGATTGGCCCCGGCCAACGAGATTGCTCCTACACCCACGACCTGCAGAAAATGCCTTCTGCTTTGTTCTGTTGTTTTCATCTGTTTTTCTCCTTACTTGATGTTTCAGCACTGTTTTGTGCTTTGCGCAGAGCATACGGCAAATCACTTTCAAATGCAAGGAAATTCGCGTTGCAGAGGCCGGGGTTGTTTGGTATCATTTTTGTCCTAAGACCATAGACCAAAGTTATGGTCTTTTTGGAAAGGTAGGCATTAAGCAATTGAAACAGCAACGAATCAAGCCAACAGACAGAATTACTCGTCGGCAATTCCTTAAAAGCTCTGCTGCAACGACAAGTGCAATCCTGTTCGTACCGATAATTTTGCCCGCAAAAGTCTTCGGCGCCGAAGCTCCAAGCAACCGAATTACCATAGGAATGATAGGAATGGGCCGGCAGGCTTATTACTCCAATCTTAAATCATTTCTTGGCGCTTCCGATGTTCAAGTTGTTGCCGTCTGCGATGTTGATAGCTGGAGACTCGACAACGCCCGTAAAGCAGTCGAAGGACACTACGGCAAAGAACGTTCCGCCGGCACGTACAAAGGTTGCTCGGTTTATAAAGATTTCCGAGAACTTCTGGATCGGCCGGACATCGATGCGGTGATGATTTCATCGCCCGATCACTGGCACGTACCGATGGCAATCGCCGCTGCAAAGGCTGGCAAGGACATCTGCTGCGAGAAACCGCTGACCCTGAGCATCGCCGGCGGCCGAGCGCTCAGCGATACGGTCAAACGTTACAACCGTGTCTTCCGCACTGACAGCGAGTTCCGCTCTCATGCTTGCTTCCAGAAGGCTTGTGAATTGGTTCTAAACGGTCGCATCGGCAAGGTGCATACGATTCGAACCGGCGTACCGGCGGGTGATGAGGCTGGACCACCAGAGCCAGAGATGCCGGTACCAGATGAGCTGGATTACGATTTCTGGCTTGGACCGGCGCCGTATGCTCCATATACGGTCAATCGTGTCCATCCGCGGCAAAGCTACGAGCGGCCCGGCTGGATGCGCGTGCCGGACTATTGCGAGGGAATGGTCACCAATTGGGGTGCCCATCTCAACGACATCGCACAGTGGGGCAACGGCACCGACCGCACAGGGCCCGTCGAAGTCGAGGGCAGCGGTAAATATCCCCGCGATGGGCTCTGGGACGTGCTTCTGAGCTTCGAACTCGAATATAAGTATGCCAATGGCGTAAAACTCTTCTATAACATTAGCCAGCCGTACGTACGCTTTGAAGGGACCGAGGGCTGGATACAGGCCGACTACAACGACCGAAGTCTCAAGGCCGAGCCTGCGTCAATATTGAAATCGCCCATCGGGCCGGATGAAATCCACCTGCTGCTGAAAAGCGAGAAGCGGGATTTTATCGATGCCGTCAAGACGCGAGGCCAAACTCTCGCTGACGCCGAGGTCGGGCACCGGACCAACTCGCTGTGCCAGATAGGGCACATTGCTATCCAGCTTGGCAGAAAACTGCGATGGGATCCGGACGCCGAGAAGTTTATCAATGATGATGCCGCCAATCGGCTGCTGAGCCGGCCGATGCGAAGCCCGTGGCGATTGTGAAATGATTATTGATAATTGATTAATGATTGATTGTGATATTTTATAACAGGGTATAGATATGAAAAGCGAAAGAAGAAAGACATACGTGGTAACTCGCAGGCAGTTTCTTAAAGGTTCAATAGTTGCAACAATGAGTTTTTTGGCTCCGACAATTGTACCAGCCTCGGTCTTCGGGGCCGATGCTCCGAGTGAGCGCATCACGATTGGCTTTGTCGGCGTCGGACGGATGGGAATGGGCGATTTGCGCGAGCTTATAGGATTCAAGCAGGTACAAATCGTTGCTGTCTGTGATGTCGATGCCAGCCGGACCACAAACGCCCAGAAAACCGTTGAAACACATTATGCCAAACGCGGC
>Ga0209536_100001843_pt1 | contig 34668 bp, 32 predicted proteins | sample DeeMarSeWOR28_12_FD_187461 | JGI IMG/M metagenome (GOLD analysis project Ga0209536, IMG submission 187461) | Marine sediment microbial communities from White Oak River estuary, North Carolina - WOR-2-8_12 (SPAdes) (version 2) | ecosystem: Environmental > Aquatic > Marine > Intertidal zone >...
CAAATGGCGTACATTCGCGATTGGGGGGGTGAATTTGTCACTTTGATTCCGGAGGTCAGAATCTATTCATGAAGTTTTTTGAAACAAAACTCAAAGGGGTATTTCTGATTGATCCCGAGCCCTTTGAGGATGAGCGCGGCTTTTTCGCGCGTACCTGGTGTCAAAAAGAATTCGAAAAACACGGACTTGATCCTGATTGGGTCCAGTGCAACATATCATACAATAAACGCAAGGGAACAATTCGGGGTATGCATTATCAGATTGCTCCTTATGCGGAGACAAAACTGGTGCGCTGTACGATGGGGGCGATCTATGATGTGATCATTGATTTGCGTTCGGGTTCCAAAACCTACAGGCAATGGATCTCGGCTGAATTGTCGGCCGAAAATCGCAAAATGATTTACATACCGCAAGGGTTCGCCCATGGATTTCAAACGCTTTCAGATAATACCGAAGTGTTCTACCAGATGAGTGAATTTTATGCTCCCGAGTATGCGCGGGCGGTGCGGTGGAATGATCCGCAATTTAAAATTCATTGGCCTGAAGCTGAGCGCACGATTTCTGAAAAGGATCAAAAAATTGAAGACTTTGATCCTGGGGCCGGAATGTGACTATCTGAAATCCTTGAAAATTAATGAACAAAGCCAAATTAAAGCAACGAATTGAGTCCATGGATTTTGCCGAAGCCGGCAGCCGAATGTATCAGTTCGTCTCCGAACTATATCCGATCTGCCGCAGCATAACAGGTAACGGTGTCAGGGACACGTTAAACAAAATAAGGGCAGTTATCCCACTGGAGATCAATGAAGTTCCGAGCGGCACCCGGGTTTTCGATTGGGAGATTCCTCAAGAATGGAACATTGAAGATGCGTGGGTGAAAAATTCAAAGGGAGATAAAATCATTGATTTTAAAAAATCGAATCTGCATGTCCTGAATTACAGCGTTCCGATCAGAAAAAAGGTTACTTTAGATGAATTAAAAAAGCATCTTTACTCCATACCGGATCATCCTGATTGGATACCCTACCGAACATCATATTATCAAAAAAATTGGGGATTTTGCATCAGTCATAAACAATATGCTGAAATAAAAGACGAATTTTATGATGTGGTAATTGATTCAAATTTAGCGGATGGTTCCTTAACATTTGGAGAATTTTATCTTAAAGGGGCGAGTTCAGATGAAGTATTGATATCAACGCATATTTGCCATCCTTCACTTTGCAATGACAACCTTTCCGGCATTGCGCTTTCTGCAATTTTGGGTGAGCAGTTAACAAAAGTTTCGTTAAAATATTCTTATCGATTCTTATTTATTCCAGGCACAATCGGATCAATAACCTGGTTAAGCTTAAATAAAGAAAAGATTTCAAGGATAAAGCATGGATTGGTGGTAGCCTGTGTGGGAGACTCCGGCAAGTTTACTTATAAAAAAACCCGTATAGGCAGCGCTGAAATTGATAAAGTTGTGGCATATGCATTAAAAAATTCAGCAAAAGATTTTAATGTTATTGATTTCTTCCCATATGGCTATGATGAGCGCCAATACTGTTCTCCCGGACTTAACCTTCCGGTCGGCTGCCTGATGCGAACACCCCATGGTGAATATCCAGAGTATCACACATCAGCGGACAACTTAGAATTCGTAAATGAGGAAAACCTGGCTACATCTTTGTCATTATATTTAGACGTCTTAAACATCCTGGAAGAAAACAAAAAATATATGAATCAAAATCTGATGTGCGAACCGCAATTGGGTAGAAGAGGTTTATACCAGCACATCGGCGGGCGCGCAGACAGCAAAAAACTTCAGCTCGCCATGCTATGGACCTTGAATTTATCGGATGGACATCATCGGTTGTTGGATATATCTGGGCGGTCGGGCTTAGATTTTAATTTAATTTCAGATGCAGCGAATATATTGGTGGAAAAAGGTTTGCTCAAAGAACACAAGACCCGGAATTGAATAACGGAACAATGGAATCGATCAAGAATCAGATTGCCGTAATTTCAGGAGCCAGCAGCGGTATCGGAAAATCCATTGCGCTTGAACTGGCCAAGCAGGAAGTTACGCTTTGCCTTTTAGGGCGCGACCTGGAGTCTTTGCAGGCTGTCGCAGATATTGCAAACCAAACTGCCCGTCGTGTTTATTGCTATAGAGTCGATTTAACTGTTGATCATGAGATCACGGAGTTTTCAGAGGCAATTTCAGGTAAGTTCAGCGGTGTTGATATTCTGGTTCATAGTGCAGGTGTGTTTTCAATGGGATCACTTTATTCTGCACCAATTGAAGATTTTGATTTGCAATACAAAACCAACGTCAGAGGACCCTATTTATTGACACAGGGCCTATTGCCTTTCCTTAAATTGAACCAGGGTCAGGTCGTCTTCATCAATTCCAGAGCAGTTTTTTTAAATGCTCGCGCAGGTTTGGGCCAATATGACGCAACCAAACACGCTCTCAAGGCTGTGGCGGACAGCTTTCGGCAAGAGGTAAATGCGGACGGAATCCGGGTTCTCAGCGTTTATCCTGGACGGACCGCCAGTCCAATGCAGCAAGCGGTATTTAAAGCCGAGGGGAAAATCTATCAGCCTGAGCTGCTGATGCAACCGGCTGATGTTGCCACAACGATAGTGAATGCGCTTTGCTTGCCTCGTACAGCCGATGTTACAGATATAACGCTAAAGCCCTTGGTGGAACTTTTATAAAACAACTTCATACCAATTTATAATTTTTTTTAAATGCAAGCTAAAGGAAACCAGCAAAAAATAGTCGGATTAATCCCGGCCGCCGGGAAAGCAGAGCGACTTGCACCGTTGCCGTGCAGCAAAGAAATTTATCCTCTTGGATTGCACGGACCTCAAAAAAAGAAGGATTTTCGTATTAGGGTAGTTAGCGAACATCTTTTAGAAAGTATGCAGTTGGCTGGGATCGCCAAAGTTTTTATCATCCTGCGTAAGGGTAAATGGGATATTCTGCAATATCTCGGAAACGGTAAATGGATGGATATGGATTTTGCCTACCTTATCATGGATCTGCCGTTTGGGGTTCCGTTTACCATCGATCAGGCCTACAATTTTGTGAAAGATGATATCGTCTTCTTTGGTTTTCCAGATATCATTTTCAAGCCCAAGGATGTATTTGCGCAATTGTTGGCAAAACAGGCTTCAAATCATGCGGACGTGGTGCTTGGACTTTTTCATGCCCCAAAGCCTTTTGCAAAACAGCATATGGTTGAAATAAATTCCGAAGGCCAGGTCTGTGGATTTCAGATAGAGCCCTCTCAAACAACCCTTAAATACACCTGGATCGTTGCCGTTTGGAATCAGAAATTTACCCGCTTTTTACACGAATATGTTTCAATTGAAGCAAAGAATATCGGGAGGGGCAGACTCAAAAAAAGAGATTCAAATGCCGAGGAAGTATCTATGACCCACGTTTTTGAGGCTGCCTTGCAAAAGAGATTGAAAATAGATTCTGTGGCCTTCGAAGAGGGATATTTTGTAGATATAGGCTCGCCTGAGAATCTAGAGAAGACGATTCGAGGTATCTCCAAATTTTTAAGCTTTAAAGAGAATTGATTAAAAAAAATTAATTGATTATTCAACAATCAATATTCATAACAATGAAGCAACAAAATTGTAAGTGAGATATTTTTTTAAAAATGATAGATTTTATAAATAGCAAATTAAAAATACTAAAACCTAAATTAAATAGTGAGCAAGAAAAAATCACTGTTATTGAGCCCAAATCAGGATGGCAACTAATTGACTTTAAAGAATTGAGGGAATACAGAGATCTATTCTTTTTTATTGTATGGAGAGACGTCAAGGTTTTATATGCACAAACGATCCTCGGCTTATCATGGGCCATTTTGCAGCCGCTTATTCAGATCGTCATTTTTACAATCATCTTCGGTAAAGTGGCCAAGATTTCAACTGATGGGATTCCTTATTTTTTGTTCTCAAGTGTCGCTATTATTCCGTGGACCTATATGTCGCAGGCCATGGTTGCTTCAAGTCAAAGTCTAATAACCGGACAAAATTTACTCGGCAAGGTATATTTTCCTAGATTGATTTTTCCGATAACGCCTGTAATGGCTAAAATGTTTGATTTTGGCATTTCGTTGTTCATTATTTTGGTTTTATCTGTATACTATCATATTTTGCCGACTTGGAACCTTATTTTTTTGCCGTTATTTATCGTACTTATGATGAGCATTTCAGCAGGAATTGGATTGTGGTTATCTGCGTTAGCAATCCGATTTCGCGATGTGAAACACGCCATGCCATTCGTTATTCGCATGCTTATGTATTCAGCACCCATTGTTTATTCTGCATCATCAATTCGAGAGGGATATCGATTTTTATACTCTTTAAACCCTTTAGTAGGCGTTATTGAGGGATTCCGGGCCTGTTTGCTGGGTACACCTTATCCTTGGCAATATATTTGGCCGGGCATAATCGTCACTTTTATTCTTCTAATAAGCGGTTTGCATCACTTTAAAAGAATGGAACGCGTCTTTGTCGATGTTATATAAGTTGTTAATAAAATTATATCGAGTACAAAAGAAATAGTATGATCAGTAAAAACATAGCTATTAAAACAGAGGGGATCAGTAAGCATTATCGAATAGGGTTAAGAGATGAAATTCACGACAGCCTTATCAGCGCAATGGTCAGCTATATCAAGAGTCCACTGAAAAATTATCGCAAATACCGGTCACTTTATAAGTTTGAAGACATTAAAAATACGAATTATTTAAATCATTACGAAAATTCTCATGATATTATATGGGCACTTCGAGACATTTCGCTTGAAGTAGAAAAAGGGGAAGTTGTTGGAATTATAGGAAGAAATGGCGCTGGGAAATCGACTTTACTTAAAATTTTATCAAAAATTACAAGTCCCTCATTCGGTCGGGCCGAAGTTCGAGGTAAAATTTCAAGCCTTTTAGAAGTCGGCACAGGATTTCATCCCGAGCTAACTGGCAGAGAGAACATATACTTAAATGGCACTATACTCGGCATGAGAAAAACTGAGGTGAGTCAAAAATTTGATGAAATTGTAGAATTTTCTGGTGTAGAAAAATTTATCGATACACCTGTAAAACGCTATTCTGTCGGAATGAAGATTCGCCTTGGTTTTTCAGTGGCTGCTTATCTTGAACCTGAACTACTTGTAATTGACGAGGTGCTAGCAGTTGGAGATTTCGATTTTCAAAAAAAATGTTTAGCCAAAATGGAAGATGTTGGGAAACATGGCCGGACTGTTCTTTTCGTATCTCACAACATGCAGGCAATAACCCGGCTGTGCTCAAGAGCTATTTTACTCCAAGATGGGAAAATAGCTGATGATGGTCCAGCGGATAAAGTTGTTGCCGCATATTTGACCTCAGGGTCAAGCAGCAGATCTGAACGGTTTTGGAAAGATACGACTGCATGTCCCGGAGGGGAGGTTGCCCGCCTCCGAGGAGTGTATGTTAAGGATGAAAATGGCCGAGTATCAGAATCTTTTGACATCCGGAAGCCGATTGGCATTGAAATGGTATATGAGGTTTTGAAACCTGGGTATCTTCTTTTGCCCCACCACAATTTATACAATGAAGACGGCGTACATATATTTACAACAATCGATTGTGATCCCAAATGGCGTCGCCGCCATCGTTTGCCGGGTAAATACGTAAGTACAGCATGGATTCCCGGAAATTTTTTATCTGAAGGCATAATTTCGGTGCAATCGGCAATTTTTACGTTAGAGCCTCAAGTTAAACAATTCAATGAAAGAGACATCGTATCATTTCAGGTCGTCGATAGCATGGACGGCAATTCTGCTCGCGGTGATTGGTCTCGTTCTATGAGAGGTGCAGTTAGACCTCTTTTAGAATGGACAAATAACTACGAAAAATTTGAATGAAAGTTTTTTTGTGTTTGCTTTTGCGAATCGTAGATGACTATTGTTTTAAAAAAAATTAAATCTTTAGTAAAAATTTTATTAAGGTATGCAAAATATAGCATAAACAAAACTCCTGTTTTCATTGTTGGATTTCAGCGTTCCGGGACAACGATGATATTGAATGTAATGGGTAAATGCCCAAAAATACGTGCTATTCATGAGGGTGATGGCGTAATTATGGAGGCAAAATACTATAGGCTCATCTCAAAAAACGGATTACGGAAAACAATATTGCGAACCCCAGAGCCCATAGTAATATTTAAACCACTTAATGATTCACAATATATTGATAGATTGTTGGAAGTTCATCCAGCTTCCAAAGCAATATGGGTTTACAGGGACTTTTTTGATTCAATTACTTCGGCTGTAGATCTTTTCGGAAATGAGTATCAAGAAATTGTTAGCGAAATAAAAAAGGGTCAGTTTGCCCATCCGGGACGAGAAGCATTTGGTGAACGATTAAGTAAAAAAAGCGTATCAACCATCAAGAGTTTTGCAAACGATAATCTTTCGCCTCACGATGCCGCCGCGCTTATTTGGTATTTGCGCAACTGGATTTATTTTGATTTAAATTTGAAAAACGTAAAAAATGTAATTATTTGCAAATACGAGAATCTCGTATTGGATCCAAGTACATACTTTAAGCGTATATTCGATTTCGTTGGAGCAGATTTTTCAGCTTCGTATATTAATGAAGTTCATTCACGATCAGTGAAAAAGAATGATAGAATAGCCATTCAGCCAGCCATTCAAAAGCTTTGTGAAGAAATGCTGGATCGCCTCAATAAAGAGTATACTAAACAACTAATGATAAAAAACTGAAAATCATTATTTTTTTTTATTATTATGAGCAAAAATAGTTTTCCTTTGGTAACTATCGGCATTCCAACCTACAATCGAGCTGATAGCTATTTAGAATATGCTGTCAAAAGCGCTGTCAATCAAACATATCCGAATATCGAAATTATTGTATCCGACAACTGCTCTAATGATAATACCGAGATGGTAATTAAAGCGTTTGAGGATTCGCGTATTCGGTTTTTCAAACAAAATGTGAATATTGGACCCAACAAAAACTTTAATTTTTGTTTGAAACAGGCAAAAGGATGTTATTTTTTGTTGTTAAATGACGATGATTTTATCGATGACGATTTTGTTGATGTCTGTATGAAGGCAGCTGACTTTAAACATAACATAGGCATAATTCGGACCGGAACGCGCATAATTGATACAGAGGGTCACATTCTTGTTGAATACCCTAACAGATCTATAGGCCTATCCACAGAAGATTTTTTTAGAGGCTGGTTTACTTTTAAAACTTCTTTTTTCCTATGCAGTTCATTGTTCAATACTAAAAAGCTTAAAGAAATTGGTGGATTTCAATCGAAACATCAGCATTTAGAGGACGCAGTGGCGATTGTGAAATTGGCTGCCAATTATGAAAGAGTTGATGTTCAGGAAGTCAAAGCAAATTTTCGGAAACACACTGATCAAATAACTTATGCAGTCAATGTGAAACACTGGTGTGAAGATTATTTACACCTTTTAGATTTAATATGCGATTTATCCAGGAAAAACAAGTCACAAATTCGGAATGAAGGAGAACGATTTTTTGCACTTTTAAATTATAATTTAGCAAAGTCCATTCCCTCACGTATTCCTCGCATTCTCGGTTACATAAATGTTTTTATAATGTTTCGCTACAAGTTTTTACCTCCACATCTTCAACAATTTGTTCGTCAAAATTTTTTTTATACTTTTCTCAGAAATATTAAGCATAAATATTTTAGTCAATTTTCCGATACCCCATGAGAATAGCCTTTATTGTAACGGAATTTCCATCAATGTCCCAAACTTTCGTTTTAAATCAAATAACCGGCTTGATTGATCTTGGGCAAGAAGTTGACATTTTCGCTTTAAAAGCAGGTGATGAGGATAAGATACCCGACGATGTACTCAGTTATAGGTTGCTTGAAAATACATATTATTTGAAAAACCAACCAACGAATAAATTATTCCGAATAATAAAAGCTTTCATTTTCGTTTCCATTTATATTTTTAAAAATCCTTTGCTGATATTAAGATCTTTAAATTTTTTTAAATACGGCAAGCTATCATTATCATTTGGTCTGTTATACTATATAATTCCGTTTTTGAAAAAAAAGCCTTATGATATAGTTCACTGTCATTTTGGACCCAGTGGCCTCGTTGGAGTATTGCTCAAATCCGTTGGTGTAATTAAAGGGAAACTTATTACCTCATTTCATGCTTATGATTTAACCAGTTATCTTTATTTAAAAGGTGTCAACACATATAAAAAGTTATTTGAAATTGGAGATTTGTTTCAACCTGTAAGTGATTATTGGAAAAAAAAATTAATAGATCTGGGATGCAATGAAAGCAAAATCAATGTTCATCGGATGGGAATTGACGTTTCAAAATTTTCATTTTCAACAACAAGGTTTAAAAAGCTATCCAAAATTAGAGTTTTATCAGTAAACAGGCTTGTCGAGAAAAAAGGCATTGAATATGCGATCAAAGCATTTGCTAAGGTTATAGAAAAATACCCAGATACAGAATATTCAATAGTTGGAGACGGACCATTAAAAGATAAATTATTTAGCTTGATTAATGAATTAGATGTTAAAGGCAAAATATGCATACTAGGTTGGAGGCAACAGTCAGAAATTCAAGCTTTGATGGATAAATCGAACATTTTTTTAGCACCAAGTGTAACTGATAAAAATGGTGAAAAAGAAGGTATTCCAGTTGTATTGATGGAAGCCATGGCGAAAGGATTAGCGGTAATCAGTACCTATCACAGTGGGATACCTGAGCTGATCGTTGATTACAAAACGGGTTTATTGGTTCAAGAAAAAGACGTTGAAGGGTTAGCAAAAAAAATTGAATATATTATTTTAAAGCCTGATAAAATAAAAATTATTGCAATCGAAGCGCGAAAAGTTATTGAAAAACATTATAACATCGAAAAACTCAATAAAATATTATTAAATACGTACCAGAAAATGGTTTATTCATAATTTTTTTTTAATTGATTGTATCCACTTGTAGCCGATGAGCTTAATTTCGTTTAGCTAAATATACATTGCAGCATGGAAAAGAATAAATTATATAATATCATATGCTTTAGTTTCATGCCGTGGAATAACATGTGGAAAAGAAACCAAAGCATGATGGCGGAACTGGCAAAATGCGATTTTATTAACAGAGTAATTTTTATAAATCCATTCATTTCAGTCTTGAGAACATTTTTTTTAAAAGATGGCCGTTATAAAATTTCAGCTATTATCAAAACAAGGCTTTTTAGCAAAAAGGTAACGTCGAAAATATTGGTGTATACGCCAAATTATATTCTGCCTCGTATGAAATTCCCAGTAGGATTAGCAAGTTTTGAATCTAAAATCGTTTCTAAAATAATGTTAAAAATTATCGAGAGACTGAACCATGACATGCCATATATTCTTTTTATGAACTGCCCCAATATTTATTTTAGTGATATTCTCGATGAATTATTAAAAAATGCAAAATTATCTGTTTTTGACTTTTCAGATGACTTTTTAGAACTTGGTTATAGTCTAAAATCATTAAAACTATTTAAACGGAACATCGAAATTTTTGCATCAGCAGCGAATTTTGTGCTGACCGTTAATGAGCATGTAAAAGAGAAATACAGCTATTTGAATGCAAATATGCACCTTATTAGAAATGCTACAAACTTTAATAATTTTGATCGGAAGAAATTCAAATCTGTAAGCTTATTAAAAAGAATAAAAATTAAAAATAGCCCAATTATCGGATACTGTGGGATCGCCAATACAAATAGAATTGATACTAGCATCGTTGATTATCTGATAAAAAAAAGGCCGAATTGGCAGTTTGTTTTTATTGGAACAACAGAAAAAGAATTATTAGAAAAATATCTAAAACATCAAAATTTTAATCACATCCCTCCTGTAGATTATAAAAATCTTCCGAATTACTTAGACTATTTCGATGTCGCCATAGTTCCATTTAAAGTAAATGAGCATACAAAAGGCAACGATTTGCTAAAAATTCACGATTTTTTAGCGATGGGAAAAGCCGTTGTGAGCACCGAAATCGGAGGTGCCGCAGATTTAAAACATGTGATCAAAATTGCCAGAAATCCATCCGAATTCTTAGAAGCGATCGAAAATGAATTATGCAATGTGAGCAAAGAAGCTATTTTAAAAAGAAAAAAATGTGCTCGGAAAAACTCTTGGCCTGAGCGAATCGCTGAATTTGAATATTTGCTGAAAAATTATCTTTCAATATATTAAATATGACCGAACATGTCATGTGTGACACAATTCAGCAGAAAAAAGTTAGTGTGATTATACCAACTTTTAACAGAGCCACTTTTTTAAAGACTGCTATCGAAAGTGTGTTGAGACAAAATTATGACAATTTCGAAATTATAATTACAGATGACAACTCGCAAGATAATACTCAAGGGGTTGTAAAGGAATTCAGCGATAAACGCATAAGATACATTAGGCAAAAAAAAAATAAAGGCGTCTCCGCTGCCAGGAATACTGCTATCAAGGTTTCTGAAGGTGAATACATTGCGTTTTTGGATGATGACGATGAATGGTTAGCTGAAAAGCTTAAAAAACAAGTTGAAATAATCGAAAAATGTCCAGCAAAAGTATGTGGTGTTTATAGCAACTTTTTTATAATAGAAAATTCAGAAAAAAAAATTGCTAAAATAAATCCCCGCATTAAAGATAAACGAGGGAATCTATTTGAACAATTTGCCTTAGGAAACCCAATTCATACGTCGACTGTGCTTATAAGATCTGAATGTTTAGAAAATATAGGTTTGTTTGATGAAAGCATTTCTTATATGGAGGACCGTGACTTGTGGATAAGGCTTTCAGAAAAGTGGGATTTCGAATTTATTAATGAGCCTTTAATAATGGTTCACACACATAAAAAGGCAAAACTTAGCGAAAATCTTCAATGGCAAACTTTAGGCAGAGAAAAAATGCTCGAAAAATACAATTACCTTTTTAATAAGGACAGAAAGACTCTCAGTAAGCTCTATCTCAATCAAGGGGTGCAGTATTGTCAATTAAGGGTAATGAAAAAGGGAAGGAAAAATATTCTGAAAGGAATAAAAATTTATCCGTTTAATCTGAAAGCTTATTTTCATCTTTTATTTTCAATTCTTGGTATAAATTTTTATCAACGCTTGAGAAAAACATTTAGAAGCTGTAATTAAATGCAACAGGTTGAAATACTTTTTTAATTGTTTCGAATTTGAATTTCATAGAAAAACTAAAATTGGTTATATTCCTAAAATTAAAACCGAACCCTGAATAATTATTTTGCATTGGAAGAATATAATACCAACAAATTTAAATTTTAAAAATGATTAAAATTCTTTTTTTACAACCTGGATATGCTCATTACAGGGAGGATCTTTTTTCTATATTATCAAAAAGGCACAATATCCACTTTCTTTTCGAAAAGTCCAAAAACACTTATCCCGGGGAAGAAAATCCCAAACAAATAAAATATACTTTTATAGATAAAAAATTCAAAAATACTTTTATTGGACTCATATATTATTTGTATAAATATAAATATGATATTGTTATATCATCTGTATCCTCTTCGACCCGATCGATCGTTTCCTTTATTTTTACTCTAATTTCTAAAAAAAAATTCATTCTCTGGATATTGGAGTGGAAAAGACCTATTTACAAAGGGAATTATTACAGAAAACTAATTAAAACTATAAAATATTGGATAGGAAAGAGAATTATTATTCAATCGCATGCTTTAATCGTTGGTGGTGCGGCTGCTCGAAATTATGCAATCATATTAGGTAAAAACAAAAGAGAAATCTTTACTGCGCTACAATGCTCAAAAGATATTAAAAAACAAAAAAATCCTTCCAAAAAAAATATTTATAATAATAACAAATACACGTTTCTTTTTTTAAGTAGAATAATTGCGTGGAAAGGTTTAGATATATTAATAAAAGCATTTTATTTATTGAAACAGGAGAGAAACGATATTTCGCTTTTAGTAGCCGGCGATGGACCATCAAAAAAGCACTGTTTAGAAATGGCTAAGTTTCTTAATATTTCAGATGTTGATTTTATTGGCAGCATAAATCCAAATCGAACAAAAGAAATTTATGAAAAAGGCGATGTTTTCATATTACCTTCATATGAATTGGATGCATTCTATGAAGATTGGGGGCTTGTGGTTAATGAGGCAATGAGTATGAAATTACCGTTGATTACAACAACTGGTGTCGGTGCTTCCTTTGATATGATTGTCAATGGTTACAATGGCTTTGTAGTTAGGGAGAATAGTGTTGTGGAACTCTATCAAGCTATGAATAATATTTTAAAATGTGATCTTTTTGAGTTGGGAACAAATTCCAGAAAGGTTTTCGACGAAAAAAATAACTACGAAAAAATGGCAAATGGTTTCTCAGACGCCATTGGTTATGTTAATAAATTTTGACCACACAAATCAGCAGCCATCTCTAACGTTTTATTATTTGCACGCTTGATTATTATTTTGTGCACATTTCAAGGACGAATTCTTTGTGTATTCCTTTAAGGCTTTAAAAAATAGCATTATAATCCTAAAAAAAATTATGCCTGCTTTCCAATATTATTGGGAAAAATATATTATATTACGATTGGTTAGATTGGCACTATAATATTTTTTTGAAAAACTTTTTTTGATTTATTGGTAATGGCATGAGAATTGCTGTGATTGCGATAAAAATTATTCAAAAACTTAACAGAATTAGTGGAAAAATTTTAATTCATATATTTAGCTTTGGCCTCTTAGGCTTAAAAACTACTATGATAATTGGGCTTGATATCAGCTTTTGGTTTTAAGGAATTAAAAGGATAAAATCTTGAATCATTATAATTTTTTTTTTGGCTTCAAAAAAACATTTTATTTAGTTTTGCTTGTTTGCTGCGGTATTTTATGTTTGCATGCAGCCCCTTGTTTTTCTGCGATTTATTACGTGGACGCATCTAATGGTGCTGATACCAACGATGGTTTAAAGAAAAGCTCTGCCTGGAAAACATTAAAAAAAGTTGAAAAATCCTCGTTTTCACCGGGTGATTTTGTACTTTTTAAAAGCGGTGAAGTATGGAATGAACAGTTAGAATTTAATAGTTCAGGCAATAAAGGAAATCCTATTACATTAGGAGCTTATGGAACAGGCGCCCAACCGAAATTTACGCATAGTTCATTAGTTACAGGATGGTCAAGCGAAGGAAATGGCGTTTATTCTAAATTAATTAATGCGCGGGAAGGCATTTTCGAAGACGGTCAAATGATTCCTGAGGCCAGCGATAAATCCTGTACAGACGGCAATTGGCATTATTCTAATGGGAAAACATATTACAAACCAACTTTTGGGTCACCAAACCATCACGAGCTATTACAATGCATATCCTATTATCTTATTAAACTGGATAAAAAATCCTACATAAACATTGAAAATATACAAATGACATATAGCGGTGGTGGAATTCATGTATACGGTGGTAGCCATATTAGCATAAAGAATTGTAATATTGTTAATATTTTCGGCTGGGCTATCCAGTTAAAAAACACTGAGGGCTATTGCTCTGCGACGGACAACACTATAACGAATGTCATCGACGGAATCTATTTGGTGGGAAATCCCGGAGACCATCATATACTTTCAAATAATATTATCAGCCATTGCAACTACGGAGAATATAACAAAAGAGATGGGCATGGCATCGGTCTGCAAAATACAAATAATAATATCATTTTAAACAATATTATCTCCTTTTGCAGAATGGCTCCAATTGGCTTATGGGTTGCAGAAGGAAAAACCGGAAATAATAATCTTATAAGTTACAACCGAATTTCAAATAACAAAAAATCTTATACCTCATCCTATTTCGGAACGGCGATCAGCATCACATCAGAAGAAGGAGGTATTACAAGTGGAAACCAAGTTTATTACAATATAATCGAAACCTGCAATGTTGGTATTAAGCTTAGCCGCAATAATATTCCTGGTAATTTAATCTACAACAATACTTTCTTTAACTGCATTCAGGGGATTAAGCTTAGTTTGGGTGCAGATAATAACATTATTGTGAATAACATATTTTTTGGGACAGAGGAGCTACATGTAAATTCGCAGCACCAGGATGTAGGAAATAACAACAAATTCGATGCCAATTGTTATTACCCAGATATTCCTAATGGATTCAAATATAAGGGCTATGCTTTAAAGAACTTTTCTGCATGGAAAACGAAAACAGGCAGTGATAGTAAATCATTTGTTTCTGATCCCCTCTTTGTTGATTTCGTAAGCTTTATTCTTAGACCAGAATCACCATGTATTGACAGTGGAATTAATGTCCAATTATTGAAAGATTTCAACGGTATTTCTGTTCCTCAAATGAAGACAGTCGATATTGGTGCTAATGAATACCTACCAAGTAGTGATGAAATTAACCTCTCTTCTCCTAAACGACTGAGAATCGATTCACAATAAAATCAATTTTGCAGGATCTCTACTTTGTGAAAATAAATATTCAGAGTAATTCCCTCCTATCAATTTTTTGAAACCCATTTACAGCTCTTCCACCTTACATGTTGGATTAAAAACAGGTCAAACTTTTATGTTATAATAATAATTGTATTTTTAATTTCACTGAGTTTCCAATAATGGGGAAATTCAAACAGGGTTTTTTGCTTTAATAAAGAATAAGCTCACCGATGAAAATTCTTTGGCTTGTGCCTCTTATTTTAGGCGATAGACTTCAGATTACAAGCAGAAATGAACTGGCTAGATCCTTGAGATACAGAGGCCATGAGATAAGCACAGTAGTGGGTTTGCGCGATAACACGCTTAAGGTGGACGGATTTAGTAGCGTCAAGTATGTTAGAATGACACCCCGTAATGTTATCAGAGGCATCAAATTTCATTTGACCATGTTGTTTTCCTTGTGGCACACAGAAGCTGAAATCATTCTTTTTGGTACAAGTTCGGCTCATTTGTTGCCATTTTCTTTTTTAATAAATTACTTTCGGAAAAATCGTATCTTAGTATTAGACATTCGAACCGTTCCGGTTGACATCCCACCTGGTTGGAATCGCAAGTTTCAAATGTTGCGTTATTATTTTGCTCTTAAATTAGCTAATAGATTTTGTGACGGTGTCACTGTTATTACCCCTATGCTTTTAAAAGCTGTAGAACCATATCTCAATCGGATTTCAAAAAAAATTGGGATTTGGACCTCGGGCGTTCGCTTTGAGGATTTTAAATCTGACGGTCCCTCTATGAGAAAAATCCTCGGCTTACAATATAAAAAGGTATTATTTTACCATGGCGTACTTTCACCGAATCGAGGAATCCAAAATGCGATAAGAGCGGTAGCTTTACTGCGACAACAAATCCCAGATCTAGTTTTTCTTTTGGTTGGCGATGGTGAAGGCATGCAAGAATTCACGAACTTAGCAAAAGAACTAAATATATCAGATCGCATAATTATTACCGGCAGGGTGGCATATGAGAAAATTGCGAAATATGTGCGAACTGCAGATGTTGGGATTCTGCCTTTTCCTGCGATGAGGTGTTGGGAAGTGAGTAGCCCCATAAAGCTAATGGAATATTTGGCGATGAAAGTGCCTGTAATAGCAACCGATATCCAAGCGCACAGGACCATTTTGGCCAATACAGGTGGAGGATTTTTAATTCCGAATAACAATCCTACCGTAATTGCAGATTGTATAAGACAGGTTTTATATCACGGCCAAAAAATTTTTAAAGAAATCCCGATACAAAAGAACTTAGAAGAACTCATAAGCTGGAACGCTCAAGCAAAGAAGCTTGAAGCTTTTTTGGAAAATTTGATTAAAAATAATTAAAAATAGGAAACTGTAAAAATGATTAAATTTATTGAAACTAAACACCAGAGTTCATTCATCCAAAAAATGGGATATCTATTAGTGGCAAGTCTTCCATTAACAAATATAAAGTTTTTTGGCCACTTATATCTTTTTGAGCTCATCGCTGCAATAATATTTCTCATGATATTGGTATTATTTGCTATTGGATTTGTTAAGATTCGGTTAAATCATACAGACTATATTGTCTTAGCCTTCGGATTTTTTTCATTAATTTCAGTAGCCATTAATATCGACTCATTATATGAATCAATGAGGTACTATCGCCACATGGTTCTTGTTCCAATATTGGTATATTTTTTGATAAGATCTATTTTTTTTGAAGTATATTCCACTCAAAAAGGAAGCTTGGTTTTAATATTGGTAACAATTTTTTTGGTGGTATCGATGATAATTTACTATTTTAGAACTGGACTTAGACCAGAGGAAGCATTTGGAATTGATAGTCTGATAACAGCTAGTATGTTAGCAGCATTTGCAATATTTTTTTTCTATTATCATATAGAATATTTTGAGGGGCTTTTATTTAAAACTTTTCTAGGAATTATATTGGTAATTATTTTTTTAGGTTTAATTGTTTCAATGACCAGATCTGCTATTTTTGGAGTTTTTCTTATACCTATTATTTTGCGAATCATCTTAAACAAAAAAATATTACAAAAAGTATTTTTATTTTCCTTTTTGTTAGGTGTTTTTTCGTTAATTTTTATATCATACTTTTATTACCATCCAAACAAAACGAATTTTAGTCCAAGACAACAATATAGACCTATTGAACTCGAAAGGGAAATCGACAGAATCACAAATATTGATTCTTATAGTGACGATGCTAAGCGAAGACTTGACGAATGGGGATACATTTTGTCTATAGGTATGAAAAAGCCTTTTTTAGGATATGGTGGTACATATTATCATTTTGCAAAAGGCGGTCAGAGCACTGCTCACAATATTTTTATAAGCTCTTTTTTAACCAGCGGCTTTTTAGGGCTTGCCTTACTGCTTACTTTATACAGTAGTGCATGTTTAAATATATTTTCGGTAAATATTATTGAACCTAGAGTTAATATATTACGAAAGTTTATATTCGCTTCAATGATAATGATGCTGATGATTGGAATTACGAATGATTTTGCTGGAGAACGTGCGATACTGTTTTTCTTTGTAATTGCATTGAGTACGAATTTAAATGAATTCTCCAAAAGATAAAATTTACAAAATATCAGGCAGTAATCGATTTTTCACCAATTTCGAAATTTTGACATCGAAATTTATTTAAATATAATCGACTTTTTAAGAAATTTGCTTAAATTTCCAATGCACATAGGTTATATAGTTTCACTAAAACAACCGGGTTTAATCGCATGGATATACCGCGAAATGACTGCCTTGGAAAAGCTTGGAGTCAAGATTTCAGTCTTTCCTACTAAATATTTTGTTGGCCCTTATATGCCGAAAAAAAATTGGTTTACTGCTCGATGGACACCATTTGTACTTTTTTACTCTCATATTATTTGGATTTTCACACATCCTTTAATTTATTTAAATGCATTTAAAAATGCCTTACGTTTTAAGGCTTTTCCTGAATTCTTTCTCGCAGGATATTTTGGATTATGCATGAAAAAGCTGCGAGTAGATCGGATACATTGCCACCTCGGTGATAAAAAGCTTTATGTCGGATACTTCTGTCAACTTCTTCTTAATAATACTTTGCTTTCAGTAACAATTCATGCACATGAGCTATACTCAAATCCTAATTTCAAACTTTTCCCTGTTGCGTTAAACGCATGTGATCGCATTGTTTGTATAGCTGATTTAAATAAAAAAATTTTAAAACAAAAATGGGGCATTCCTGATGAAAAACTTGACGTTATTCGCCTTTTCGGATTCAGTGTTGATCAAAAGAGTGATCCTACGATCATTTTGTGTGTTGGTAGGTTCGAACTAAAAAAAGGTCATGATATTCTGTTGGATGCAGTTGCCCAACTAGTAAAAGAAAAATACAATATCGAAGTATGGCTCGCTGGTAGTCCTGCTCCTGATCAAAATGGAATAGATGTTTTAGGTTATGCCGAAAAACTTGGTATTGAAAACAGGGTTGTAGCTTTTGGGGAGCTCGGAGAAAAAGTATTGAAAGTCTTATATCGAGAATGCGATATTTTTTGCCTTTTCTCGCGACACGATGAAAACGGTGTGCCAGAAGGAATTCCTGTAGTTTTAATGGAGGCGATGTCGATGGGAAAACCAGTGGTTGCAACTTCCACAGGTGCGACAGATGAACTTGTCACTGAAATATTGATTAAAGAAGAAGATACGAAAGCTGCGGTAAGTGCTATTAGATCGCTCATAATTAACCCTGCCACTCGGAGAAGTATGGGAAAAAAAAATATTGAAATTGTAAATGAATTATATAGTGAAAAAAACGTTAAGAAACTTTTCGATTTTTTAACAAAATAATACAAGGTATAAAATTGATTAAGAAAAGCATTAAATTAAAAAAAAACTGGAGGTGGATTTAAAGAGCTAATGAAAGAATCATATTATGCGATGAAGAGTACAATATACTTAACAAAAGTAACTGAAAATGATATTAATGGCGCTTTATCACGATTATTGGACAAGATGAGTATGCCATTGCAAGCCGATAGAATTGGCATCAAAATCAACCTTTGCGATTACCGCAAGCGCGAAACCGGGGTGACAACCGATCCACTTGTTTTAGGACCTCTCTTAGATTTACTTAGAAAAAAATATCCAAGAGCACGTATCTTTCTTTTCGAGCATAATGCAACAGGGACTATTGCGGATAATTTATATAAATGGTTAGGAATTGATGAAATTGCCAATAAATATGATGTAAAGTTTGTTAATTTGGAACATGAAGATTGGGATAAGGTGAGTATTGATGGCTATCGTTTTAAAGAGATCGAAGTACCAGCCATATTAAAAAACTGTATGATCATAAACCATCCGAAACTCAAAACACATGGAAGATCAAAAATCACTTGTGGATTGAAAAACATGTACGCCTGTCACAGAATAAAAGAAAAACAACAATATCATAGCTTCTTGGATGATGCGATTGTCGACATAAATATTCCCTTAAAAAGTCATTATATAATTGTCGACGGTTATCTTGGATTGGAGGGGAATAGAGGACCAACTCAAGGTTTTCCAAAGAAAGTCGGAATATTAATTGGTGGTATTGATATTGTCGCAGTAGATACATTTTGTGCCCAATTCATGGGATTCAATCCAAAATTTATTAGACATATTGTTAAAGCACAAAAGAAGGGATTAGGTAAAATGAAATATCAATTAGAAAGTGAAATTAATATAAAGGATTTCAATAAATATAAATTCGAATTCAGTATGCCGAAATATTGGTTAATGGAAACCTTAAGAAAAGTAATGAAATGATTAGATGTGCGATTATCGGATGTGGAAACAATGTTGAAGATTTGCATATTCCTGCTATGGAGGGAATAAGGGATTTAGAAATTGTTGCAGCCTGTGACATCAATACCAATCGCCTAAACAGGTTTGGTGAAAAATATGAAATTGCTCATCTGTTTGATAGCTTCGAAAGTTTTTTAAGAAGTGACATAGAAGTGGATTTTCTGGATATTTCAACGCCAGGATTCACCCATTTTGAATTATGCTGGGAAGCTTCGGATGCAGGATATAATATATTAGTTGAGAAACCTGTCACTCTTTCTTTGGATCAAACAATCGAATTAAAGAATAATGTTGAAAAAAATAATATAAAATTTTGTGTTATCCAAAATTATCGGTTTCGCGACTGTTCACTAAAAGCTCAAAAGGATGTGGAAAGTGGCAGAGTGGGTAAAATTCATCAAATAAATGTAACCTTTCATGGTCAATCGGTATTTAGTGAGCCCGCGCCTTGGGTTTGGAATGAAAGAAAAAATAAATCATTGTTGTATGAGATATGTCTTCACTATCTTGACTTACAAGTATTTTTTGGAGGCAGAGTAAAAAAAATTATTGGCTCGGAGAGTTCATGGAATGACAAAACGGAAACTACTGAGAAGCTTTATGCAATGGTTAAGCACGAAAATGGTACAATTGGAATTATTGATTTACAATTCAACGCATCTTCAAATTACACCCATTTAGAAATATTTGGTAGTGCCAATGATGTATTAATAAAATTTTTTCCGGAATATTACAGAATTTATTCCGGAAATATAAATCCAATAGATGAAGTATATCATGATTTAAAAAGGATAACTGATTTCGGAATTCCAAAAATAAAAGAAAAATTAATTAAACCAAAAATCAAGCGGAGAGCTAAATCCCACTATCGTTTATTCAATCTTTTTGTTGATGCATTAAAAGAAAACAATCCTATTATGCCCGTTAGTTTGGATGATGTTATTCCTACTATGGAATTAGCCGAATATTTAAGCAAGGTTACATATTAGTTCAATGGTGGTCTCAATGAAAAGAAAAATAGTCATTGTTTCATACCAGTTTCAAAAAAAAAATTTAAGACTCCAACCATGGCGATATGTATATGAACTGGCTATAAGACTGCCTAAATATGGTTGGTCGGTTAGTGTTCTAACTGATAAATATTCCGGAGTAATTGAGAATATAAACGATATCGCTTTACAAGAATTAACGGAAATTTCTCCCTACGCAAAGAATAAACTTCTATTTTTTTTAGAAAAATTATCGCCTGACATTATACTTTGGCCATTAGGAGCAAAAAGTATTGCGTATATTCCAATATTGGCAAAATTGAAAATAAGAATAGCAGGTTATATACCGGGTCCAATACTAAAAACTTCAGATTTTTTTGCTGCATATAAAGCGAAACTGCCAAAAGAGTGTTTTGCTGCTGCTTTATGGGTTTTGGCATGTAAATTTCGATGGGGAAAACTCATGAAGTCGTTTTGCCATGAATTCATTGTCTTAAGCGATGAAAATCGGAGAAAGATGGTTTCTATGGGAGTAGATCAAAGTATGATACATACCATAACTGCCGGACGTGATAAGAAAATCGAAAATTCAAACCATTTATATCGTGAAAAAATACTAACTGCCGTGACTCATCATCCAGAATCTGAGAAAGTCGCCTTGTTTATGGGTTGGCCGACTCGAGTAAGAGGAATCGAGTTGCTTTTGAATTCATTTACTTTGGTTGCAAGGAAATATAATAATTTAAGGCTTAAAATTCTTGCTCGAGGGAAAGATTCTGATGCACACAAAAAATTGCATTTTCTTGTTAAGCGTCATTTTGCAAGAAAAAAAATAGAAGTTATAGACGGTTTTTTAAACAAAAATGATGTTCAGAGCCACATTAAAAAATGCGATTTCGGTATTTTGCCTTTTATTCAGGTGCCTGCTGATAGACCCATATCTTTTTTAGAATTTTTTGCTGCCGGTAAACCGGTTGTTTCAACTGATGTCAGCGGAATCTCAGAATTAATCGGAGAGGATAGAGGGGCAATGTCTAACGGTTGCAATCCCAGAAAACTGGCGGAGCAAATTTTAAAGTTTGCGAAGATGTCTGATATCGAATTTATGAAATTTCGGAATGCTTGCTTGTCATTCATTCGTACTTATCCTGATTGGGATGAGATTGCTTTAAAGTTATCAAAAGTTCTTGAGATTTAGAATGTCTAAAAACAGATACAAATCGAAAATAATATATTTCACTGGTTTAGATGGTAGTGGAAAATCAACATATACCGAACTACTGGCAAAGGCGATGCGAAAGCAGGGCCTACCAATTAAAGTTGTATGGTTACGGATGAGCCACTATTTATCGAAACCGCTGCTTTTGTTTTGTCGCCTTGTAGGTTTGACAGAGTATGAAAATATAGGCGGAATAAGAGTCGGCTATCATCATTTCTATCGATCAAAAATTGTATCGTGGCTTTACATATTTTTAAGAAGTATTGATACATCTATTGATGCTGTAACTCGCGTCTATTTGCCCGCTAAAATATTTGGAAAAACAGTTATCTGTGATCGGTATGTGTTAGATTCCATGATCGATTTGATGGTAGATACTCACATTAATTTAGAAAAAACATTTATATATAAGTGGTTTTGGATGCTGATTCCACGAAGAAGTTATATATTTTTTGTTGAAAGAGATGATAAGTATATTCAGAATTGTAGACCCGAGATGAATCGAAAAGATTTTTTGCTTTACAGAAAAATGTTATATAATCAGGTTTTTAAAAACAGGATCATACGGGTAAATAATAATTCAATGATAAAAGATACCTTTAAAGAAATACTGGCACAATTAAATGAGCTCAAAGCCTAAAAAATGGTGGGAGGTACGAAAGAAAAACTGGTGGCGAGCATTTAGGAATCTTCCCGTTTTTTGGATGCACCAGAGAACAACCTATATGGATAAGACTGAATTTTTTTTCCATATCTTTTTAAGTATAATTGTCACTATGGTATTATATACGATTCTAGCGGCGTACGAATTATTTTCTTCTCAATGGACTAGAATTTTAGCTGCAGCAATCGCGACAAGGACATTAACATATCTGTTTAATGATCACTTTTGGGGTGGACTTTTAGTCAGTTTTAGTTTTATTAAAAATTGTGGGAAAAAAAGCATTCGAAAATATTTGATTAACAGCCATAGGAGAATATCGAGGTGTAACAGCATACATTCGTATAATGTTTATGGTAGCTTGGTGCGAGGTGAGTTTCATGGTAAATCTGATTTGGATGTTCGTTATATTAGACGACGTGGTTTTATAAATGCCTTGGCTGCGAACAGTTTCGCAGCCAAAGAAAGGGTAATTGCCTTTTTAACTCGAATACCGTTAGATTCATTTGTCGGTGATAAAGTTGAATTTTTAGATAAATTGCGAAGTGATGAAATCCCGATCGTGATAAAAGATGACGAATCGATGATGGCAAAAAAATATAAAAAATATGTGCCCTTTGATAAATTTTTGAGAGATTTCAATCCGTAAATTTAATAATGATTTGTCAAAAAAAAATAAAAGCCAAACGCAAGAAACGTCGTCTCAAAATTTGCCTTGTGTGTTCTGTTGGGGGACATTTTAAACAGTTACTTAAGCTCTCTTCAGCTTGGAAGAATTGTGACTATTTCTATATGCTCTTTTATAAGCCAGTTATCGATTCTTTTTTAAAAAAAGAAAAAGTATTTCTTGTTGCTAGCCCCGAAAGGAATCCCGTTCTTTTTATTTTAAATATTTATCAAAGTCTGGTTGTTTTTTTAAAAACCTGGCCTGATGTTATAATCTCTACAGGTGCAGGTGTTGCAATTGCTATATGTTATATTGCAAAACTATTTCAAAAAAGAGTAATATACATTGAAGACTGGTGTGTTGTGGAAAAACCTTCTATAACCGGCCGAGTAGTCTATCCAATCGCTGATCTATTCATAATTCAAAGAAAACATCTTAAAAAGTATTATCCTAAAGCAGCCTTCGGTGGAGAATTATTTTGATATTTGTTGTAACAGGAGTGCATGAACACGGTTTCGACCGTTTAGTTATGGAGGTTGATAGGCTTGCTGGAGAGGGTAAGATCGAGAAAGTATATATACAGACAGGATTTGCTACTTTCAAACCAAAATATTGTGAGCATAGCAAAGCAATTGATTTTTATAAATTCGAAAAAATGATGGACAAGGCTGATTTGATAATAAGTCATGGAGGTGCTGGCTGTATCGCTGGCGCTTTAGAACGCAATAAGCCTACGATACTAGTCCCGCGGCTTAAGAAATTTAATGAACATAATAACGATCATCAATTAGAACTTGTTTTTGATTTAGAGAAAAAGGGTCGAGTTTTAGCAGTATATGACATAAGAAATTTAGATAAAATGATACAAAAAGCAAGGCAGTTTAGACCTTCTTCTACTATTGGAAAAAATAAAATTGTGCGTATGATAAGAAAATTTCTTTTTGAGATCGCAGAACAAAAAGGACTAAAGGTTTAGTGGTCGGAAAACAATACGATGAATCTATCATTACATAAATGTTCGAACACCCGAGAAGTTTTAGACGAACTTCGAGTAGAGTTTACAAATAGGGAGAATTTGCTGCCAGCAAATTACGATGCAACGATAATCATAAAGCCAAATTTAAACAGCAATTTGGACGGTTTAACCGGAAATACAACGGATCTGCGTGTTCTTGTATCTATTATCCAAATATTGAAAGAATATGGATATAAATACATAACAATCATGGAGGGGCCAAATGGTGGATTTCATCGCGACGGAATAAATGTATTCGCAAGGAACAAGATAGACAAAGTAGCATCATATTATGGATGTAAATTTAAAGATGTAAATTATGAAATGAATTCTTTTCCCATCGAATTTCATAAATCGGGAATGGCTCAAATTGCCTCAGCATTCAAAGAATGTGATTTTTTCATCAATGTCCCAAAACTAAAAACTCATTATGAAACCCTCATTTCTGTAGCTCTCAAGAGTTTGATCGGAGTGCTTGTGGGTCAGCCGAACAAGGTAAAAGCTCATGCGAGTTTGCATGAAAATATATTGAGACTTAATGATGCAATTAAACCGGACCTTTATATTGTTGACGGATTAATCGCAATGGAAGGCACTGGTCCTTCTGCCGGAATGCCGCTTCGTAAAGATATTATACTGGTGGGTACTGATCCTTATGAGATTGATATTTGCGTTTGCAAAATAATGGGATTTCAACCGGAGGAATCTGCTCTAATTGTAAAGGCTTTTGAAACAAAAAGAATAGCGGATACTTATACTAAAATTGCATTACCTGCCGAGTTGACAATTCAACAAAAACCCTTTGAACGCCCTCACCCGAATCTCTTGGCAAAACTAATTGTAATGCCTCCATTCAGCGGATTAATAAGAGTTCTAAGAAACTCGGCACCTGTCAATCATCTTCTTGAGGTAGTGGCCGTTCGACGCCTAATGCTTATTTTAGGAGTTTCACAAGAGGTAATTATTCGACAAGAGCGAAATGGTCAAATTAAATGGAATGAAGAAAAATGTGATCATTGTCAGAAATGTGCTTTTTATTGTCCACAGATGTTAGAATTGCCAGAAGCCTTTGAAAAGGAAAACAGCGCTTGCCTTGATTGTATGTACTGCTATGCTGTTTGTCCAAACGATGCTTATGACTACTGGGGTGATTTGGGGTATTATAGCGAACAAAAGAGGCGGTATGGAAAAATAATCAAGAGAATAAGCTGAACGCAATACCATGGTTTGAATGCTGGAATTTATAAGCTGGTGATATTATGAAAATAGTTGCACTTAACCCTCCTTATTATCCAATGTTTTCTCGGGCAAGTAGGAGCCCTGCTGTAACCAAAAGCTCGACACTTTATTATCCGTTTTTTCTTGCGTATTCGACAGGTGTATTGGAAGAAGAAGGTTTTGACGTTTCACTGATCGATGCTCCAGCAGAAAAGCTTGATAGAAACAAGACGCTCGAATTGATTTCGACAATTAAACCGGACATGGTGGTTTGTGAAACATCCACGCCAAGTATTGAAAATGATATGCAAGTTGTCAGTGCTATTAAAAAAATTGGAGTTCCTTTTATTGTAGCAGTAGGGACCCATGTGTCAGCACTGCCTGAAGAGATTTTGGCAGGAAATAAATCGCTAGATGCAATTGCTAGGCGGGAATATGAATACACAATCAGGAATCTATGTCTTCACCTTCAAAAATTCGGCTTCAAAGCAGACCTTAGCAATATCGACGGGATTTCCTTTAGAGCGGACGGAACTATTCAGCATAATCCGGAGAACGCGCCAATTGAAAATCTCGATGATTTGCCTTATGTATCGCGCGTCTATCGTGATCACCTGCGAAAACACATAACCTCATATTTCTATGGGGCAAATTTACATCCAGTCGTTGCTATTCTCTCAGGAAGAGGATGTCCCCACAAGTGTGCATACTGCGTTTATCCCCAAACGATGACGGGCAACCGCTACCGCATGCGAAGTGTGGCAAACGTAGTAGATGAACTTGAGTTTATACAGCGCGAGCTACCGGAAGTTCGCGAAATATTTATCGAAGATGATACTCTCACGGCCAACAGAAAGCGCGCTCGCTTATTATCTCAAGAAATAGTAGATCGAAAACTGAAAATCACCTGGTCAACAAATTCGCGTGCAGATGCAGATATTGAGACATTGAAAATTATGAGTAAAGCAGGATGCAGATTACTTTGCGTCGGTTTTGAAAGCGGATCACAAGACATACTGGACAAACTTGGGAAACATATTAGTCGTGATCGATATATGAAATTCAGGAAAGATGCAGCAAAAGCTGGTATTTTAATTCATGGATGCTTTATGTATGGAAATGATGGTGAAAGTATGGAAAGCATGCGTAAAACTTTGGAAATGGCCAAAAAACTTAATTGTGACACTGCCCAGTTTTATCCAATTATGGTCTATCCCGGTACAAGAGCCTATGATAATTACAGGAGTAGAGGATGGATTACAGCAGAAAATTATCGGGATTGGCTTACTCCAGAAGGGTTGCATAACTGTGTGGTATCTCTTCCAACCTTACCGAAAGAAACCCTTGTAAATTTTTGCGATCAAAGCAGAAGAGAATTTTATATTAGACCAAGATATATTTTGTCAAAGGTTGTTCAAATTCTTAGAAAACCTTCGGAAGCTAAAAGAATTATAAGAGCATCTCTCACATTTATAAAGTATATTTTTAGGCCATCGTTGCGTTAGAACAAGCAACATTCAATCTATAGCCCTTCAATAGAGCAATTTTAATTTTTTTTCGAATATGTTTTGCCCTCCTATATAATTTATCAATGAAATGTTCGCTTATTATTCCTGCGTATAACGCTGCAAAATTTATTCGCATCTGTCTAGAATCTGCATTGAGACAGAGTCTTTCCAGAGAGCAATATGAAGTCATAGTTGTAGATGATGGTTCAACTGACAACACCTCTGAAATCGTTAGCACTTACCCTGTGAAGATGGTAAAGCAGCATAACCAAGGGCCTGCTGCGGCTAGAAATAATGGAGCTAGGGTAAGTCGTGGTGAAATTCTCGTATTTACGGATTCCGACTGTGAGCTTAGCTGCGGTTTTCTTGAAAACATTATTGCGCCCATGGAGAATAATTCGAATATTGTCGGAATACAAGGATCATATAAGACTAAACAAAACGGTTTTATAGCCAAGTTTGTGCAGGTCGAGATAGAAACAAGGTACCGGAAAATGTTTAAAAGCGAATATATCGATTTTATAGGTACTTATGCAGCTGCCTACAGAAAAAGTATTTTCGAACAATTCGGTGGATTTGATCAAGAATTTCGGGAGGCTTCTGGGGAAGACACTGAATTTTCATATAAATTACATGAAGCTGGCCATAAAATGTTATTTGAACCCAAAGCAGTTGTATACCATCAACATCCCACCATATTGACCAAATATCTTAAAACAAAATTTTACAGGGGTTACTGGCGAATAAGGCTTTATAAAAAGCATCCAAAAAAAACTATTAATGACTCTTACACTCCTCAGTCATTAAAATTTCAAGTAATAAGCATACCATTTGTTCTATTTTTTTGCCTGTTATCTATTATGAACTTATGTTGGTTGGCCGGTTTATTTGTAGTTTTTATAATATTTTTTTTGTCTTCTATGCCTTTTTTTAAATCATTTTTAGAGAAGAAACTCACACACTATTTTTTTATACCCTTCGTCTTATTTTTGAGAGCTTTATCTATTTTTTTGGGTATGATTTTTGGATTCATAAACGAAATTAGAGTGATTTACAATATCTAATATAATTTGCATGACATTTTTCCAGCGCTAAAATTCCGACTCTTTCAAAAGTGTCGTAAAATTGTGAGTTTGCATTTAAAAGTTAGAACTTATGCTTTGGTAGTCTTCTGGTCAATACCAACGATAAAAATAGCTATTTGGGTGTGTTTGCCTTTACATATTGGCGAAATGGTCAACTCGATAAGAGTAGTATTAACTGTGAGTAATCGACAATGATCTTATTTTCTACATTTCTTATTTCAATAATAATAACTGTTTTACTGATGCCGATTTTTATAAATTTAGCTTGTAAACTAAATTTTTATGATTTTCCGAACAGTCGAAAAATTCACTGCGATCCCATACCGCGTATCGGCGGTATTGCAATGGCGTTAGGAGCTGGTTTGCCCATTGTAATATGGTCTCCGATGAGTGAATTTGTCATGGCGGTTATTATCGGGTCTAGCATATTGGTCATCTTTGGACTCGTTGACGATATCAGGGAAATTGGTTTCAAGACCAAATTTTTCGGCCAAATTATGGCTGCATTAGTTGTTATTATTTACGGAGGATTAAGAATTGAAAGTGTCGGCATGTTCGCACCGAAAGGTTTTATTCTTCCAATTTGGCTATCTATACCCTTAACCCTTGTAATCATCGTGGCAGTGACCAATGCAATAAACCTTACAGATGGACTCGACGGATTGGCAGGTGGGATTACGTTATTGACCTTCTTATGTATTGGATATCTCTCTTATTTAAATGAATTTCAAGCATTTGAAATTATATCAGTCGCTATGGTTGGAGCGATTTTTGGACTTTTAAGATATAATACCCATCCGGCGACTGTTTTCATGGGTGATGCCGGCAGTCAATTGCTTGGCTTTGTTGCCATAACCCTTTCACTGGCTCTAACTATAGATAGTAATCAACTAAGTCTTTCGCTGGTTTTACCAATACTGGGTATACCTCTGATTGATACTCTGTCAGTCATGGTTCAAAGGGTTATTAAAAGACGATCACCTTTTGTAGCAGATAGAAACCATCTCCATCACAAGATTATGAATCTAGGATTTTACCACTCTGAATCAGTCCTATTATTATACATAGGGCATGCAAGTTTGGTGTATATCGGTTTTATATTCAGATTTATGCCGGCGTGGTTTCTATTGTCTTTTTATGTCCTATTTTCAGGAGCTTTCCTGGCAACGATTTTAATTGGAGATAGCAATGGATGGAAGATTCAACGCTATGATTTCATTGATAAGGTTATAAAAGGCCAGCTTAGAAAACTCAGAGAAGAAAACGTTATCATCAAATTCTCTTTTAAAGCAGTAGGAATAGGCTTTATTTTTCTTCTTCTTTTTTCATGTTTTTTGCCTCAGCGTATACCCACTTATTTATCACTAACATCTATGGCGTTATTGGTTTTAATAATTTTAGGTTACAAAATCAAAAAAGAATGGACAGCAGCGGTCATTGAAATTTCAATGTTTTTAATGATTCCCTTTCTCATATACCTTAGCGAGAAGGATGTGGCTTATTTGGTCAATACTGCCTTGATTAAGACTTATGCCTTCTCTTTCGGCATATTAATCTTTTTTGTCCTTTTAACACTTAAGTTTACGAGAAGAAGTGGGTTTAAAAGCACACCGATGGATTATTTGATTCTTATTATTGCCTTGGTGGTCCCCAATCTTCCTGATGAAAGAATTAGGGAGTGGCAAATGGGTCTCATCGCTGCCAAGATAATTGCATTGTTTTTTACCTACGAAATTCTAAAAGGAGAGCTTCGTTTCGATACCAAAAAGCTGGAAATTACGGTTGTTATTGCGCTTCTGATTATTAGCGTTAGAGGATTTATTGGTTAAGTTACAGCAAACCATATGAGTGTGAAATAAATTACATATTATTGAGAAATAAATTTCCACATTTCTATTTTTTGAAGAAATCCGAAAATGCTATAGACTTATAAATGCTTTTGAACTGATTTTTTATTTTGCTGAATTTATTATATTTTTGACACTATCTGTTTTTTAACCTTCCGGCGGTGTAGATAAAAATGCTTGATTTTTCTCCGGCATGCAATTTGCACCATAATAATTCAATCATCTATACTTGCTCGCAAATCTGAGCTGCCGAACGCGCTTACAATTATAAAAAGGGGCCATACCAAATATTCCTGCGCACATTCGGGGGGATTGCAATCAACTAAATTTTCAACAGGTATTCGCCAAAGCGGGTCATTTTCGAAACGCAGTCGAATAGCGCTTTTGATAATTCTATTAGGGGGGGTAATAGTTTGATCTTTGAGCTGAAATCCGCCGCTGAAATATCACAAAGTTAGAGGTTCGTGATATCTGGATTTGATCAACATCCGATATTAAAAAAGGAGGTTCGGATGAAAGAGTTTATCTGCAGTTTCATTGTTTGCCTATTTCTTATATTTTCAAACTCTACCAGTCTGGCTGCTGAAAAAATTTTTCATTTAGGTCCAGGAGATGTGTTAGAGATTTCAGTTTGGAAAGATGCTGAACTTACCAAAAAGGTGGTTGTTCCGCCTGATGGTATCATTTCTTTTCCACTGATTGATAACATCAATGTGACAAATCTTACTGTAGCAAAGCTAAGGCAATTTATCGCTCAGAAACTATCTGAGTTTATACCGGATGCTACGGTTAGTGTCATGCTTTTGGAAGTTAACAGTTTAAGGGCATACGTAATTGGCAAAGTTAATTCGCCTGGCGAATTCGACATTAATTTGGAGACAAACGTCATGCAAATTCTTTCAAAAGCTGGAGGATTAACCCCTTTCGCATCTGGTGGCAATATTAATATATTGCGGCAGCAAGAAAATAAAATTGTCAAAATACCCTTCGACTATGGCGATGTTGAAAAAGGCAAAAATCTTGAACAAAACATTATTCTGACTGGGGGTGATGTTGTTGTTGTGCCTTAACACAGAAGATAGAGCTGAAAATACAATTGGCATCAATACAAAAAGGTGATCGCAGTAAAATATTTCAAAATCGATTTTTGCATGAAAGGCTTTTTTGACAATGATCTCAAGATTAACAATCTCGTTTTATGCAATCTTGATTGTATTTTTTCTTTTCTTCCTGCTTGAAGCGTTCGGTTCGGAAATAACAGCTACCCCTTCTTTAGGTCTTAAAGTTGAATATGATGACAACATTGATTTTAATAGAAACAATGAGATCGATGATTTCTCCGGAAGTGCTATTCCTGGATTGCAATTAAATTATTTAACCGAATTACTTGAATTTAATGCTTATGGTGAGGTTGACGTTAAACGTTACTTTGACGAAACAGATTTTAACAGGACAAATCAATTATATGGCTTTGATAGTAAATATAAAATGATAGAAAGATTAAATCTTTTAGGTGAATTCGAATATCGCAAAGATGAAACAATCGATTCGCAATTAGAAGAGACCGGAAGGATTTTCGAGTTAGATCGCAGAGAGCGATATTATGCTGACGGGGGATTAAGATACCAGATATCAGAATTATCAGAGATCGGTCCTAATTTCTCCTATGAAAAAACAAATTTTAGCTCAAAAGAAGACGATGATTATGATCTTTATCGGATTGCGTTAACTTATTCAAAAGAATTCCAAAATGAAATAGATACAATCAGTCTTGTACCATCGTATGCAAAATATGAATCAGACACACAAGATGCGGATGGATATCGATTTGAAGTCGCGTGGAAACATCTTCTTGGCGAAACAATAACATCAGACATTCTTGTGGGGGCAAGATATACCAGAATTGATTCAAAAGATGAAGCTAATAACGATAACAATTGGGGTGGCATAGGCAAAGTAGATTTAACAAAAAAAGGAGAGACTTTTATCGGCAATATTGGCTACTACCACGATATCAGATCAAGTAGCCAGGGAGAAATCATACAGGTAGATAGAATTTTTTTGAATTTTGATAAAAGATTATTTGAACGCTATGGCTTTAAATTTGAAGGTTCGGGTTATTATTCACGAAATGAGTCAGGAGATAAAGACAAAATTAGGTACTTTGTTTTAACACCATCCATATATTACATGCTCACCGAAAATCATACATTAGAATTGTTTTACAGTTACCAAAACCAGGTCGAAGTGGATGAGCCCGGTAACCCAAATACTCAACGCAACAGGGTATGGCTCAGTCTAAAATTAGAATTTCCTAAAAAATGGTATTAACCCTTATGTAATCCACGCTTGAAGGAGTCTTTTATGGAAAAGGAAATAACTAAAAAGGATATAACTCAAATAATTCGCAGAAGAAAGAAAAGTTTTATAACCTTATTCCTTTTTGTTTTTTTAATTGGATTTGTTGTAGCGATAGCTTTACATCCAATTTATAAATCAGAAGCAATTATAAGAGTAAATGAACAGGAAATTCCAGAGAATTATGTTCAATCGACATTAGACGATTATGTTGAAGCTCGTGTTGAAAAAATAAACCAACAAGTATTGAATCGGTCAAGCCTCGAAAAAATAATTAAAGATTTAAAACTATATTCTGAAGAAAACGATAAAGTAAATATTTCTGAAATAGTAGAAAACTTTCGAGAAAATATTGGTTTAGATATGATCGTGTCCGAAATGCAGAGTAAACCCGGAGGTAAAGATATATCTGTAACTGTAGCATTTAATTTATCTTATGAAGGAAGAGATCCTGAAGTTGTTCAACTTGTAACAGACAAGCTTGCGAATCTATATGTCGAAGCGGATACCAAACGGAAACAGAGAGTCGCTTCGGCAACGACTGATTTTTTAAAAATTGAATTAGAACGTTTAAAAATTAATATAGAATCTCAAGAGAAAAAAATCAGCGAATTTAAAAACGAACATTTAAGAGAGTTACCTTCTGACATTAGTAGGAATATTCAGACAGTTTCACAATTAGAAAGAGAACTTGATGTTGCTGATATGAAGTTAAGAAGTCTTAATGAAAAAAAGCTGTATCTTGAATCCGAGCTGGCCACAATAGAACCTTTATATCCCATAATGATAGAAGGTGAAAAAATTGCAGCTAACCCTAACCAGCGATTAAAAGAATTAAATATTCAACTTACGAAATTAAAATCTATATATTCTGACAGACATCCCGACATCAAAAATTTAAAAAGAGAAATTAATGAGTTAGAAAGTAAAATCCAAAGCTCAAAAACTAAAACATCAAATGAAAAACCGGAAAACCCAGTATATATTAATTTGGTCACGCAAGTAAATGCAATTAATTTGGAAATTCAAGCGCTTGAAGAAGACAAAAAAAATATATCAGCATCAATTGAAAAATATCAGGACAGAATTCAAAAAGCTCCTTTTTTAGAAAAAGAACTTAATGCACTTACCAGAGACTACGAAGCTTCTAAGATAAAATATCAAGAAGTTTTAACAGAACTGATGGCTGCCCAGACGACCAGTGAAATCGAAGGCAAACAACAGGGAGAAAGATTTATTATTGCTTCTCCAGCTTATTTGCCAAGCAAGCCAGATAAACCAAATCGTCTTATGATTATTTTAGTGAGTCTTATTATTGCTATTGGCGCAGGCTTTATTTTTACTGCATTTCAAGAGGGATTAGACGACACTATAAAGACAGCCGATCAATTAAAAAAAATTACTGGTGTACCGTTATTTTCCTCCATATCATATATAACAACCGACCGTGAAAAAAGGAATAAAAGGCTTAAAATACTAACATGGTTTATAATAATTATTGCCTGTTTAGGCGGGGCTTCATATTTTGTTAATAAAAAAATTATTGAAATAGATTATTTATTGAGCATAATTCTTGAAAGAATAAAAATGATTGCCTAAATTTAAATAAAAACAGGTATGGCACAAAATGTTTTACGAAAGGCGCCAAAAAAATGAGCAAATTAAAAAAAGCACTAGAAAAGGCAAAAGAAAGTAGGGAACACGATCAGCAACATATTAATGATAAACGTAGCTACCCACGAGCAAAAGACAGTGTTAATTCTAGCCAAAGAGAATGTAGACCTGAGATAAACATTAGATATTCAGAAACAAAAATAAAAAAAATTGACGATCGCGTACTAAAAAAGGGTAAGGTAATCTCTTTATTTCACGACCTTGAAAAAGTTGATCAAATAAAGACTCTACGCACACAAATATTAAACAAACTCAAAGAAATTGGCGGAAACAGCTTTTTAATAACCAGTGCCAATCCGTATGAAGGTAAAACATTTACAGCAATCAACCTCGGGGTTAGCATAGCTCAGGAACTGAATAGAACGGTTTTGCTTGTGGATTGTGATCTAAAAAATCATACGAACCATCATAAAAACTTTGGCAAAGACTTTTTCGGGACGCAGATGAATGAAGGGTTATCGAATTATTTATTGGAACAGGCTGAACTTCAGGACCTTTTGATCAATCCCGGAATAGAAAGACTTGTGTTGCTTCCGGCTGGAAGAGCGCTACCCAATTCATCCGAAATGTTGGGCTCGCCTAGGATGGAGACTCTGGTAAATGATATAAAATGTCGTTACCCGGAAGACAGAATTCTTATTTTTGATAGTCCATCTTTGCTAACGAGTGCTGATCCATTGGTTTTAGCTCGTTTTGTAGACGGCATACTGCTGGTTGTGGAAGAGGAAAAAACAACGACGGAAGATCTAAAAACGGTAATGGAATTGCTTAAAGACAAACCTCTTATTGGAACCGTAATGAACAAATCTATATCGGTAGCGAATTAAGTTATGTATGAATCATTTTATGGATTTAAGGAAAAACCTTTCGATCTTCATCCCGACCCTGATTACCTATACATGAGCCGGGTGCATGAGAATACCTATGCACATCTGGAGTACGCAATTTTGGAAAATAAGGGATTTGTTGTGGTTACCGGCGAAATCGGCTCGGGTAAAACAACGCTGATCAATTTCCTGTTGAACAAAATCGGAGAA
>Ga0209536_100001844_pt1 | contig 34659 bp, 32 predicted proteins | sample DeeMarSeWOR28_12_FD_187461 | JGI IMG/M metagenome (GOLD analysis project Ga0209536, IMG submission 187461) | Marine sediment microbial communities from White Oak River estuary, North Carolina - WOR-2-8_12 (SPAdes) (version 2) | ecosystem: Environmental > Aquatic > Marine > Intertidal zone >...
CAGCGACAGGGGCTTTAGCTTCAATAAAGACGAACCGCTGGATATGCGGATGGATAAACAATCCGCAACCAAAGCCGACGACTTGATCAACAATTTAACGGAGGAGGCGCTTCGAAAAATTTTTAGAGACTTCGGGGAAGAGCGCTGGTCCAAACAGATTGCCCGCAGTGTCGTAAAAAACCGCAGACAAAAGAAAATTCAGACCAGCAAAGAACTGGCCCAAATCGTATTGCACGCGATTCCCCGCCAGAGGCAGACACAACAACGGATCCACCCGGCCACCCGGGTGTTTATGGCACTGCGGATTGCGGTGAACAAGGAGCTCGAGATGCTGAACGCGTTTATGTCTGGTGTCGCCGACTGGTTGAATCCAAAGGGCCGGCTCTGTGTCTTATCGTTTCATTCGCTGGAGGATCGCATCGTCAAACGGCATATCAATGCAATGGAAAAAGGATGCGTCTGTCCGCCGAAATTACCCGAATGCGCCTGCGGCAAAAAAAGCGTGATGCGCGCTTTGACAAAAAGGGTCGTGCGGCCGGGCGAAAATGAAATAGCTGTCAATCCGATGGCGCGCAGCACCCGGCTGAGAGCGGCGGAGAAAATTTAGAACTTGAACCTGATCTGAGGTTTTGAAACCACTTCTAGGAGAACCAGGGGGATTGCGAATTGAGGGATTCAGGCATTATGGATTTTGATAAGTACGTTTATCTGTTGCAGTTTGTTTTATTAGTCTTATTGGTTGCATTTGCTTCGGCAGTTTAACAAATTTGTCTAATAATTTTAGTTGGTTGACTTTTAAAAGACCTGCAGAACCGCCAAACGAAATGAAACGCAGAAGAAAAAAGACCCGCAACCCCAAGGTATTGGCTGCCTGCCTAATTTTCATGGGTCTTTTTATTATCGAACTCCTTTTTTACACCTGGTGCCGGGTCCAGAGCATCCAGGTCCGCTACGAAATTTCGGAACTCACAGCCAATCAGGACCGGCTGATGATGATGCAGGATAACCTGAAAATTGAACTGGCACGGCTAAAATCACCCCAGCGCATTGCCAAAATCGCCAAACAGCAGCTGGGTCTCATTTTGCCGACAAATAAACAGCTCATTCTAGTACCCTAACTTGGATAAGAAGAAACTGAAAAATGAATTCATCACGAAAGCACGAAAGAATTAAAACACGAAAAAAGAATAAAATATTTCGTGCTTTCCAATTTTCGTGTTTTCGTGATTATAAAAATTTTTACCATTAAAAGCATAATAAAATAGTTATTACGGAATTAAACTCCTGCTGAAATGACAGAAAAATATATCAAACTGCGCGTTTTTTTTGTCGGATTTATCTTCATCGTTGTGTTTGCGGTGATTGGGGGGAAAGCCGTCCATCTGCAGGTATATCGCAGTCCGTGGCTGGCCCAAAAAGCCTCAAATGAGTATGAAAAGTCCTTTACATCAAACGGCAAAAGGGGAACGGTTTATGACCGAAATCTCAGGGAAATGGCCGTCAGCATCGATGTAACCTCTATTGCCGCCCGACCGGCCAAAATACAGCATCTGCAGGCCACGTCCATAGCTCTGGCAAAGATTCTGAAAACAGATCGTTACAAAATTAAAAAGAAGCTCAAGTTCAGAAGTCCGTTTGTCTGGATCAAACGGCAGGCGAGCCCCAAAGAAACCGCTGCAGTAAAAGCGCTGGCGTTAGATGGCATCGAGTTTGTGCCGGAGCGTAACCGCTTCTACCCCAATAAAACGCTGGCGTCGCAGGCTATCGGGTTTACGGGCCTTGACGGTTACGGTCTGGAGGGAATCGAATTTTCCTATGACAGGTATCTGCGGGGTTCGGACAGTGACCGCACGGTATTCCGGGATGCGCTGGGAACAGTTTTTAACGAAGAGCACAAAAAAGAAGGTTCCGGGGGTGGCCATAACATCGTTCTGACCATTGACCGTGCCGTACAGTATATCACCGAAAGCGCCCTGGAAGAAACCCTCAGGGAATATTCCGCCCGATCGGGTATGGCAATTGTAATGGAGCCGCAAACCGGTGCCGTCCTGGCCCTGGCGCATGCTCCCTTTTTCAATCCAAATGCCTATACCGATTTCAATAAAGAGCTGTGGCGCAACCGGGCCATCACGGATCCGTTTGAGCCCGGCTCTACGATGAAAATATTCAGCGCTGCTGCCGCGATCGATTCCGGTAATATCAAAGCAAGCAGTATCTTTTATTGCGAAAACGGCGCCTATAAAATCGGACAAAATGTCGTCCACGACATCAAAAAGCACGGCTGGCTGTCACTGCAACAAATCATTAAATATTCGAGTAATATCGGCGCGGTTAAAATTAGTGAAAAAGTCGGACCCCGCAGACTTTACCAGACGTTTCAGAAATTTGGTTTCGGAACAAAGACCGGTATCGACTCTCCCGGGGAAACAGCCGGCAGCCTGGCCCATTATAAGAACTGGACGTCTGTGGATACCGGCGCCATCGCCTTTGGTTACGGCATTTCGGTATCCGCCATTCAACTCATTACGGCGGCTTCAGCCATTGCCAATGACGGGATCCTTATGAAGCCCTATTTTGTTAAGGCCATCACGGATCAAAGCGGCCAAACGATAAAACAATTTCAGCCCCGGACCGTAAGGCGCGTCATCTCGGAAAAGACCGCCCGAACGGTTCGAAATATCATGAAAACGGTCACTACCAAAGGCGGCACCGGAACGAATGCCGCTCTTGAAGGGTATACCGTTTGCGGAAAAACCGGAACCGCCCGCAAACTCGATGACAGTGGCACATATTCGGATACCCGGCATATCGCTTCGTTTGTGGGATTTACCCCGGCCGAAAATCCGAAATTGGCGATACTGGTTATTATTGACGAACCTAAAGGTAAATATTACGGCGGGACGGTGGCAGCACCGGTGTTTCGACGAATTGCACGCGAGGCGCTGAATTATCTCAATATACCGCCCCAGAGCGGAACCAAGCGGTTTGCGACCTCCCGCAGGATCGAGGCCAGCGGGTGAAACTTTCGGATCTAATTAAGTCTGTGAAACCACTTTGTGTTGATCATAAAGGCGCCCTGAAAGACACAGATCCGGAAATCAGGTCGGTTCATTACCGCGCCCAGGATGTTGCGCCTGGCGGATTATTTGTCGCCATAGCAGGCCATGCAGCCGATGGCCACGATTTTATCGATGCGGCCATAAATCGAGGTGCTGTTGCGGTCGTATCGCAAAAGGAATTAAACAGGGAAATCCTTAATATCCGGGTGGCCAATACCCGGCAGGCACTGGCCGACATTGCCGCCTGGTTTTACGGTTGGCCATCGGAGCGGTTGACGGTCATCGGTATCACCGGCACAAACGGTAAGACCACCACCGCTTATCTGGTGGAAAGTATCCTGCAGCAGGCCGGGTGTGAGGTTGGTGTTATCGGAACCATCGATTATCGGTATGCGGGTAAGCACTTTGACAACCCGATAACCACACCCGAGTCGCTTGATTTACAGCGCATTTTAGCCGATATGCTGGGCGCCGGTGTCTCCCATGTCGTCATGGAAGCATCATCGCATGCGATTGACCTTTATCGGATCAGAAGCTGCTGGTTTGATGTGGCCGTGTTTATTAACCTGAGCCAGGATCATCTCGATTTTCACGGAAACATGGAATCTTACTGGGCCAGTAAAAAAAGGCTGTTTAGCGACTATCTCCTTAGCGGGCCCAAAAAGGATCAGGCCGTTGCCGTCATTAATTGCAACAGCTCAAGGGGCAAGGAACTGGCGAACAGCCTGCAGGTGCCGGGAATTAAAGTCGGATCAGGGGCGGGTGATACGGTTCGAACCGTGAGTGCCAAATGTGGCCTTGACGGTATTGCAGGAGAAATTGAAACGCCCGCCGGAAACTTTGATTTTAAATCCCGGCTTGTCGGTGAGCACAACCTGGAAAATATTCTTTGTGCGACCGGCGTTGGATCGGCGCTGAAGCTGTCCACCGACACTCTTAAATCCGGAATAAACGCTGTTGCCGCCGTACCGGGTCGTCTGGAGCGCATTGAAAACCAAAGCGGTCGGTTTGTCTATGTAGATTATGCGCATACACCCGATGCACTGGAAAATGTCATTCGAGCCCTGAGGGCAGTTGCCTCTGAAAGAATCATCTGTGTATTTGGCTGTGGCGGCGACCGCGATACCGAAAAGCGACCGCTGATGGGTGAAATCGCAGTCCGGTTGTGTGATCTTGCGGTGATCACATCGGACAATCCGCGGACAGAGGAACCCATAGCGATTATCGATCAAATTCTTGAAGGTATTCAGAAAATAAGCTGCAGGCGGTATTCGCCGGCAGATTTACAGAACGGATTTAACGAAAAAGGCTATACGGTCGAAGCTGACCGGAAGCGCGCCATCCAGCTGGGCATCAGCGTGTCCCGAAGCGGAGATACGGTACTGATTGCCGGAAAGGGCCATGAGACGTACCAGATTCTCGGCACCGCCACCATTGCCTTTGATGACCGAGAAGAGGCCAGAAAAGCGCTGCGCGCTGTCAGTCGTCGGTAGTCAGCGGTCAGTCGTTATAGGCTATAGCAAGGTTCTATCAACGGACAACGGACAATGGACAACGGACATCCCTTACCATGGACATTATCTGAAATCCTGAAAGCCACTGGTGGCGAATTATTGTTCGGCGATCAGACCCGAGGATTTGCAAAAGTAAGCATTGATTCACGCAACATATCTCCCGGGGATCTTTTTGTGGCAATTGTCGGTGAGGCACATGACGGCCATGGGTTTGCAAAAGATGTGGTTGAACAGGGTGTCGGAGGTCTGGTTGTCGCCAAAGAAAAAACAGGTGATTTGCCCGTATCCGCGTGGCAATCCCAAAACATTGCCTGTGTGGCCGTCAGCGATACGACCCGTGCGCTGGGAGATCTGGCAGCATTTCATCGGGCACGCGCCGATGCGGCGCTAATTGCCATTACAGGCTCAAACGGTAAAACCACCACCCGTCAAATGACAGCCGCGGTGACTGCCAGAAAATTTAATACGCTTTCAACTATAGGGAATTATAACAACCTGATCGGCGTTCCGTTGACCCTGCTGAGGCTTGCGCCCGGGCACAGATGGGCCGTGGTGGAACTGGGTACCAACCGCCCCGGTGAGATCGCAAGGTTGGCCCAGATCAGTTCGCCGGATATCGGTGTGATTACCAATATTGGTCCGGCACACCTTGAAGGGCTGGGTTCACTCGATGGGGTCATGCGCGAAAAGGGACAGCTGATCGATCATCTGAAAGCAAAGGGGGTGGCGGTGTTAAACGCCGATGATCGCCGGGTATCTAAAATTGCCGCCGAGATAGATCGAGCGGAAAAAGAGGTCCTTTTTTTCGGCCTATCCGAGAACGCCGATATTCGCGCCACGGCTGTAAATGAGAAAACAAACGGCATCTCTTTTACCCTGGAATTACCGCAGGGGAGTTTAGCCGTGGATCTTAAAGTAGCCGGCCAGTTTATGGTCACAAATGCCCTGGCCGCCGCAGCTGTCGGGCATTTGCTGGGATTATCGCCCGCAGAGATTAAAGCGGGCCTGGAAACTTTCGAACCGGTCTGGGGCCGAATGAATATTTTACAAACCGCCAACGGCATTCACGTCATCGACGATACGTACAATGCCAATCCGGACTCCATGAAAGCCGCGATTTCAACTCTGAATTCTTTGAGCGCCAACAGTCGAAGCGTTTTTGTCGCCGGAGATATGCTCGAACTGGGCGCCCAGGCCGAATCGCTGCACCGACAGATCGGTGCATGGGCTGCTGCAGCGGGCATCAGCGAGCTCTGGGTTACGGGCGAATATGCCGATGCTCTCGCTGCCGGTGCAAAAGATGCCGGTATGAAAAGTGAAAACATATTTATCGGATCCCAGGAAAAGATTCTCGATCAGCTGAGGGATTCTCTAAAACCCGGCGACTGGGTTCTGGTAAAAGGCTCTCGCGGAGCCCGGATGGACGACATTGTTAAGGGTATTAAGGAATGGGCAGGTATGAAACAGGACTGAGTAATAAGGACTGAGGACTGAGAATAAAGGTACAAAAAGCAAAATAACGACCTTAAATTTAGAAAATATTTTTTCTCTGTGTTCTCAGTGCTCTCTGTGGTGGATACGAAAAAATAGTGCCGCTGCCTGCCCGCCATCGCTGTTGACTGTCCCGCTCTCGATCATATGAAGATTGCGGCGGACGGGCGAGGCGGGCGGGTAAGCGCTCTTAAATTCATAATCCTGTGCATCTGCAACAAAAATTTAATAAATTTGTGAGGGATCACCATAAACAGATGCACAATTTGAATATCGAATGTCGAACAAGGAATTTCGAATGCTGAAGTATGGAATCGCTTCGCTTTATTCTTTTATACGATTAAAACGACAGGATGCCTTACTTCGACATTCGGCAATCGATATTCTAGATTCGATATTCAAATCGTATTTAGGTAAAAAATGCATCAATTTGGAGTGAAGCAACCAATACCCGGAACTTAATAAACTAAACTATGCTCTACCACTTACTATATCCGCTCCATACGACACTGTCGGTTTTTAACGTATTTCGCTACATTACGTTTCGGACCATATATGCCAGTCTGACCGCATTTTTTATTTGTTTTCTACTGGGACCGTGGATCATACGAAAGCTTGGCGGCATGCAGGTGGGCCAGTACATCCGCGACGATGGCCCCCAGAGTCATCTGTCAAAAGCAGGCACGCCGACAATGGGCGGCCTGCTGATTGTATTTTCGATTGTGGCCTCAACGCTTTTATGGAGCGACCTGTCCAACTATTTTACATGGATTGTGCTCTTTGTCATCATCGGTTACGGGCTGGTCGGGTTTATTGATGACTATCTGATGCAAATTAGAAAGCGCAGCAAAGGTTTGAGTGTTCGCAAAAAGCTCGCGTTGCAGTTCGGTCTGGCCCTGATTACCGGCTATCTTGTTTACGCCAGCCCGGATTTTTCGACCCAGGTTACGATACCGTTTTTTAAGAAGGTCTCACCGGATCTTGGCTGGGGATACATCGTATTTGCAGCGTTTGTCATTGTCGGTGCTTCCAATGCCGTCAATCTGACGGACGGTCTTGATGGCCTTGCAATCGGTCCCGTAATTATTGCCGCCACCACTTATATGATATTCGCCTATGTTGCCGGCCATATCAAAATAGCAAATTACTTGCAGATTAATTATGTGGTCGGAAGCGGTGAGGTTGCCATACTCTGTGGAACACTGGCCGGAGCCGGTATGGGCTTTTTATGGTTCAACGCTTACCCGGCGCAAATTTTTATGGGCGATGTGGGCTCCCTTTCGCTGGGTGCGGGGCTGGGAACCATCGCCGTAATCACGAAACAAGAAATTCTGCTCGTGCTGGTCGGCGGTCTATTTGTGGTTGAAGCCCTCTCCGTCATCTTCCAGGTCGGTTTTTTCAAAATGACCAGCGGTCGCCGTATTTTTAAAATGGCACCGCTGCATCATCATTTCGAACTTAAAGGCTGGCCGGAACCGAAAGTAATCGTCAGATTCTGGATAATTGCCATCGCCCTGGCACTGCTGGCGATGAGTACGCTTAAACTCAGATGATATCCAAAGCGGATTAAAAGACTATTTCGAATTATATGATGTATCTTAAGGACAAAAAAATAGTCGTCGTGGGTCTCGGCCGCACCGGAGTGGCTGCCGCCCGCTTCTTGCATCGCCGAGGTGCCCGGGTTCTTGCCACCGATACAGCCGCTGAAAAAGAGCTGGGGGATGCGGTCGGCATCGTGCGCAAATTGGGTGTCCGTGTGGAGTTGGGGCCACACCGCACTGCATCTTTTCAAAATGCGGATCTCATCGTCGTCAGCCCCGGCGTCTCGCATACGATCAAGCCTATCATGCAGGCCCGTGGCCGCGGGATTCCGGTTATCGGAGAGGTCGAGCTGGCTTCAAGATTCATCAAGGAGCCGATCATTGCGGTTACGGGAACAAACGGCAAAACCACCACCACCGAGCTTTTAGGCCGGATGCTGATAAATTCAGGTCTAAAGGTGTTTGTCGGCGGCAATATCGGTAACCCGTTAATCGAATATGTCACCAAAGCGCAACCGGCACAGATCGTGGTAGCGGAAATCAGCAGCTTTCAACTGGACACGATCGAAGCCTTCCGGCCCAGGGTGTCCGTCCTGCTGAATATCACATCCGACCATCTGGATCGGTATCCGGATTTTGGAACCTATGCAGATTCTAAAATCCGCATTTTTATCAATCAACGGGCCGAAGATGTTGCGGTGCTCAATGGAGCGGATCCGCTTATTCGCGCCAAAACAAAACAAATTAAAAGCCAGCGGCTGTTCTTCCCCACCCTGCAGGCAAACGAACAAGGCGCCATTCTGAACGGAAAAAAAATTATTCTGAATCTAAATAAACTTAGAAAGATTTACCCTGAAATCCGCAATCAGGGATCTTTGGATATCTCAAAAATACATCTTCAGGGGCGACACAATTTCGAAAATGCGGCTGCCGCCAGTCTGGCGGCACTGGCTGCCGGAGCGAGCCTGGACGGCATCCAGAGAACTCTGGACCAATTTAAAGGTCTGCCCCATCGTTTAGAGCATGTAGCGACGATTGGGTCTGTTCAATATTTTAATGACTCCAAAGCCACCAACATCGATGGCGTGGCCAAGGCTCTGGCGTGTTTTTCAAAGCCGGTTTTGCTGATAATGGGCGGCCGCGACAAGGGCGGTGATTTTAAGGCACTGGAAGGACTTGTCCGCCGGCATGTCAAAGATCTCATTGTTATGGGCGAAGCCGCCGAGCCGATCCGGTCGGCCCTGGGAGGGCTGAAACCGACAAGCGTCGCCACCTCGATGGAAGATGCGGTGTTACGGGCTTATCAAAATGCCGGACCCGGGGATGTGGTTCTGTTGTCTCCCGGCTGTGCAAGCTTTGACTGGTATAACAATTATGCTGAAAGGGGAGATGATTTTCGACGCGCGGTGGAGAATTTAAAAAAATGACGAAAAAGCGACACCCTATGCAATCCGCTATTTATGATGTTCAGCTCCTGTTTCCGGTGCTTTTCCTCGTGGGAATCGGGATTGTGATGGTGTATAGCGCCAGTTCGGCCCTGGCGCTTAAAAAGTTCGGAACCAGCTATTTTTTTCTGAAGAAACAGGCGCTTTTCGCTTTTGCAGGCGTCATCGTGCTCGTTATCAGCCGGCATTTTCCATACAAATATTATCGCAAGCTGGCCTATCCCCTGCTGGGCCTGTCTCTGGCGCTTCTGGCGATTATCCAGTTTACGGACCTCGGACTTTCTGCCGGCGGTTCAATCCGCTGGATGAAATTGGGCAGTTTTTCGTTTCAACCTTCTGAATTAGCACGCATCGCATTGGTGATCTATCTGGCTTACTCTATGGAAAAAAAGGGGGAGCAGATAAAAAATTTTGCCATCGGCTTTGTCCCGCATGTAATGGTAATGGGCGGGTTTGTGGTTCTTATCTTTATTCAGCCGGACTTTGGATCGGTGGCTATTCTGGGAGCGCTGACCTGGATCATGTTATTTATCGGAGGCGTTCGCTTTTCGCAGCTCTTTGCATCGCTGCTCATTATTATACCGGTCGGGTATCTGTTTCTAATTAACGCTGAATATCGGGTTAAGCGCATCCTGGGTTTCCTCAATCCCTGGGAATACCGGGCCGACGAAGGCTATCAGGTTGTGCATTCTTTAATGGCATTCGGCACCGGCGGCCTGTGGGGTGCCGGAATCGGTAAAGGCTACCAAAAACTGTTCTATCTTCCGGAGCCTCATACGGATTTTATCTTTTCGGTCATCGGCGAGGAACTGGGCCTCCTTGGCGTTCTGGTCATTATCGCGCTTTATGCCTGGATTGTGATGCGCGGAATCGCAATCGCACGCAAGGCCCCGGATTTATTCGGGTCCTATCTGGCTGTTGGACTAACGATCGCAATCGGGCTTCAAATTGTGGTGAACATGGGCGTAACCCTCGGCCTGTTGCCGACCAAAGGGCTCACCCTGCCGCTGCTCAGCTACGGCGGAACGTCGCTTTTGATAAATATGGCCTCCATCGGCATTTTGATGAACATCAGCGCATCAAAAACGAAATAGTTTTTGATATGGGGTATCAGATATTAAGCAGTGACAAAATTGTGCTTCTAATAACCAATAACCCATGAAGGGCTGGCAAAATGGACACCAACTTATCAGATATTGCCCCAAAAAAAGCCCTTCGCGTCGTGATTGCCGGCGGTGGCACGGGTGGCCATCTGTTTCCGGGGCTGGCGATCGCCCAGGAGTTTGTAACCCGAAACGACAAAAATAGCGTGATCTTTGTCAGTACGGGTAACCCGCTGGAGCGATCAATATTGTCGCAAACGGATTTTAAACTAAAAACCATAACGGCAGAAGGAATCAAGGGCCGCGGTTTATGGAATCAGGTGAAGTCTGCAGTGAAAATACCCAGAGGCGTAGTCGAAGCGATCCGGATTTTAAAAGACTACCGGCCGGACCTCATCATCGGTCTGGGCAGTTATTCGGCGGGCGCCGTAGTGGTGGGCGCATGGCTTCGGGGCATCAAAATTGCGTTGCATGAACAAAATATTTTACCCGGCATTACCAATCGAATCCTGTCACGGTTTGCGGATCGAATTTACGTGTCATTTAAAGATACAGAAAAACATTTTGATCCTGCTAAAACCCGACTGACGGGTAACCCGGTGCGCAAAGAGCTTCTAAACCATGGTGCCGGCGCTGAGACCTCCGGTTCAAAATCGTTTTGCGTGCTGATCCTTGGCGGGAGTCAGGGAGCCCACAGCATTAACACGACCGTAATTGAAGCTTTGAGCCATTTAACGAAAAAGCAAAGCCTTTACTTTGTCCATCAGACCGGCATGGCCGATGAGCAAATGGTAAAGGCGGCCTATCGGCGCCTGGATATCCCTGCCACAGTGCAATCATTTTTCAGACAGATGGCGCCGCATTACATACAGGCGGATCTGATCATTTGCCGGGCCGGCGCCACCACAGTTGCCGAGGTGACTGCCCTTGGAAAGGCGGTGATTTTTATCCCCTTCCCTTTTGCAGCTGATGATCATCAGGCGCTAAATGCCGACACGCTGGCCCGGGAAGGCGCTGCTGAAACTATTCTGGAAAAAGATCTGGATGCCAGGGCACTGAGCCAGAAAATTGAATATTACGCATCGCACCCCGATGCCCTTGAAACCATGGCGGCAAAGGCCGCTCAGCTGGGACATCCGGATGCAGCCAAAGCCATTGTCGATGACTGCTACGTATTAGTTGAATCGTCAAATCGTTGATTCGTTAAATAGGAAATATAAACAGTAGCGCTGAACGATCGTTTTTCACCATTTAACTAACATTATGTACCGTAAAAAATACCATATTCATTTTGTGGGCATCGGTGGCATCGGGATGAGCGGTATTGCTGAATTGCTGCTGAACCTGGGCTACAAGGTGTCAGGCTCGGATATAAAAAGATCGGATATTACCGATCGCCTCCAACGTCTGGGAGGGACCATATTTAAAGCACATGCTGCCGAACAAATAGAAGGTGCCGATGTTGTAGTCGTTTCTTCCGCCATCGAACCGGATAATCCTGAAGTCCAGGCAGCCGGCCAGGCATCCATTCCGGTAATTCCCCGCGCTGAAATGCTGGCCGAATTGATGCGCTTAAAGTACAGTATTGCGATTGCCGGCGCCCACGGCAAAACATCCACCACCTCGATTGTTGCTTCGGTTCTGGCCAAAGGCGGTTTGGATCCAACGGTGGTGATCGGCGGGAAATTGAAGAGTATCGGCTCCAATGCCGTTCTCGGGCAGGGGGATTTTATCGTTGCCGAAGCAGACGAAAGCGACGGCTCTTTTCTGAAATTTTCACCCGCTATCGCCGTGGTAACCAATATTGATAATGAGCATCTGGATTTTTATGCGGACCTGGATGCCATCAAAGCCGTTTTTGCAAATTTCCTGGATCGGATACCGTTTTACGGCCTGGCTGTTCTATGTCTGGACAACGAGCCCATACAGGACCTTATTCCCCAGCTAAAAAAGCGTTATACGACTTACGGAATGAGCTCCCAGGCTGATTTTCATATTCGCGATGTCACCTTTGGAAACCAAAAAAGCAGTTTCAACATCTATCATCGCGGCGAAAAATTAGGGCACATTGACCTGAACCTTCCGGGAATTCATAATGTCTATAATGCAACCGCCAGTATCGCCGTGGGCGTGGAACTCGATATCGCTTTTGATCAGATTAAAAGCGCGCTGGAAACCGTTGAAGGCGTCCAGCGGCGACTGGAAATCAAAGGTGAAGCCAACGGTGTCATCGTAATCGATGATTACGGGCATCACCCCACTGAAATAAAAATCACGCTCAAAGCGGTCGAGGAAAATTGGCCGGGTCGACGCAAAGTCGTGGTATTTCAGCCCCATCGTTATAGCCGAACCCAGGCGCTCTTCGATGAGTTTACCCGCGCGTTTTATCAATCGGATGTTCTTGTGGTGATACCGATTTACGCCGCCAGTGAAAAGAAAATCGAAGGGGTCAGTTCGCAGAATCTTTGTGAGGAAATTAAGGCGCACGGTCACAAAGAGGTCATTTTCGCCGACGGATTCAAAGCGGCCCATTCTGTGTTAAAGCAAACCCTGCAGCCGCGAGATGTTTTGCTGACGCTGGGTGCGGGAGATGTGTGGAAAGTGGGCGAAATGTTTCTCAACCAAAAATAGAAAGAGCGGCCCGTTGGGCCTTTAGGAGCGCCCTGCTTCGCAGGGCTTGAGGTTGGAGGCAATAACATACCTAAAACGAAATGCTCCTGAAGTGAAGCGCTCTTCAAGTTTCCCCGAAGGGGGAACGGTCTTTAAGCGCAGCGAGCTTAATTAGATGAGGTGACTTGTGTTCAAGCGGAAAAAGCCACTCAAAAACTATCGTAAGGGTGCCAGGGCCAAACAGCGCTTTGCCTTTTTCCGCCATTTCATCGTCGCTTTTAAAGTGGTCGCCGGCATCACTGCGCTGTTGGCCACAAGCTGCCTGTTTATTTTAGTGTACGATGTCATCACCCAGTGTGATTATTTCAGGGCACAGAGTTTGAAAATAGAGGGAATGCAGCGCCTGACCACCAAACAGATTGTCCAGCAGGCCCGGGTGAGCAAAGGAGTGAATGTAATGGCCGTTAATCTGTCAATGGTCCGAAAGCGTCTGATAGCGAATCCCTGGATCGCCGAGGCCGAAGTCCGGCGTGAGATCCCGGCCGGGCTTTATATCCGTATCAAGGAACATGTGCCGTTGGCCATTGTCGATCTGGATCGCAAGTACCTAATCAATGAGCAAGGCCAGGTTTTTAAAGAATGGACCGCTTCGGATCCGGCTGCGTTACCGCTGGTCAGCGGGCTGCAACTTGCCGATTTCAAGGTTCACGGTAAAACCGGCGCATTCGCCCCGCCGCGGTTGGCCGTGCGGGCGAAACCGTCGCAGAACAATCACCTCGGTGCCAGGCCGCTTGAGGCAGTGATGCAGGTACTGACTCTGGGAAAACAGGCCCGCAGCATCCTTCCCAATCGGTATATCAAACAAATCCGAGTGGATCGGGAAATCGGTATCACCCTTGAGGCGTTTAAACAAATCAAAACCATTGTTTTAGGGTATCACAATTACCCGCTCAAATATGCCATACTCAAAAATATACTGATTTATCGAAAACAAAAACGAAATTTTCCGGATTTCGATCGGGTTGATCTCAACAATGTAAACCGCATTGTTGTAAATCCCGTGAGACGTAATACCCCGGGTGGAGATCAGAAGGAGGTATAAGATGCAAGGAGAAGTTATTGTCGGCCTGGATATCGGAACAACCAAAATATGTTCCGTTGTGGGTGAGGCATCCGGAGATAAAATCAACATCATCGGCATCGGGACAAGTCCCTCAATCGGTCTGCGTAAAGGTGTGGTGGTCAATATCGAGTCGACCGTCGATTCCATCAAAAAGGCCGTAGAAGAAGCGGAACTGATGGCCGGCTGTGAGATTTCGGCCGTCTATGCCGGCATTGCCGGCGGGCACATCACCGGTTTTAACAGCCGCGGTATCGTTGCGGTCAAAGGCTCGGAAGTCAACGAGCAGGATGTCGATCGGGTCATCGATGCCGCGCGGGCGGTTGCCATACCCATGGACCGTGAGGTGATTCATGTGCTTCCACAGGAATATATTGTCGATGATGAGCGCGGTATTCAAAATCCGGTGGGAATGTCCGGCGTGCGGTTAGAAGCCAAAATTCATATTGTCACCGGTGCGGTGGCATCGGCCCACAATATCGTTAAATGCGCCAATCGTTCCGGCCTGGATGTCTGCGACATCGTTCTGGAATCGCTGGCTTCCGGCGAGGCCGTATTGACAGAAGAAGAAAAAGAGCTCGGGGTTGCGCTGCTGGATCTTGGCGGCGGCACGACCGATCTGGCCATCTTTGCCGGAAACAATATCAAGCATACCTTTGTCCTGGCACTGGGCGGAAACAACCTGACCAATGACATCGCCATCGGGTTACGCGCGCCGCATGTCGAGGCCGAAAAAATTAAAAAGAAATACGGTAACTGTGTGGCGCAGAACATCAGTGCGGATGAGACCATCGAGGTGCCCAGTATGGGCGGCCGCGAACCCCGCAAACTTCCCCGCCAGATCCTGGGAGAAATTTTAGAACCCCGGATGGAGGAAATTTTTCAGCTCGTGCACCGGGAAATCATCCGGGCCGGCATGGAGAATATGATTCCGTCCGGTATCGTCATCAGCGGGGGAACGGCACTTTTAGACGGCGTCAATGAGATTGCCGAATCCATATTCAACCTCCCCTGCCGGATTGGTAAACCAAGATCAATCACCGGGCTGGTGGATGTGGTCAACAATCCCATGTACGCCACCGGTGTGGGACTGGTGCTATACGGTGCGCGCAATCAGGATTCACGCAAATTCAGAATTCGGGACAAAAACATTTTTAACCGCATCATGACGCGTATGAAACGCTGGTTTAATGATGTCGTATAAAATTCGGACGATATATTTCAAAATTCATTCACAGCCTATTGTATCTCAGGCTTTAACATAAACAGATGGAAAATTAAGCGAATCGAATTTTAATAGGAGGAAAAACAATGTTTACCTATGTGGACCAGGAAAAATCGGCAAAGATTAAGGTAATTGGTGTCGGCGGTGCGGGTGGCAACGCGATCAATAATATGATCGCGTCCAATTTGCAGGGCGTAAAATTCATTACAGCCAATACCGACAGTCAGGCCCTCGAAATATCCAGGGCTCCGATCAAGATTCAGATGGGCGAAAAACTGACCGAAGGGCTTGGTGCCGGAGCGAATCCGCAGATCGGGCGGGATGCCGCACTCGAAAGTGAGGAAGCGTTGCGCAATGCACTGGCCGACAGTCACATGGTATTTATCACCGCCGGATTCGGCGGCGGTACCGGAACCGGCGCAGCACCTGTCATTGCTGAAATCTGTAAAGATTTAGGCGCGCTGACGGTTGCAGTGGTCACCAAGCCTTTTTCGTTTGAGGGCAAAAAAAGGACCAAGCTGGCCGAGGAAGGTCTCGAAAATTTGAAAGCGGTGGTAGATACGGCCATTACCATACCCAACGATCGGCTGCGCGGTCTGGCGCCCAAGAATGCAAAGCTAATGGAGATGTTTTTGAGAGCGGATGAAATCCTGCTCCATTCCGTCAAGGGCATTACCGATCTGATCATGATGCCCGGATTGGTGAACCTGGATTTTGCAGACGTCAAAACCACTATGTCCAAAGCAGGCATGGCCATTATGGGTATCGGGATAGGCTCGGGTGAAAACCGCGCGGTTGAAGCTGCCGAAAGGGCCATGTCGCACCCGCTTCTGGAAGATATACCCATTACCGGTGCCAAGGGCGTTCTGATGAATATTACCAGCAACAGCGACATGGAATTTGAAGAGGTGGCCGAAGCCTCCGAGCGCATCCACGACGAAGTCGGCGAGGATGCCGATATTTTCTGGGGCACCTCTATCGATGACAGCCTCGGTGATGAGATGCGTGTTACCGTTCTTGCCACGGGTATCGGTGCAGACCAGGAGGCCGAAAACGCGCCCAAAGCGCTCGAGTTGCCTTTAAGAGGGAAAGTACGTGATATTACGCCGCATGATCTGGAAAGAGAAATTATCGATTACGAAGAACCCACATTTATTCGTCAGCAAAAAGCCGTGGGTGCGACCGGCGGCGCCCTTTACAGGGGGCACCAGGACATGATGGCGGATGATAGTGAGCTGGATGTTCCGACTTTTTTAAGGCGTAAAGCGGATTAAAATTGTCCGTTGTTAGTCGTCCGTTGTCCGTTGCCAAATGCATGTGTGCTCCAGCCCGGGTTCCGGGTTGATCAAACAATTTTTGGTCACCGGTTGGAATCGAAACAAACCTGGTGACCACTCCGCAAATCTTGATCGAGGAGCGCAAAACCGGACCCGCTTTTAAAGCTTGGCACTACAAATGGGTTGGCTATTGACTATGGATCAGAAAGCCCCATTTTAATGTTTGAGCCAAAAAAAATTCCACATAGGTAATCAAACATTGCAAAAGCCTGGCCCAGAGGGCCAGGCTTTGATTTCACCCCGCAGGTATGCCGTTTGCTGATAGTTGCTTGATTGTAATTTTTTTCATTTTGTGAAAAATATTTTTCAGCACGAAATTTTTCTCATCCCCTTTTCGTGTTTTCGAACTTTCGTGCTTTCGTGATTTATTCTTTACGGTTACAGCCGGTCTGGGTAAGGTAAGACCCATGACTTTGAGAACTCGAAAATCTGCCGGGCAATCGATTGAAGCCGAGATTGGAACCATTCGAAAATCCTGGCGCGGTCGAATCAGGATTGCGCTGGTCTACCCCAATCGATATCATGTGGGCATGTCCAATCTCGGTTTTCAAAGTGTTTATCGCCTGTTAAATGAATATGAGCATGTGGTCTGCGAGCGTGCATTCCTACCGGAAACATCGCAACCGCAAACGACGCCCCTGAAGACATTCGAGTCCGCAAAACTGCTTACAGACGCCGATGCAATCGCCTTTTCTCTTTCTTTTGAAAACGATTATCCCCATATTCTTTCCATTCTTGAAAAAATAGGTCTGCCCTTCAGAGCCGACCAGAGACGCAATCAGGACCCCCTGCTGATCGCCGGCGGAGTGGCCAGTTTTTTAAATCCGGAGCCGATTGCCGCTTTTTTCGATTGTTTCCTCATCGGCGAGGCGGAGGTCATGCTGCCCCGTTTTATGGAGTACTTCGAGCCCGGAAAAAACAAACGCGCATCTCTCAAAACCATTGCCCGCAATGTTCCGGGTGCGTATGTGCCGGCCTTTTACAGCGTCGATTATAAACGTGATGGAACCATCGCATCCTTTCAGCCGGTCGAAGATGTTCCCCGAACCATCCACCGGACGTACGTGAAGGATCTGGACCGCACCGCCACCTGCAGTGCTATTTTGACTCCCGACACCGCCTTTGACCGCACCTATCTTATCGAGGTCGGCAGGGGCTGTCCCCACGGCTGCCGCTTTTGCAGTGCCGGCTTTATTTACCGCCCGCCGCGCTTCAGACCGATTTCATTGTTATCCGCTAATATGGATTACGGAATTTCCCTTACGGATCGCATCGGTCTGGTCGGATCGGCCGTTTCCGATCTTCCCGGGATCGGTGATTTGTGCGGTCAATACATTGATAAGGAAGTACGGATATCATTTAGTTCGTTACGCGCAGACGGATTATCAAAGCAATTGCTGTCGGCCCTGAAACAAAGCAGCGTAAAAACAGCGACCATAGCTCCGGATGCCGGATCGGAGCGCATGCGCAGGGTAATCAATAAAGGAATTACCGAAGAAGCGATCTTAACGGCTGCCGACTCCCTGATTGCAAGCGGTATCCTCAACTTAAAGCTCTATTTTATGATCGGCCTTCCTACCGAAACCGCAGATGATGTCGACGCGATCGTACGGCTGTGCAAAAAAATTAAGCATCGATTCTTAAAATCCAGCCGTTCCCAGAAGCGGATCGGTGAAATAACGATCAGCTTAAACTGTTTTGTGCCCAAACCGTTTACCCCTTTTCAATGGGCAGCCATGGATGAGGTCGGATCGCTAAAAAAAAAGATTCAAAAAATTAAAACCGAATTAAAAAAAGTCCCCAATATGCGCATTCATTCGGATATTCCGCGCTGGGCCTATATTCAGGCCCTTTTCTCCAGGGGAGACCGCAAGGTTGCCGATATTCTCCAGCTGGCTCACACCCATAAGGGCAACTGGGCTCAAACCCTTAAAGCCACATCCGTCAACCCGGATTTCTATGTACTAAGGGACCGAGAGGCCGATGAACTGCTTCCCTGGGATTTTATCGACCAGGGGATTAAAAAATCCTTTTTGCAGCAGGAATTCCAGCGGGCTTTAAAAGCGCTGCCCTCCCCGGCCTGCCGGGTTGAAACCTGCAATATCTGCGGTGTTTGTAATCAGGAACCGCAAAACCGCCCCTCCTGAAGCTTGCCTAATGATGAATATTTATTTGCAAGAGACCAAAGCAGACTTGGATTTTTTATTAACCGCAGACGCACGCAGATATACGCAGACAGTATCTTTTCCTTGCTCGACCTGAGCAAGGAAAAACTGCATGCCCTGCGGGCAAACAGTTTTAATTCTTTTATAATATAGTTGGTAGCTATAATAATTACAAATTTCATATAACTATTATAAGGTTAGATTTTTTTATCGCGAAGCGATTGACTGATTTTGTCCGGTCAGGTCGACCGGACAAAAAAAATTAAGTCCGCGTCTGTCTGCGTTGGTCTGCGGTTAAATAACAAAAAAATAAGACAACAGTCTTGAAATCCTTACCATGAAATGATAGTTTAACTGCTTTGATTTAGAGCCGGAATTGATCATCAAGACGCCTGGTTCTGCCGATTTCGCCGGAGCTGATCGACCAAACGTTTTTGGGTGGATATGGTGAAAGAATTGGCAAGGAGATACTATGATTGAGGGTATTATTTTCATGCTCGGATTGGGCATTGTCTGCGCTGCCATATTAACGGCGGCATCCCGAATCTTTTATGTGTATGAGGATCCGCGGATTGCCCAGGTAGAAGCCTGTTTTGCAGGAGCCAATTGCGGTGGATGCGGTTACGCCGGATGTTCTGCAGCAGCCGTTGCGGTTGTGGCCGGTGGAGCCGAGCCCAATGTTTGCATCATCGGTGGACCGGAATCAGCCAGCAAAGCCGCTGAGGTCATGGGGGTAGAGGTGAGCCTGGCCGAGGCACCCAAATCATATAATCCCTGCAGCGGCGGCCTGCGGGCTGAAAATAAATTTGTTTACCTTGGAATCAACACATGCAGAGCCCAGGCGACGCTGTCCGGAGGCCAGCGGGCATGCAGCGTCGGGTGCATCGGACTTGGAGACTGCATTGAGGCATGTAAGTTCGATGCATTGAAAATGGGCCCTGACGGTTACCCGGTAGTGGTGAAAGAAAAATGTGTCGGATGCGGTGCCTGCGAAACGGTTTGCCCGAAATATGTCATGAAGGTCAGAACCATGTCAGAGCGCCTGATGCACTTCAATTGCAGTAACGATCGGCTGGCTCCCTGCCGCCAGACCTGCCCGGCCGAAATAGACATCCCCCTTTACATCGCTCAAATCCGCGAGGGCGACTACGAAGGTGCCGTCAACACCATCCGGGAGCGGAATCCATTTCTGCTGTCTTGCGGCCGTGTTTGCCCGCATCCCTGTGAGGTCAACTGCCGCCGGGGAATCGAGGATGAACCGGTGTCCATCAATCAATTGAAACGCTTTGTCGCCGATTATGAGATGAATTCCGAAGAACGACTGCCCTCGCCCATGGCCCCTCAAACCCGTAAACGCATCGCGGTCATCGGCGGCGGGCCGGCCGGATTAACCTGTGCCTATTTCCTTCGGCGGCTCGGCCATCAGGTCAACATTTTTGAAGCGATGCCGAAACTGGGGGGGATGTTGCGCTATGGTATCCCCGAGTATCGTCTTCCCAAAAAGGTTCTGGATTGGGAAATCGAAGGCATCCTGGATCTGGGGATCGATTTTCACACCAATGTACGATTTGGCCATGATTTTGACTTAAGTTCTTTAGTCGCCTCCGGATTCGATGCGATTTTCCTGGGTATCGGCGCATGGAAAGATGCCAACCTGCGCGTCAAAGGGGAAGATCTTAAAGGCTGTTATACCGGCATCGATTTTCTATCCCGTCTGGCCGCCGGCGAAACCATTCCCATCGGTCACACCGCCGCGATTATCGGCGGGGGTAATACGGCCATTGATTGTACCCGCAATTTAATTCGCCTGGGCGCCAAAAAAGTGTATATCGTTTATCGTCGCACCCGTGCAGAGATGCCTGCCAATACGGTCGAAATCGATGCAGCTGAACACGAAGGGGTTCAATTTTTATTTCTGGCGGCTCCGGTAGAAGTCAAAGGCGATGAAGACGGCAAGGTTACCCACCTGGAATATTTAAAAATGGAGCTCGGCGAACCCGATGCCAGCGGTAGACGCCGACCGGTTCCCGTCGAAGGTTCCGAGACACTGCTGGAAACCGACATGGTCATCACCGCCATCGGTCAATCCCCCGACACCTCCTTCTCGGAGCGTTCTCGCAAGCGCCTGGCAGAGTTGAAAACCACCCGCTGGAACACGATAGATGTGGATCCTGCAACACTGCAATCCAACATCCCCTATCTGTTCGCAGCCGGGGATGCGGCCACCGGACCGTCTTTAGTCGTTGACGCCATTGGCGGTGGCCGCCGCGCCGCGCGATCGATCCATCAGTATGTCATGGGACAAGAGGTTACCGCTCAGTCAGAAGAGTTGGGCAGGGATTTGATCACGGAAACCATATTTGATCATGTGGCCGGCGTTGTCAAAAATCCTAGAGCACCTATGCCGGAGCTACCGGTCGAGGAACGCATACATTCGTTTATTGAAGTAGATCAGGTACTTACAGAAAATTCTGCCAGAAACGAAAGCAACCGGTGTCTGTCCTGCTGCCTGACATGTTACGATAAGGATCCGGTTACCGTTAAAGTATCGAAAGCCAGGGATCGGAAACCGGAAATTGAAGTGGCATAAAAATTTTGGGTTTTAGATTTTAGATTTCGGATTTAACTGGAACTTGGAATCTACATCACCAGTCTAAAATCGCTAAAATCAATCCCCAATCCAAATTCTAAAATCCAAAATCAAGAAGGAGGGTCTCATGAGTGGTCTGGATTTTTTGAAGAAGGTCGAAATCTTCAAAGGACTCAATCACGACCAGTTGAAGTCTGTCAAAAAAGGAGGGCGGGAAAAGGAATACCTCTATGGAGACAGGATATTTGCCGAAGGTGAAGATGCCGATCGAATCTGGCTCGTAATCGACGGACAGGTCGACCTGCGATTTGATTTGCCGGGCCGCCCAACCTCGGAAGAAAATACCATCTTCTCGATAACGGCTGCCCAGACCCTGGGGTGGTCGAGCTTTGTGCCGCCCTTCAAATATGCGCTTTCCGCTTATAGCGCCACCAAAACCTGCAAGATTCTTCAGATCAAAAAAAATCATCTCCTGGAATGTTTCGAAAAAGATCCCCGAATGGGATTGATCTTTATGACAAATGTGGCTGCAATTGCCAGCATGCATTTCGACCAGTTGCAGGAATCTGCTACCGTCTCACCGACAGCAAAGGTCAAAATTACCGTTCATATGGGGACTTGCGGAATCGCTGCCGGTGCCCGTGAAGTTATGAGTACGCTGCTCGAGGAAATTTCCCGCTCCGACCGGCAGGAAATTGAAGTCGCCAGCTCGGGATGCATCGGTTATTGTAAAAATGAGCCCAATATAACCGTCGAAATCACCGGCGGGGATCCGATTATTTATCAAAAAATTAACCCCGACAAGATGCGTCAGGTATTTAAAAAGCATATCCTGGGGGGAGAAGTCCAAAAAGATTATATCTTGAGCGAGTGACGATTGAATCTTGAATACTGTCAATCATGAACCGTCAATAAAAAGAGAAACGGCCTTTAAAGAACCCATTACCAAGGGGGGCTTTTATGAAAAGTCTCGATTTTTTGGAAACCATAGACACCTTTGCAGACCTGGATGACAACCAATTAACCGCCATACAGGGCTGCTGTGAAATCGCCGAGTATAAGCGCGGAGAGGAGATCTTTGCCGCCGGTGAAACCCCCGAATATTTTTGGATCGTACGCGAAGGACAGATTAATTTAAGCTGGGATTTACCCGATGGTCTGGCAATGCCGGACACCACGATCACGACATTATCGAAAGGGATGCCTTTTGGCTGGTCGAGTCTGGTACCACCCTATCGGTACCGACTTTCAGCGCATTGTGCTTCGCGAAGCTGCAAAGTCATTATGATTAAAAAAGGCTGCCTCACCCGGCTCTTTGAAGATGACGCCGAACTGGGCTATAAGGTTATGTCGAAAGTGATGATCGTTGCCGGCGATCGCTTTCATCAGTTGCAGGATGAAGTCGCCCGGCGCAGGGGGCACGATATTATTAATCGGTGGTAGCCACAAGGCCGTTGGCGTTCTCGCCTCACCAAAAATAGCTTGAAAGCTTTACCACATTATGGTAGTCGGTGCTTGGTTTTTTCAGGCATGAAATTCACTGGAAACGCAAAAAAGATACGGAAATAAGATGTTTTCAAAAAATGAATTGAAGCTGGCATATGCAGTAGCCGTTTGTTTGTTGGTGCTTGGTGCGATCAGCTACGCCGCCTTTCCGTTGAATGCGCCCGAAGAGCCCCTGCGCTTAAGATTTACGGTTACTGCGGGCAACGTTCTCTTTGATCATAAAATGCACACTTCTGAATTGGGCTATGGCCTTTCTTGCGAAGATTGCCATCATGAGCTTCTGGGTGGTGAATATGATCAGCCAAACCCATGCGGGGAGTGCCATGATCCTGAAGAAGGAGATGAAGATATGCCCAAACGCGGCGATGCTTTTCATAAGCAGTGTACGGGTTGCCACCAGGAATTTGAAGCCGGTCCAACAGAAAAAGAATGCGCCCTATGTCACGTACTGTAAGCTGCAAATTTTGCATCAAAAAGGTTGAATTATGATCAAAAAAGCATTTTTGGGTTTATCAACTCCGCAAATTGAATATGAAATGCTGCCGGTCCACCTTCCAGAAATCGCGAAGGTACCAACCCCCAAGCGTATTACCTTATTCCACCAAAGAAATGATGCGCATCGCATACCATCGACATTGGGCATCGGCGATCCTGTTAAGACCGGTGAGAAATTGTCTCTTTATCCGGATCTAAATTATTATGTGATATCACCGGTTACCGGTACGATCGCCTCGCTTTCGCCATACGCGGGCGATTTCGGGAAAAGCTTCATTGCGATCACCATTACCCCTGACGGCAACGAAATTATCGACGATACTTTCCGATTGCAGATTCAAAAACCAACTTTGGAAGTGCTTTCCAACTATCTGACAGGCGCGCCGGGCAATCCGCCTTTGAACCTGCTGACGGATTCGAACGGCAGCATAAAAACGATCGTGATCCGCGGCCTGGATCCGGATCCGATGGTGGCGACCAGCCAGTATATCGCCCAATCCCGTTTGAAAGACCTCAAAAAAGGTATCCAGATTTTAAAAGACGTTACTGAGGTGCAGGATATTATTCTGATCACCGCCGGTGAATCCGTACAGGGATACGGTCATATCGAAGCCCGGGTTAAAAGCGTTAAGGCGATCTACCCGGCTGCACTGCCCCACATGGTGATGAAAGACGTTCTGGGCCAGGTGGTACCGGCCGGAAAAACCTGTGAAGATCTTGGCGTATGCTTTTTCACTGCCGAGGCGGTTATTTCCATCGGCAACGCCTTTGAAACCGGACAGATCCCGACATCCAAAACATTAACATATATTCAAAAAGACGGAACCCCCCATATTGTTGAAACCCCGATCGGTACCCCGATCGGAAATGTTCTGGCAGCATTCGGGGAAACCGTAAACGAATATGACCGCATTGTTTTCGGGGGCCCCATGACCGGCTCGACGGTCTACGCGCTGGAGCACCCGGTTCAGCCGGACACGGATTCAATCATCGTGGTGGATCGGGATAAAGCTGCGTATGTCTCGGATTATCCCTGCATAAACTGTGGTGAGTGTGTGCGGATCTGCCCGGCAAAAATGCAGGTGCACATGCTGGTACGATTTTTGGAAGCAAACCAATATGAAGAGGCGGCTGACTTTTACGATTTGCATTCGTGTATTGAATGCGGTCTATGCAGCTACGTATGCGTATCCAAGATACCCATTTTCCAATATATCAGGTTGGCAAAATACGAATTGCAGCGTGCTAAAACTCCGGAGGCAGCGGATGCTTGAGAAAAGAGATGTGCTTGAGCAGCAAACACCCCTTGGTCAAAAGAAACTGATTGTTTCCCATGCGCCGTTTTATCACAGCGGCCGCAGGGTAACCGAACGCAGTTACCATATTATACTGGCGGCGCTACCGGCGCTTTTATTGGGTTTTTATCATTACGGGATGCCGGCATTCGGCGTTGTCTGCCTGTCGATCTCCACAGCCATTATCTGGGAGCTGGCCTTTAACCTGTTGACCCGGCGCACCATCACCATCGGTGACGGAAATGCCGCGTTACTCGGGTTGCTATTTGCCATGCTCGTGCCGGCCACCATGCCCTGGTGGGCGGTGATCACCGGAACTTTTATTGTCACCGTCGTCGGCAAACACATATTTGGCGGAATCGGCAGCAATGCCTTTCACCCGGTGGCCCTGGCAATTGCCATGATGATGTTATCATGGAAAGATCTGTTCGATTTTGACACCACACTGCTGAATTATGATCTTGAATTTGCCACGATGTATCCTCTGGCGGCCGCCAAGTATTTCGGCGCAGAATCTGTCGCTAAATTTAGCTTAACGGACCTTCTAATGGGCAAGCAGCTCGGCGGCATCGGCGCGACCTTTGGTCTGGGGCTTTTGATCGGCGGGGTTTATCTGATGCTGCGGGGATTTATCCGCTGGGAAATATCGCTCACGTTTCTGGCCGGGGTATATTTGGCCGCATTTGTTTTTAACCTGTCTGATCCGGCTCGATTTGCACCTCCGGCCTTTCACCTGTTAACCGGTTATACCCTGATCGGCGCTTTTTTTCTGGCCACCGAAGACTCATCTTCGCCTGTTAATTTCGTTCCTATGCTCATCTATGGTGCTGCCGGTGGTATTATGACGGTGCTGATTCGCAGTATCGGCGCCTGGGTTGACGGGGTTGTTCTAGCGATATTGGTTATCAATCTAATTAGCCCGCTCTTAGACAAGATCAGACCCCAAGCGCTTGGAAAGGTTATGTAAAATGCGTGAAATGGTGAAAATGATTCTGGTTCTTACCATCCTGGCCACGTTTTCCGGCAGCCTGCTGGCGGCAATCCATAGTAAAACAAAAGACAGAATCGCAAATCAGATCCTTAAGTTTGTAAAAGGCCCTGCTATCCGCAAAATCTTCGAGGAGGCTTCAAATGATCCGATAGCGGATCGTTTCGATATCAAAGATGGTGACGAGACCAGAAGTTTTTTCGTCGGCGTTTTTGACGGTGAGCCCAGCGCGATTGCTTTAGAGACCTTTGGTAAAGGTGGCTATGGTGGCGATGTGGGGCTGATGGTTGGCATTGATGTTAATGAAGACAAGCTCGTCGGCGTTGGGGTGACCACCCACGCCGAAACACCCGGTATGGGTGCCAGAGCCGAAACCGATCCCAATTTTGTCGCCCAGTTCGATGGCCTGAGCCTGGATGATCCGTTTAAAGTCACCCAGGATGGCGGAAGCATTAATGCGCTCAGCGGTGCCACCTTGACATCCCGGGCCGTAAGTATGGCCGCAACAGAGGCGAGTACAATTTACAAAAAGCTTAAACCCCAAATCGAAGAAAAATTAAAGGAATTCAAAAAATAGGATAGAGATAATGGCAAAGACTCTGACACAGGAATTTGTTAAAGGACTCTGGGATGAAGTACCGCCATTTCGATTGGTTCTCGGTCTGTGTCCCACCCTGGCTGTAACCAAATCGGTGGAAAACGGCATCGGCATGGGAGTCGCCACCACCTTTGTCCTGGTATTCTCCAATATTTTGGTGGCGTCCTTGCGTAAGGTGATTCCGTCAAAAGTTCGAATTGCCTCATATATTGTCATTATCGCCACATTTGTTACGATTGCCGAACTGCTCATGCAGGCCTATACTTATGGGCTGTTTAAAAAGCTGGGTATTTTTATTCCGCTGATTGTCGTAAACTGCATCATCTTAGGCCGCGCCGAGGCATTTGCTTCTAAAAACGGAATCTTCCGCTCACTTTTAGACGGATTGGGAATCGGGATTGGCTTTACACTATCGTTAATGGCATTGGCCGCGGTCCGCGAACTGCTGGGCACCGGGGTCTTAACATTCTGGGAAAAACCAATCCAAATAATGGGGCCATCATTTCAGCCATTTTCATTCATGGTCGAAGCCCCCGGTGCATTTGTCGCCCTGGGATTAATGCTATGCTTGATGAATCTGGCAGGGAAAAGATAGGAGTCGATAATGGGTGATCTCATCGTACTTGCAATCAGCAGTATTTTCATAAACAATATCCTTCTGGCACAGTATCTGGGCAATTGCCCCTTTTTGGGAACATCCAAAAAAATGGAAACAGCTGTCGGGATGGGCATGGCCGTCATATTTGTTCTAGTGATGGCAGGTGTTATCACCTGGATTACAAATGCATTTTTTTTAGTAAAATTCGAATTAGAATATCTTCGCACAGTTTCTTTCATTCTAGTCATTGCGTCCTTGGTACAGTTTGTCGAAATGTTCCTGAAAAAAAGTATACCCGCCCTTTATTCCGGACTCGGTATTTTCTTGCCATTGATTACAACTAACTGTGCGGTAATGGGGGTCTGCCTTATTCTTGTCAATGAAGATTACAACTTCATGCAGGCGCTTGTAGCATCGTTCAGTTATGCCGTCGGGTTTGCCCTGGCACTCATTCTTTTTGCCGGTGTCCGGGAACGTATGCTTTTAGCCCGGGTGCCCAGGCCCCTGCAAGACACCTCCATCGCCCTGGTTACCGCCGGAATTCTTTCCCTCACCTTTTTTGCCTTCAAGGGGATGGTCTAAGCCGGCCAGGCCCCCGGCCTGCCGGCGTAAGGTTTCAGTGTTCAGGTTTCAGCCCTGCCATTCTGACACCTGACACCCGAAACCTAAATATTGTAAAGGTAGTGACACACATTGCACCCTTTCGGCGGGTCGGGCATGGCTTCCCGGGCGGACTGAAGGATTTTTTCACGACCGGAACCCCCGGATTCGAATAGATTCCGCACGATGAGATTCTCATGCGTTTGAAACCGCTCTGCAAAACGTCGGCGGTAGAACTGGCAGCTCTCTGTCTCCCACAAATCCATTAAGTCATCTTCCGGCAGCTTCCCGTAATGAACCGACGGCATGTCCACCTCATTTCCCAGAAATGTCGTTTGACCCCCCAACGCAAGATTAATACAGGGCGCCACGGTACCGTCATAGCGAATGTATAAGGAATCCCTCGGATCCTGATCACAGACCGCCAATTCCTGTGGCGTAAACGCAAAGGCCGTGGTCTCGACATTTAATTTTTTTGCCAGGCGGCGGGCTTTTTTTAACGATTTCTGCAGTCCGCGTATTTCCGTGTTTTCCTCGGAAGCAAAAAGTCCAAAGCCTTTTCCTTCTCGGCCACGAATAACATCGCATTGTTTGAAGTTCAGCTGATCCACCCCGAGGCGTGCAGCGAGTTGCACTATTTCTTCCATCTGGTGGGAGTTTATGTCCATCAGAACAAAATTTATCATGGTTTTAGGGATATTGCCGGCTCGCAACCTGGCAATATTGGCCACATTTTCACACACGCGATCGAAATTAGATCCGACCCGAATCTTATTGTACATTTCCGCAGTGGCGCCATCCATGGAGATGCAAATCCAGTGAATACCGGCATCCAGAATCTTTTTTAATTTTTCCGTTTTAAGCAACAGCCCGTTGGATAAAAAGCCGGTTTCACATCCGGCTTTTGTGGCATCTGCAATCCACTCGACCAGCCTGGGCTGAAGCAGCGGTTCTCCCCCACCGGTAAAATCAACGGACTGCACCTGCGATAGATAAGGTCGGATCGCCTCCCATATTTCCGCTGTCATGAGGCCCTGAGCGGTGGCTTTTTTAGCGATTTCTCTCCAGGGGCACATGAGACACTTCAAATTGCAGGCAATCGCCGACTCCACCTGGAATAAACGCCAGGGTCTATTTTTCAATGATTTTTTTGCGTTCAGCTTATCCCGTAACGAGCCCATCCTGCGATCCACACGTTCAAGGAGTTTTACCAGGGCAGACCCCAGGCCAGCGCTGGCACCGGTTAACAGAATATGCTTATGATCGAATGAATACGGGGACATGATTGGTGCTCACATTGAGTTAAAGTCTCGAATTTATTATTAATTAGCAAAAAGATAATCCTTTATCACTTTAAATGCAAGTGAACTAAAGTTAAAAGTGATCTAAAGCGACTAAAGAGCAGTCATGCTGTACAGCTTGACATAAAATGATGTTTTCTATACCTATCACACCATGGAAAATTTTCGCGCCGTATGGAAACATGAGGTTGCCCAGGCCGGTCAAATCGCAAAAATACTTCTGGATGATAAAAAAGCAACCGCAGACTGGACAATCATACTTCTACCCCTCTTTTTATATAAGGTTTATCAATACAGAAAAGATCTCGGTTTTACGCGTAAAAATTTCCTTTTTACCAAACAGCTCGCCCATGATGCCGCGAAAAACATTTATCAGGGCAAAGAACAGGCCTGGGAATTCCGCAGAATCGAAATTCAAACCAAAGAAATTCTGGATAAGGAAAAAAAAGGGTTCTACACCGAAAAAATTCGCCGCAAACAACTGTCTGAAATCGATCTGCTTATCAAACACTATTTGGAACTTTTCAACGCCAAACAATCAAAATATGCTGAAATAATTAAGGAAATATACCAGTCTAAAGGAAATTATCTCACCTTTCTGAGCACCCTCCGAAAAGCGGAAGACGATGTTATCCTGGCTGCGATCACGATCATGCGCAAGGGAACCAAAAAGGAACGTCGAGAGTGGTTTCAAAAAGTAAGAGAGACCACCAAAAAAGTTCGCTTGGCCGAGGCTGAAGAGATTTTTGATTAAATCCAAAGGTTCCAGGTTCAGCGGTTTCTTTTTTTGTTGGATCGGTTTAATCCATTTTATTTGTTTAATTAGTTGAATGAGTTGATTAACTGAACCAATTGAACTAATTAAACCAGCCTTTAAGGCTTTAACCTCTGAACGTTGAATCTTTGAACCCCGAACCCCTGAACCTACAACTTATCAGCCAATTTACCAAACACCACCGGCTTCCGCTGAACCAGGACCGCATTGTGCGCCAAAAAGGGTTCACCCCCCCATTTTTCTTTAAAACGCCGAATGCCTGCGTGAATGCCCAATCCCAGGTTGATCGCCTTTTTCCCTTCAGACTGCGCCAAATCAACCATTGCTTTAAAGAGCAGATCGGAAGCGCCGGGGATATATTCTTTTTTCGAGTGGAAATTAAATAAATAGAAGGCATAATCCGCCGATCCTGTATCGACCACGGTGAAGGCCACCAGGATATCGCCCTTTTTGGCTTCAAGAAGATGGGCGCTTGCGGAACCCGCCAGATATTGAGCAATGTGGTTATAGACATAAATCTGTTCGGCGGTCAGCCGGTGATCCTTGAGAAATGCTTTGACCAGCTTTTTATGCGCCCGCATGAATTTCGCGTGGCGCACGGTAAGTTCTTTTCCCGCCCGACGCACCATATTGGCAGTCTTCGAATCAATGGTTTTAAGCGGTAGGTTCAACCGGTAATAGCTGTCTCGGGGCTGCATTTCAACGGAAGCGGGAGGCAGCCAGATATCAGGCGCAATCAGGGCCACCGTTGAAGGGTCAAACCGTTCACACGCCGACGTATAGGCCCGGGGGGCATCATCTGGCGGTCCGCTCAAAGGATAACCGATGAAAATGAGATGGGATTTGCGGGTGAAACAAAGGTAGTTACGGTGTAGATGGGGCCGGGCACCCGATATGCTCTCCACATACTCGGGAAGGTGTTCGGGCAAATAGGCGTGTTGATAAATTCGGCTGCTGTCTGCACTACTAAGCATTTTGCGACTGTAATCGCGCGTCAAAAATTTTTTCGGTTTCCTTGCGCCTGGATTTTTGCAGGGCGACTTTTATTCTGGCCAGGGTATCGGTATCGGCTTTGCCGCCTAAGGTATTGCGGGCTGCGCGCCCCACCGCTTCTTCGGCTTTTTGCAGCCGCTCATAAAAATCGGCCAATCCGGCTGGGGTTTGATACGCATTGAAAACAATTGAATCGTAATCGTCTCCCGTGCTGTTTAGCAGTCGGCAGTAATGATCGACAAGCAGATCGATTTCTTTTAACTGCTCCTGGCGAATCTCATTCGAATAGATGCCTTCGGGAATCGAAGAAATCATCTCTTTGGTTTTGGATCTGACCCGCTTCATGGCGGCATCGCGGCTGAGATCCTTTTTGAGCATATCAAAAGCGGCCTGCAGCGCCATGGTTTTGGTGAACAATACATTCTGGGCGAAAACTTCCCTTTTTTCCTTTGAAATCATGTACCCAAAGATAAAAATGATCGGAATCAGCACCTCCCAAACGGAAAACGGCCTGGGTTTTATGACTGCCAGTGCGACAGAACGCGCAATCGTCGTTTCGCGAGACAGAATAATACTGTATTTTTTTTTAAGATCGCTCATCAGCGGTTCTCTATATTTTCCTTAGATCTAAACCCGGACAAGGTGGAACCAAAAAAGATGAATTAATGCAAAGAAACTACAATTAAGCCTCTAAAAAATATCTTCTAAAATCTTCCGGCGTCGATTTTCCACCTGCTGAGCCTCGAGCTGCAATTTTTCTTTAACCGCCGGATTGTCACCGACTTTGGCCAGAATCGCCCGATCTACCTTATTTTCTGCAGCCGTGATTTGACGCAAGTGGGCTTCAAAATTTCCGTGCGATGAATAGGCATTTTGAATTAAATCATAGTAATTATCGCCTTCGGCCTGCAAAAGCTTGACATAGTGGTCAATCAGCAAGTCGACGGTTTCTGTTTGGGCCAGGACCAAATCCTGGGAATCAAGCTTAAGCGCGGTCAGCCAGTTTTTAATTTCAGTTTCACGAGACGGCGCCATGGAAGCTATCGTATTCCCCCCGCAAAGGTCCCTGGCGGCCTGCAAGGCAAGTTTCCTTGGAAACATAAAAGTCTCGGTGTACTTACGAATGGTGCTGCCGCGGCGCAGAAAATCGATAATAAACATTCCGGGAATCACATAGTGCCAGACCGACGGAGGCCTTAGATAGATGGCCCCTAAACTCACTTCTCTGGCAAACTGCTGTTCGGCATTTATGATGATATCGTATTTGTCCATGTTTGCGAACCTTTCCGCGCACGCATAACACTAAATGATTTCTTCTGTCAATGGGGCGCTGCGGTAATGGCCCCTCACACAATTAACGGATTGAATTCTCGCTTGTTTCTAAAAGGAAAGGCGCCCCAGGGGGCGCCTTTATACTCAGCAAGAATGACCGATCAAGCCGTTAGCGGGCTGGATCAATCTGCCGGAATCACCGGCGCAAAAAACGCTCCGGACCATAAAATCCAGGTGATGAAAAAGGTCCAGATCGCATTTGCGGTCTGGGAAATCCAGTAGGCAATGGCCGGCCGCCCGCCGCCTACCGAGACCAGTTCTTTAAAATTGGTCTCCAGGCCGATGGAAACAAAGCACAATGCAAAAAACCAATTCCGGTACGTCTTGGTGGCACTTCCGATCGCCTTGACCGCTTTAAGCCCCGAGGCCGGTTCAACAAATACCGAGACCACAATAGAAGCGACGATAAAACCAAGAACAAACTTTGGAAATCGATACCAGATTTCCATAAAGGACGGTCTCTCGGCGGACGCGCCGGCCTCTCTGCGATCCAGCGTCATCGTGGACCACAGGGCCATCAAAAAGGCGGCTACGCCGATCAAAACGTTTTGAGCCATCTTGACCATCGCGGCGACTTTATAGGCGGCATCACCGCCGATGATCCCTCCGGCCGCCACCACCGCTCCGGTGTTATCGATAACCCCGCCAACCCAGGCACCCGCCCAGTTGTTGGGCAGGTTCAATCCTTTGGCAATCGGCGGCATAATAAGAATCAGGACCACCGCACAAACGAGCACCCAGGCGATCATATAGCCGACCTCTTTTTTGTCTCCCTGAATTGCACCGCCGGCGGCAATGGTGGCGGATACACCGCAAATCGCATTGGCCGAAGAGATGATGGCGCTGAAGCGTTCGGATACCCCGAATTTGCGGCAAATCCAGTAGGTCATGAACCAGACCGCCGTGGCGACCAGCACCGCCTGAATCAGGCCCATGAATCCACCTCTGAGGACATCCGAGAAAAGGATACCCGCGCCCATGCACACCAATCCGATCTTGATGAAGTATTCCGTCTGCCCGGCAGCCCTCAAAATTTGGGGCACCTTGAAAACGTTGCTGATAATCAGGCCAAAAATGAGCGCAAAGATAACGTACTCAATTCCCCACTTTGCCAAAAAGGCTTGTTTGGATAAGACCATCGAAACAAACGCTAAAAAGAAAATCACGATAAAACCGGGTATATAACGCTTGAGATCAAGCTTCATGAAAGCCCCACCTATCATGGTCAGGACAGCCATAAAGACAAAAAGGCCGATGGTTGACCAGAGGGTAGCGATGCCTTTGGGGAAAGCCGCCCCCAAACTGGTCCATGTGCCGATTTTGGGGCCAGCAGGCAACCATGCGACGGCCCATTTACCGGCTTCAACTTCTTTCAACCCAACGATCGCTAAAAGCAAAATAAACCAACCTAAAAAACATGCCCACCAATCTTCACTTTGCCACACCGGCGGCCTCTCATTTCCGTTACTCATTTCATCTGCCTCCTTCTTCTTGAGTTAATTCAGTTTCGCGCAACCATTCAAAACCAAGCATTAAACTCTATTCGGCGGTTTTTCATCCTTTGCGCCAAGTCTGAAAATACTGGATAATCCACCTCCTTTCCCAATGATATTAATGCAAAGTTGTAAACGTATCCCATATTTTCCCATACAGATGTCCGAATTATTATATAATACACAGTAGTAATGCAAGCAAAATCTTGATTTAATTACAGGCAGCCTACCCGACGGTGCCAATGTTAAATGCATATTGCAATACCAAGTATATCAGGTAGATACCCAGAAGCCAGCCACCCTGCCACCGTTTGAATTGACCATCTTTGTTCATAAAAATAAACGCCCGGAAAGGGTAAAGAATGAGGAGCATGGCCGGAAAGTGGAATGCGTAAAAGTTGGGGGGCACCGCCAGCGGTCTGGCGACCGCCGCCGCCCCGATAACGAAAAGACAGTTAAGCACATCCGCCCCCACAACGTTGCCCACCATGATTTCGGGATGCCCCTTGCGGACGGCCGCGACGGCCGTCATAAGTTCCGGTAATGAGGTGCCAAGGGCAACCATGGTTGCGGCGATGACGTCGTCGGGTACACCCATTCGGTAGGCAATCTCTGCCGCACTGGGAACCAGAAATCGGGCACCGAAAACGACTAAAAACAGCCCCCCTAAAAGCATCAGCCAACATTTTCCCAGACCGATTAATTCAGAATCATCCGCCTCTTCTCCGCCGGCGGCGGCATCGGCTCCCTGTTTGGCCCAAACATAGGTGACATACATATAACCCGCCAATAATACGAGAAAAAACCCGCCAACCCATCTCGATAAAATCGGCTCTCCATCTGTCAGCGCTAAAGCAGTCAGTGCAATAATGACCAGCAGCGTGGCTGCGCCAACCTGCACCCAGCCGGTTCGATTAAGAATAAATCGATTTACTGGTACCCGGCTCAACAGGCAGGTCAGGCCAAATATCAACCCCGTATCCGCGATAATGGACCCGACCCCGTTACCCAGGGCCAGGCCTGGATTTCCCATCCAGGCGGCCATTACCGAAACCACCGCCTCCGGCGTGGTGGTGCCCAGTGAAACAATGGTGGCACCGATGACGATTCTGGGTAAACCCGTGCGGCGGGCCAGGTGAACCACGCCGTCGATCATCCAATCAGCGCCCTTTGACAGCAGAAGGATACAAACCGCGATGATCCCCAGCAGACCGACCGTGGGTAATCCCTTAACAAGTTCATGTAAAAGTGCTTCATCTCCGATCCAACGCAGTATCTCGCCTAACATCATCTAAGCTCCCGCACTCACAATAATTTAAAAACCTGTATGTGTTTTTTAAGAATTATTGGCACTTTATATCCTAAAAAAAATAAATTGCAAGCAGGATAATTGAAGATTACCCTGCAGCAAGCTGCAGGGAATCTTCCCCGTAAGGAATTTTAGTCGATCTATAATTCGCTCGCTAACCCCGCAGCAAGCTGCGG
>Ga0209536_100001845_pt1 | contig 34657 bp, 24 predicted proteins | sample DeeMarSeWOR28_12_FD_187461 | JGI IMG/M metagenome (GOLD analysis project Ga0209536, IMG submission 187461) | Marine sediment microbial communities from White Oak River estuary, North Carolina - WOR-2-8_12 (SPAdes) (version 2) | ecosystem: Environmental > Aquatic > Marine > Intertidal zone >...
CAATTTCGGAACACTAAGTGGAAATCCCATCTGGCAACCCGACAGCGGCCAGGTAGCAGGCGCTCTACAATTTGATGGTTTAGATGATTATATCAGTACGGACAAAGTGTTGAATCCAAAGTTCGTTGAGTTCAGCGTCTTTGCCTGGATAAAAGGAGGTTTACCCGGACAAGTGATTATCTCTCAGAAAAACAGTTTTGGCGGAGTCGCAGCGACATGGCTGGGCATAGATCCGCTAAACGGTTGCCTGATGACCGAATTAGTTTCACCTCCTGTTGGCCGGTTCATCGCCGAACCTCTTGAATCGAACCATATTATTACCGATGACATTTGGCATCACATCGGCTTTGTATGGGACGGCTCCTACAGAACACTCTATGTGGACGGCATAGAAGTCGCCAAAGATAACGATCCTTTGACATCGCTGAATAATTCGGATGGCGGTCTCTACATAGGAGTAAATAAAAACCTCAACGCAGGAACATACTTCTCCGGTTTGATCGACGACGTTCGGATCTATAACCGTGCAGTGGGCCCATAGATAAGAGAACTTGAGTATGTCATTCTCAGGCAGACACAGGAAATATGTCAAAAATGAACACAACATATTTCAACAAAGTCATGTTCGTGGTTTTGATTTTGGGTATAGCCTCCATATGTTCCGCAGTAGAGGGCACATGGACGAGAAAGGCCGACATGCCAACGGCAAGATTTTGCCTATCCACTAGCGTGGTAGACGGTAAGATCTATGCGATCGGCGGCGGGCAAACTATGACTGCAACAAACCTTTCAAGAGTGGAAGCATATGATCCTGTGACAGACACATGGACACGCAAAGCTGATATGCCAACGTCTAGACATGGCCAGTCTGCCAGTGTGGTCAATGGGAAAATCTACGTTATCGGTGGTCGAGGCCAAGGGCAGGCATTCCTTTCTGCGGTAGAAGTGTATGATCCGACAACCGACACGTGGACAAGAAAAGCTGATATGCCCACGAAGAGGGCTTATCTGTGTACCTGCGTAGTAGACGGAAAGATCTACGCGATCGGAGGACGAGCAGCAGAGGATCCACCGGATCCGGGGCCTTCCGCCCTGGAAGTGTATAATCCGGTTACTGATACGTGGATTAAGAAACCGGATATGCCCATCCGGAGAGCGATGGCTGCCGCCTGCGTGGTTGATGGTCGGATCTTTGTCATCGGAGGTGTCATAGAAGACAGTCATGGAACGCCGCTTAAGACTGTGGATGAATATGATCCAATGACAGATACCTGGACGAGGAAGGCCGATATACCAACAGCAAGGGTGTGGCATTCTGCCAGTGTCGTAGGTAGTAGGATTTATGTCTTGGGCGGCGCACCCTATGGTGGGCCGGTCTTATCAGCAGTTGAAGAGTACGATTCGAGTGTAGACATCTGGAAGCCCAAGTCTGACATGCTCACAGGAAGGGGCATGCTCTCGGCCAGCACAATAAATGGGAAGATCTATGCTCTTGGGGGGAGTTCAATATGGTATCCCTTTACAGGCATTGCCGTCGTAGAAGAATACGACCTCACGCCTCCTCCACCTGATTTCAACGGTGACGGAATGGTGGACATCAAAGATATCCTTCGGCTCATTGGATCATGGAACCAGGATGATTCACTTCTCGATATAGCACCTCCGCCGTTCGGCGATGGAATTGTGGACGCTTTGGACCTGGAGCTTCTAATGAGTTACTGGAAACAACCTGTTGACGATCCCACACTACTGGCACACTGGGCTCTGGATGAGACAGAGGGTATTATTGCCTATGATACCGCGGGTGTGAATGATGCCGTTGTTGTCGGTGGCACTACGTGGCAACCCAGCTTCGGACAATTAAATGGAGCACTACAATTGGATGGGATCGATGGTTATGCTCTCACAAGCCCAATCCTGAATCCGGCAGAAGGACCTTTCAGTGTTTTTATCTGGATTAAAGGTGGTGCGCCAGGGCAGGTAGTTCTTTCTCAGGCAAACGGTGTCAACTGGCTTAGGGCAGATCCAGATTTCGGTTGTTTGATGACTGAGCTAACACCTCCGGCTGTCGGCCGATCTGTTCCACAACCTCTGAAATCCGAATGCTTCATCACCGATGATCAATGGCACCGCATTGGTTTTGTATGGGATGGGGCAAACAGAGCAATCTATGTGGACAATATACTTGTAGCTGAAGACACACAGGCTAATCTAGAAGGTTCAGATGGTGGTTTGTACATTGGTACCAGCAAAACCATGGAATCCGGAACTTACTGGTCAGGTTTGACTGATGACGTCCGAATTTACAATCGCGTCGTTAGCCCATAACAAAAGGAAGTTCCAAATATAAGGGCTGTGAGCATCGCGCTTGCAGCCCTTTTTTGATTCTGCAGAGTCTCCTGGGGCTTTGTATTACTTGAACCGGCGGTGCAACTACCGGTTAAATATTGGTCGGATGGTGAAATAAACCGTTTTTCGTGAAAACATCTATAAAACCACATTGGACAATAATTACAACAAGTGTTTGACTATGGGTCTGTCTGCAGGTAAAATGCCGCTTTGGAACGAATAAACCGGTAAGAAAGATATAAAATCTTATATATGGGAATCCTTAGGGATTACCCGGTTTTCGTCGAGCAGGAGTCTTTTTGATTTTACTTTTTGCTCTTGATATTTTGGACTTATAAATACAGGCAGGAAGCCTAATTATGGCAGGTGAAGAAAAACGTCAGACAGCTAAACCGGCAGGATCCGTGAATTCTCAGCCGGATGTTCCCGGGGCGCTTGCGACCGTGCGGAGTATGCCCGAATCGTTGTCCGCTGAGGCTGCAGTGTTAGGTTCAATGCTCATCGACCCGGAATGTATCGGAGATGTCGTAGAGATCGTGGAGCGGGATGCTTTTTACCGCATCGAGCATCGCCACATATTCGAGGCTTTAATTTCACTTTATGAAAAAAACAAGGGTATCGGAATCGATGCCGTTCTGCTTCGCGATGAGCTTGTCAAACGCAACCGTCTTGAAGAAGTAGGCGGCATCGAGTACATAGCGAAGATTTTAGACTCCGTACCTTCGTCGGCAAATGTTGCCTATTACGCCGGTATCGTCAAAGACAAGATGCTGCTGCGAGAGCTTATCGCAACGGCAGGCACGATCCTCGACAATGCATACAACCAGACCGGCGAACCTCACGAGACGCTTGACGATGCCGAACAGAGTATATTCGCCATTACGGACAGAAATATCAGCGGCAGCGTTATAGCACTAAAAGATTTGGTCGTTCGTTCCTTTGAATTGATAGAGAATCGCCAGGGGACCCACGTTACGGGATTAGCAACCGGGTACTATGAACTCGACGATTTGACCTGCGGCCTGCAAAACGGTGAAATGATAATCGTTGCCGGTCGGCCAAGCATGGGAAAGACCAGCCTCGTGTTAAATATCACAGAGCATCTCGGGCTCATCGAAAAAGTACCGATTGCGATATTCTCGCTGGAGATGGGCAGGCAGCAACTGGCCGAAAGGTTTCTGTGCAGCATCAGCGAAATTGACAGTCAGAAGGTAAGAAGAGGCCTGTTGAGCGACGAGCATTACAAGAAGTTGGCGGATGCCTGCGCGGAACTGTCCGAAGCGCCAATTTATATCGACGACACATCGACTCTGACGCCGCTCGAGCTTCGCGCCAAGGCAAGACGGCTCAAAAGCCGCCACAATATACAATGTATCATGGTGGATTATTTGCAATTGATGCACCTCGGTTCCGGGCGGATCGAATCTCGTCAGCAGGAAATCACCACGATTTCAAGATATCTCAAGTCCCTAGCCAGAGAGCTGAACATTCCGGTTATGGTTTTGAGCCAGTTGAATCGTGCTCCGGAGGGCCGAGAGGGACACAGGCCGAGAATGAGCGACCTGCGTGAAAGCGGCAGTATCGAGCAGGACGCCGACGTTGTGATGTTGTTGCACCGCGAAGATTATTACCATCGCGGAGAGGATGATTATGAACAAGACAATACGGCAGAATTGATTATCGCCAAGCAGCGAAACGGACCAACAGGAACCATCAAACTTACATTCAGGGAAAAAATAACGCGGTTTGAGAACGCCGCCCGGGTGGGAGAAGAAGTAGCACCATTTTAGACTTAAGAGAATTAGTTTGTACCTGATACTTCTGTTCATGATGCGTAAAACATGAGATACAATATGCGAAATATTATTCTGATGGTTTTCATATTAACGGTTCTTATGAGCCCTGCCGTACCAGGGGAATCTGTCGCAGGCGATGAGCAAAACAATCAGAATAATGAAACTGTCGCGATTAATGGAGACAGAGGCATAATCAAATCAATCGAGTTTGAGAACAATCGTAAATATAAAGACAAGACTTTACGCAAGAAGCTGGATTTTAAAGTGGGCCACTACCTCGATCCGATTCTGGCTGAGTCTGGTAGAAAAATCATCGCGGAGTTTTATCGAAAAAAAGGTTTTCCATACATCGAAGTGACGCTGAACAGAAAAAAACTGCGCGAAGGCAGAATCGTCTATACTGTTTTCGAGGGCCTGCGGATGCAGATTAAATCCGTAAGGTTCGAGGGCAACCAAACCATTAAGACAGGAGATCTTAAAAAAGCCATCAAGACTAAGACCAGAAGCTGGGTGCTCTGGCCGGCTTACTATACCGAGGAGAAAATCTCTGCAGATGTGGAAAAGCTGCGAATCCTTTATTACGAAAGGGGATTCCTGGATCATCGTATCTCCGTCCAGGGCACGACTCATATAACATTCTTCATTGAGGAAGGGCCGTTGTATAAAGTCAGAAACATCACACTCGAAGGGAACGCGGTCTTCGACAATGAGACACTTCTGGCAGACCTTGCTTTAGAAACCGGCGGAACCTATTATCAGCGTAAAGCTATGGCACATGAAAAACGCATTCTCAAGCATTATCGCGAGATCGGCTATGTGGACGCAGATGTCCGGCGGCAACTCCGGTTTATTCAGGATGTGAATTTAGTGGATGTTGAGTTTAAAATCACCGAAGGCAGACAGTTCAGAATCGGCAGGATTGAAATCACAGGTAACGAACAGGTCCATGATAAGGTCGTTCGGCGGATTCTGGATGAGCAGGATTTTTCGCCGGGCGAATTGTACAACGCCGATATCGCTCCCAAACAGGGCAACGGCCAATTGGAACGATACGTCCAATTTGGAACAGTGTCTGAAGAGGTAATGATCAGACCCGCCCCGCCTAATAAAGAAATGCCGGAAAGCAGGGATGTTGTAGTGAATATCAAGGAAGGGCTGACGGGTATGTGGAATCCCGGTGTCGCTATTGGCAGCGACAGCGGCGTCATCGGCCAGTTAATTTGGCAGCAGCGTAATTTCGATATTCAGGACTGGCCAGAAAGCTTCGAAGAGTTTATCACTATGCGAGCGTTTAAAGGTGCCGGCCAGAGTCTGAGAGTTGAGCTTCTACCTGGGACTGAATGGAGCCGCTATATTGTAACATTCACAGAGCCTTATTTCCAAGACAAACCGACTTCACTTGATGTAGTCGGCCAACTCTTCAAACGGTGGAGAGAAAGCTACGACGAAAAAAGGAAAAAAGCATATGTCGGATTCGAGAAGCGGCTTAAGAACCGCTGGCGGCCCAGCTTAGGCTTCAGAGTTGAAGACGTTGAGGTCGTTGACCTTGATTACGATGCGCCACAGGAAATCATCGATGTCAAAGGGCATAATCTGCTCTTAGGCGCAAAGCTCGGTATCGGCAGAGACATGAGGGACGATCGATATACACCAAGCGATGGTTATCGGTTCGATGTTGACTACGAGCAGGTGACCGGCGACTATGACTTCGGAATACTCGAAGGCAAAACCATAGTGTATAGGACGCTCTATGAAGATTTGCTCGAGCGAAGAACCGTCCTGGCAGTAAAACTTCTTGCGGCCACTATTGTATCCGAAGCGCCTCCTTTCGAAAAGTTTTATGCCGGGGGTACAGGCACATACGGCATCAGGGGTTTCGAGTACAGGGGCGTAAGCACAAGAGGTCTGCAGACAAATGTTCCCGATCCGGTGCGAAAAGACCCTATAGGCAGTGACTGGATATTCCTGGCCAATTCCGAGATAACTGTACCTATAATCGGCGAGAATATCGGTGCATTGTTTTTTATAGACAGCGGAACAATCGATACCGGCAGTTACCGCGCTTCGGTCGGAACGGGCATAGAAATAATTATACCCCAACTGTTCGGCTCACGCGTACCGATGAGGTTCGAGCTTGCCACGCCACTCATGAAAGACGATGAAGACGAAAGACAGGTTTTCAGTTTCAATATGGGAAGACTTTTTTAAAATTTGATTGTCGAACTGTCAATAACAGCCTAAATCGAGAAAGGAAATTTTATGAAAATCAAAACGGCAATTTTAGTTTGCTTGATGGGCGCAGTAGTTTTGTTATTAATCCATGAATACAGCATGGCCCAGATTAAGACCAACGATATGACCCTGCCGATAGGCATTGTCGATGTCAGGCGGGCATTGCGTGAATGTAAGGCAACGGAAAAGTACAGAGAAAAAACAAATGTCGAAAATGCCAAAATGGATGTAGAAGAGCAGCAGCTCACCAGAGAAATCCAGGCGCTGGCAGCCGGTCTCAGGGCCCTGAAACCGAGCAGCACCGACTATATGGAGCAATATAAGGAGTACCTGCAAAAACAGGGCGAACTTAAGACTATACAGGAATACAATCCCCGTTTGAAAGCGACGAAACACCAACAATGGACAGAAACACTCTATCAGGAAATCCTACGTATAACCAATGTGCTGGCCGCAGAAAAGGGATTGGCTCTTGTCCTTGGAAGCGATGAACCAGAATTTCCCATTCAACAGTACGAAGAACTCGCAATGACTCTCAGTACCCATAAAGTGCTGTACAGCAGCGGATGCCTGGATTTAACGGATGAAGTCATCGCCGAGTTGGATAAAGAAGAATCTAAATTCATCAATTAAACACATGTTGCACTTTGCTGTTTGAATTCGAATGAAACTAACCGTTGAACAATTAGCCAAGCGGCTCGATGCCGAGTTAACCGGCAATGCTGACCAGACCGGCAGGCAGATCGTCGCTGTCTCACCGGTTGAGGCGGCGGGAGAAAGTGAAGTTACTTTTGTCACGGATGAGAAATATAAAACTTCGCTGAGCCAGTCAAACGCAGGCGCTGTCATTGTCTCGTCACGTATCGAGGGTATAGACAAGCCGCAATTAATCGTCAAAAACATTAATATCGCTCTAATAGAAGCCCTGGGAATTTTCGCGCCCAATCTCAAGGCCGCAACCGGAGGTATTGATCCAACCGCTAAAGTCGCCGACAATGCTAAGATCTCAAAGGGCGTGTCTGTAGGTGCGAACGCGGTCATTGATGACGGAGTCGAAATCGGACAAAACAGCATCATCGGCAGCGGGTGTAAGATAGGTGAGAATTCAACGCTGGGCGAACGTTCCCGCCTCGACAGCAACGTCGTCGTTTACCATAACTGCTGCATAGGAAATAACGTCATCATTCAAGCCAACAGCACGATAGGCTCAACCGGTTTTGGGTATTCGTTCATCGACGGCGCTCACAGACTAATTCCGCACAACGGCGGCGTGATTATTGAAGACTTTGTCGAGATAGGAGCTAATTGCTGCGTTGACAGGGCCAAGTTCGGAAATACTATCATCGGGGCCGGGACAAAAATCGACAACCTTGTACAAATCGCTCATAACGTCGTCATCGGTAAATGCTGTTTGATAGTAGGTCAGGCCGGTGTTGCCGGTAGTTGCAAACTCGGCGACGGCGTCGTATTGGGTGGCCAGGTCGGTCTGGCGGACAATATAGAAATTGGTGATGGTACGATGATCGCTGCTAGCTCCGGCGTAATGAGCAGCGTGCCGGCCGGCCAGAAAATGGCCTGGACTCCGGCGATTAAGAAAGAAGATGCAATGCGAACAGTCGGCCTGGTTCTGCGCCTGCCAAAGATGGCTCAGCACCTCAAGCAACTAAGCAAGAGGATAGACAAACTTGAAGCTGCAGAAGACGATAAAAAGTGAAAGTAGAATCCGAGGACGCGGCCTGTTCGGGGGCAAAGAAGCCAAAGTCCTCTTTCGCCCTGCTCCTGCAGATTCCGGCATAACTTTCGTCCGTACCGATGCCCCTGAGCCGGTCCGGATTAGTGCTACTGCGTTTAATCTTGCCGAACGTAGTCGTCGCACAACGATTAAAAAAGGTTCGTTCAGCGTAGAAACAATCGAGCATTGCATGGCCGCGGTTAGCGCACTTGAGATCGATAACATTGTTGTCGAAGTGAACGGCCCGGAGCTGCCGGCAATGGACTGCAGTTGTGCCGAGTATTTCAAGACCCTCAAACGTACCGGCCTTGTCGAACAAAACGTCAGCCGCAAAGAGTACGTAATCAGAAAACCCATCACAATCACCGCTGGCGATACAAGCATTTACGCCCTTCCTCATCCTGATGACGGATTGAGCCTCACTTACGATCTTGATTATGGCGGTCATACAGGAATCGGCAGACAAATTTTCAGTTGCCAGTTAACGCCTGAGAATTTCGAAAGGCATATTGCACCGGCCCGGACCTTCCTGCTTGAGGCTGAAGCAAAACAATTTCAGGCCCGCGGCATAGGAACGCATATCGGCCCGCGCGATCTTCTGGTCATCAGCTCGGATGGGCCGATTAAGAACAGTTACAGATTTCCCAATGAATGCGTAAGACATAAAATTGCTGATTTAGTGGGCGACCTAGCGCTCGTTGGCCGTGCCTTAAAAGGGAGAATCGTCGCTTATAAAAGTGGTCACGTCCTCAATCAGCAGCTTGCCAGAAAATTATACGAGGCTGCCCAGCAGCAGGAACGTATTGCCAAATTTGGCACTGATGCCTTATTGGATATTCGGCAGATAGCGAAGATTCTTCCGCACAGATATCCTTTCCTGCTTGTGGACAAGGTGATCGAAATCGAAGGGGATACACGAATCAAGGGCATAAAAAATGTCAGCTTTAATGAGCAATTCTTCCAGGGCCATTTTCCCGGCACGCCGATTATGCCGGGCGTCCTTATTGTAGAAGCAATGGCACAAGTATCAGGTTTGCTGTTTGCCCAGCGACTCGAGCATACAGGCAAGCTTGCCGTGCTGTTGAGCATGGATAATGTGAAATTGCGAAAATCTGTTGTGCCCGGCGACCAGCTTATTCTTATCGCCGAGACGAACAGGCTAAGGAAAAGAACCGCGCAATGTAAGTGTAAAGCGATGGTCGGTGATATAGTTGTCGCCGAAGCAGAAATCAAATTTATGCTCGTTGATGATGAAAAAGTATAGAAACAGGATAAAGAGATAATATGACTCAGATACATCCCAGTGCAGTAATTCATGAAGATGCCCAATTAGCCGATGACGTCATCATTGGGCCTAATTGTGTAATTCACAGCGGAGTCTCCATCGGTTCCGGTACGATACTCGATGCCAATGCGGTGATATACAAGAATGTCAGGATCGGCCGTAATAATCATATTTTCCCGAATTGCGTACTTGGCACTCCACCGCAGGTTCTGCGTTTGAAACCGGATTCAGAAATCGGCGGACTTGTAATAGGAGATGTAAACACATTCCGTGAACAGGTCACCATACATCCTGGTATTCAACCGGGTGATATGACAACGATTGGAAATGAAAATTTTCTAATGGTCGGCACACATATCGGACATGATTGCACTGTGGAAGATAGTATTGTGATGAGCAACTTCGTGCAGATTGGTGGACATTGTAAAATCGAAACAGGCGCCTGGTTTAGCGGTTTGGCCGCTTCACACCAATTTGTGACGATCGGTAAGTGGTGCTATGTAGCCGGTTTAGCCGGGATTAACCGGGATGTCCCACCGTTTCTGACGGTCAGTGGACATTATCCACCTACAATTCGAGGTGTTAACAAGCGTGGTTTGAATCGCGCCGGCCTTAACGAAGAGCAGCAACAACGAATATTCGATGCGTACAAGAAACTATATCGCCAGGACGGCACTTTACTTGAGAATGCAAAAGCCCTGGCAAAGGAGGAAGGACTCGATGATAATGTTCGAGCCATGATTAACGCGATAACCCAAAGCAGCGAGCATCAATACGGCAGGTACCTTGAGAAGTTCAGACATAGTTGATATTAGCAACGATTATTTATACAACGAGAACTTAATAATGAATGAAGCTAAAAATACCAAACTAAGAACGGCGGTTATCGGCACAGGTAAAATGGGAGCGATACACGCAAAGGTCTATGACCAACTTCCTGAGAGTGACCTTGTCGCAGTGGTTGATGTCGACGCAGCCAAAGCCCGGCTTCTGGCAGAGAAGTATCATTGTTCAGCCACGACTGATTGCACGGAAATCCTGGATAAGGTCGATGCTGTAACAATCGCGACTCCAACAGTGACGCATCTGGAGTTAGCAAAGATCTTCATCAGGAAAAAAATCGCAGTACTGATCGAAAAACCATTGGCAACCAACGTCAGAGAAGGCAGGAAGATTGTTGCCCTCGCGAAGAAGTACGGCAGTGTAGTGGCGGTTGGTCATTCCGAACGATGCAATCCGGTCGCTCAGGCAATGAAAAGACTCGACATTCAACCAAAGTTTATCGAGGCCAACCGCATCAGTCCCTATCCATTCCGCTCAACCGACGTCGGGGTAGTGCTGGATGTTATGATCCACGATATCGATATTATCCTTTCCTTTGCAGCAAGCAAAATCAAGAGAGTGGATGCCGTCGGTGTTAATGTCATCGAAGACAAGGAAGATATTTGTAGCGCGAGGATTGTTTTTGAGAACGGCTGCATCGCGAATATTACCGCTTCGAGGCTTGCCCTGAAAACCGAAAGAAAGGTCAGAGTTTTCAGCCGAAAGGCGTATCTGAGCATGGACTATCTTAAAAAGAGCGGGATAATCATCAAGGCCGATCCTAACATTAACGTTCTCAAATGGATACAGGGGCACAGAGAAGCCGGAGACTTTGACTTAACGAAGGTAAACTGGCCGGACTTGCTACACATCGAGCAACTCGTTATCGACGATAAGGAGCCCATCCGTCTGGAGCAGGAGGCTTTTCTGAAGGCCGTTTCCGACAAAGATTACCTGCCCGAGGTAAGCGCCCAGGAGGGACTGGCCGCACTGGAATGTGCGAAAAAGATTCTTGACTCAGTCAAAAAACACAAGTGGAAAGAAACAATCGGCGATGACATGTAACGAACGTTTCGTTAAATAACAAAACAGGCATAAGAGGAAATGTTTAATTTTCATAGAAACATATAACGAATAGCAGGTTTTAGTTCTATGGATCGTAACTGTTGTTGTGTGGATCAATAGCTATAGAGAGAAAACGAATGAGGAACAGACGGAAAAAGAAACAGCAAACTTGGAAAGGGATATTGTGAAAAATCAAAAAAACATCGTGAAGCTTCAAACAAGCATGGGAGATGTCATAATCGAGCTAAATGAGCAGGCAGCTCCTGTTACAGTCAAGAATTTTCTCGGATACGTCGAGGACGGTTTTTTCAACGGGAAAATATTCCACAGAGTCATACGGGACTTTATGATTCAAGGAGGCGGCTTCACAGCGGAGATGACACAAAGCCAAACACGCGATCCGATTATAAATGAAGCCAACAACGGTTTGAAAAACGATCGGGGCACAATTGCCATGGCCCGAACAAATGATCCCGACAGCGCAACCGCCCAGTTCTTCATAAATCACAAGAATAATGACTTTCTAAACTACGCCGGCAAAAACAATCCGGGATATGCTGTTTTTGGCAATACTATCGAAGGAATTGACATTGTGGATGCCATTGCATCTGTACAAACAACAACGCGGGCCGGTATGGATGACGTTCCAGTAGAACCTGTAGTGATAATATCCGCAGAAGTTGTATCGGAAAAAGCTTGACGTGAGATTATACGTCTACTGGTAAATGTAGGTTTTTAGAGGTGCATATTATGATTAGCAAAGCCTGGTTATGTGGATTTTTATCCGCTGCTGTTCTGGTCTTTGGCTGCAGCGAGACAGCAAAAACGCCGAAAGCCGAAAAGAAAACAGCTATACCAACCAGTAACATTGTGAAGTTAGAAACAAGCATGGGGGACATCATTATTGAACTCAATCGACAGGCTGCTCCCGTCACAGTTCAAAATTTTCTCGGATATGTCGAGGTGGGATTCTATGACGGCACAATCTTTCACAGAGTGATTCCTGGTTTCATGATCCAGGGTGGCGGTTTCACAGAGCAATTGGACCGGAAAAAAACGCGAGATCCTATCATCAATGAAGCAAAGAACGGCCTGAGCAATATACGAGGAACAATCGCGATGGCCCGAACCAATGATCCGGACAGTGCAACAAGCCAGTTCTTCATTAATCACGTCGACAATGAAGTTTTGAACTATATCGATGACAACCAAGCGGGATATGCCGTGTTTGGCAAAGTCATCGAGGGGATGGACATAGTCGATACTATCGCATCAATAAAAACAACAACTCGGAACAACAAAAAAGGCGACTCCATGGAGAATGTGCCTGTCGAACCTATTATAATAAAATCTGCTAAAGTTGTTCCGGAATAAACCGGGTATTTCGATACAATTCAGTTCCAACCAGGAAAAACAAAGTCGATCTCAGATCGATCGCCGTATTTCTTGTCGCTATTTGCCATTTTTTCTGTAACGAAAGTTCAGTCTCGTGCCTCTTTCATATTAAGCAGTCAAATTTGTATAAGACGAATTTGAAAGGGAAAAATCATGGCAAAGATATCAAAAAGCATTTTATTGTTGATTGTAGTGACGATATGTATCGTACTGCTGGCCGGTCATTCCACTGGACCGGCCGTCATAGCACTACCGCAACAGGCTCCGAAAGCTGAAGAACCACACCAAAATACGTGTGTCCTGGTAGAGGCATTTGTCGTAGAAGTCGAGCTCTCAGAGCTTTACGAACAGGGAGTCAGCCCCATCGGCCAAAAACCCAATTCCGTGTCGGTGCAAAATATCCTCAAGTGCCTTGATGCCAAGAATTTAGCACAGGTCACCACGGGTGTAAAAGTTGCAGTTCCTTCAGGTCATCACGGAGAGGCTAAAATCAGAGAGACTATCCAGCAAATACCTATACCAAACAGCCGAAAAGCTCCCGACCCTGTACGTTATTTAAAATATGAGATTAGTAAGACGTTCGGAGCTACAGCATCAGTCCATTCCAGCGGCGAATTACTCATAAGTTTTGACTTCAACGAAAGTACATTCCAGAACATTCCCTCCACCGAAGATACTCCACCAAACACCATTAATAGGGAATGGTCGGGAACGGTAAATCTCTTTGCCGGCCAGCCGGTCATCGCCGGCGCAACACAAAATGAAGATACGGCAACTTTTCTGATTATCTGCGCCGACATAATGGACAGATAGAAACTACTCAGGTCCTTAGCTTTAACTTACTAACTGCCTGGTGGGCAAGCCGGGTAGGCTCAGGCAGGCGATACTTGACAGCACAGTCGAGAACTACCTTGATAGCATCTTCCAGTAAGCACTTGTGCCCTACCGAAACAAAAACCGGCTTAATGTTTGTACGTGTCCGAACAACCGCTCCAATTATCTCGGATCGTGTGTTCTGCTTTCCCTTTGCATCTTTCAACAAACTATAAGCCCCTTTATCGAGCGTGGGCTCTTCATAAGTTCCGGTCAGTCTGCTTTTAGCACAGCCGATAGTAGGCTGATCCAGGAACAAACCGAGATGGGCTGCCAGGCCAAGCCGTCGGGGATGCGCGATACCCTGACCATCAATAATAAACAAATCAGGCAGCCTTTGCAGTTTCTCAACCGCAGCAAGACATACCGGAGACTCGCGAAAAGAAAGCAGGCCGGGGATATAGGGAAAAGTGACCTTCCTAGATGCACTTACTGTTTCCACGAACTCCAATTTAGGCATCTGTAAAAGAACAACCGCAGCAAAAATTCTCTCGCCGTCCTTGCTGAAAGCACAATCCAGCCCGGCAACCAACTCAGGTTTTTTCTTCAAGGGCGTAAATTTCACCATACCGGAAAGCTCGGTCTGTATCTGTCTGGCGCGTGAATATGACAAATTCCAGCTATGCAACTTTTTCATATGTCATTGACCTTTGAATATTGGTTTTACCGGACGAAAAGCATTTTACCTTTTCGATGAGTTGTGCTACAATGACCAATTTGTGTTAATGTCAACTTTTTATAGTATTGTTACTTAAGGTCAGAAAAGACGTAATATGGCCATTAAAATAGAAAAAACTATCAGAATTACAGGTGCCTCCGAGCACAATCTTAAAAATATAAGCCTAAGCATTCCCCGCGATAAGCTGGTAGTCATTACCGGCATCAGCGGCTCGGGAAAAAGCTCGCTCGCGTTCGATACGATTTATGCCGAAGGTCGCAGAAAATATGTCGAGTCGCTAAGCGCTTATGCCCGGCAGTTTCTCGAACAGATGCAAAAACCGGCAGTTTCCGACATTTCGGGTCTTCCGCCGACGATTGCCATCGAGCAGCGAAGCGCCAGTCACAATCCTCGCTCTACCGTAGCTACCACTACCGAGATTTATGATTATTTCAGAGTACTTTTTGCCCGCGTCGGCAAGCCACACTGCTGGGTTTGCGGCAAAGAAATCACAAGCCAGCACTCTACGCAAATCGTCGAGTCTATTCTCTCGGAGCCGGAGGGCACAAAAATCCAGATATGCGCTCCCTTAGTTCGCGGCAAAAAAGGGGAGCACAAGGATATTTTGGCACATATACAGCAGGAAGGCTTCGTGCGTGTCCGAGTTGACGGCACGATTTACGACCTTCGCAACGTGCCGGCCCTCAATAAAAACAAAAAGCACGATATTGCAGCGGTTGTCGATAGATTAATCCTCAAGGATTTGATTCGCATCCGATTAGCAGATTCGGTAGAGACGGCACTGAAACTGGCTGACGGCGTGCTTCTCGCATTGACGCAGAAACCAGATGCGGACAAGAAAAACGGCGGCAACGGAAAATGGAAGCAAACAATCTATAGCGAGAAATTCGCCTGTCCGAAGCACCCACAGGCAAGTCTCGAAGAATTATCACCCCGGCTGTTCAGCTTCAATAGTCCCTATGGTGCCTGCAAAAGCTGCGATGGCCTTGGGACTATTCTGGAATTCGATCCCGACCTGATTGTACCGGACAAAAATGTCTCGCTGGAAAACGGTGCGATCGACGCCTGGCGTAAAGGCGGCAAGAGAATGAACATCTTCTACAACAGACTGGTCAAACGGTTCTGCAGGAAGATGGGGATTGATAAATCAATACCATTCAACCAAATACCTGAAAAATACAAAACGATCCTGATGTACGGTACTACCGGCGCCGATGTGAAGAAATACGGCGTGTCATTCGAAGGAGTAATTCCAAACCTTAACCGGCGCTGGGAAAACACAACAAGCGAATATGTAAAGGCAAGATTGACCAGTTACCTTTCACAGCACCCCTGCCGGAGTTGCCAGGGTGCCCGACTTCGGCCCGAGGCAATTGCTGTCACCATTGGCGGCAAAAGCATAAACGAACTGACCGCTCTTAGCATAGATAAAACACAGGCTTTCTTCAAGAAGCTGAAACTAGACAAGGAGCAGTCACTAATTGCCGCTGCGGTATTAAAAGAGATTAAAGCAAGGCTCAAATTTATGTTCGATGTCGGACTCGGGTACCTGACCCTGGATCGGATGAGCAGCACGCTTGCTGGCGGAGAAGCCCAGAGAATCCGCCTGGCCACGCAGGTCGGCAGCGGTCTGGTCGGAGTCTGCTACGTGCTCGATGAACCGACAATCGGTCTTCATAAACGGGACAATGACAGATTACTGGGAATTCTGCAGCGGCTCACCAAGCTGGGAAATACGGTAATTGTGGTCGAACATGACGAGGATATAATAAGAAGTGCTGACCACATAATCGATATCGGCCCTGCCGCTGGCGCACACGGCGGCGAACTCGTTGTACAGGGAAGTCTTGATGACATTACAGATTGTGAAAATTCACTGACAGGCGATTATCTGAGCGGTAAAAAAAATATCGCCCTGCCAGCAAAAAGAAGACGCTATGACCTGAGAAAATGTATCGAGGTAAAAGCCGCAGCCGAAAACAACTTAAAAGATGTCGACGTTAAGTTTCCGCTCAGCGTCTTTACATGTGTCACGGGCGTTTCCGGCTCCGGCAAGAGCACTCTGGTTACTGAGATTCTGCTAAAAGCCCTGAAACGCCGGCTCTATCAGTCTCGTGAAAAACCGGGTAAGCATAAAAACCTTCTTGGCACATCACAGATTGACAAAGTTATAGAGATCGACCAGTCACCTATCGGAAAGACACCCAGGAGCAATCCGGCAACATACACCGGGGCATTCGATGTAATAAGAAAATTGTTCAGCATGACACGTGAAGCGAAGATTCGAGGCTATAAGCCCGGCCGATTCAGCTTCAATGTCAAAGGTGGACGCTGCGAACACTGTATGGGTCAGGGTACAAAGAAGATCGAAATGCATTTTCTGCCGGATGTTTACGTCACCTGCCAGAGCTGTAAGGGCACAAGATATAATCCAGAGACCCTTACCGTAACCTACAAAGGCAAAAGCATTGCTGATGTGCTTGATATGCGGATTGAAAAGGCGCTGGATTTCTTCGCGAACTTTCCGACAATTGTGCGGATATTAAAGACGTTAGTTGATGTCGGACTCGGCTACATGCAACTTGGCCAAGCCTCGACGACACTCTCCGGCGGCGAGGCCCAGCGTGTCAAACTCTCCGCCGAACTTGGCAAAGCAGCGACCGGGCACACTCTGTATCTGCTCGATGAGCCTACTACGGGACTGCACTTTGCCGATATCCACAACCTCCTGAATGTTCTTCAGCGGCTGACAGACTGCGGCAATACTGTTGTCGTCATCGAGCATAACCTTGACGTAATCAAAATGGCGGATTATATAATAGACCTTGGCCCCGAAGGCGGTGAGGCCGGGGGCACAGTGGTCGCCGCAGGAACGCCCGAGCAGATTGTAAAAAACAAAAACAGCTATACAGCCAAATTCCTGAAAGAGAAACTCGACAGCAGTAAACATTGAGGCGAAAGATATAATGTGGGAATTTCGATTGCGTGATACTGAGGATTTAAAACGATTAAGCAAAAAACTCGGCGTCAACATCGAGGGGATCGAGGATGTTTCTATTTTAAGCGAACCTGTGCAGGTTGGAGAATTAGTAATACCAAATTCGCTGGCCGTGCATCCGATGGAGGGTTGCGATGGCGATTCCCAGGGCCGGCCGGGAAAGTTAACGCTCCGCCGATATGAAAGATTTGCCGCAGGTGGTGCAGGATTAATCTGGGCTGAAGCAACAGCGGTAGTTCCCGAAGGCCGAGCGAATCCGAGACAATTATGGATTCACAAAAAGAACCAGGAAAGTTTTGCTGCAATGGTCAAGATGATGCGGCAGACTTCCGCTGAGAGCATGGGATTGGAACATAAACCGGTTATTGTACTGCAGTTGACTCATTCGGGCCGGTACAGCAAGCCAGAAGGCAAGGCACATCCAATCATCGCTCAGCGCGATCCGTACCGTGACCCTCTGGCCCCACAGCCAAAACCCGACACTAATAGAAAAAGCAGGATACCGGATGACTGGCCTCTTGTGACAGACGAATACCTCGACAAGCTCCAGGAAGCCTATGTCGATGCAGCAAGAATCGCCTTCGAAGTCGGATTTGATGCCGTCGATGTCAAGTCGTGTCACGGATACTTAATAAACGAACTTTTCGGCTGCCGTGACAGAAAAGGAAAGTATGGCGGTTCGTTTGAGAACCGAACAAGGTTTCCGCTGGAAGTTATAGACAAGATTCACAAAGAACTCGGAGAAGACGCCGTTGTTACGATGCGCCTCGGAATTTACGATGCGATTCCTTATCCTTACGGCTGGGCTGTCGATGAAAATGATTACACCAAACCGGACTTGACCGAACCAAAGAAGCTGATCGAACTGCTGCAGCAACGTGGACTCAGTCTCATCAATGTCACGGTCGCAAATCCATATTACAATCCGCACGTGGGCAGGCCTTTCAATGAGCCTATTGTGGGCGGATACGAGGAACCGGAACATCCGCTTTTGGGAGTCGATAGACTCGTCAACCTGACGGGCGAGATTCAAAAGCAATTCTCCGACATTGCAATGGTCGGCACGGGTTATAGTTGGCTAAGAACTCTTTTTGCGAATGTTGCGGCAGCAAACAAAACCAACGGACTGACTACCTTAATTGGTGCCGGACGCATGGCCTTCGCATATCCGGATTTTGCAAAAGATATTATTAACTACGGCGAAATGTATCCTGATAAAGTGTGTGTAAGCTGCAGTGCCTGCACGCAAATCATGCGTGACGCTGGCACGACGGGTTGCGTAGTGCGGGACAACGAAGTCTACGGCCCTATTTTCAGACACGGCCGAATGAGCGACAGAGACAATCTTGCCCGTCTCGGATCAGCCTGCCGCAAATGCCAAGAGCCGACATGCCAGTTGGGCTGCCCTGCGAGCGTGGACATCCCGAAATTTATCAAACAGTTTTTGGACGGCGAAGAAAAAGCTGCTTATGAAACATTAAGAGAAGCAAATATATTCCCGGAAGTCTGCGCCTGGCTGTGCCCCGTTGAGCAGCAGTGTGAAGGTAATTGCCTGCAGAGATTCATCGGCGATGGTCCCCTGCCGATTGCCGAGATACAAAGGTATCTGGCAGAGCAGGCCAATAAAAACGGCTGGTCAAAACTTCGGATACCGAAAAAAACAACTGGAAAAAGCGTCGCTGTCATTGGTGCCGGCCCCGCGGGGCTATCCTGTGCGGCAAAACTTCTTGAAGCGGGACATACAGTAACAGTCTTTGACGCCGGCACTGAATTCGGCGGTCTGATAGAATCGGTCATCCCGGCAGAAAGACAGAGCGATTCACTTAGGAACGAAATAGCAGCAATTTTCGCCGATGTACCGAAAGAACAGATGATTTTGCGTCTGGGCACAAAACTGAACGCCGATTTCAATCTGGAAAATATAATCGAAGAGGGATTTGACGCCATCTTTATAGGGATGGGCCTGCCGAATTCCGTAAGCATTAGTGGCAAAGATGAGAACATCGACGGTTTGTGGAATGCAATGGACTTTCTTTCGACAGCAAGAAAACCGGATGCGCCTAATCTTAAAGGCCAATCCGTAGCTGTAATCGGGGGCGGCAATACTGCGATGGACGCAGCAACCACCGCTAAGCGGCTTGGCGCTAAAGATGTTTATGTAATCTATCGCCGGTCTTTTAAGGAGATGCCCGCCTGGAGCGCAGAGCGTGATCAGGCAATCAACGAAGGCGTGCATTTTCTAATATTGACCCAGCCGGTCGGCTTTAATTCTACCAATGGAAAATTAACGGGGATTAAAGTATGCCCGACGAAACTGGGTGAGCCTGATAAGAGTGGACGCCGCAGGCCCGAACCGGTCGAGTCGAGCGCTTATGTCCTTGATATGGACATAGTTATAGAAGCAATAGGCCAGGAACCGACCGAGAACATCGATGAAATCCTGCCGGGCGTTGACTTGGATAATGGTCTGATTCGGACAGAGAAAGGGACTTTAGCAACATCCAGGCCCGGAGTTTATGCCGGCGGTGACCTTATCAGGGGGGCATCGACGGTCGTAGCCGCTGTAGCGGACGGTATGGCTGCTGCGAATCAAATAAACAAATATTTAGGACATTAGTTCGAAAGAGAGGATTTTGAAAATGGCAGAACGACCTGTAGCAATTGTCACGGGAGCAAGCCGTGGCATTGGAAAAGGTATCGCTAAAGAATTGGCGTCGCTTGGTTACGATCTGGTAGTGAACTATTTCGACTTTAACACCGAAGGCAAGCCAGATGATTCCAAAGCCGAGCAGACACAGAAGGAAATGAAGGAACTCAACGTAGAGTGCGAAATTTTACGAGGTGATGTCAGCAATGCCGCCGACCGTGACAGTCTGGTTGCGCTGGCAAAATCCAAATTCGGCCGATGCGACATGCTGGTGAATAATGCAGGCGTAGCGCCTTCCAAACGAATGGACCTTCTGGAAGCTACAGAAGAAAGTTTCGACAGAGTCATGGGAATCAACCTCAAGGGCCCCTATTTTCTGACCCAGAAGGTGGCAAACTGGATGATCGAACAGAAAAAGGCGCATCCTGAGCGTGCATTTCGTATTGTCAGCACAGGCTCTATCTCGGCATATACCAGCTCGCCGGCACGCGGCGAGTATTGCGTCAGCAAGGCCGGAATCTCAATGATGACCAAACTTTACGCGGATAGATTGGCTGAATACGGCATCGGTGTATTCGAAATCAGTCCCGGCATTATTGCGACCGACATGACCAGCGTCGTCAAAGACAAATACGACAAGCTGATAGCAGAGGGGCTGACTCCTATCAAACGATGGGGGCTGCCGGAAGATATCGGCAAGGCTGTCGGTGCTATCGCCCAAGGCAGGCTCGATTTTTCAACCGGCCAGGTCATCAATGTCGATGGCGGTTTCCATTTAAGAAGACTATAATTCTACTGTCATCCTGAGCGAAGCGAAGGATCTGGGATGTGAATAAATGTTAGAGATTCTTCACTACACTGTGCTCCATTCAGAATGACAACATGCTTTGAGTTGTGTGATAGAACTGTAAGGAGCGAATAATGAATCTGAAAGATACAATCACCACATTGTTAAGAGACGGCTTTATCCTCGTCTTTAACCAGGACAAGCTTGATGTTGTGAAAACCGCTGAGGCTCTGATGAAGGCGGGGATTAATAATATGGAAGTCACCTGCCGGATCAAAAAGCCACTGGAGAAACTGTCCCGGCTTCGCAGGGAGCTGCCTAATTTTGCGACGGGCTCGGCAAGCCTTATCGACTCGCCACAGATGCTTGAGCTTTACAACAAGTCCCATTCGGAGGATCCGCTGCCTTCGCTCGAACAGGTTGTCGACGTCGGTGCGTGCTATCTTGTATCGGCAATCAATTTCAGTGACGACGGCTATGAGAAATTTGCGGGGAAGATTCCCATGATACCCGGCTGCGGCAGCGCTACCGAAATCGTCAGCCAGTTTTCAAAAGGAGCGAATCTCTGCAAGGTTTTCCCGGCCAAGCAGCTCGGCGGCCCTGCCTTCGTCAAAGCTATTGATCCGGCGATTCATAAGACCATCAGCCTTGTGCCCACGGGCGGAACCAATTCCGAAAACATACCCGACTATATCGTTGCAGGAGTTTTGGTCCTGGGCGGCTCGTTCAGTATGATTGACAAAGCCACGATGAAGAAAATTATCGATGAGCAGGATTACGAGCTTTTGGCCGGAGAACTCAAAAAGATAAAACAATTAATCGATAATTTAAGAGCAGAGAAATACCCCGGCATAGATTTTAGCTCCGCTTCAATCGAGCAGATAAGCCAGGCCACCGGCAGAAATTTCAATATGAATTGATTACAATATGAGAAAGCAAATCATGTTGCCAAGACTCCTCGTGGCCATCGTCGTCTTGTTGATGGAGACTCCGCTATGTAGTAACGTCAAGGTTTCTTCCGGAACACTCACCCTGAACAAAAAAGACACCGGATATCGAGGCATCTGGTACATGAATCAGCCCTCGGGCGATGAATACGTATATAAGTACAGCGGCGGACTCGGAACTTACTGCGCCAAGCACAAGCCTTTTGCTGTCTATTGCGATACAGTCGAAAAAACATTTTTCTGCTACGGCGGCACAACCACAGACAGCAACCGAAAGCTTCTACACATGGTTTCATATTACGACCATAAAACAGGAATGGTTCCCCGCCCGACCATACTGCTCGACAAAAAGACTGACGACGCCCATGACAATCCGGTAATCTCCGTCGACAACGAAGGACACATCTGGATATTCTCAACCTCGCACGGCACATCACGGCCCTCTTATGTTCATAAGAGCAAGAATCCCTACGATGTAAACGAATTTAAACTCATCAACGTAACAAAAATCGAGAATTCGCAAGAAATCCCGATGACCAATTTTTCGTATATGCAACCATGGTATCTCAAGGGCAAAGGCTTTGTCTGCTTTTTCACTCGTTACAATTACCCCGTAGCCCGGACGATTTGTTTTATGACAAGCCCCGATGGCGTCAAATGGTCAAAGTGGCTTCGTCTTGCAGCTATGGATCAGGGACATTATCAAATCAGTGCCGCCGGCAGGAACAAGGCCGGAACAGCATTCAATTATCATCCGCAGGGGAAAGGTTTAGATTGGCGTACGAACCTGTACTACATCGAAACTACCGATTTTGGTAAGACTTGGAATTGTGTGGATGGGATGAAATTGACACTGCCTTTGACTGAAACGGCGAGTCCCGCCCTTGTCCATAACTATCAGAGCAAAGGTTTAAATGTTTATCTTAAAGATATCCGGTTCGATGCCGCTGAAAAACCGGTCATTTTATTTATCACAAGCAAGGGCTACGAATCCGGACCTAAGAATAATCCAAGAACATGGACAACGGCCCGCTGGACGGGAACAACGTGGCAGATAAGACCGGCTTTTACCTCGGATAACAACTACGATATGGGCTCACTCTACATCGAGAATGACGGGATATGGCGCATCATCGGCCCAAGCGAAACGGGGCCCCAGCCATACAATCCGGGCGGTGAAATGGCGATGTGGACCAGCAAAAATCAAGGACTAACATGGCAAAAGATAAAGCAGCTAACCAACAATAGCCCTCGCAATCATACTTATGCACGACGACCTGTTAACGCTCATCCTGACTTTTATGCTATCTGGGCCGACGGCCACGGTAGAAAATCCTCGCAATCGACTCTCTACTTCTGCGACAAACAGGGAAACGTCTACATCCTTCCAAGCGAAATGACCGAAGAGCTTGCCAAACCGAATCTGTTGGAGTATAACACAAACGAATAATCCGAATTATCAAACCATCGTTGGCCGGATTGGAGCAGCAAGATTATGGAAACAAAGCAAATAGCCAATCAAACAGTAACCTTCCATAGCTATAATACGGTCGTTGTCGGTTCCGGAGCAGCGGGAATGAACTGCGCGGTGCATCTGTGCGAGTTTATGAAAGGCAAGGGCGTCGAAAATCCCGCCGAAAGAGTCGCTTTAGTAACCGCCGGGCTGGGACTGGGCGCATCGCGTATGAGCGGCTCGGACAAGCAGACCTATTATAAGATGGGCACAAGCCCGGACGTTGCCGACAGCGCCGAGGAATTCGCCCATAGTCTGACCGCCGCCGGCTGCTGCCACGGTGATACGGCACTGGCCGAAGGGATCGGCTCACTTCGCGAATTCTACCATTTGGTCCAAGCCGGAGTTCCGTTTCCCACCGACCCGATAGGAACTTTCATCGGCTATAAGACAGACCATGATCCGTACGAGCGAGCCACATCCGCCGGCCCAAAGACCAGCAGGTTCATGAGTGAATGCCTGCAGAAACAGCTTGAACAATATAATGTCAAAATCCACGATGCGCAGGAGGCTGCTCACTTGCTCACAATCGGCTGCGGTAAATCCAGACGAATTGCAGGTATCGTAACTATAGATAAAAAAAATGTCGACGACACAAATCTTGCCGTAAATGTATTTCTTGCCGCAAATATGATTCTTGCCGCTGGGGGCCCAGGCGAACTGTTCAAAACAACGGTCTACCCGAAAGCCCAGCTTGGAATTCACGGGCTGGCTTTCAAGGCTGGTCTTATTGGGGCAAACCTTACCGAATCGCAGTTCGGCCTAGCCAGCATAAAGTTTCGCTGGAACGTCTCCGGCACGTACATGCAGGCGGTGCCGCGTTTGTTCAGCACGGACGCTGACGGAAAAGATGAGAAAGAATTTCTGACAGACTTTTTCCCAACTATGAGCAAAATGACAACGAACATTTTCCTCAAAGGTTATCAATGGCCCTTCGATCCGCAGCGGATTGAGAACCTGCAATCATCCCTGATTGATATCCTGGTCTTCAATGAAACCCAAAAGGGCCGGCGGGTTTTTATGGATTTCCTGCATAATCCCGTCGGCCTCGATTCAATGGACGAGTTCGACATCGACACCATGGAGCCGGAAGCCAAAGAGTACCTGCAAAAAGCCGGCGCCCTACAGAAAACACCAATCGAACGGCTAGCACATATGAACACACCAGCCATAGAAATATACAAGGAAAACGGCATAGATTTATATTCCGAGCCGCTTGAGATTGCGGTCTGTGCCCAGCACAATAACGGCGGCTTTGCCGTCGATAAATGGTGGCAGTCTAATATACCGGGTACTTTTATAATCGGAGAAATGGCCGGTACGCACGGCGTCAAAAGGCCGGGAGGCTCGGCCCTTAATGCCGGCCAGACGGGTGGGCTGAGGGCAGCACAATATATCGTCAACGTCAACAGCTGCGAATTGCCTGATTATTCTGATGTTCAGTCTGAGATCGAAGAGCAGCTAAGTGACATAATCTCCAGTCTCGACAGGTATAAAGATTCATCCGGATTGATACCATCAGAAGTACTGGAGGAAATCCGAAACAGAATGACCCAATCGGGCGGACATATCAGGGAATTAAACGATGCCGGACAGGCTTTGAAAGACGCTTTTGAGCTTTACAAGGATATCAAGCAGAAAGGCTTCAGCATAAAAGACAAAAAGAGCATGATCGGGGCAATACAGGCCGAGCATCTGGCCCTGACCAGTGTGGCATTTCTCAAGGCAGTTGTCGAACTGCTCGGCCAGGGTAGTGGCTCTCGCGGCTCACATCTAGTTCTTGCCTCAGACGGCGTCGAAATCCATACTGACGTAATCGATAAAGCCACTGGCAAGCCACTAAAGTTCAAGCCCGAGAACCAAGCGCTGCGAAATTCCATCCTCCAAATTGAATACGATGAAAGTTCACCCGATTTGTTCCGCAGCAAAACCGTCAAATTAAGACCGACACCTACCGATCGCAAGGCCTTCGAACCAGCCTGGCAGGATTACCGAGAAGGTAAAATTTACAGCTAATATAAGGCAGCAAGGAGAACCGTCATGGCAGTTATAAACGTCAAATCCGGGTCAGAATGCAAATATGATATCGTCTCGCTGGGCGAAATCATGATACGACTTGATCCCGGTGAAGAAAGGATTCATACAACCCGGCACTTCCGCGCCTGGGAAGGCGGGGGTGAGTACAACGTAGCCAGGGGTTTGAAACGCTGCTTCGGCAAACAAGCCGCGGTTGTAACCGCTATTGTCGATAATCCTGTCGGGCGGCTGCTCGAAGATTTGATCTATCAGGGCGGCGTAAACATGGAATACGTCAGATGGGTGCCGTACGACGGCATTGGCAGGAAAGTCCGCATCGGCCTGAATTTCACAGAGCGCGGCTTCGGCGTAAGGGCGGCCGTCGGATGCTCCGACAGGGCAAACAGCGCCGCCTCGCAATTGAAAAAAGGTGATATCGACTGGGAGAAAATCTTCGGCCAGGACGGGAGCTGCTGGTTCCATACCGGCGGAATCTTCGCCGGACTTTCCGAAACGACGCCAGACGTGATAATCGAAGCCGTGAAGACCGCCAAAGAGCACGGGACCATCGTCTCCTACGATCTGAACTACCGAAAGTCACTCTGGCAGGATATCGGCGGGCAGGAAAAAGCAATGCAGGTAAATCGGGCCATCGCTCCTTATGTAGATGTGATGTTGGGCAATGAAGAAGATTTCACAGCGGCACTCGGTTTCGAGGTCAAAGAAATTGATAAAGGCTATTCGAAGCTCAACCCGGCAAACTTCAAGAAGATGATAACCAAAGTCGTCAAGGAATTCGACAACCTGAAGGTCGTCGCCACTACCCTGCGAAACGCAAAAACTGCCTCGGTCAATGACTGGGGCGCGATCTTGTACACCGACGGTCAATTCCATGAAGCAACATTGAGGACCGATCTGGAAATCTACGACCGGGTCGGTGGCGGCGATAGCTTCGCATCCGGATTGATATACGCCCTGATGGAAGGAAAGACGCCAGCCGAAGCAGTGAATTACGGCGCCGCCCATGGCGCATTGGCGATGACGACGCCCGGCGATACAACAACAGCGAGTCTTCGTGAAGTGGAAAAAGTCATGCAAGGCAGCGGAGCAAGAGTTGACCGATAAGCAGAAAATCATATTTGAGAGAAAACTTCCATGATTGTCGAAGCGGTAAAGTGGATTGGTGACATCAACGGCTATTTGGAACTTATCGACCAGCGAAGGCTTCCGGCAGAATTTACAACGCTGCAATGCCGGGATGTCGAGACACTTTTCGATGCTATCAAAATGCTTGCAGTTCGAGGCGCTCCGGCCATAGGCGTCTCAGCGGCCTATGGACTTGTCCTGGCTTTGCAGAAGCTCGACGAGAGCGACAGCATGGAAAAATCTCTTGAAGAATTACAGCACGCTCGCAAATATCTCGCATCGTCCCGTCCTACTGCTGTCAACCTGTTCTGGGCAATGGATCGCGTATGTCGAGCTGTAGAACGCCCGCGTGTGCAACCAATCTCTAAGGGGCAAGTTGCACACCCTACAACTCTAAAGCAGTTGCGAGAAGTCGTTCTTCAAGAGGCTAACGCTATTTATCAGGAAGATGTCGAGATGTGTCGACGGATTGGGGAACATGGGGAAAAGTTCATCAAAGATGGCGCGGGGATTCTGACACATTGCAACGCCGGAGCGCTTGCGACCGCCGGACAGGGAACCGCCCTGTCGCCAATGTTTGAAGCATATAAAAAGGGAAAAAAGTTCAAGGTTTATGCCGATGAGACCAGGCCCTTATTGCAAGGGGCGCGACTGACGGCCTGGGAATTAAAACAGGCTGGAATAGATGTTAGGGTAATTTGTGATAATATGGCTGGGTGGTTGATGAAGCGGGGCAAAATTAATGCCGTCATAACAGGCGCCGATAGAATCGCGGCAAACGGCGACACTGCCAACAAGATCGGAACGTACAGCCTTAGCATTCTCGCCAGAGAGCATAATGTGCCTTTTTATATCGCTGCTCCTTCGAGCACGTTCGATCTGAGCATAAAAAGCGGAACGGAAATACCCATCGAACAAAGATCTGCTGATGAGGTAACAACTTTCGCCGGTACACAAACCGCTCCTGCCGGTGTCGAAGTTTACAATCCGGCCTTTGACGTGACCCAAGCTACAGATATCGCCGCAATCATTACAGAAACAGGCGTGATCGAAAATCCCAACATAGAGAATATCGCCCAAATCCTGGGAACTCGCGATACATAATTAAAAGGGTGAGCAACCGCCGTTAGTCCACCGCTATGACTTCCTTGACCTCGGGCACTTTCTCTCTGAGGATCCTCTCAATACCCTGTTTCATAGTCATCGCAGCGCCGGGACAGCCCTGACAGGCACCCTGCAGACGGACCTTAACGGTATTATCATCATCTATACCGACCAGCTCTACATCGCCGCCGTGGCTCTGCAAGGCACCACGAATGGATTCAATCGTGTCTTTAACTTTTTCTTCGAATGTCTGGTCGGTATTAGCTTCATTAACTCCACTGCAACCGCATGCTTCACACATAACAAATCTCCAAAAAATTCTTCAATCACAGCATTATATTGGATAAGCCCATGATTTTCTATCATTGTTTCCAACACAAATTCAATATTTATCCATCTTAAACAGAAAGTTCAAGTTCAAATATGGCACGTAACTTTTTTATTTTGAGATATTTACAAACACCGATACAACCAGAGATTTAAAATTGTTCATAATAAAATTTTCATATTTGCCGATAAGCTCAGGTATAATAGGTTTTAACAACCTCTGGCAAACTCATAGTAGCAAAGTTTCGTAAGAATAAGCTGCTTAAATTATGGATGTCAGTTTATGAGTTTAAAATATGGGAATTTTTTCCGCCTTTTAGGATATGTCCGTCCTTATACGAAGTATCTGTTTATCGCTACGATAGGAGGGATAGTTAAGTTTGTAGTTCCTCTGCTTGTGCCCCAGGTCACCCGACATTTGCTTGATAACGTCTTTTTGAATACGAACTTAACGGCCGAGAAAAAGCTGCACGATCTTCTGCTGTACGCCGGCGGCATGATGGGCATATTCGTGTTCATATACGCTCCATTTGTGTATCTTCGGCATTTATACGCCGATAAAGCAAGCCATCGTGCCGTATTCGACCTGCGCTGTGATCTTTACTACAGAATTCTGAGGATGTCGGCTTCGTTTTTCAACCGCACCAAGTCCGGCGAGATTATCACCCGGCTCATCAGCGACATTCAATTAGCCCAGAACATCATCGGAACCGCTTTAACCAATGTATGGATGGACGCAATCGCGGTTATAGTCGTACTTTATTTTCTGTTCAGGATCGATATAGCCATGACACTTGTAGCACTTTCGACGTTCCCCTTATATATCCTGGTCTTTCGAAAATTCAGTGACCGTATCAGACGCACTACGCGCCAGGCTCAGGATCAGCTTTCGACCATGAGCAGCAACGCCCTTGAGCGCATTTCCGGCAGCATGGTAATACAAGCCTTCGCTCAGGAGATTCACGAGAAAACGAGGTTCCGGGCCGAATCGGAAGAGCTGTTCTCCACCAACATGCGGCGTATCCTAATCCAAAGTCTTCACCAGGCTCTGGCGGGCGCATTGGTCGGTCTGGCTCCGCTGGTCATTATATGCTACGGCGGCTACCGAGTCATATACGGCCATATTACCGTAGGCGAGATGATAGCCGTTACTATGTATTTGGGCCCTCTCTACTTGCCGCTGCAGCGCTTTTCGGAATTGAATATCGTATTTTCCAATTCAATGGCCGCCCTGGACCGGATTTATGAAATCATGGACGAGAAGCCGGAAATAACGGACGGCCCGACGGCAATTGAGTTACCCAGGATCAGAGGTAACGTAACTTTCGAAGATGTGAGTTTTGCCTATAACCACGGCTGCCCCGTCCTCAAAAATGTTACTTTCTCAGTTAGAGCCGGCCAAAAAGTCGCTCTTGTCGGACAGAGTGGATCGGGAAAAACTACTATTGTCAATTTGATACCGCGATTCTACGATGTCAGCGCAGGCCGGGTAATAATCGACGGGCGCGATGTCCGCAATGTAAAAATCAAATCGCTGAGACGTCATATCGCAATGGTTTTGCAGGATCCGGTGCTGTTCAGCGGCACTATTCGCGAGAACATCCTTTACGGGAATCCTTCTGCATCGGAGAATGACATTATAAAAGCCACCAAGGCGGCGAATGCTTATGACTTCATCGAGTCTTTGTCGGAAGGCTTCGAAACTCAGGTCGGGGAACGGGGAACTCTTCTGTCCGGTGGTCAGAAACAGCGAATTACGATTGCCCGGGCATTTCTGAAGAATCCTGAGATACTTATTCTCGACGAGGCAACCTCATCTCTAGATTCACAATCGGAATATTTGATCCAGGAAGCAATGAGCCGGCTGGTCAAAGGCAGAACGACATTCATTATCGCTCACAGGCTCTCAACAATAATCCATGCCGACCTTATTTTCGTGCTTTCCTCAGGCTCGATCATAGAATCAGGAACGCATGAAGAACTATTAAACAAAAAAGGCGTATATAAAGACCTCTACGACGGGCAATTCAGGGCTACTATCACTACAACTCGCCCATGAATGTTGGTCGGTAAGACAGAAAAATTTCTACTGAAGCAACCATAAATTGCCGAAAATATTTGACATAGGGTGGTGGTTCTTGTATAATGCGTTTGTATTTGTATGAAAACATGCAAATACAACCCTGAGACATCCTTGTTATGGGATGGTTACGGGATTATGGCAGGGTTTAGAATCTTCGGTAGATTCGGTCGTTTCTCGCTTGAAGAAGCGGTTGGTTCACCGAAAGGACCCAAAAAGCCATAGTTAACGGTTCTCCCTAAGGGAGAATCCGCCGGAATAACAATAGGGCGTCGATTTTGCCAATCGGTAAAAAACCGCCCGGTAACGTTTGTCAGGAAAGGAATAGGAAAATGAAGACCAAGTCTCGTGCTCCGGCTCGTCGAGCCGCCAAACCCTCAATTAAAACCGGTGCCCAGATCATTGTCGATACGCTCATCGAACAGGGAGTGGACACAATGTTCGGATATACAGGTGGTGTGGTACTGCCGTTGTTCGACAGATTGTACGATGCGCCGATCAATTTTATAGTCCCTCGTCACGAGCAGGGCGGGTGCCACATGGCCGATGCCTATGCCCGTGCCAGCGGAAAAGTAGGCGTCGTTGTCGCAACCAGTGGCCCGGGAGCATGTAATCTGGTGACAGGTCTCGCTACAGCCATGATGGACTCCGTACCTTTGGTCGCCCTGACGGGTCAGGTTCGCACCGAACTAATCGGAAACGATGCTTTTCAGGAAGCCGACACAACCGGTATTACCCGGCCGATTACGAAATATAATTGTATCGTTAAGGATATCAAGGACCTGGAGCGGACCGTCCGCGAGGCATTTCATATAGCATCGACGGGTCGGCCCGGTCCGGTTCTTATTGACCTGCCCGTTGACGTTGAGGTTGCAAAATTAAATACTGAAGGCCCGGCTGAGATGAAACTACCCGGCTATCGGATTCGGACTAAGGGACATGCACGACAAATAACATCTGCTGCCAAAGCAATAAACGAATCCAAGCAGCCGGTACTGTACGTTGGAGGCGGCGTCATCACTGCCAATGCCGCCAAAGAATTGAGTGTTCTGGCGGACAAGGCACATATTCCAGTAACAATGACGTTGTTGGGATTAGGAAGCTACGATCAAAGAAAGCCCGAATCTCTCGATATGCTCGGCATGCATGGATCAGCGTATGCCAATTACGCGGTCCAGCAGTGCGATCTGTTGATCGCCGTCGGTGCTCGCTTCGACGACCGGGTCACAGGCAAAATAGAAACTTTCGCCCCTAACGCAAAAGTAATACACATCGACGTGGATCCTGCAAGTATATCGAAAAATGTCGGGGTAGATATCCCTGTCGTCGGCGATGCCAAGACCATCCTTAAAGCGCTGGCCAAGGAAGTCGAATACCAGGAAAGAAAAGAGTGGTTCGATAAAATTGCAGAATGGAAGAAGAAGTTCCCGTTCCGCTATGATCAGAGTTCATCAACGATCAAGCCGCAATACGTCGTTGAAGAGCTTTGCCTTCAGACGAAAAATGAGGCAATTGTCACAACGGGCGTCGGCCAAAATCAGATGTGGGCCGCTCAGTTTTATAAGTTCGTCAGGCCCCGGCAGTTCATTAGCTCTGGTGGACTCGGGACAATGGGTTTCGGTCTTCCAGCAGCAATCGGCGCGCAGGTCGCCAATCCCAAAGCCACTGTTATCGATATCGACGGCGACCATAGCTTCAACATGACAATGACCGAGCTGGCCACGGCAGTTGAGCATGAATTGCCGATCAAAGTTTGCATTTTGAACAACGGTTATATGGGAATGGTCCGGCAGTGGCAGGAGCTTTTCTATGGCCGACGTTATTCCAAGAGCTACCTGAAGAACCCAAAGTACGAAGCCCTGGCCAAGGCTCTCGGTGCGGTCGGAATTACCGTCGAGAAGAAAACCGATGTCCCGAAAGCCATCAAGCAAATGCTGAAAGAAAAGCTGCCATGTGTGGTTGATTTTCGAGTTGAACCGGAAGAAAATGTCTGGCCGATGGTGCCGGCAGGTAAAAGCCTCGACGAGATGAGCGGGCTTGACATATTGGAAAGGTTGATCTGATATGAAACATATAATAAGCGCATTAGTTGAAAATAAGCCCGGCGTCCTGGCCCACGTTGCGGGGATGTTCGCAGCCCGAGGATTCAATATCGATTCATTAGTTGTCGGCCGAACCGAGGACCCGGCATTAAGCCGGATGACCATTGTCGTTATCGGTGACGACAGGGTCCTCGAACAGGTGCGAAAGCAGTTAGCCAAAATCGTTCCGGTCGTTAAGGTCCAGGATTTCGTCAACCAGCCTGTGGTTGCGCGAGATTTGATGCTCATAGCAATTTCCGCACCGCCGGAAAAACGTGCCGAGATCCTCTCACTGATAGAAATGTTCAGAGGTAAAGTCGTGGACATCGGCCAGAAATTCGTCATGGTCGAAGTCAGCGGGCCCGAGAGCAAAATCGAGGCCTTTATCAACGTGTGCAAACCGTACGGCATCAAAAGTCTCGCCAGAACCGGTACCATTGCAATGCCACGCCATTCTAGAGCGGATCTGCGCCCGACACAGGTCTCGGATGAACAAGAAAATTAGATAATTAGTGAATTGGCCAGCGATTAATGAGCTAATTCCCTAATTAATTTTTTCTGCTTTCACTTTCAAATCCTGCCGTAAAGAAGTATAAGGTTTCGGCGGAATCACCGACAATGTTACTATTGATTCAGATGGGATAATCAGGCTAACCGGGCCAACAAATATTGTCGGTGATTTTACGATTGAGGAAAATGCCGTGCTGGAAATCAGCGCTGGTCAGGTAATCATTACCAGCCACATAGCTTGCAACGACACCATACATCTGAAAAGCGGCAGGATTGTCCCGCAAGGAGGATTGTCGGGCAATTATAATATTATCTCAAATCCGAGTGATTATAATAACATGGAAAGTTTAGCGTTTCTTGTCGAAACATGGCTCCGGCAAACCGAATAGATTTACTATAACCGCTTTCGCTGGCACAAGCTCACGATTGTAAAGACAACCAATTTTCACTTATCTTGGGAATTCTCAATCCAGTTGCTGGAGTGAGAATAGCAAATTCAAAATTTTTTTAAAAATTCCTGTAATATTAAGATTTTCCTGCGTATGTCCTTCTAGAAGCATGAAAATAGTGAACATTCAGCATAATAACTGAGAATTGATAGTCGGCGAAACGATCAGGAAAGGAAAAGAGCGATGAAAGCGAGAGTAAGAATCATTTCATTAGTTTTCTGTGTGAGCATTTGTATCGCATCCCTGACAGATGCCGCAGCCAATGAGTTTCCTGACTTGACGTTCGGGAAGTACTACGAGCCCTATGAGCCAAACATCGAGCCGAACGCTCCGGGCTATGCACTACCGCTGGATCTGGACGACATTGTCAATTTCAGTCTTGTATCAGACTACAAAATGGATTCCATCTCGGATCTTATCCGGCAAAACGGCTTTGTTGTCTGGCAAAATGGCCTACCGTGGTGGAACTCCATGGGCGAGGGTGACAACATCATTGCATGCTATAAGGACTTGTTGGCCTCAAATAACCCTATTTTTATAACAACCGATACACTGCTTCACCTATATCACCTTCAGTTCGACGAAACACTCAGGGATATCGAAGAGCGCGAGTTCATCTCTGATATCAATGACCTTACGGCAGCGCTATTGAACGATGCTCTTGGGCATTACGACCAGTTAGAAGGAGATCTTAAACAGGCCGCAGAGCGGAATGTCGCATATCTGTCTGTGGCACAAAAGCTCATTGATCCCAATTCGACAATTCCGGAGATAGTATATGACATCGTTGCCGACGAACTGACCGAAATTGATACCCATACCGGATTCAAGCCGAGCAAAATCTTTATCTACTACGAAGACTATTCTCAGTACGTGCCGCGGGGCCATTACACGCGGAGCGAACAGCTCAAAAGATATTTCAAGACGATGATGTGGTACGGCCGGATGGCCTTTCTACTCAAAGGTTCGGAGCACTGGGGGCAGACCGGAGAAGCTTTGATTAGTGAATATGACGCTAAGATACAGATGCTACAGGCTTTCTTATTGGCGAATTCACTAAAGAATGTTCAGGTTAGTGAAAGGAGTGGACTTGATATATGGGATCGTCTCTATACAGTGACTACTTTTTATGTCGGGATTGCGGATGACCTGACACCGTATGATTACCTATGGGCGCTGGATCGGGTCTTCGGAGCCGGTTTTGTACTGATCGATCTGACTAATGCAAATAACCAATTAGCTCTAAAGACGGAACTGGCACTGCTGCCTTCACCAAAAATCTATGGTGGCACAGGTAATATAATAATAGATGTTCCGATCACGGATGAACTGCTCAACGAAGTGCTGGACAAGACCAAGGGTATGCGTCTGATGGGCCAGCGTTTCGTGCCGGATTCCTATATGTTCCAGAACCTAGTTTTCCCGGAAGTGGATATCTACCTGGGTGACCCGGCGAACCTGCCGTTCACTGCCGGAGCAGGATTCTGCCGTGCCTATGTGCGAGGACTTGATGTGATGGCTGTGCTCGGTTCGCATGAGGCTTTGAAAATCCTAATCGATGATGGAGATACGAACTATCTGCAGTTCTGGCAACGGTTCGGTGAGCTTAAAGATGAGTTCGATGTTTTGAGTCAAGAAGATTGGAATCGCAATCTATACTGGTCATGGCTATACACCCTGAAAGCCTTGCTGGATGAATTGCCCGAAGGCTATCCGAATTTCATGCGAACAGATGCCTGGCAGCGACACCAGCTTCATACTGCCCTGACCTCATGGACTCAATTGCGGCATGACACAATTCTCTACGCCAAGCAAAGTTATGCG
>Ga0209536_100001846_pt1 | contig 34642 bp, 26 predicted proteins | sample DeeMarSeWOR28_12_FD_187461 | JGI IMG/M metagenome (GOLD analysis project Ga0209536, IMG submission 187461) | Marine sediment microbial communities from White Oak River estuary, North Carolina - WOR-2-8_12 (SPAdes) (version 2) | ecosystem: Environmental > Aquatic > Marine > Intertidal zone >...
ACAAGACCGACCCAGTGAAAGACAGACCGTTGTTCTGGCATTTCCCCCACTGCTACGATCAGCCACCCTATAGCGCGATACGCAAAGGAGACTTCAAGCTGATATACTTCCACAACGACCAGCATTTCGAACTGTATAACCTGCGGGAGGATATCGGCGAGTCTGAGAATCTCGCAGCCGATAGAGCTGACGTGCTCAGAAGTCTTGCCGGACTGTTGGGAAGGTTTTTGGCTGATTGTAATGCCGACATGCCGGTAATAAAGAGCACCGGCAGCGCCGTGCCTTTGCCGAGCAAGAAGGAGTCGTTATGAGCAGCGAGAAGGGATTGAACGCAGGCGCGTACAAACCTCAGTCGGCAGATAAACCGTATGAACCTTATATAGCAAGCGGGCAGTTACGGGCTGAGTTCAGTTTCAAGGCAGTATCACTCGGCATCGTCTTCGGGATTGTTTTCGGTGCAGCCAACGCCTACCTGGGCCTGGTGGCGGGTCTGACAATCTCCACGTCGATCCCGATTGCCGTGATGACTGTTGCGGCCTTTCGAGTGCTCCAGGCCCTGGGACGAAAGGGCGACATTCTGGAAGCCAACATCTCGCAGACTGTCGGGTCGGCGTCGAGCAGCCTGGCAAGCGGAATCATATTCACGCTGCCGGCGCTGTTTTTGTGGCAGCTCGATCCCGAGCTATTGCAGATGGTTCTGCTGGCGATCTGCGGCGGAACAATCGGCGTGCTCTTTATGATTCCCCTGAGGAAGTTTCTTATCGACAAAGAGCACGGTAAGCTTCCCTATCCCGAGGGCACAGCCTGCGCCGAAGTCTTGGTGGCCAGTGACATTGGTGGGGACCGCGCCGTCAATCTGTTCTGGGGCCTCGGCCTCGGCGCCGTTTACAAGCTGCTGGTGAACGGCCTTCATCTGATTCCCGAGAAGGTGACAGTTGCTGTGCCGCTGGTGAGGAAGGCTGAACTTGGCTGTAAAGTATCGGCCGCTCTCTTCGGAGTTGGCTATATACTCGGGCCAAGGATTGGCCTTGTTATGGTCGGAGGAGGCCTACTTTCGTGGCTGATCATTATTCCCGCCATCGCCTATTGGGGCGCAGGGCGCGTCGAACCTCTGTATCCGGAGACGAGCCTGCTTATCTGCGATATGTCACCGGCCTTGATATGGACCAGATACGTTCGTTACATCGGCGCTGGCGCCGTCGCGACCGGGGGGCTTGCGACGCTGATTCGCAGCATCCCCACGATCGTCGAGAGCATCCGCATCGGCGTTGAGAAACTTCAGGAGCGTTTTTCAGTTTCTTCCACAGCCGAGCCTCGCACGCAGCAGGATTTGTCTTTGAAAGTAGTGGGCCTTCTATTGCTGGCTCTATTTGTGGTGATGGCTCTGATACCTCATGTATTTCCCGTGCTCGGCGGCCCCGGCGCTCGTGCAATCGCCGGTATGCTCGTGATTCTGTGCGCGTTTTTCTTTGTGACGGTCTCGTCGAGAATTGTCGGGCTGGTAGGCGTCACGTCCAATCCGACAAGTGGAATGACTATCGCCACGCTGTTGCTCACATCATCGGTCTTCCTCCTGCTTGGCTGGACCGGCACAATGGGCAAAGCCGCAGCTATCACCGTAGGCTGTGTGGTGGCGATCGCCGCGTCGATTGCCGGCGACACCTCACAAGACCTCAAAACGGGATTCCTGCTTGGCGCCACTCCCAAAAAGCAACAGATCGGCGAATTGATTGGAGTGCTTACATCAGCAGCGTTCGTCTGCCTGACCGTGATCTTCTTGCACAAGGCCTATGGCTTCGGGACCGAGGAACTGCCGGCTCCGCAGGCCACTCTGATGAAAGTCGTGATAGAGGGTGTCCTGGAACGGAACCTGCCTTGGCTTTTCGTTGGAATCGGCGTCGGGATAGCGCTGATTTGCGAGCTTGTGAGAATTCCAAGTCTGCCCTTTGCAGTCGGTGTCTATCTGCCCGTTTCCACGATGGTGCCGGTCTTTCTTGGCGGGCTTCTCCGGTTCTTTGCCGAGAAAGAATCCTCCAGCGAAGAAGAGACGTCACTACGCAGAGAAAAAGGCGTACTGCTCGGCTCGGGTCTTGTCGGCGGCGAAGGACTTCTGGGCGTTGGGATTGCCGGCGTGGCGGTGATCCTAAAACGCGCGCCCAAAGGGATAGGCTATGAGTGGGCCGGCTGGCTGGCGCCGATCTTCAGCACTCTGGCACTTGTGTTGCTCGCCCTGACTTTCTGGCGTATGATAAAGAAGGCCTGAGTCTGCTGCTCAGGAAGAACCTCCCGACAGCATCTTCTGGAAATCCTTCTTCGACGGCCGTGGACGAATCCTATTGGGCAGCGGCTTCCCGGTCTCGCGGTCGAATTCGTCCGGCGTCCGGATTTTGGGGATTCGAAAATCCGTGCGCCTGGACCAGTCGTCCAACGCCCGGCGATGCTCGTCGAGCGTCTCGGTGCATCGGGGATCATCCACCAGATTGTGCAGCTCATGGGGGTCGTTTATGGTATCGTAGAATTCCTCGGCCGGGCGCGGTTTGACAAAGCATGCCATTTGATTCTGGTTGAGTTTGCCCTGGGCTAGCAGGCGCCGCATCGCGGCAAAGGTGATACTTCGACCCACATCTGCCGGCGGCGTGGCGGGCAGATCCCTATAGTCGTTGCGGATGTACTTGTAGCGAAGCGACCGCACGGCCCGTCCCAGATCCTCGTAGTCGTGCCAGTGATCTTCGGCGAAGACGTAGTCGCGAATCTTTTGCTCAGGCTCTTTCAGAAGCGGCGAGAAGTCGCGTCCCTGAAAACACGACGGCGCGCTTAGCCCCGCAATCGCAAGGACCGTCGGGGCAATATCCACCGAGCTGACCAGTTGCCCGCAGAGACTCCCCCCTCTGACCCCGCGGGGCCAGCGCACGATCCAGGGTGTCTTGATGCCGCCGTCGTACAGCGTGGTCTTGTCCCTTGGGAAAGGCCGGCCGTTGTCACTGAAGAAAAGGACAAAGGTGTTCTCTTCAACCCTCTGCTCGCCTAGTTCGTCCATGATCCTGCCAACATAACTATCGAGCCTGGCGATTTCGTCATAGTAGAGTGCGAGGTCCTTTCGCACCTCCGGGACATCAGGAAGATAGGGAGGGACCACTACGTCCTCCGATCGGTGCGGGTCGGGGATTATCCCTTGCTCATAGTCACGGTGTGGATCGAGCGCAGCAAGCCAGAGAAAGAAAGGCCTGTCTTTGGGCCGGGCCTGCAGCGTCGAAAGCCAGCGCTCGCAGCCGCTCTTCTCGGCGGCAACCATAGCCGGCTGCGATCCACCCGCGCCGCTCGGAAGCTGAAAACCCGAGACATCCGCTTCGTGGACTACGTCGAAACGATTGCGGACCTCGTTACCGAAGTGCCACTTGCCGGCGGAGGCAGTCCAGTAACCAGTGTTTCTCAACAACTCCACGAATGTCTGCTGCTCTGCCGGCAGCGGCCAGTGCAGTTGCTCGGCGTCGGTGCAGTGCGGGTAGCGGCCGGTGATAATGCTGGCTCGGCTCGGACTGCAGGAACTGGCCGTGAGGAAGGCGTTTGTGAAACGCATGCCTCCGGCGGCAAGCTTGTCGATGTTGGGAGTTCGTATCCTGCGATGGCCGTATGCCCCGCAGTCGTCCCATGCCATGTCGTCGGCGATGATGAGCACTATGTTGGGCCGGTCATCCGGCACCCGTGCCAAAGACTCTAAATTCCACAAGGCCGCTCCGGCGGTGGAGCCGCCGATTAGTTTGATGAATTGACGTCGTTGCATCACTTTGCCCTTGAAGTCTGAGAACGTACCAAATCCTTGAGCGGCCTCTCTACTTTCCGGCCGAGATATCATAGACCATCATCACGTCACCATGTCTGATATACAGACGCCCGTCGGCTATCGAAGGATGCGCCCAGTGCTTGCCCTCGCCGGCTGTGATTCTGAAGGAGCTGACAACATTGAAACCATCCGGCGTTGCCTTGGCAAGTCCTACGTCTCCGGTGTCTTCCGCGTAGCAGTAAAGCATGCCGTCGGCGTAAATGGTCGAGCCTTTGTTACCCTGCCAAGAACTGTCGTACATGAGCTCTCCAGTGTCCCAGTCCAGAGACGCCCAGTTGCCGCGTGTCATGCTCTGGAAATTGGCGCCGTAGATATATCCGTCAACCAATACTACACCGCCGTGATGGACGTCCAGCGTACGGTCTGTCCATTCTCGCGTGATCATGGTCGGATCGGCCGAAAGCTGCACCATGGCGCCGCCGTTGTCATAGCCGCTTGTTGTATAGATTCGACCGTCGAAATAGAGAGGCGTATTTGCGTTGACCACCCTTGATCGGTCGGTATGATAGTCATCAAAAGGATCCTGCCACAGGAGCTTGCCCGTTTCGGAGTCTATCGCTACCACCGAGTCCGGCAGCATCGTGACAATCATTCTATTGCCCCTGTACTCAATCGCTACCGGATTGCAGTATGCCGAGCCCTGATTCAAATCCTTACAGGCCCATATAACGTCGCCGTCGTTTTTATCCAGAGCGACCACGCTGGCCTTTTTGCCGCCCGGCGTGGCGATCACCTTCGAGCCGTCGACGAGCAGACACTCGGATATGCCCCACCTGGGGAACTGGCCGTCAAACTCTTTGAAGACATCTCTCGACCAGACCAGCGCTGCGGTCTTTGCATCGAGGCAATACACCGTGCCCAGCCCGCTGAGGAGGTACAGCCTTCCGTTGTTGACCGTCGGTGTCGAGCGAGCCGCCGGGTACGACTTGTTCCACTCCGGACCAAATGCTGCTTTCCACTGCCGTTTGCCGTCCAGATCGAAACAGAATACATAGCCGTCGGCGCCGTGCTTGCCGGTAGTGTAGACGAGGGACTCGGCGATTGCCGCCGAGGAATATCCAGCCCCCAGGCCATTGACAGACCAGAGAAGCTTCGGCCCGCCTTCGGGCCACTTTTTGAGCAGCCCCGTCTCACTTGACTTGCCGTCGCGATTCGGACCGCGAAACTGCGGCCAATCCGCAGCCGTACAGACCGACGCCATCACGCCGATTACGGACAATGCCGGCAAAGAAATTCGCAGTGCTGCGGTGAACTGTGCTTTCTTCCTTTTCACACCCTACCTTTCATTGAAACGTTAAATTCCTTATCATTGCGTAGCGGGATGGTCGCCCAACATACCGATCAGCCTGTCTATTGTCAACACGGCGCATCCTTCGTAGTGATTGTTTACGTTTACTATCACCTGTCTGCAACGCTCAATCTGACGCTTGACAATCTGTGCGATAGAGTTGAGTGATTCATCTTTACCAGCGACGATCAGGTCCCATTGATTGCCTGTCAGCTTCTCAATCTGTTGTCGGTCCGGTCCCATCAGACGGATTACCGAGACGTCGCCTGATGAAGTATCGAACCTCTCGGCTACTTCGGCGATGGGGGGCATGTAGTACCCTTCGAGCAGAACGGGATTGATATGTAGATCTTTGAGAAAGTCAAACCAACTCCGTCTGAGATAGTTTGGATTTCTTATTTCCACCGCATAGTCGAATCCGTCGGGGGCACGATTGAAGAACTCGCCGAGTTTGTCGATGAAGGCCTTCAGAGACGGCATCTTTTGGCGGTTGAGATATTCGAACTGGAACATCACCGGGCCGAGCTTATCTGCCATAGGCTCCAGGATTTCGAGGAATTGCTTTAGCAGATCCACATTGAGAAAGTGCGGATTCGGTTTGTTCGCGAGATGCCGATTTCGTGCGGACTGCTTTGCGTAATGATGAGTGAGCGTGATCGAGTTTGGGGCCTTGACAGTAAAGAGAAAATCGTCGCCGACACTCTCGGAGTATGTTTCGACCGTCCTAGGATCGGGTAGTTTCACCCCGGCGCCGAACAAACTCCAGAACCACTGGTCGATCTCGACGGTATTGTAGTGCCGGGCGTAATCGGTTAGATAATGGTGGGGCGAGTATTTCTTGTCGGGATCGTAGATCAGACCTTTCCAGGAATCATATTTCCATGAGCACGTCCCTATCCTGAGGTATGGGCTGAGCTTATCAGGCACTCTCGGCATAATGTACTGCGATTCCCTCGCTCCTGCTCAATTCATTGCTCTTTTCCTGAGGCCTCACGAAGGGCCTTTAGGAATTCCGGAGGAACCTGCATTCCCAGACTTTGTGCTCTGCGGACATTCCCCCAGGCCTCGTCATATTCACCCTTGTTGTAGTAGGCGGTCGCGCGACCGACATAGGCCTCGGCAAACTTCCAGTCTATCGCAATGGCCTTCGTATAGTCTGCGATGGCCCGGTCGTTGTCGCCCTTGTCCCTGTAGGTGGTCCCGCGATAGCTGTAGGCCAGAGCATCTCTGGGGTTTATCTCGATGGCCTTGCTGAAATCGGCGATGGCCCGGTCATACTGGCCCCGCAAGGCATATACAAGACCGCGGTCGTTGTAGACGAAGGCATCCGCCGGCCTTATCTCAAGAGCTTTGCTGAAATCCAAAAGGGCCAGGTCATATTGGCCCCTGTAGTTGTAAGCAGTCCCGCGGCTGTGGAAGACTTCGGCGTTCTTTGGGTCTATCTCGATGGCTTTGGTGAAGTCGGATATGGCCCGGCCGTGTTCGTTGGTAAGGGCATACGTAACCGCACGCTCGTTGTAGGCGGCAGCATTTCTTGGATCTATCTCGATAACCTTGGTGAAGTCGGCAATAGCCCTATCGTATTGACCCTTGTCACTGTAGATGCGGCCACGGCTGTAATAGGCCTTGGCGGACTTGGGATTGGCCTCGATGGCCCTGGTGAACTCCGAGATGGCCTGGTCATGCCAGCCTTTCTGCATGTACCTCTGGCCCAGATAGTAGGATCTGTCTCCACATCCGGTGAACAACAGACAGACAACTATCGGTGATACGTACCGCACATAAACTCCTTTCAAATCCGATTGTTTTCACATAACATTATAGCCTGGTCATATGGAATTGAAGAGCAAAAAACCTGACGCCCGGTGTACGTCCGGGATGGCGGGATTCAGGATGTCAATAACGATCCACTCTCGGGAGCGAAAATGGAATACGCGGTGGGCAAAACGGGCAGAATAATAGCAGCCAGATTGTTCGAAGGCGAAGACCTTTACGAATCCATACACGATATCGCTACCGCTGAGAACGTCAAATCGGCGGCGGTATTGATTACGGGCGGTTTCAGGCGAGCCAACGTTGTTGTCGGACCGGCACAGGAGAAACCCAAAATCATCCCCGACTACAAGGATTTCGCCGGGCCGGGCGAGGTGCTCGGAGTGGGAACGATCTATTGCGACGACACTGGGCCAAAGCTCCACATGCATACCGCGATCGGCAAAGCGGACCAGGTGATGGTTGGCTGCCCGCGCGACGGAACAAAGGCATTTCTGATTCTCGAAGTGACGATAATCGAAATCGAAGGCTTGAATGCACGCAGAAGGCCCGACGAGAATACGGGCTTTAACCTCCTGCGTTTCGAATGATCAAAGGTGTCACATGTTTAGAACTAAAAGTAACATGACCGCATTTGTTTTGCTCCTGGTATCAACCGGCGTTGCCTGCGCGGGAGCTGAAAGCATCGCCCGAGATGCGAAGGTGACCGTTTCGTCGCAGTTGAACGATCAGTACAACGGTAGTCTGGTCACCGACGGCATTATTGGGCTCAGAGACTCCGGCGAGTGGGCGTGCAAGGGACAAACAGCCTTCTGGGGATATGTGAAGTACCCATGGGTACAGCTGGACTGGCCGCAGCCGCAGTGGATCGAGAAGGTTATTCTGTACGACCGCCCGGCTCTGGACGAACATCTGGCTGGGGGCAGACTTGAATTCAGTGATGGCAGCGAGATTACTGTGACGACGATTCCAAATGACGGAACAGCTAAGTTCGTTGCATTCGAACCGCGGCAGGTGACCTGGATTCGCTTTGTCGCCACTGACGGAGACGGCAAGAACCTGGGTCTTTCGGAAATAGAGGTCTATCCGGCGCCGAGAACTTATCGCGACTATGTCTCATGGGTCGATCCGTACATTGAGACAGCCCGTGGACGATGGTTCTTTTTCTCTACGGCAAGCCGTCCTTTTGGAATGATATGCGCTGCGCCGCATACGCGGAACAAGAATCAATGGGGCGGCGGTTACAATTACAACTCGACGGAGGTTCTCGGTTTCGGCCAGATTCATGCATGGATGCTCTCGGGATTGGAGATTATGCCCATTACGGGGACGGTGGATCCCACGAAAGGCGAGCAGGGCTGGAAGTCGAAATTCTCCCACGATGATGAGATCGTCCAGCCCGGTTATCATCGTCTGTTTCTGAGAGACTACAAGATATGGGTCGAGATGACGTGCACCGATCGCGTCAGTTTCTATCGCCTTGGATATACCGAAGACTGTTCGGCCAGGATCCTGGTGAACCTGAGCGGCTATCTGGGCGGCATCACCATGACGGATGCTTCGGTATCCAAAGTAAGTGACACTGAGATTGAAGGATCTTTCAGTACGATCGATCGGCTGTGGGGCGGCCCGAAAGACGTCAAGATATTCTTCGTAGTCCGTTTCGAGAGGCCATTCAAGAAACTCGATGCATGGAAGCGCGGCCGGCAGATCAACGACACATCGGCCGTTGAAGGCGACGACATTGGAGTAGCCGCCCTCTACGATATTAAGGCTGGTGACATCCTCGGGATGAAGGTCGCGATTTCATACACCTGCATTGCCAATGCCCGCAACAATCTCGTTTGCGAATGTGACCACTGGGATTTTGACCGCGTCAGGCAGGACGCCAGGAAACAATGGAATCGGTGGCTGGGCAAGATTGAGGTTAGAGAAGGTACACGGGAGCAAAAAACAAAGTTCTACACAGACTTGTGGCATGTGCTGCTGGGGCGGCACAAATTGAACGATTTCAGCGGCGACTATCCTGACTACACGCAGGGCAAGCGGATTCGAAACCATACGGATGCGCCGCTGAAGGTCAGGGCTCTCCCTAGAGACAACAGCGGTAGGGTCAGATACAACATCTATAATTCGGACGCGCTCTGGCTCACCCAGTGGAATCTTAACGTTCTCTGGGGATTGGCGTGGCCCTCGGTGCTCGATGATTTCTCGGCGTCACTCGTCCAATATGCCGATAACGGAGGCCTGCTGCCTCGCGGGCCCTGTGCAGGAGGGTACTCCTATATCATGACGGGATGTCCCTCGACGAGTCTGATTGTGAGCACGTATATGAAGGGTCTGCTGAAGAAGGTAGACGCCGAACACGCCTACGATCTGATGCGGCGAAACCACATGCCCGGAGGAATGATGGGGACGAATGTCCATTACATCAACGAAGGCTTCTCCCCGGGCAATGCAGGTACAACCCTCCAGTGGGCGTTCGAGGATTGGGTGTTGGCGCAAATGGCTCGAAAACTGGGCAAGACAGCAGACTGCGAATACTTCCTCAAGCGCTCGGCCGGCTACAAGAAGCTCTACCATCCGGACGTGGGACTGCTGCTGCCAAGAAAAGAGGACGGCTCATGGCTGCACACCGACCCACTCAGCGGCAGAGGCTGGGTGGAAGCCAACGCCTGGCAGGGAACGTGGTCGGTTTCGCACGATATCACCGGTTTGGCCGAACTTATGGGTGGTCGTGACAGGCTTTGCGAGAAGCTGAGTTTTGCCTTTGAAAAGGCCGCGCCGACAGACTTTGTCTTTGCCTATGGCGGCGGCTATGTCAGCTACGCGAATCAGCCCGGCTGCTCGAATGCCCATGTATTTAATCATGCGGGCAAACCCTGGCTCACGCAATACTGGGTCCGCAGAGTAAATGAACAGGCCTATGGAGCTGTCACCCCTGACGCCGGATACGGGGGGCACGATGAAGACCAGGGGCAGATGGGCGGCGTCAGTGCCCTGATGTCGATCGGATTGTTCAGTCTGCGCGGCACGACCTCGCAGGACCCCATATACGAGATCACCTCACCGGTCTTCGATCAGATCGTGATTACCCTGGATAACGACTACTATCCGGCCAATCAATTCACCATCAGGACGTACGACAATTCGGCGGAGAATTGTTATATCCAAAAGGCAAGGCTCAACGGCAGGCCGCTGGATAGATGCTGGTTCTACCAAAGGGATTTTGCGGAGGGCGGCCTGCTAGAACTCTGGCTCGGGCCCGTGCCGAATCGCAACTGGGGAGTAACAGATTTGCCTGCTGCGGCATCGAGCGGCAGATGAAGAACTTCAGCCTGGGGAGACAACCATGAACGGATCTGCAAAGAACGCATACATTCTCACATCTGTTTTGATTCTGCTTTCCGGCACCTCTGCTATAGGTGCACCTGATGTTTCGGCAGGATGGCAGAAGAGGACGTCTGTAACAATCACAAATGGAGATCTATCCGCTCTCTTCAGGGACAACTCCGCATCACCTAAGATTCTCAGCGGAATTCAGTCTCTCTTCAGCACGAAGGGCCCAGGCAATTTTGACGCCTACGATCCGAGCGCAGAAGGAGCTTCAGCGGGGATGAACTTCGAGCATATCATCTCAGGTCACAGAAACAGCTCGAACAAGTTCACACCCCGGCATGGGAGGTATGATCTCTTCCAGTTGCCCGAAAAGAATTCTGTTGTCCTGGTGAGGGATCGAAAGGACAGCCCGTGGGACGTTTCAAGCTCGCTGACCTACAGAGTGACGGCGCCTCACTACATTGATGTGGAGTTCCGCTGCAAAGCGCACAATCCGAGTCTGTTCGCAAAGCGCCGGTGGGCCATCTTCTTTTTTGCCAACTACATGAATGATGTAAAAGATGTCGCACTGAATTTTCTTGGCATCGAGCGGGCGGGCGGGCAAGAGAAATGGATTGCCGCTGATGCTCCGAAAGGCCATCCAGACTGGAACTGCGGCGGCACATACCGCCACGTCGAGGCTGCGCCTCTTGAATACGACGAGGACGTCGATTTCAGGCTGAACTCATGGAGCTATGACTATCCACGCTTTACCAGGCCGTTCTACTACGGACGTGCGGCACAAGGCATGGTCTTCATTCTCATGTTCAATAAGACGTATTCAGAAGATGACCAGATCCGGTTTAGCCTTTTCAAGTTCAAGGTTCCAAGGCATCCGCGTCCTGCGTGGGATTTCCAGTATGTCGTGAACAAGGTTGAGAAGGATCGAGAATATGGATTCAAGGGGCGCCTGGTCTGGAAACAATTTGCCAGCGCAGTGGATTGCCTTGGAGAATACGAAAAGTGGCAACGGAAGGAAGCCTCGACAGAAAATTGAGATGCGATATCATGATCTCGAGTGCAGCCTCACTCATGCCCGGTCGAGAAAACCAGTTCACTCGATACGACCGCATCCCGATTATCGCCGACAGTGAGAAACCAGATTGTCGCCTCATCTGGCAGTGCCGGCGAGACGATCCGATTGCCCTCTATACGAGCAGGTAGAGTCTTCCAATCCAGCTTGTTGATTGGCGTGGTTCCTGTGGTGTAGTGCAGGTTCGAAGAGGTGAGGGCTGTCTTGCTGGTGACCTTTGCGCGGACCTGGCCACCAGCTTCGTGCGGTTCCAGGATAGTCGGCAGCCGAACAGCACCCAGCAGATACTGGTCGATAAAGATGCCGATTTCCTTCGGAGCCCAACCGTGCTCGTGACTATGCGGCATATTGACTGTGATCCGGAGGTTGCGCTTGCCCTTAACGAGTCCGTATGTCTTAGAATAACTGTCGAGCGGATAGGCAAAATCATTAGTGCCGTTAACAAAGAACACGGGCATTCTCGCTGATCCGACATACATGGAGGGATCCCATAGCTGGACCCATTTGTCTTTTTGCTCGGGACTCATCTTCGCAAACCGGCCCAGCCAGGTACTGTTATCATGCAGGAAGCCACAGCCGTATACAGGCACCGCAGCCTTAAAACGATTGTCGAGTCCGGCCACAATGCATGTCAGGTAGCCGCCCCAACTTATTCCAGTGACGGCAGTTCGACTTGAATCGACCTCATCGAAGCTGCGCACGAGTGAATGGGCCAGAATAACATTTGAAACGGCATGGTAAGTCCACTGCTCTTGCAGAGACTGGTCGATAGCACCGAATTTTTCGTTGTCACTTTGGCCGGGGCCTCCGTCGGACAATCGTTTACGGTCCGGTCCGCAGCCGGCAAGATCCATCGCAATGGCTGCGTACCCACGTCTGGCCCACAACTCGGCCCACTGGCCGAAGGCCGTTCCGCCTCCCCCGTGCACCAGCACGACGGCCGGAAAAGTCTTGTCCTGGGCGTCTTCGGCGCCCAACGTGGCGGGGCTGGCATAGTAGGCGAATACGCGCGTTTGCCTGTTCTGATAAGGTTCTCCATCATAATAGAGCGACCACACCGAACTGTCTTGCTTGGCCCAATTGTAGTCTGGCGGCTCGCTCAGAGCGCCCAGATCCCACGGCATAGTCGCAGGAAGAGTTCTTGACGGACGAATGACGTCGCTGTCGTGCTTGAGCGATTCGCAGCCTGCGTTGGCCAGCAGCATCAAAGAGCACAAGAGCAATCTTACTCGCAGACTTCTCAAAATCACTTTGACGTTCCTTTCTCAGCTTTCCGGGATCACAACAAATATCTGTCAGAGAGATTCCTTTACACGATTGTCCTGACAAGAGAACCTTAACCAATTGAAGACGTATCTTCGCTTGGACTGTAAATGGAAAAGGCTGGTTTTGCAGAACCAGCCTTTGCGCAAGATCAAAGATGAATATTCTGAATCATGTCAGAAGCTGTACGACATGCCCAGTGTGACCCAGGTTTCGTCCTTGTCAGGGTTGATAGACTTATCCATTGTCACCTGGTAGTAGAGCCCCGGAGTAAGAAGAACATTCTCGGCCAGCTCAAAATCGGTTGCGATCCCGAATACCGCATTCGTCCAGTCATGGTCCACACCTATTCCCCGCGGATCAACACCATCGTTGAAGACAGCTTCCGAGTGCAGCCTCAAAACCTGCTCGGGCGTCTCCGGCAACAAACCCTCAATCGGTATGCCGTAATCGAGCATGAAGATGTGGGCAAAACCCGAAGCAGTTCCAGCGGTGAGACCAGGGATGTTCTGGCTCCCAACAAACGAACCGCTTTCGGCCGGCCACAGCTTGACCAGAACATAGGACGGGACCAGACCTTCGACCGCCAGAATATTCGGCCAGGACAAAAGTGCGGCCATCTCCTGCAGATCCACATCACCTGACAATCCCGCGGGGATACCGTCCAAAGGGGCATCCGGGTGGTAGAAATACCTCCACCAGACCATGTACTGGGTGGCAATAGCTTCATCGGGGCAAATGGCGTTCTTATAGAACAAGGTAAAGTCCCAGCGTTCGGTGGTTTCGAACCCGCTTGAATTGGCCCTGTGACCCTCTGCGCTCAGACCTAAGCCGGTGCCATACAAGTCCAGCATAAGCGACGGCTGAAATGCGCTCTTGTCCCCATAAACATCGATGCCTCGCCAGAGGTACTTGCTCTGATACGTCATGTCGAGCACACCGTGCAAGTCTCCGTCTTGGGCCTGCGCCAATCCTCCTGCAGCCAACAAAATGACCATCGCTACCAATACTCTCTTTCCCATAATCTTCTCCTTTCAAAAAGCCATCATGCCTAAGCGTTACTCATTAACGCATATTGCCCCACACGGGGCACACAGTCAAGACAAGAATCAAACATTTTACCATCTTCCACTTTTTCTGATTTCCGCCTTGGGCAGATTATCGAGGACCTTGGTATATTTCTGCAATTCTTCCTGCGGCAGCTCATAGTCAGTGAGCTTGCCGGAAAGATATGCATCATAGCCAAGAAGGTCCATCAGGCCATGGCCGCTATAGTTGAACAAGATCACCTTTTCCTTGCCTTCGTCTTTTGCCTTCTTGGCCTCATCAATTACCGCTGCGAGTGCCTGGCTGGTTTCAGGAGCGGCGATAAAACCTTCCGTTCTGGCCCATGTCACTGCAGCGTCATAGGACTGTAGCTGATGGTATGCTCTGGGTTCCAACAGACCTTCTACGATTGCCTGGCAGACCAGCGGGGCCATGCCATGATACCTTAGTCCTCCGGCATGAATTGGAGGTGGTATGAAGGCGTGTCCGAGCGTGTGCATCGCCAGCAGTGGCGTGGTGCAGGCGGTATCTCCGAAGTCATAAGCAAAAGGCGCACGCGTCATAGTCGGGCAAGCCGTCGGTTCAACCGGGATGATTGTAATATCTGCACCATTGATCTTGTCAGCCACAAACGGGAATGACAAACCTGCGAAGTTGCTGCCGCCTCCGGCGCAACCGATGACCGTATCGGGCAGCTTCTCACCGATGCTCTCCAACTGCTTCTTTGCCTCGAGGCCTATTATCGTCTGGTGTAGCAACACATGATTAAGCACACTGCCGAGAGAATAACGCGTCTTGCCTGTCGTGTCAGTCACCGCTTGCTCGATAGCCTCGCTTATGGCGATTCCCAGGCTGCCCGGCGTATCGGGCATTTCCTCCAACACTTTTCTTCCGGCATTGGTCTCGGAACTCGGGCTGGCGACGCAGTTTGCCCCCCAGACCCCCATCATCATCTTCCTGAATGGCTTCTGATCGAAGCTTATCCTGACCATAAATACCTTGCATTCGAGTCCCAACAGTTTGCAGGCAAAGGCCAGGGCACTGCCCCACTGACCTGCTCCGGTTTCGGTTGTAAGTCTCTTGATGCCGAACTGCTTGTTGTACCAGGCCTGGGCAACGGAGGTGTTTGGCTTGTGACTTCCCGGCGGGCTGACACTTTCGTCCTTGAAGTATATGCGCGCCGGCGTCTCGAGGTACTGTTCCAGATACACCGCTCTGCGCAACGGCGACGGCCGCCAGCGATAGAGGATGTTCAGAATTTCCTCCGGGATGTCTATCCACCTCTCGCTGCTGACTTCCTGCTCGATCAGGTTCATCGGAAAGACCGGCGACAGCATATCCGGAGAAACCGGTTTTCCGTCCGGCCCGAGCGGGGGAAGCATCGGTGTAGGCAGGTCTGCCGCCAGATTGTACCATTGTCGAGGAATGTCACTCTCATTGAGCGATATCTTTATCGGTCCCATTGCCGCTCTCCTAAAAAAGTCAAGAATAAGTGATTTCTAAACAGCCGAAAATAGAACTTATCAGAAATATGGAAATTCTGCCGTCAATACACAAAACTACGGGGACAATAACAGGTATCGTAGCGGCCGTCAACTGAAATCTGTCGAAAACGACACATTCCGTCGGTTCTTGGACCCTGAGTGTCAAGAGCTGAAAGTCTAGCGCAAAAGGCCGGCGGAGGAACCGATGTCTCCGTCCGGCAAGCGGCCCCTTTGAAGGCTCACCATGGAGGCCCTGTTGACCGGCGTTCCTCCCGGAAAAGTTATTTTTTTGTTTTGAGGGCGAAAAACATTTGATTGACAATGCGTCACTCGCTACAATACCGCAGTAGCGTCGTACGAACCGTTCTAAGTTAGTGCGAAAGGGAGGCACGAAATGGCAAGGAAAGGCAAGAAGCTGATCAAAGGTTTGTGGTCCAAGAGCGACCTCAGCACGCTCAAGAAGCTCTTCCCGAATAACGCAACAGCCAAGATCGCTGCCAAGCTCGGCAGGCCTACCGATGCAGTGAAAAAGAAGGCATCCAGAATGGGACTTCGCAAGTCAAAGAAGTATATGAAGTCTCTCGGTAGAGCGTAGGTCACCAAGCTCGTTCCGGACAGCCGGCGGTGATCTGGTATATTATTTGGGGCAGATGGTACAGTTGAAGTCCTAGCCGCACGAAGGTCAGCGTGCTCAGAGTATATGAACAGGACGACCTTCACGTTGGTTGGCGCATCTTCAGAGCCAAATCTTGATTGCGCCTGTCGTGTTCTCAAACCAAACTCTTGACATTCACGTGTACCGGCGTTATTCTTGGCTGGTTCGTTTAGGTTCTTTATCCAGTTTTCTCGGTTTTTGACACAGGGAGGCCAATTTGAGGGTACTTTCGGGCATACAGCCGTCCGGCAAGCTTCATATAGGCAACTACTACGGCGCCATGCGCCAGCACCTTCAACTCCAAGCTGAGCACAACTGCTTCTATTTCATCGCCGACTACCATGCCCTTACCAGCAACCCGGCGGCTGACGAGGTCGCCGGCTGCACTCTTGACGTCGCGATGGATTATATCGCGCTGGGGCTCGACACGAAAAGAACCGTCTTCTGGCGACAGTCGGATGTGCCAGAGGTAACCGAGCTTACCTGGCTGCTTTCCTGTATGACCCCAATGGGGCTGCTGCAGCGATGCACGAGCTACAAGGACAAGGTCGCCCAGGGCCTGGCCCCCAATCACGGTCTGTTCGCGTACCCTGTTTTGCAGGCAGCGGACATCTTGATTTTCAACAGCGAGCTCGTCCCCGTTGGCGCCGACCAGAAGCAGCACATCGAGGTCACTCGTGACATTGCCGGGCGGTTCAACAACGCCTACGGTGAAGTATTTACCATACCAGAGGAGCACATCATCGAAGCTGTTGCAATTGTCCCCGGTCTCGATGGCCGGAAAATGAGCAAGAGCTACGGAAATACCATTGGGATATTCGAGCCGGAATCCCAGGTCAAAAAGAAGATCATGAAGATCGTCACCGACTCGACACCGGTTGACGAGCCCAAAGACCCCGACAAATGCAATGTCTTTGCCCTTCTGAAGCTGATTGCCTCTGCCCAAGAGCTGCGCGAGTGGGACGAAAAGTACCGAAGCGGGGGTATGGGATACGGCCAGGCCAAGAAGCGCCTCGCCGAGCTGGTGATAGAGTATTTCAAGCCGTTCCGGATTAAAAGGACCGAGCTTGAAGACAATATTGACTATGTCAAAGGAGTTCTTGCCGACGGCGCCGAGCGGGCAAGAACCGTTGCCGGCCAGACGCTGGAAAAAGCCCGGCAGGCAGTTGGATTGAGAAGATAGCTATGGCCGATTATCGCGTAGATCTTGACGTTTTTGCAGGCCCCCTGGATTTGCTGCTCTACCTTGTTCGCAAGGAGGAAGTGGACATCTACGACATTCACATCGCCAAGATAACCGACCAGTATATCCGCTACATCGAGATGCTCAAGAGCCTGGACATTGACCTGGCCGGTGACTTTCTGGTGATGGCGGCGACACTGATGCAGATAAAATCGGCGATGCTCCTGCCCAAGGTCGGGCCCGATCAACTCGATGATGATGACCTGTCCGACCCGCGAAGCGAGCTTATCCGCCAGCTTCTCGAATACAAGAAGTTCAAGGATGCCGCCAACCTGTTGAACGCCGCTGCCTCCGAGCAGAGAGAACGATTCGCCCGCCCGGACACGATTGTCGAGAGCTTGAGGCCGGATTCAGAGCCCGAGGTCGACATCGAGCAGGTGAGCGTCTGGGATCTGCTCGAGGCCTTTGATTTGGTATGCAAGGCCATCGGTGACGTTGGCGACATAAGCCGAATCAAAGACGATACTCCCATAGACTTGTATCAGATCGAAATTCTGCATCGTTTACAGACCGAAGGGCCCATGACCTTCGAGCGTATCTTCGAGTCCAAAACCAATCGTGTTGTGATGATCGGATTGTTTCTGGCCATGCTGGAGTTGATTCGGGAGAAACTGATTTGGGCCGAACAGCAGTCGAGTGGTTCTGCCATATATGTCCGGTCGCTCACGGATGAGCCTGCCGAGCAGGCGGTGCAGCAGGCCATTCTCGCCACCGAAGCCGACCTCGAAGAGTCTCGAGCTGAACGCCAGGACCAGCCGCCGATTCCAATCGCTGAGGTGCCTGCGAAGAGCAAGGCGCCGGCCGAGACCGAAGCCGCCCAGCCGAAAGAACAGCTGGCTATACCGATCGCCGAACTGCCGGCCGAGAGGGAACCGGTGACTTCTCCTCAGGAGCTGCTGAATCAATGAATCGGCGTTATCAGGTCTAACGTCGCCCCAACTTCACCCGAAAACGCCGTGCTGGGCCCTTTGCTTTGCGCGGCACTATATCGAATGCTGACGACGTCACCTCTCAACACGCCTGAATTCTATACGCATTTCTCCCGGGAACAAATACACACCGCTTGACATATGTCACAGACAGTGGGATAATTCGCGGTTTTATGGAGAATCTCCGACAGAGACAAAGAAATGTCGCACAGAATCGTATCCAAGAAACAGCTTTCAGAGGACGTATTCACCGCCAAAGTCGAGGCTCCCCTTGTCGCGCAGGCAAGAAGACCGGGCCAATTTGTAATTATCAGCCTCAACAACGAATACGCAGAGAGAATTCCGCTTACGATCGCCGGGGTCGATCTACGGGAGGGCACTATCAGTCTGATCTGGCAGCGCGTGGGCAAAACCACCGCCGAACTATCCGACCTGCAGCCGGGTGACGAGATTGCCAATGTCGCAGGGCCCCTGGGTAATCCGACCGAACTCGAGAAGTTCGGCACGGTTGTCTGCGTCGGCGGGGGTATCGGCCTTGCTCCTCTGCTACCCATTGCCGAGGCTCTCAAGGCGATAGGCAACAGGATAATCAGCATCATCGGGGCCAGAAACAAGGAGCTGCTCATCCTTGAAGAGGAGTTTGCCCGCACAAGCGACGAATTGATAATCACAACTGATGACGGCTCGTACGGGCGAAAGGCGCTGGTGACCGAGCCGCTGGCCGAACTCTGCCAGGCCGAGCCCAAGCCGGACAAGGTCTTTGCGATTGGCCCGGCTATAATGATGAAGTTCTGCTGCGATGTGACGAGGCAGTTCGATGTGCCCACTGAGGTCTCCCTCAACACGATCATGATCGACGGCACGGGAATGTGCGGGGGCTGCCGGATCGAATTTGACGGTAAGGCGAAGTTTGTCTGTGTTGACGGGCCTGAGTTTGACGGGCACAAGGTCAACTTCGATCTGATGATGAAAAGACTGAGTGCCTACAAGAGTGCGGAGCAGAAGGAGCACGAGCGGTACAAAGACCACCGCTGCAAAGTTTCAGAGATCAAAGAGAAAGAATAAGAATGGCGGAATCCGCCTGAGGCGGGCGGCTTCCTTGGTTTTACATTTTGCACTTTGACGCTTGAGTTTCTTATACCCTTCAGGGTAGTAGATTCCCGCGAGCATAACCATAACGTGTTACTGCAAAGCCGCTCACCCACGCGAGAGCGGGAATTGTCAATCGGGAGCACTATGAAATGACAGACAGTGAAAGGCGACAACTCCTTCACGATCTCTTGCAGAAACAAGAGAACGGCGGACTCAAACCCAGGGACAGGTACGAGATACCGCCGCAGGACATGCCGGAGCAAGACCCCGTTGTCAGGGCGGGCAACGTCAACGAAGTGGCGACAGGCTACACGGAAACCCACGCAAGAATCGAAGCGTTGCGCTGCCTCGGCTGCAAGAACGCCCCCTGCGTGAACGGCTGTCCGGTCCGAATCAGGATACGGGACTTCGTCGTTGAGATTGCCGAAGGTCGCTACGAGCAGGCTCTGTCTATCATCAAGGAGAATTCGCTCTTGCCCGCCGTTTGCGGCCGGGTGTGCCCGCAGGAAAATCAGTGTCAATTGACCTGCACTGTCGGCAAGAGATTCAAGGACCCGACAAGAGCCGTTTCTATAGGCCGGCTTGAGAGATTCGTCGCCGACCGCGACGGCCGCAGCGAATCGGTGCCGGCGGTCGCAGCCGAGACAGGGAAAAAAGTTGCCATAGTCGGATCGGGGCCTGGAGGGATTGTGGCCGCCGCAGACACCAGGAGAGCTGGCCATGAGGTCACGCTTTTTGAGGCCTTTCACAAACCAGGCGGCGTGATGGTCTATGGAATTCCGGAATTCAGACTCCCCAAAGCCATCGTGCAAAATGAGATCGACACGCTGGCCAAAATGGGCGTCAAGATCGTCTGTAACTTCATCGTGGGCAAGACGCGGACCGTTCAGCAATTGCTAGAGGAGGACGGTTTCGACGCCGCCTATATCGGCGTCGGTGCGGGTCTTCCGAATTTCATGGGTATTGAAGGCGAATCGCTCGTAGGCGTATACAGCGCAAACGAATACCTCACGCGAGCAAATCTCATGAAGGCGTACGGCTATGGCTCCTGCGCCGACACTCCAATTGCCCGCTCGAAGGCAGTGGCGGTTGTCGGCGGGGGCAATGTTGCCATGGATGCGGCCAGGACGGCACTGAGACTGGGCGCCGAAAAGGTCTATCTGGTCTATCGAAGAACCGAGAAGGAAATGCCCGCGCGAATCGAAGAAGTTCATCACGCCAAGCAGGAGGGGATCGAGTTTCACATCCTGCAAAGTCCCAAACGAATACTCGGTGACCAGAACAGCCAGGTCACGGGCGTCGAATGCCTCAAGTACGAACTGGGCGAACCGGACGATTCGGGCCGGAGACGCCCTGTCGCAATCGAAGGCTCAGAGTTTACCATAGATCTCGACACGGTCATCATAGCGATCGGCAACAAACCCAATCCGTTGATCTCGCAGACGATGCCGGAACTCGAAATCACCAAGTGGGGCACGATCGTTGTGAATGAGGAAACGATGGCGACCTCCGTGCCGGGAGTCTTCGCAGGCGGCGATATTGTCTCCGGCGCTGCCACCGTGATTCTGGCGATGGGCCAGGGCCGAATCGCAGCCGCCGGCATAAACGAATACCTGGCAAAGAAAGACAAATGATCGAGTCTTGTTAGTGTAGTGGCGTATGAGCGCAGCACGGCACAAAACCAGTTGGGCCGCCGGAGGTCAATTGGTGCATGTTTGCCCGATTCTTTTGTTGGTATTGATTCTTGCAGGTTGCGGAACGCTGCCGAATGGTCGCCGGTGGGGTCAGGACGCATTCTATCCGATAGATCTCGACAGAATCTCCCGTGCCGCTCACGATGCCTTCTTTAATGTCAACACCTTGGCCCCTCTGGCCGGGGCCGTGGTCTTTGGCGTCGACGACTTCGACGAGCGAGTCTCCGACTGGGCTGTCAAGCACACACCGATCTTCGGTTCGCCAATGGACGCTAGAGACGCGAGCGATGATCTCAAGGCCGCGCTCGAGATCGAAGCGGTGATAACCGCAATTGCCACTCCGAGTGGAGAGAACTTCGACGAGTGGATTGTTTCGAAGGCAAGAGGTGCGGGAGTCGAGCTTCTCGCCGCCGGTGCAACGGACAACATCACAAGCTGGCTCAAGGACGGGACAAACCGCACCCGCCCCGACAATACCAGCGACCGGAGTTTCCCGTCGGCTCACGCCTCGGAAGCCTTCGCATTCGCGACCCTTGCCAACCGCAACCTAGATTCGATTCACATGGGCCCGACTCTGACACCGGCGATCAAGGCGGGCAATCTCGTTATTGCTTCGGGCGTCGCATGGGCCCGGGTGGAGGCCCGGCGGCATTATCCCTCCGACGTGCTCGCAGGGGCCGCGCTGGCACACTTTCTGACAGCGTTCATTCATGACGCTTTCCTTAATCTCTCTGAGGACGACGATGTTGACTTTACGGTCTTGCCGGTCGAAGGAGGCGCGGCCGTGGGGCTGTCCTTGCGTTTCTGAGTGAGCATTTACCGTCTGCCTGCCGTGTCAAGCTCGAAATTGTCCTGTTCGTGTTTGACAATTTCCTCCTTCTTTAGTAGCATTTTAGGTTCGGCAATTTCAGGATGTGAATCGAAGCCAAAATCAAGTACGGGAAATGAAAATGCAGGTTAGGCCTTTCAAGGCTTTTAGGTTTGATGCCGGCATCGTTGGAGACGCCGGTGATTGCATCGCTCCTCCTTATGATGTGATCAGCGACGCCCAGCAGGAGCAGCTCTACAAGAAAAGCGAGTACAATATCGTACGCATAATCAATGGCAAGACCAGTGCCTGCGACAACGGCGAGAACAATCAATACACCAGAGCCACGCAATACCTTCGGACATGGATAGAGCGAGGGGCGTTGAGGCAGGACACGGCCGAGACGATATATGCATACGTTCAGGACTTCGAGTGGGCCGCCGCGAGATTCCAGCGTTTGTCATTTATCGCCTTGGCCAAGCTCGAGGAATTCGGCAATGTAGTCAAACCTCACGAACGAATCCTCAGCAAGCCTCTGGCGGACAGGCTCAACCTCAAGAGGGCGACGGCGGCGGACTTCGGTCTGGTCTTCATGCTCTACGAAGACCAGGAGAAGATCGCAGATGAAATCATCAAGCGAGCCGCGAGGGCCGAGCCTCTTATCGATTTTGTCGACGAGCAGAACGTCCAGCATCGGCTCTTTGCGATAGCCGGCGCCGAGGATGTAGAGAGAATTGCAGGAATGATGGGTCCCAAGAGTTGTGTCATAGCCGACGGACATCATCGCTACACCACCGGCTTGAGCTACGCCGCCGAAAGCCAGAATCCGCAGGCCGGCTACCAGATGCTCGCCTTTGCCAATACCTGTCAGAAGGGCCTGATCGTCTTGTCCACCCACAGGCTCGTCGGCAATCTCGAAGATTTCAGTTTTGCAAAGCTGCTTGCGGACCTCAGAGAGAATTTTGAGGTCGGTGAGTTCAAGTTCGATTCGACACAGGCCAAAACAGACGCCAGAGAAAAGATGCTCGCCCGGATGAAGGCCCATTACTCAGACGGCAAGAACGCGTTTGGGATATATGGCGCAGACGGTGCTTTCCATATCGCCGTTTTGAAAGACCAAAGTGCGATCGATTCGATCGTGCCTCAGATGAGTCCGGCCTGGAGGTCGCTCGACGTCTCGGTTCTGCACAAGCTCATTCTGGAAGAGCTGCTGGGCATCGACCAAGCGAAGCTCACCGCAAACGAGAACGTTCAGTACGTTAAAGATACTCCCAACGCAATTGATGACTCAATCGCCCAGGTAGACGCAGGACACAAACAGGCGGCATTTTTCATGAACCCGGTGAAGATGGAGCAGCTCATGAAGGTAACAGAGGCCAGCGAGAGAATGCCCCAGAAATCGACCTACTTTTATCCTAAGGTGTACACGGGTCTGACGATTCACAAGTTATAGTCTGTCAGGCAAGAAGACAAGGGGCCCCGTCTTTGCGGGACCGACGTAAAGAAATGGAGATGATATGGTAGATTGGAAGAAACCGCCGAGATTATTCATTCCCGGGCCGGTAAAAGTTGACGAAGAGGTCTTACAGCAACTCGCTCGCCCGACGTTGGGACATCGCGGGGCAGAATATGCTCAGCTTCACGGCGAGACGGTTGATATGCTCAATAGGGTCGTTTTCACGAACCAGAACGTCTTTCTCTCGACGTCCTCTGCTTCGGGAATCTGGGAAGCCGCAATCCGCAACTGTGTCGGTACCGACGAGGTCGTCCTGTGCACCTGTTGCGGTGCTTTCAGTGACAAATGGGCAGATGTCGCCACCAGTTGCGCCAGAAACGTGGAGGCCTTAAAGGTCGATTGGGGCACACCCACTACACCTGAAATGATTGATGAAAAGCTAGCCACCGGCAAATACGCCGCTGTGACGATCGTGTATAATGAGACGAGCACCGGCCTGACAAATCCGGTCTACCAGATCAGTGAGATGATGAAAGACAAATATCCCGACGTGCTCGTATTTGTCGATGCGGTCAGCGCGATGGTGGGCCTTCCCCTGCACTTCGACGATCTGGGTTGGGACGTGACATTTGCCTCGGTTCAGAAGGCCTTTGCAATTCCACCCGGCTTGGCGGTGGCGGTCGTCAGCGACAGAGCCCTGGAAAAGAGCAAGAGCGTCCCGGGCCGGGGCTACTACTTTGACTTCCAGCAGTTTGCCAAGAATGCCGCAAAGAGCCAGACACCGACAACGCCTAACATACCGCATATCATGGCCCTGCATCATCAATGCACAAAACTGCTCGCAGAGGGTATGGAGAACGTCTGGCGGCGCCACAGCGAGATGGCCGAATATGTAAGAACCTGGGCTTTGGAGAAATTCGATCTCTTCTGCGAGAAGAAATATGCTTCCAATACGCTCACGACCGTCAGGAACACGCGCGGCATCAACGTCGCCGAGACTATCGCTGCGATACAGGCCAAGCACAATACAATTTTCGGCAACGGCTACGGCAAGCTGAAAGAGCAGACTTTCCGGATCGCCCATATGGGTGATATTACGCTCGGCGATCTGGAACAACTCTTGGGCTGGATCGACGAGGAGATCGGCCAGTAGATCGCCGCTCGCACCAGGCCCGGAGGTTCTTTCCCGTCGGCAAGCGGCGAGATTACGAGCTCATGTGATAACTGAATGTCAGCACCCTTGGCTTGACCAGCTTTCGGTAGTCATCCATGCTCATGCTGATTGCTTTCTCGTGCGTGCCGGCCTGGAACTTTATGTGGTCGTCCTTTTCCAGAGCCTTGTCCATAACCGTCGGCAGATCATATAAGTTGCCGAAAGGCGGCTCGGCTCCGAGTTCGCAATCGTCGAATATCCTGCCGATTTGTGACTCTTGAGCCAATTCGACCGAATTGGCGTCTAGCTGATCCTTCAACTCGCCCAAGTTGATCTTGCAGCACGCCGAAAGCACGCACATCACGTATTCGCCGTCGACCTTTATAATCACCGGCTTGGCTACGAATCTGCCCGGCTCGTGCTCGGCCGCCGCCATCTGCTGCGCCGTGAAAGCCGGTGGGTGCTCGCTGACCTGGTAGGGGACTGCAGATTTGTCCAGGAATTCGATCACTCGCATCTTTCACCTCCCTAAAAAGAGTGAGTTCAAACTGCACAAAAAAAGGGAGGCATGGGCGAATATGATAACCTGTTTTTGGGCCTGCCTCCCTGTTGTGATGTGCCCTTTTGCGCACTACCGCGGATAGCGCTGTGGCGGAACCGCCGATCTGCACTCACAACAACCGCATTATAGAAAATAGCCAGGGTCTATGTCAAGTGAAATCTTGGCAAAATATTCACTCGTCGAACTCCCCTCTGTGTGAGACGCGTGGCTGTCGATCGCCCCGATGAGCTGGTCTGTCACAGGGCAGAAGTCCAAGGGGCTACACGGTCGGTCAGTCTCCAAGGCGGCCAAGTAACGTGAGTATCGCAATCCAGGTTGAGCCAAGCAGTCTTCAAACGGGCGCCACAGCGCCGGTTCCGCCGTCGCGCCCTTTCTTGCTGCCACAATCGCTGCTAATCGTACAGGTGCGTTGATTCCGTTTCCTCGACCGGTCGACTAAGCTCATCCATATTCAGCGTGGTCTTGAATCGCATGTCTCCGGCTCTGACAGCCTGGACAACTACGCGCCAGGCCACCTCGGCCTGTGCCGGTAGAGTGCCCAGCGGCAGGAATCTTATCGTCTGGCCCTCCAGTGAGCTTGAAGTCGCCCCGGCCGACGAGATGTATCGGACATAGTCTTCCATTTCACAGGTAATGCGTATGTTCGTGGCGGGAGCCGATCCCTGATTCTTCACCCTGATCACGTATGTAGCACGCTCACCCACTCTGACAGGGTCGTCCACGTCGGTTACTTCCATCAGCACCGCGGGAATGCCCCTTACCGAGGTCCTGACAGTGGAAGTCACGGCTTCTGCACAATACGCACTTGCAGTCACACTGTTTATCACGGTGCCCGCCTTTGTCGGTGTGAAGGAAACGCGCACCGTCTCGGAAGCTCCGGCTTCGAGTGTGCCGAGTTCCCAGACCAACTTGGGTCCCAGCAGCTTCGCCCCGGCAGTGCCCTTTACCGAGATCACTGCCTCTGGAATCATCTCTTCGATAGTAGTGTTTCTCGCCGTCACGTCTGACTTGTTAGTAACCACTATTTGGTAAGTGACAGGCCGACCAATGTACTGGCGGTCTGGGCCGGTCATCTCGACGGCCAGCACAGGCAGGCTCACAACCGTCTTCGTGGGGACCGACTCGGTCCGCAAGCCGGTGGTCGAACTGGCCGTGGCCTGGCTGATGTATTCTCCGGTATCAGTGGCCCGCAGTTCAACTGAGAATTGCTGCGACTGGCCCGCCATAAGCGTGCCGGCGTCAAACACAACTTCACTCCTGCCTCCTGTTGTCCGCAGCCCCATGGGAAGGTTTTCTATGATTTTGACATTTGGTACATAACCTGTTCCAGAGTTGGTTACCAGGTACCTCACCTGAATCGGCTCGCATAGTAAGACTTGCTCGGGTGCTGTTTTGGTCAGCTTCAATTCGGGCTGGATGACTTGTACGACGGCACAGGCCGGGATTACAGGTGTAATAACGCTTGTGCAATGTCTGAGAGAATCGATGTAGGTGGCCAGGCCCGAAACCGTGATCTCTCTGGTTGATTTCGGCCCGAGCGTTGCGACCTCCCACAGCAGGAGGTTGTCTTGCGCTTGCTTTGGCGCCGGATTTGCGCTCAGAAACTTGAAATTCTCCGGCAGATCTTCGGAAACCATGATATCGGTCAACTCTGTGTTCGTTAGGTTTGTGACTTTGATGGTGTAGGTGAACGGTTTGTTGAGCCCGACTTCCTTAGGCATGGTCTTGTCCAACTGCACGACCCCGCATTCGGCCCACGGATAGGTTTTTGAGACTATGGATGACCCGGACGCGCTTACGGCTACCATGTCGGGTCTGACAATCACGGGTGCTTCTTCTCTGACGACAGCAGGCCCTTGAATCGGGGCGGGCCCCGTTTGTTCTGAAGGCAGCGGGGGAAGTCTTCTGGTCCTTGCCTCCAGGTATTCGCCGGCGCTGAGGCCCGGCTCTGCCTGTACCGGTTCCTTAGGACCCAGCCAGCTCCTGCAGCCAAGCGAGCACGACACACCGAATCCAAGTAAGAGAAGCGAGATATTCAGAAACTTTTTCATTGCGTATCTCCTTGTCGTACCTTCATGCAGTCCAACGGAGGAAGATGATCCCACATATCTCCAAACCCCATCCGCAGCTGTTCTACTCGAGCAGGTACAATTCTGGTATTTACAGTGTTATATCGGTATATAATTTGACTAAGTTAACAAAAAAGCTAAATAGCCAGTTACCTATATTATAGCGAGCGGGAGCCAGTAAGGGAAGTCTGCAGATTCTGTACTATTTGACCAATATGGGGGCCGGCCGAAACGGTCTGGAGCCCCTCAGCGAGGTCTATCCTCATCAGTAAACTCAGGGCAGGTTCCGGGCTAGGTCCGAAATTAGCTTTGATTGGGTTCGAATTGGGCCTGTCTTTTTGGGCGAGAGCGGGTGACGGTCAACAGATCCTTGAGATTGCACCGAAGACACCCGCGAACGCCCATAGTGGAAAATGATCCCACTGGGTTACGTACCGCCAGGCTAGCAGAAGCCCTGCAGCTGTGGAACTTGCCACTCTGAGGGCTGCCATGAACCCGTTGGCGACCACGCTGCGGATCGGAGAAGTTTCAAGCCGCCCGTGGATCGCGATCCTGCCCAGTGCGGCAAGTGCCATTATCGCGGTGCAGCCCAAGCAGTCAAAGCCAGTGGCGGTTTCATAGAACACCACGAGCAGTACGAGGAGTCTTTCCAGTCCAATCACCTGGCGCTGGATTGTTTAGACTGCCATGATCCCCTCGCCGGCGTGATAGCGCTTCCTGAAGCCGGGGAGCAGACTCCCCCGCACTCAATGGTAGAAATGCCATCACGAGGAGGCCGAATGCCAGGCTTCAGCGACGATGAAAGAGGTCGCGGCCTGCATGAACTGCCACATGCCGACAATCTCCGGGATACTAGCAGCATTGAGAACACTGATGCGGATCATTCTGACCGATGTTCCAAAGAAATCTTGTAGGATCGGCGGTAACGGTTATAATCTCGGATAATGACAGGAGTCTGGACCGGAAAGGACATGTACGATGGCGCTATTATTGGGATACGATGTTGGAAGCTCCTCGATAAAGGCCACGCTGATGGACGCTGGGACGGGCAGCGTGCTGGCTTCGGCGACTTCGCCCGAGAAGGAGCTGGAGATTGTCGCAGCCGAAATCGGCTGGGCCGAGCAGAGGCCTTCGGTTTGGTGGCAGCATCTCGTAAAAGCAACACAGAAGATAAACACTCAGGCCAGGTTCGACGCCGGCGACGTCGCGGCAATCGGGATATCGTATCAGATGCACGGGTTGGTTGTTGTCGATGAGAACAAAGACGTGCTGCGACCGGCGATAATCTGGTGCGACAGCCGGGCGGTACAAATCGGTGAGCAGGCCGCCAGGGACATCGGCAGCGACAAGTGCCTCAAGAAGCTGTTCAACCTGCCGGGCAATTTCACCGCGTCGAAGCTCCGCTGGGTCAAGGACAATGAGCCCAAGCTGTACGATAAGATTCACAAAATAATGCTGCCCGGTGATTATATCGCGATGAAGATGACGGGCGAGATTAAGACAACGCCCTCCGGCTTGTCCGAAGGGATAATGTGGGATTTCGAAGGCGACCGGTTAGCCGACTTCGTGCTTGATAATTATGGCATCTCGGGTGATCTTGTAGCCGAGACCGTGCCGACATTTTCCGTCCAGGGCGAGCTGATCGCCTCTGCCGCGGACGAATTGGGGTTGAAGGCCGGCACGAAGATTAGCTACCGCGCGGGCGATCAACCTAATAACGCACTGTCGCTCGGTGTCCTAGAGCCCGGCGAGATTGCCGTCACGGCCGGTACCTCCGGCGTGGTCTACGGGGTCGGTGACAAGAAGAACTACGACGCTCTCTCGCGGGTAAACGTGTTCGTGCACGTCAATCATGCGGCGGCTGATCCCAGGTACGGAGTGCTGCTGTGTCTCAACGGGACGGGGATCCTCAACAGCTGGCTCAAGCACAATTTCGCAGCCGGCGAAGGGCTCGACTACGAGCAGATGAATGAGCTGGCGGCCGAAGTGCCGGTCGGTTCCGACGGACTGGTCATCCTGCCCTACGGCAACGGCGCAGAACGGACCCTGGAGAACAGGAACATCGGCGCCTCGGTACACGGATGGAACTTCAACGTTCACAAAAAGGCACATTTTCTGCGTGCCGCCCAGGAAGGCATCGTCTTCGCCCTGAATTACGGCCTCGGGATTATGCGCCAGATGGGGATCAAGCTGACCGCGGTCAAAGCGGGCAACGCCAACATGTTCCTGAGCCCGCTGTTCGCCGAGGCCTTCGCAACCGTCACACGGGCTCGGGTTGAACTGTACAACACCGACGGCTCGCAGGGCGCCGCGCGCGGCGCGGGAATCGGCGCTGGGTTCTACAGCCACCCCGAGGACGCGTTCGTGGGCCTCGAGCCTGTCCGAACCGTCGAGCCCAAAGAAGAACTCGCTTCGGCATACGGGCAAGCTTATGAAAGATGGGAAAACGTTTTGAAACAGCAATTGTAAAGCCAAATCGTGCCTCGCTGAGCGAAGGTCCGAGAAAGGAGTAGAATTGATGGCAGGGAAATCTTTACACAGCATTTGCAGATGGACATTCAATCCGGGCAAAGGTGGTTTTGTGCCCGGCGACATGCGGCCCGAATGGGGCGGCGCCTTCGGCAGCCCCGAGATGATCAAGCTGGTGGGCGACAAGATTGCTCCGAGACTGCCTGACAACGTCGAACTGGGTATTGAGCTGCACTATGACGCCGAGGTCGATGACGATAACGCCGCGGCTGTGGCCGATGCGATGGTCGACAACAAACTGTACCTTGCGATGATCACTCCCGGTGCACATTGTCACTTTGGCTACGGCGGAGTTGCATCTCTCGACCCGCAGGAGAGAAAGGCCGCCGAAGAACTGGGTACCAAGACAGTCGACCTGGCTTACGGGACTCTGAAGAAGGCATGGCACCCGGACATTGAGCCGTCCTTGATAATCTGGAACGGCTCTTTCGGCTACGATATCGCCTCTATCGGCATAGGGCAGATGTACCAGAATCTGAAAGAGAGTATCGCCGGGCTGTGCAAATACGAACAGAAGAAAGGCGGCAGCCTCTACATAGGATTCGAGCCCAAGCCGAACGAAGGGCATCCGGCCATGTTGATTCCCACCGTCGCCAGCGCGCTTCTGTTCTGGAGAAGGATCGAAGACGAGTTCGGTGTCCCCAGAGCCCAAAAGGGTGTCAACAAAGAGTTCGGGCATTCCGAGATGATCGGCCTCGACCACGTATACGATACGGTCGAAGAACTGGACAACGGCGCAATGGTCCACATGCACCTCAACAGCCAGGGATACAACGACGGCATCATCCTCGGCGGGCCGGGCAAGTATGACATCGATCACGGAGCCAGAATCAACGGTATGAACGTTGCCATCGCCGGGCTCATCCAGCAGGCGGGCTTCAACCGCTGGAAGGGTCATGACATGCAAACGCGGGCGTACGACAACGCCGAGCAGGGCATCGACCGCGTGATCAGAAGCGTGCTTAGCTGGGAGGCTTGCGAAAAGGCCGCGAAGCAGCTTGATGCGAAGGCTTTGATGGATGTACTTGCCAGGCGCCAGACCGCCAAGGCCGAAGATATGATGCGAGCCGCAGTTGTCGCCGCTCACGGCTACTTTGACAAGATGTACAAGTAGTACTGTGGAGCAGTTGAATAGTGTCGGCACGGTGTCATTGAGCCGCCGCGCGTTTCTTGAGAACACTTGATTTGATGGTGAGTTGCAGACGAGCTGCGCTTGCAATTTGTTGATAACTTCAGAATTTTGCTGATTACGCCGGTCATCCTGTTGCACCTGTTCGCCAAGCAGCTCAATTGTCAGGGAAAGCTAGTCAAAACAATGTCCGCAGGTGCCTGCCCAGCCCAAATTATTCACGCACCTGTCGCCCTGCTGTTGATCCTGCCGATCAGGAACGTCAGCCTCTATACGCTCCGGAAATCCGCCTTGGCTGGCCTGAATTGCGTGCTGACACGCTTTGTGCTCGGCCATACCATCAAAAAACTGCCTCTGGCAAGGAGAATCCGGTGATCCTACCGTCTGCATCAGGCAATAGTCATGCCTGATCGCATTATTTCGGACCATCCCTGCATATAGTAGAATTCTCGAAATTTGCCTTTGTGCCAATATGGGTAATGTGGTAAAATGAGGAAATGTGGGAAACCGAGACAAAGGGCAGTGGGGTAAGGAGGGCAGTGCGCATCTTCCTCCCAGCTATCCACTTAGCCAGCAATTCTTATGCCTTGGTCGAATCGGTTTTGGGATTCGCTCGCGACATAGTGAAGGCCGTCTATCTGGCTGGGATCCAGCTCTACACAAGGCTTGTCTGCATCGAGAGGGAATTTCCATCCTCAATTCGTCTGAGAGCCAGGCTTGATGTGGTGCCGCGAACGGCGGGCCGCGAACGCCATCGCCTTTCATTGGGTAAGCATTCGCTCATCGAGACACATTGTGTAGTCTGCACGTGGCACGGAGACGTCATTCTCAAAGAAGGCGCCAGCGTGGGAATAGGCAGCGTTGTAGTAGGCCCTGTTCAGATAGGAGAGAACTCTGCGGTCGCGCAAAACTGCTTCATCAGCGGGCAATCACACTGCTACGAAGATGTCTCAAAGAGCTTCCGCAGACAGGGTTTTCAAGTCACACCGGTAATCATTCAAAAGGACGTGTGGATCTGTTCCAACTGTGTGATAATTCCCGGAGTCAAGATAGGGAACAATTCAGTCATTGGCGCCGGCTCGGTGGTCGTTGACAACATCCCTGCCTACAGTGTAGCCGTTGGAAACCCGGCCAAAGTGATCAAGAAGTATGATTTCAAGACAGAGAAGTGGGTTCGGGCATAGGAATCGGCCACCAGCTTCAGATTCGAGATTCAGCACTCCATATGCGAGACTATCCCGCTACTAGCATTGCGTCTCCGTAGGAGTAGAAGCGGTATTTCTGCTCGATAGCGTGGGCGTAGGCGGCGAGTACGTTTTCCAGCCCGGCAAAGGCCGCTACCAGTGCTAGTAGTGAGGATCTGGGCAGGTGGAAATTCGTTATCATCGCACTGGCGATCTTGAAATCGTAGCCGGGCTTTATGAACAAATCCGTTGATCCGCTGGTGGCCCTAATCTCTGAGCTGGCAGCGACAGTTTCAAGGACGCGCATGGAAGTCGTCCCTACCGGGATTATTCTGCCGCCGGCACTTCTGACCGCCTCTATTGTCCGGGCGTTTTCTTTGTCGATGCTGAACTGCTCGCTGTGGATCTGGTGATCTTCGAGGTACTCGGCGGTAACCGGTTTGAAGGTCCCGGCTCCGACGTGCAGCGTGATGAAGGCGAAATGAATGCCGGCGTGCTTCAGTTGCTCGATTAGCGTCTCGGTGAAATGCAGCCCGGCGGTCGGCGCGGCGACCGCTCCGGCCTTGCGGGCGTAGACCGTTTGATATCGCAGTGCGTCGTCGGCCGCCAACACCGGATCGCTATCTCGCTTGATATACGGAGGCAGCGGCGGAAAGCCGATTCTCTTCAGCACGGTCAGGGCGTCGGCGTCGATCGTGAGCTTGAGCCTGCATCTGCCGGAGTCTGTCTTTTCGAGCAGTTCAGCGGTGCAGAAATCGGCGTCTTCTCTGTCCTTTAAATACAGTTGCTCATGAGGTTTAACCCTTCGGGAGCCCTTTAGATAGACGGTCCAGATGCCATCGGCGTCTTCGTCCAGGAACAATCCTTCGAGTCGGGCGCCACTGCCGCGCCGGGCAAAAAAGCGAGCAGCCACGACCTTCGTATCGTTTAGCACGAGGCAATCGCCAGGCAAGAGGAAATCGCCGAGCCGCCCAAAGAAACTGTCGACGAGATCACCGGCCGAGCGATTCAGCACAAGTAGTCGTGAGTCGCTGCGGATTCTCAGAGGCTGTTGAGCAATCAACTCAGGCGGCAAGTCGTAGTCTAGAGCTTCTGTCTTCATGACCAGACGTTATCAGACGACCAGCCAAATCACAAAAAAAAATTGACCGACTAAACAAGCCAATTTGCACAGCGCGAAATTTCTCACAGAAGTGTTCCTCTGCGCAAGACGATACAGATGACATGAATCCAACTTACAACAGAAGGCTTTTTCGAAGGTGATGAGAATGGCTCCGAGCAAATGTTTTGAGAGGGAAGCAACCTCAATTGCTGCTTTGGGAAGACACGAACTTCAAAGAAGAATCAAGAATTTCAGAGGTCGATTTAGGTTGGATTTCACCGAAGACTACCTCAACCGCCTCAGCGTGGAGAGGTTGAGACATATCCTCCTGGCTGCTGTGATCAACGCCAGACCACGTAATTAGCGTATTCTCCCCGCAAAAACCGATATTTTCCTTGACGTGGATACCCCTAATATGGTATGAATCCAATATAGGTGAAGTTAAGAAGTTCAAGGATAGTCCGGCAGGTGGAATCCTGTCCGTGTGTCGTCTTTGCGCTGCGGATTGGCCCGTACAAAGTGTGACGGCTCCGATGGAGGTGGCTGATGGCTATGGTGATTGCCCGGCAAACCCCCGTATTGTCACGGCGAGTAATCGTCTTGCTGTTGTATTAGCGTACCCTTTCTTGAAGGAGGATCACTATGTGTAAGAAACTGACGTATTCAACCCTCATTGCCCTGGTGCTGGGCCTGGTCAGCAGCACCTCGGCGGATCTGGTTGTGCACTGGGGGCTCGACGAGGGTTCGGGAACAACCGCAACTGACTCTTCCGGCAACGGCAACGATGGGACTTTTAACGGCGCTCCCGAGTGGGTCGAGGGCAAGATCGGCGGAGGCCTGCACGTCCGTGGCGATGCCGATCAAGACTATGTCGTCTATACCCTGCCCGGCGGGCCAACGGTCTGGACTGCCGGCACGATAGCAATATGGGTCAAGCTTGATAGCCTGGGCCAGGACCAGTACAGCAGCCCTTTCACCAACCATACGCCCAATAGTGCCGGCATTCAGTTCGACGTCAATGGGGGAACTCCGGGAGAGTTCCGCTTGAATCCCGGCGGACAGTTCTTTGGGCCGGCCACGTTGGATTGGACTCATCTGGCCCTGACATTCGAGGACGGTAACGCGACGTTCTACTACAACGGCGAACAAGCCACGACCGCGACGATGAGCGATTCGCAGAGGACGTTCAACGAGTTCGCCATCGGCCTCAACAGGAACCACACAAACTGGGTGGCCGCTACAATTGACGAGCTTCGAGTCTACGATCATGCCCTGACAGCGGACGAGATTCAGACGATCATGGTCAGCGGGGCCGGCAGACTGCCGCATGCACGCAGACCCGATCCGGCCGATGGTGCGACACTTGAGCAAACCTGGACGAGTCTGACCTGGGGTCCGGGAGACGGCGCGGTCTCGCATGATTTGTACTTTGGAACAAGCTCTGAAGACATTGATAGCGGGGCCGAGGGGACCTTTATCGGAAACCTGGCGACCACTCAGCAAGTAGTCGGCTTCCCCGGCTTTCCCGCCCCGGAGGGGCTCCAACCGGGCACGACTTACTACTGGCGCGTCGACGAGGTAAACGACGCCGATCCCAACAGCCCGTGGAAGGGAGACATCTGGAGCTTCTCAGTACCTCCGCGAACAGCCTACCGTCCCAGCCCTGCTGACGGTGTCAGCTTCGTTCTCAGCGCCCCGACGCTGAGTTGGACTGGAGGCTTCAACGCGAAATTGCACCATGTTTACTTCGGCGATAACTTCGATGACGTGAGCAATGCCGCGGGCGCCATGCCGTCGCCGGAGCCGACCTTTGCCCCCGGAGCACTCGAGATGGCGAAGACTTACTACTGGCGAGTCGATGAATTCGATGGTGCCGCAACCCATAAGGGCGATGTCTGGAGCTTCACGACCGTTCCCGATATCGCGGTTA
>Ga0209536_100001847_pt1 | contig 34642 bp, 25 predicted proteins | sample DeeMarSeWOR28_12_FD_187461 | JGI IMG/M metagenome (GOLD analysis project Ga0209536, IMG submission 187461) | Marine sediment microbial communities from White Oak River estuary, North Carolina - WOR-2-8_12 (SPAdes) (version 2) | ecosystem: Environmental > Aquatic > Marine > Intertidal zone >...
CCGAATAGGTCAAGGTGTCAATCTTTGAAGCTATAAATCCTACTTTTTCGATCACGAAAGCGGATTTTAGCTCTTCCGTTCCTTTTGGGGTGATTTTTCGGCCTTTCTTCCCAAGATTTTGAGTTAACCCGTTCTGATCCATTTTCTGGAGATAATATCGAACTGTTCTTTGGCTCAGGTCAAATCCAACCTCTTGTAATTTTAGAGCAATTCTGGTTCCCCCCAGAGGTTTTTCAGCATTATGCAACACATTAAGAATAGAAACAATTTTCCGTTGAGAAATCTTATTCATGATTTGCCCTATAGAGGTAATAATCAATAATATATTAGTCTCGTCCAGATCGCTAAAAGCCCTCTCAGTTAGTTCTGTGAGGGTTTTTTAATGTAAAAAGATTTATTTTGTCGGGTGTTAGGCAGACTTAGGTTTGGATTATTATATATCACATTTTACTAATATCGCAAACTTAAATCCAGAAAGAAATTAAAGGTTTTCAAATAATTAGATGTTTTAACTCTCTCAATAAACTTAGAATCTTCATTTAATTTCTTCCAACCATTGTAATAGTTATTGCATGGATCGAAATAAATGAAATATTTCGCACAAATCTCATTAATTTCATATTGAATAGTATCAACACACGCAACTGTAAAGTTCTAATCATCAATGAATGATATATTTGGGTTCACCAAATCCAGGAGTAACTGGTAATCGTATAAAAATAATTTTCATGTGGACCACCCACATATGATTGGTGAAGAATTTGCTAAATGTGTTTAAAACTTTGATAGTAAAAATTTTAATTGTTTATATATTTTGAGTCTCCTAATAATGATATAATTTATATGCAGATTATATGACTAAAAAAATGGCAAAGGTTCATGTTGTAATTGTTTTGTGTTCATTTTTTGCCTGTAGCCAGGTTCAGGATAAAACAGAGCAACTGGATTTATTCGCTGATGATGTCAGCTACTGGATTTATGATGGGAAAGCATTGCCCGGCAGTGATTCTTTGTTTTATTTGGATCATCCAGCACCCCTATTCCGGAAAGAATTTAATATTAATAAAACAATCGATAGTGCAACCTTGTATATAACTGCTGCCGGTTATTATCAAGCTTCATTAAACGGAAATCGTGTTGGTAAAAATGTACTTGATCCTGCCTGGACAGACTATAGCAAAAGAATATACTATACAACCTACGACGTATCGACACTTATTCAAAATGGTAATAATTGTTTAGGTGTATCACTTGGAAATGGTTTTTATAATCCTTTGCCACTTAGAAAATGGGGGCGAAGAAATTTAAGAAATGACCTGGCAGTCGGTCCCCCGACTTTTCTGGCAAGATTGCTTGTCAAATATAAAAATGGAGAAACAGAAGCAGTTGTCACTGACACCACCTGGAGGTATGCATATGGTCCAATGATAAAAAATAGCGTTTATTTGGGTGTTGCCTATGATGCACGGGAAGAAATAAAGGGATGGGATACACCTGGTTTTAATGACCAAAACTGGGATCTGGTAAAAAAAAGTAAAAGCCCTGGAGGAAGGCTTCAAGAATCATTTTTTCCTCCTGTACAAATCAAACAAAGCATAACGCCTGTTCAAATTACTTCACCAGAACCTGGAATGTATATCGTCGATATGGGAATAAATTTTACCGGAACCTATAACATAAAATTGACAGGAAATACTGGGGATACAATCTCTTTTAGGTTCGGTGAGCGGATTTATGATGATGGAAAATTGAATCCAATGACCTCGGTAGTTGGTCAGATCAAAGCAAAGGGAGTCGGTGGGCCAGGGGCTCCTGATATTGCCTGGCAAACAGATAGTTACATCATAGGTAGTAGTGGCAATACCTGGTTTAGCCCGGAATTCACCTACCATACGTACAGGTACATGGAAATCACTGGTTTGGAGCAAAAGCCTGCTATCTCAGATATCGAAGGTCTGGCTATCCATACCAATGTAGTCAATGAGAACCATTTTTCCTGTTCTTCAGAACTACTGAATTCAATACAGGACGCCACAGTAAGAACCTTCCTGTCCAATATGGTCAGTGTTCAATCGGATTGCCCTGCAAGAGAGAAGTTTGGATACGGGGGAGATTTAAACGCTACCTGTGAGTCATTTATATATAATTACGACATGCAATCATTTTACAGAAAAACAGTGTATGATTGGGTCGATGCCATGAACGATTCAGTTTTTGTAGATACTGCTCCATATGTTGGCATAAAATATTGTGGATTGAGCTGGGAGTCAGCTTTTCTGATTACGCAATATTATTTGTATCTCTATTACTACGATGTAGGCTTAATCAGAGAGCTGTATGAACTGGATATAAAATGGATGGATAAAGTAGCCCGGATTCATCCGGATGGTTTGGTTGATAAGGGTTTGAGTGACCACGAATCATTAGAACCGGTTCCCGTGGAATTGACCGGGACCTGCCATTACCTGCAATGTGCTGATATTATGAAAACATTTGCTTCAATAATGGGAGACAAGGAGAATGAAAAGAAATTTAAAAAACTTGCCGACAGACTGAAACGCCTGGTAAAAACAGCATTCTGGGATAAGCCTGTACAGGGAAAAATAAACCGTCAGACACTGTTTTCTGCCCTGCTATATCATGGAATTATTCCTGGTGAAGATTATGCATCAGCTAAAGATTCATTATTAAATGCGGTAGAAAAAGGACCTTCAGGACATTTTAATACTGGAATTTTTGGGACCAAATATATACTTGAAATGCTTTCGGAATATGACTCTCCACAACATGTTTTCGATATCGTCAATAGCACAAATTATCCGGGTTGGGGTTTTATGATAGACCGGGGAGCAACAACCATCTGGGAAACCTGGAAAGAAAGTGACAATACCTATTCCAATTGTCATCCTATGTTCGGTACGGTTACGGAATGGTATTATCGATGGTTGGCCGGAATTCGCCCGATTCCTGAAAGTCCCGGCTTTAAAGAGTTTGTGCTTGCCCCATCAATTCCAAACGGATTAGGGTTTGTTAACTGTACCTATCATTCCCCTTTTGGACCAATCATATCCAACTGGAAAAAGGAAAAACAGGGAATATGCCGCTACGAAATGGAAATTCCATCCGGAAGTGAAGCCCATGTTAAATTAATGCTCAATCCATCACAAAAAATACAAATTGAAAAAAAAGGCGCAAAAATAAATGTCGACGAAATTAAAGGTTTGCAAACAGGCAATTTTACGTTGAGCGATGGGCACTACACGATCACAGTTGCTCCCGGCTGACCTTAAAGTCTATCAATATCTGAACTAGGCGCTATGGTTTCCGGGATACCAAGACCTCTCGCTGGTTTTAGCATCTCTCACTAGTCTTAGCATCTCGCTAAGACTTATATACTAATGTTATATCTCACTGGTCTTTGCATCTCGATAAAACAAGTGCTAATGGGAAAACCACTCATTTCGTCAAATCTGGAGAAATCCATTTTTAGCACGGGATAGGTAGAAATATTGCACAATAGTAGTATTTGTGCCACTGGGCAGATCTTTTTGCACAACTGATTACCATGCTCAATTGGCCCTCCCGATTAGCTTTAGTGTCTTTAGTCAACCTCACGAACGCTATAGCATTATGGCTGTCATAACGTCTTAAGAATTATCTGCGTGTAATCCATATGGGGAGAAAATAAATGCTTTTTTGATTTCATTTACCTTACAAATGCGGAAAAGCTGGAAACAACCTTGCCTAAAAAGATTTGGTATCTTTGCAGGCATTGAGTTCTGGCATCCGGATTTCATCCTATAAGGTTATATACCAAACGATCTCTAATTTGAATTGTATATCTGGTTTGATCAATACTCAAATGCTTAATTATTATTCAAATTTTGTTTTCCAAATCACTAATTTAAATGCGATGAATTTGGATTCAGTTCATTGTCATAGTTCTTTAAACAAATAATTATATTGACTCCATTAATAAAAGTTTTACTTTTGCTTCGTAAATTGAGGACGTAATGCTTTTAGATTTTGAGAAACCGATCGTTGAACTGGACGAGAAAATTGCCGACATGAAATCCCTGGCCCAACAAAGTGGTGTGGATGTTACTGAAGCCATAAAGACCCTTGAGGAGAAACTGCAAAAGCTTAAGAAGGAGACCTATAGCAACCTTACCCGTTGGCAACGTGTGCAACTTTCAAGACATCAGGACCGTCCCTATACCCTGGATTATATCTATGAATTAACCGATGATTTTATCGAACTGCATGGTGATCGCAATGTTGCCGACGATAAAGCCATGGTAGGAGGATTTGGTTCTGTTGGTAACCAGACGATCATGTTTGTTGGACAGCAAAAAGGTAGAAATACCAAACAACGCCAGGAGCGGAATTTCGGTATGGCAAATCCTGAAGGGTATCGAAAGGCCTTACGTTTGTTTAAATTGGCAGAAAAGTTCAATAAACCCATTGTAACCCTGATTGATACTCCCGGGGCCTATCCGGGCCTGGAGGCTGAATCAAGAGGACAGGCGGAAGCCATTGCCCGGAATCTTAAGGAAATGTCGGTATTAAAAGTGCCTGTCATTTGCATCATTATTGGAGAGGGGGCTTCCGGAGGGGCTATTGGTATTGGCGTTGGCGATAAAGTATTTATGCTGGAGAATACCTGGTATTCTGTGATTTCTCCGGAATCATGCTCTTCTATATTATGGCGTAGCTGGGATTATAAAGAGCAGGCTGCTGAAGCACTTAGGTTAACCGCTGAAGATATGACAGGTTTTGGATTGGTAGATGGCATCATCAAAGAACCTCTGGGAGGTGCACATACCAATATGAAATGGCAAAGTGACGAAATTAAAAAAACAATATTGAAAAATATCAAGGAGTTGTCAGCCCTTACAGTAGAGCAACGCATTGAAAACAGGATTAATAAATTCTGTAATATGGGTGTGGTAAAAAGTTAACCTATCCGGAAAAAATATGTTGAGCCACCATGACTATATTTGTTGTGGTGGTTTTTTTTATGAAATAGGTAGAAATCAATAGTTCAGAAAAATGGAGTTACATATCATAAACTGCGGACTTTTTAAACTAGATGGCGGGGCCATGTTTGGTGTTGTGCCCAAATCAATCTGGCAAAAGACAAATCCGGCAGATGAAAATAATATGTGTACCTGGGCCACACGATGCCTGTTGATCGAAGATGGGGACAGGTTGATCCTGATTGACAATGGAATGGGCGATAAGCAGGATGAAAAATTCTTCAGGCATTACTACCCGCATGGGGATTATTCATTAACAAATTCATTGCATCAGGCGGGATTCTCAAGTGATGATATTACAGATGTTTTTCTCACGCATCTTCATTTTGATCACTGTGGTGGAAGTATCGCCTGGGAAGATCGTGATAGGAGGATTCCGAGGACCTTTTTCCCAAATGCTACCTACTGGAGCAATGCAGACCACTGGAATTGGGCCATTGAACCAAATGCCAGGGAAAAGGCCAGTTTTTTAAAGGAGAATATCCTGCCCATGCAGGAAAGCGGACAGTTAAAATTTATTGGCCCGTCAATGAAGGAACCATTTACACATTTTGAAATCTTATATGTGGATGGGCATACGGATAAAATGATGATTCCACATGTCAAGTATAAGGAAAGCACGATTGTATTTGCGGCAGATCTTTTACCTTCGACTGGGCACATTCCATTGGCTTACGTCATGGGATATGATACCCGGCCACTACTGACGATGAAGGAAAAGGAAGTGTTTCTTCAAAAAGCCGTGGATCAGCAGTACATCATATTTTTTGAGCATGATTCAGTTCATGAATGCTGCACCCTAAAAATGACTGAAAAAGGGCCGCGGCTAGATCGTACCTTCCCACTTAGTGAAGTTTTGTAATGAAAAAAGTTGGCATTTCACTTTCGGGAGGTGGTTCGCGCGGGATTGTACATATTGGTATCCTGAAAGCGATTGATGAAGCAGGAATAAAATTAAGCATGGTGACCGGAACAAGCGCCGGTGCTATCGTAGGGGCTTTTTATTGCAGTGGATATTCTCCCGATGGGATCATGGAAATTATTCGTGAAACCAAGCTTATCAAATATGTGCGACCGGCCATAAGTCGTTCCGGTTTATTGAAACTCGAAACCATAGAATCAATATTTAACTTGTACCTAAAAAATGATTCTTTTGATGCGCTCTCTATTCCCCTGGTTGTGGCAACAACCAACGTAAGAAATGGGGCTAATGTTTTTTTGCACGATGGGCCGCTGATCAAATCTGTATTGGCCTCGTGCGCTGTCCCGGTAATTTTTGAACCCATAAAATTAAATGGAGAATTTTATATTGATGGTGGAGTTTTGAATAACCTGCCTGTCGAGCCAATGATCGGTCATTGCGATATTATCTTAGGGTCAAATTGCAATCCAATTTCAGAAAATTATTCACCTGGAAATATGCGTTCCTTGTTAGAACGATCATTATTAATGGCCATAAATGTAAATACATTTACTAAAAAAGACCTTTGCGATATATTTATGGAGCCAGAAGGTTTAAAAAATTTTGGCGGGTTTGATTTTTCGAAATCCAATGAAATTTTTAACATTGGGTATGAATATGGTAAATCGATGGTCGGAAATATAAAAGCACTTTTTTGACTTAATCATGATCTTCAAAACTAATCGGCCATTTTTCTCTTTAATAAATTATAGGATGAAACATGTTTTAAAAATGATTGTTATGGTTCCAGGCATCCAATTGCTGACAAATTGTGAAACTATGAATACAGGAGCGGATCAAATGATTGATATTTCGGTTGCGGAAAAAGTGCCATATACATTAGAGGCACATGGAGATACCCGGATTGATAATTATTACTGGATGCGGTTAAGTGATGAACAGAAAACTGCAGCAAATCCGGATGAACAAACCCAAAAAGTATTGGATTATCTGAATGCCGAAAATGAATACCTTGAAGCGATGCTGGGACATACCAAAGAGTTTCAGGAAAAGCTGTTTGAGGAGATCAAGGGGAGGATTAAGCAGGAGGATGAAAGCGTTCCGTATTTTAAAAACGGGTATTGGTATTACACCAGATTTGAGGAGGGTCAGGAATATCCGGTTTATTGTCGCAAAAAAGGAACGCTAGATGCGGATGAAGAAATCATGCTCAATGTTAACGAAATGGCGGCAGGATATGAATACTTTAATGTTGGTGGATTAAGTGTAAGCCCTGACAACAAATTGTTGGCATATAGCGAAGATACACTCAGTCGAAGGATATATACGATCAAATTTAAGAACCTGGAAACCGGCGAATTGCTGGAAGATGAAATCACCAATACGCAGGGAGAATCTGCATGGGCCAATGACAGCAAAACTGTATTTTATTCCTCAAAAAATGAAGTGACGCTACTGTCAGAGAAAATTTTTCGCCATATTATCGGAACAAATGACACGATGGATGAGATGGTGTATCATGAGCAAGATCCATCGTTTTTTATTGGTGTTTACAGGTCTAAATCCGGTAAATATATTATTATAAGAAATTCCAGTACGCTTGTTTCTGATTATCATATTCTTAAATCTGACAATCCCAATGGGGAGTTCATGCAATTTACTCCGCGGGAACAAGACATGTTGTATTCGATTGACCATTTCGAAGATAAATTCTATATCACCACGAATTGGAATGCAAAGAATTTCCGGCTAATGGAAACAAATGAAGCCACAACGGCAAAAGAAAACTGGAAGGAAGTAATCCCGCATAGAACAGATGTACTACTAGAGGGCATTGAGGTCTTTGATCACTATCTCGTAATTGATGAGCGTAGCAAAGGTCTTACCAATTTAAGAATCTTTGATCAGAAAAACGGGCAGGAGCACTACCTGGATTTTGGTGAACCTGCCTATATGGCCTATATCGCTATAAATCCGGAATTTTCTAGTGAATTGTTGCGCTTTGGTTATTCTTCGTTGACCACACCAAATTCTACATACGATTATAACATGAAGACGAAAGAAAAAGTATTGAAAAAGCAGCAGGAAGTAGTAGGTGGTCATAATCCTGAAGATTATACAACGGAAAGAGTGTATGCAAAAACCAGGGATGGAGTAGAGGTCCCTATTTCCATTGTGTACAAAAATGGATTTAAGATGGATGGATCCGGGCCATTATTGTTGTATGGGTACGGGTCTTACGGTGCAACTATGGATCCTTACTTCAATTCTTCACGGCTGTCTTTGCTCGAACGTGGATTTGCCTTCGCTATAGCACATATTCGAGGCGGTCAGATGCTTGGTCGACAATGGTATGAAGACGGGAAACTGCTAAAAAAGAAAAACAGCTTTTTTGATTTTATTGATTGTGCAAAACACCTGGTTGATCAGAATTATACGAGCAATGATCATATCTATGCACAGGGGGGTAGTGCCGGTGGTTTGTTGATGGGGGCTGTTTTAAACTTTGAACCAACCTTGTTTAATGGCGTTATTGCTGCTGTGCCATTTGTCGATGTACTCACAACAATGTCAGACCCGACCATTCCTTTGACCACCAACGAGTACAATGAATGGGGCAATCCGGAAGAGAAACAATATTATGATTATATGAAAACTTATTCGCCCTACGACAATGTTGAAGTGAAGGAGTATACCAATGTTTTAGTGACCACTGGATTATTTGATTCCCAGGTCCAGTATTGGGAGCCTGCCAAATGGGTGGCAAAACTTCGTGATTATAAGACTGATGAAAATCTATTGCTGCTTCATACAAATATGGAGACAGGCCATGGAGGTGCTTCTGGAAGGTTTGAACAATATAAGGAAACGGCTTTGCAGTATGCATTTGTATTTAACCTTGAAGGGATCACCAAATAATATAGAATTACGGATTTAATGAAGTTATTTGTTTATTTGACAACTCCTATTCTTTTAAATAGATAATTGCTTGAGTATATTTATTTTTTGAACGAAAAAACCCTAAAATATGAAAAGAAGAAATTTTTTAGCCGGTCTTGGCCCTTTAGCAGCAGTTCCGGTAATTTCATTTGGCAGTACTTCAGGATTGGCTGCCGATAATCGACAATATATAGAATGGTTGAAATATACTTTGCCTACGGGAAGTAATAAAGGTAGGGTAGAGAATTATTACCAGGAAGCTGCAATTCCTGCACTTAATAAAATGGGTATTCAAAATGTTGGAGTTTTTAATGTCATGTATGGCCCAAACAATCCTTCCTTATACGTAATGATTCCACATAATCATGTAGAAACATTAATGTCATACCAGGAACAACTTTTGGATGACAGTGATTATATGAAAGCAGCAAAGGATTTTTTGGAATCCGATATTTCAAATCCAGCCTATGTCCGGGTAGAGCGCGGATTAATGAGAGCTTTTGCAGGTATGCCACAAGTGGAATCTCCCAAGTCGTCCAAGGGGGAATCACGAATTCTTGAATTACGCATATATGAAAGTCATAATTATCTCAAAGGACAAAAAAAAATCGATATGTTTAATAACGCCGGGGAGATAAAGATTTTCAGGGAGACAGGGCTTACTCCGGTCTTTTTTGGCGAGACGATCTTTGGGCAATTGATGCCAAATCTCACCTATATGGTGGCATTTAAAGATATGGCTGAGCGAGATCAGAGCTGGGATGTGTTCCGGGTCAGTCCCGGGTGGGCAGCAATTAAAGACCTGGCAGAATATAAAGATACTGTCTCAAACATCACGGATATTATTATGAGGCCGGCGAGATGTTCACAAATTTAGTTTTATCTGAATAGCGTTATAGAATTTCTGGTATACGGCATTACCTTAGGCCTCGCAGCGGGAATAGCTCCGGGGCCTTTGCTGGTGCTGGTAATTTCCGAAACTCTAAAAGGAAATAAGCTGAATGGATTATTAATTGCTATTGCACCACTCATTACAGATGCACCGGTTGTGGTGCTCTCAATCTATCTCCTGAATTCTTTTTCTGACACGGATGTCTTGTTAGGTGTATTATCCTTGTTTGGAGCGTTATTTTTAGTATATCTCGGCATTCAAAACCTAAGATTTAATCCAAAAGTTAAAGAAACCAATCCTGGTTATGGTTCCTCCTTGAAATATGGCGTGGTCACAAACCTTTTAAGCCCACATCCATACATTTTCTGGATTACAATTGGTGCGCCGACATTTATCAAAGCAAGCAGAAATGGATTACATGGTGGATTTGCTTTTATTATAGGGTTTTATCTTCTGCTGATTGGTTCCAAAGTAGTAGTGGCGATTATCTCCGGAATGATAAAAAACATAATGCAATCTAGTGTATATGCTAATGTCATGAAAATTATGGGAGCTATTCTTTTGATATTGGCAGTTCTGCTGATTTATGATGGATACCTACTTCTCATCAACCATATATGGTGATCGTTCAATTCAGGTAATATCCTTACATCTGTAGCCAACCAGTTTTCTTTTTTTCAATTGAGGGTTTACAATTTCGATAAAAGTCAAATATATAGATGGTTATGAAATTAATAGTCATTTTTAGTGAATAGCAGATACCTGATCATTTTTTTAATTCAGTTCTTTTTGTGTGCATTTATTTTCCCGTCACACGCACAGCTTTTTTCGGATAAGCCTTTATCTCCATCAAAAATGTGCTATAAGTTGGGCAAAAAACGGACGAAAAAATTCAAGAAGAAATTCAGGTTGAAAAAGCCAGAAAATGATATATCACGAATATCGTATAAGCCATATCAACGAACCAACAAACAGCAAGCGTTTAAAAGTGAAATGGGGAGTAAGGAGGAGATTCTGAATGTTCCTGAATTAATTGCTTCAAACAAAAAGGACATAGTTATTTCGGAATCATTGCCAGACCCTATCAATGAACGTCATGCTGAAATCCGAAAACTGGTGGAGGAGAAAATTGAAAATGGAGCAGCAAATGAACCAATACTGGAATCGCTTTACTTTATTACAGATGAGGCTGAGTTTGCTTATGCGGATTTTGATCCGTTTTTACTGGCCGTTGAGTTTGCCTTAAGAGGAAAGATGGTTTTGGTGGAAGGACATACGGATGATCGTGGTTCGGATGATCACAATTTAGAACTTTCCATGAAACGCGTAAGACAGATTGAAACATTAATGCGCGATATTGGTGTGCCGGAAGAAAATGTCTCCGTGATTGGGTATGGCGAAAGTATGCCTAAATATGATAATTCGACTGAAGAAGGACAACAGAAAAACAGACGAGTGGATTTTAAAATTTTTTAAGCTCATCTAAAGTATTATAACCTAAACTTTTGACATGTTGAATAAAACCAGGTCATGATTAATGGGTTGGCCTATATAGAAATTTTTATAGATAAAAGCACTATCTTTGCCTCCTGGATATGCGCGGTGTTTGGCATTGAGGGGCGTTAAGAGTTGCACTCACTCTTTCTGGATTTCAGTACTTCATTGATCAAATAGCAAAAATTTTTAAAACGAGAGCTTTACTGTGAATGCGCTCTAAGTTTTTATTCGAAGATTTATTTTGATGAGTCGATTACTATATTACCTTGTATTAAAACCTTTGTCTTTCTTTCCTCTATGGTTTTTATACTATTTGTCTAATTTTTTATTTGTATTGATCTATCATATCACGGGATATCGGAAGTCGGTGGTAAATACAAATCTGAGGAATTCATTTCCAAATAAAAGTATCCGGGAAATCGAGGTTATACAAAAAGCATTCTTTGTGCATCTTTGCGATATGATTGCCGAAAGCATCAAACTTTTCAGCATATCACTCGAGGAGCTTCAATCGCGATTTAAAATTGTAAATACTGAAATATTGGATAATTATTATCGACAAGGAAGGAGCGTAATCCTGGTAGGCGGTCATTATAACAACTGGGAAATTGCTGCCATGTGTTTCGATAGTATTACGCCACACCATACCATTGGCATTTATTCACCACTTTCAAATAAGTTTTTCGATCGAAAATTAGGACTTTCGCGAACAAAATATGGGGTGGAAATCATTCCCAAGCGACTAGTGTCAAAGACATTCAGTACGTATAAAGACAAACTCACCATGACTATTTTTGGTGCAGATCAATCTCCGACTTACAGCCGATACGTACACTGGACTACTTTCCTAAATCAGGAAACAGCTGTACACACGGGTACTGAACGATTTGCGGTGAAATACAATTATCCTGTAATATTCATCCGAATTAATAAGGTGAAAAGGGGGTATTACGAAGGTGTGTTGGAAGTACTTGAGGAAAATCCGAAAAATTCCAGAGATGGCAAGATCACCAATCTTCATACGAAAACCCTGGAAAAAATCATCCTGGAGAAACCTCAATACTGGCTGTGGTCACACAAAAGGTGGAAACGAAAGAAAACCGGTGAAGAAAGGGTCGCTGAAATTAATGAAAAGTTACATGCAGCCTGATGTTTATCCTTCAGATCATGTAAGATTCTGGTAGAGGTCGGGAAGCTAATTATTCAATCTCGATTAAATAGTAATTCTTTTTACCCTTCTGAACCAAAACATATTTATCCTGAAGTTTTTTGAGCGGAGGCATTTCATCGAGATTTTCGATTTTAGTTTTATTAATGGATACCCCTCCACCCTGGATCATGCGACGAGCCTCACCCTTTGAAGGGAATATTTCGCCCTTGGTAATTTCTGATAAAAACTCGATAGGGTTAGTTGTGGCTTCCATCTCGGATTTGGTGATGGTTATTTTTGGAACTCCTTCAAATACCGAAAGTAATGTATCTTCATCAATATTATTGATTTCGTTTGTGGCGGATTTCCCAAAAAGTATTTGTGAGGCATGTATGGCTTTGTCCAATTCTTCCTTGGAATGCACCCTGGTCGTGATATCTTCGGCTAATGCCTTTTGCAGTATTCGTAAATTTGGCGCTTCATTGTGTTCTTTTTCCAACTGCTCAACTTCATCCCTTGATTTTAGGGTAAAGATCCGGATATAGTATTTAGCATCTTCATCTGATGAATTGATCCAGTATTGATAAAATTTATACGGAGTAGTACGTTTTTTGTCGAGCCAGACATTACCGCTCTCCGTTTTACCAAATTTTGAGCCATCGGCTTTCTTTATAAGTGGTGTGGTTATGGCAAAGGCTTCACCATTGTCCATGCGACGGATCAGTTCAGTTCCGGTGACAATATTTCCCCACTGGTCTGAACCACCCAATTGGAGCTTGCAATTCTTATGCTTATATAAATAGTAGAAATCGTAGCCCTGTACTAATTGGTAACTGAATTCGGTAAATGACAAACCGGTCTCCAAACGAGTTTTCACTGAATCCTTGGCCATCATATAATTCACGGTGATGTGTTTGCCTACATCGCGGATAAAATCGAGAAACCTAAAATCCTTAAACCAGTCATAATTGTTAACCATTTCTGCTGAATTTTCACCACAATCGAAGTCAAGGAACCGTTCCAATTGGGTCTTGACGCCTTGCAGGTTGTGTTCCAACTCTTCTTTGGATAGTAAGTTGCGCTCGGCAGACTTTCCGGAAGGATCTCCAACCATCCCTGTTGCCCCACCCACCAGGGCCAAAGGTTTATGTCCGGCTTTTTGAAGATGTACAAGGATCATGATCTGCACCAGACTGCCAATATGTAATGAATCGGCCGTAGGATCAAATCCGATATAAGCAGTAGTCATTTCTTTTTTAAGTTGTTCTTCCGCACCAGGCATGACATCGTGGATCATACCCCTCCATTTCATTTCTTCAAAAAAGTCGTTCATTCTATGGTTCTAATGGATAAATCAAATGTGTTCATCAAAATAAGCCGCAAATATAGGGAATTGAAAAGTTAAATCACATTAACATTTATCAATCGCCTGTAACAAAATATCACAAGCCTCCTTGATTTGATCGTCTGTAATGATCAGTGGCGGCGCAATCCGGATAGCATTATCACAGAATAAGAACCAGTCGGTAATCAAACCAAAATCCAGTGATTTGTGAATAATTCCGGATACGTGGTCAAACGAATCAAATTCCACCGCCATTAATAATCCGATTTGGCGTATTTGCCTGATCTTTGGATGTTTAAGATATTTTCTGAATAAATCACCTTTCTCTTCAGCAGATGTGTGAATATCGGAACTGATAAGTTCCTCCAAAGTTGCCAGTGATGCAACACAGCATACCGGGTGTCCACCAAACGTAGTAATATGCCCAAGGACCGGATCAGTTTGCAATGACTGCATAATTTCCCGTGAGGAAATAAAGGCTCCAAGTGGCATGCCTCCACCCATACCTTTGGCCGTTACAAGCACATCCGGAATAATCCCATAATGTTCAAATGCCCAGATTTTGCCGGTTCTGCCATAACCGGTCTGTATCTCGTCCAAAATAAGTAATGTGCCTGTTTCCGAACATTTTTTTCTTAGTTTTTCAAAATAGGTTTTAGATGCAATTCGAACTCCCGCTTCCCCCTGAACTGTCTCTATAATAACCGCTGCTATTTTGGAATGAATACGTTCAAGGTCATTTTCGTCTCCAAATTTGATATGGTGGATCCCAGGGACCAGTGGCATGAACGCCTGGCGGAATTTTTCATTTGATCCTAATGATAAAGCACCATGTGTGGATCCGTGATAGGCATTGTGACAGGCGATGAATTCATGGCGGCCTGTGTATCTTTTCGCCAGTTTCATTGCTCCCTCAATGGCTTCACTCCCAGAGTTTACAAAAAACACCGATTCCAGAGGATTTGGGAGTGTGTCACTCAATGCTTTTGCCAACTGAACCTGTGGATTTTGCACAAATTCACCATAGACCATCACATGCATATGGTGATCCACTTGTTCTTTAATTGCTTTGGTAATAGTTGGGTGATTATGACCGAGAGCGCTGACAGCGATCCCGGAGATTAAATCGATATACCTTTTTCCTTTAGGGCTGTAGAGGTAAATATTTTCCGCTCTTTCAATTTCAATGCCCATAGGAAAGGCACTTGTCTGGCCTACATGCTGGAAGAATAATTCTTTATTGGAAATATATGATTTCATCCAAATGAATTAATTTTTCACCATAGTAAAACAAAAATGGAGGAATTCAAATTATTAGAATAAGTAAATCAATCGAGCTGAACTGAAATCATTATTCTAAAATAGATAAAATGTACATGATGGCTTATAATCATTCAATTTTAATTTTAAATATTTGATAAAGGATTATTAAGAACTATTTTTGAGGCCCAAATTCAATATTTTATGGCAGAAGTAATTAGAATGCCCAAGATGAGCGATACCATGGAGGAAGGAGTGATTGCCTCATGGCTCGTTAAAGTGGGTGATAATGTTAAATCAGGAGATATCATTGCAGAGGTTGAAACAGACAAAGCAACCATGGAATTGGAATCCTATGAAGATGGGACAATACTCCACCTGGGTGTAAAGGAAAAGGAAGCTGTGAAAATAGATGGTGTTATTGCCATCATTGGTAAAAAGGGTGAAAATATTGATGATCTTCTCAAATCAAATGCAACCAAGGAAACAGCTAAAGAAAAAGAAGTTGAGGAAAAGGTGACGGAAAGCATTCCTGAAAATAATGTTGATACCAGCGCAATAAAGGCTTCCATCCTTACCATGCCAAAGATGAGCGATACGATGACGGAAGGTGTAATTGCCAATTGGATGAAAAAGGTTGGTGATGACGTAAAATCCGGTGATATACTTGCAGAGGTTGAGACAGACAAGGCAACCATGGAATTGGAAGCTTATGAAGATGGAAAATTACTATATATTGGTGTAGAGGCGGGTTCATCAGTTCCTATAGATGGGATTATTGCAGTAATTGGGGAACCAGGCGCAGATTACAAAAAGCTTATTGAGGCCCATAAAGGGAAAAGTGCACCAAAAATAGAAGCGAAAAAGGAAGAAGCTCCGGCAACTGTTGAAACTGAGGCTCCAAAAGTTGAAAAGAAACTAAACAGTACTCCATCCACATCTGATGGAAGAATAAAAGCATCTCCCTTAGCAAAACGGCTCGCCAAAGATTTAGGCTATGATATCAGCAAGATCCCTGGCAGTGGGGAGCAGGGGAGGATTATAAAACGTGATGTTGAATCATATACCCCTGAAAAAGCAGCCTCTGTACCAACAGGGATTCCTGTTGCTGAAAAAGTAGAGGTGCCTGCTCAGTTGCCTGCTGTAGTAGGTGAGGAGAGTTATGAAGATGTAACACTTTCCCAGATGCGGAAGACTATTGCACGAAGATTGTCGGAAAGCAAGTTTACATCACCACATTTTTACCTTACCATGGAAATCAACATGGACAAGGCGGTAGAAGCAAGGAAAAGTATCAATGAGCTTGCCCCGGTAAAAATCTCCTTTAATGATATAATAATAAAAGCAACTGCTGCAGCCCTGAGAATGCATCCCAAGGTAAATGTTTCCTGGAAAGGAGATACCTTACGATTTAACAAGCACATACATATTGGGGTAGCAGTTGCTGTCGAAGAAGGATTACTGGTTCCTGTAGTACGTTTTGCTGATAACAAATCATTGTCTCATATCTCGGCCGAAGTGAAAGCATTAGCTGAAAAAGCCGGTAATAAGCAATTGCAACCTGCCGATTGGGAGGGAAACACCTTCACCATTTCAAACCTTGGAATGTTTGGCATCGAAGAATTCACGGCCATTATCAATCCCCCTGATGCTTGCATATTGGCTGTTGGTGGAATTAAACAAACACCAATCGTAAAAGAAGGTCAGGTGGTTCCGGGGAATGTTATGAAGGTTACACTTTCATGTGATCATCGGGCGGTAGATGGTGCGGTCGGCGCAGCATTTCTGAAAACGTTCAAGGAATTATTGGAAGATCCGGTGAGAATATTAATTTAAACCTGGCACACATAAAATCGTATGCCATATTAGCTTATTAATTGAAGGCTGAGTGCTATAGATTAAATATAGATTCGGCCTTTTCCATTTTTCAAGATATATTAAACATGACGAAAGTTAAATCAACAACCGTAATAGCAATAAAACATAATGGTGAAGTTGCCATTGGCGCTGATGGACAGGCAACCATGGGCAACACTGTTGCTAAAAGTAATGTCAGAAAAATTCGAAAGTTACAGGATGGTAAAATTGTTACCGGTTTTGCAGGGAGTACTGCAGATGCATTTACCCTGCTGGAACGTTTCGATGAAAAATTGAATTCCTATGGCGGAAATATGAAACGGGCAGCCATTGAGCTGGCAAAAGACTGGCGAATGGACCGGTATTTAAGAAGACTTGAAGCTATGCTGATTGTCGCAAACAACGAAGACCTCCTGATTTTAAGCGGGACAGGGGATGTATTGGAACCCGATAACGATATTGCTGCAATTGGCTCGGGAAGCATGTTTGCCCAGGCTGCAGCAGTGTCATTGAAGAAGCATGCCCAAGGACTGTCTGCAGAGGAAATGGTGAAAGAAAGTTTACATATTGCCGCGGATATTTGCATTTATACAAATCACAATATAATTGTTGAGAAAGTTAATCCCGGATAAAACGATCAGTTTTTCGATGCCGGAAATCCTGGATTTGCCTTACATATTCATATGCATCCTTATAATAAATTGAAGTCGTTGGAACACCTTCAAAATGACCTTCAGCTGATATAAAATATTTTTCAGTTTGATGATTAAATTCTGCTAACGGGAGGGTTGCCTGCATCGCTTTTAAAAATAATTCTACACCAAGTTCGTAATTAATCACACCTTTCTGGTAGATTATTTCTTCCAAAATATTGTTTTTGGTAGGTGAAATTTTAGCATTATCAATGGGTTCAATTATTTGCCACGCTGAATCCATATACGCATTAACATATCTTTCCAGACTATCGGCCGTTTCCGACAATGATGTATAATCCATTTTCCAGAGTTCATCTGTAGTGGATATTCCCTTATAGATATAGGCAAAACTAAGACGTTCTGCCAGCATTACATTTTTCGGATTGAATTTAAAGGCTCGTTTATATACCAGAATATCCCGGTCGTATTCATCCAGTCCGGCATAATCCTCCGGCGAAAAAGCATTAAAATTCCAATTGTGAATTGTTGAATTGTCCTCGTCTTCAAAAACTGACAACGAAATCTTATTGTCCAAAAGTTGCCAGCTGGGATCTTCAGGTAAGTGGGTTTTAACAAATTTTTCAGGATCTGCCAGAAACCAGGTATCAAGATCAATTTTCTTTTCATGCTTGCTCAGGTACTGTGGATTGCCGGCTGCCCAGGTAACATCCAGAAGATACCATTTTCCATAGATATTTACGGCATTCCAAGCGTGGTTAGATGTATTGAATTTTTGTTTTTTTTCGTACCCAAGTCCTTTTGCATAGCCCTCGATAATCTCTGATTGTATATTTGCCTGTTCACAGAAATAATCAAATAGTAGACTATATCCTGAGCACAAAGCTTTTCCGCTTCTCAATACTTCATTTATTCCTTGTCCATCCTTACGATCATGTATAAATGCCCAAAGATCGTAATCAATATTTTTAGCAATCCAAACGTAGAATGCCCTTACCTTATCGTAATCATTGGAAAAGTTATCTGAAAGTAATTTTGCAAGCAATTGCGGGTGAAAAACTGCCTGTTTGTTTACCTGTGAGACATGTGCATCAACGTCGTGAAATCGTTGATTCTCCGATTTTACCTGTGCATACGAGACTGATGCATCTGCTAACATAATGAACAGGAAAATCATATATTCTCTCATAAGTCCTTATATTAATCCATATATTTTAACTTGTTTGATTTTATAAAGTTATGCATGCTGTAGATCAGTTGACTTCCGGATCGTTACTTGCGCTCATTTTCGGATTGATTTTAGTTGTAGTGATTTCCTATCTCGTCTTCAGAAAAAAGGATAGCTAGGTTTTATAATAGTGAATTAGCTATAAATTCTGTTTATAAAAATCCATGCTGCTATACCACTGAACGTACAATAATTTTTTTTTGGAAAGGAATTAGAATTTTGTTTCAATGATCTCATTCAAGTGCTGAATAGCATGGTCGAAATAATGCTTTTCTCCTGTGGATTTTGAGATCATCAATCCACCTTCGATGGTCATTATAATGAGATCTGCATAAAAATCCGTATCAATACTTTCCTCAATTTCATGGGCGGATTTTCCAAATGCGATCATGCTTTTCAAATTGTTATTCCAATCCCTGAATGCTTTTACGGAAAGATGGTTCAGGTTTTCATTGGTGTCGTCTGCATCAACGGCATTGTTTAATATAGGACAGCCACCTAGTTTCATAATGTCTTGGTATGCTTCTTCATATGTTTTCAGGAAAGCCAGCAATTTGCCTTTTGCTGTTTTTTCTTGGCTAAGTTTAGGCGCAAAACGCTTGATCAGGTTTTGGTAATTGTGGTTAAAGGCTGCAATTGCTACCTCTTCCTTATTTTCAAAATTTCCATAAATTGATCCTTTAGTGAGGTTTGTGGCAGATGTCAGGTCAGTTAACGAAGTGCCTGAAAATCCTTTTTTATTGAATATATCAGCAGTTTTCTCAATAATATACCACTTGGTTTTTTTTGCTTTGCTCATTGTGTTGTCTTAATATACCTGTTAGTATTTAAATATACTCAATTCTAATTAAAATTAAATACTTATTGGTATAATATTTTAAATTCATTGATTTTATATGTTTTTAGCTTTAGTATTTTGTCATTACTTTTACGTCAAAATTCAGCAAATGAAACTGGATACCTATACAGATAGTAAATTCTTATGGCGATTTGTTGTTGGCCTTGCACTGATCGTATATTTTGTCGGGATGCTTGTCACCATTATGGAAATCGATGGGGCTGTCTATGCTGAAATATCCAGGGAAATGAGTGAAAATGGCAAATACCTTGAGATTTTATATAAAGGTAACGATTGGCTGGATAAACCGCATTTTCAATTTTGGATCACTGCTGTTACGTTTAAACTTTTTGGATCAGGCAATTTCACCTACAAACTACCTGCTGTGCTTTTTATGTTATTAGGAGCTTATTATACCTATTTATTTGGCAGGAAGTTTTATTCGCGAAAGCACGGATATCTGGCAGCCATGTTGCTGATGACGTCTCAGCATATTATTACCTCCAATTCTGATGTTCGAGTAGAACCATATCTAACTGGCTTGACCATTTTTTCCCTGTACTACCTTGCTATTTACCTAAACGAACGAAAATTTTATCAAATGGTGCTCGGTTCGGCAGGTTTGGCATGTCTGCTGATGACCAAGGGTCTTTACACGATTATACCGGTTGCTTCTGGTCTTGGATTATCGATGCTTTATGAAAAAAAGTGGAAGCAAATTTTAAATTGGCAGTGGATTGGTGTTGTTGCACTCACACTGCTATTTATCGCACCAACAATTTATGGATATTACCAGCAGTTTGATCTCCATCCTGAAAAAGTTTTATTTGGAGAGACAAATATATCCGGGATTAAGTTCTTTCTATGGGATAGCCAATGGGGAAGATTTACCAATACAGGTCCTATAAAAGGAGCAGGAGATCCAACTTTTTTTCTCCATACCATGCTGTGGGCGTATATGCCCTGGGCATTCCTGGCATACTTTGCACTGTATATTAAAGGGAAAAAATTATTGCAAAGGAAAAATTCCACCGAATCATATACGTTTTTTGGATTCGTATTTCTTTTCATTGTTTTCAGTCTTTCCAGATTCCAGCTGCCCCATTATCTCAATGCACTTTTCCCTTTACTTTCTATTGTTACAGCTGATGTGCTGGTGCGTTTTGCAAAAAACAGAACGTTTCTTTCAGTGTTCAATCATGTACATCTCTGGTCGAGCGTGTTGCTTGTTTTGGCCGTGATATTGCTTCATATAATTTTTTCAGATCAGTTCCCGAAAGCCGATGTATTCTTTGTCTTTTTCATTGGGATGTTTCTCATCGTGAAATTATGGATTGTAAGAGGGCATAAACTTAAAAAACTGATCTTTATACCTGCCATCACGATTTTGATGGTGAACTACTATATAAATCGGAGTTTCTACCCCAAGCTGCTTGGATACCAGGCAGAAAGTGAAGTGGTGCCTTATATGAGAAGCCATGAGCTTGAGGAAGATCAATTGGTTACGCTTGGCATGCGCGAAGATATGGTGAGTTTCATGCAAAAAAGGATTGTGCCACTTTATGATTTAGAATCGGTTGAGGTCGAAAATTTGCATGGCAAGTTTGTGTTTACCAATCGGGAGGGAATAATTAGAATACATGAGTTGAACTTAATATATGAAGAGTTAAAATCCTTTCCTGATTTCAGGATCACCACACTAAACGGTACATTTCTAAATAAGAAAACACGAGAGAAAGAATTGGAAATGAAATATTTACTAAAAGTCCGATAGTTGATGACCTGGTTGAAGGATGAAATCCTCAAGTTTATTTACTTGCCGTTCTTTAGGTATTCTGTGAGTCTGGCTTTCACCCAATCTGTAGATATTCCTGTGATACAAGGTCTGGTGGTACACGATGTTTTTCGATGATTGGCTGCACTTACACAGGGAGAGCAGGGAAGGCCCAGATAAAAAGGTTCTGCATTACCAAGGGGTAAATACAACGCCGGTGTTTCAGGGCCAAAGATCACAAATACCTTCAGATCTGTAACTGAAGCAAAATGTGCCGGTCCTGAATCATTGGTGAGCATCAATTCGCTCATGCTATATAAGGGGACCAATTCTGCAAACTTGAAAATACCTGCTGAATTTACAAATCGGTCATCACCAACCATATCAACAACATTTTGAACATAATCCCTTTCTTTTGGTGCTCCGGTTCCCACAAGTACCACATCATTGAATTCGGTAAGCAAGTGCCTGGCAACCACGGCAAAATTATCCGGCAGCCATCTGCGTTGTGGCAATAAATCTGATGCATTGACATTGAGTAACACTATTCTTTCTTTTTCCCAGGAAGAATAAAGCTCCTTTATTTTGTTTTTCACATTGGAGACTTCATTTTCACTTATTTTGGCCTTTACAAGCTTGAGTTCACTTGAGATTACAGGGGTGGTGGCATATGGATTGTCATGCTGTCCTAAGGTCGTATTAACAAGAGACATGAAATTTACAGACATATGTACATGGGGATTGTACCGTACTGGAAAGTTTATCAGGTTTCCCCGATATAACCCCTCATCATGGAATGATGCATAACCAACCCTCGATCTGGCTCCACTCAGCGCACATAATAAGGCAGTAAACCTCGAAAACAATTCCAGATCAATTATCGTGTTTATTTTATGTCTGCGACACCAAAACATAAACCTGATCACATCGATGGCCAGCACAAATAATCCACTGGACCGCATTTTAAAGGCATTTTCTTCCGGAACGGTCTGTAATATTTCCAGGCTTTTATAATTGTCTTCAAAAATGGCAAAGTACAATGCTGATCCGGCAGTCTTCTGCAATTTTCGCATGGCCGGATCTACAATGATAGCACTGCCCATTTCCGAAAGTTCAATAAACAACACCCTGGTAAGATCTGGTTTTTTCTTTTTGATAAATCTGATTCTTGTCGAGATCCCAATAAGTATACTCATGAAAAAGCAGAGCGGTACACCAACCCGCCTGTCAATTTTCCGCATTGAATCAACATTCATAACAAAAAGTCTAGATTATTTTTTTAGATGGCGGCAAAAATAAGATAATATGTCGGAAGTCGGAAAAAAGAGGCACAAGTTTATGGCGGCTCGTGACCAGCAGACTATCGCAGAAAGTCAGATTTCAGAATCCGGTCTCAAAAGCAGAAGTTGAAATATCATAAGGATGAGGTGTTAAAATCCCAGAGCTGTGTCATCACCCCTTGGATCGGCAGCGCCTTCAAGACTGCCGTCTTCCAGCACGAGGATGGCATCAACCCGGCCGATGGAGGAACGTTCCCTGAGATTATGCCCCATTCCTTTGAGGTCTTTCAGTATAACATCATTGAACCTTCCCTGTTCATATTGAATGTAATCCGGATACCATTGATGATGAAATCGTTGAAAATCCACAGCACCCTGCATATGTAAATTAAAATCAATAACGTTAAGCACGGTTTGAAAAACTGAAGTGATAATGGTGGAGCCTCCCGGTGTTCCAAGTACCATATACAATTCATCCTCTTTTTCTACGATGGTTGGTGTCATGGAGCTTAGCATCCTCTTATTTGGGGCAATGGCATTTGCCTCACCTCCTATTAGGCCATACATATTAGGAGATCCAGGTTTAACCGAAAAATCATCCATTTCATTATTCAAAAAGAAACCAGCTCCGCCGACGACTACATGATTGCCAAATCCACCGTTCAATGTCGTGGTGGAGGAAACGGCATTTCCAAATTGATCAATTATTGAAAAATGTGTCGTTTGCTCATGCTCAACCATAAATTGACCAGCTGATATTTCATCTGAAGGAGTTGCATTTTCAAAATTGATCATGGATGCCCGAATTTGATTATATCGACTATTCAATAATTGATTTATCGGGATATTTGAAAAGTCCGGATCTCCTAAATATTGCGCCCTGTCTGCATAGACTAATTTTTCAATTTCCGTAATGGCATGGATGGTATTGATATGATCAATTCCCCACATATCAATGGGGAATTGTTCTATCATAGAAAATAGCTGGGCAATCGCCACTCCGCCACTTGACGGTGGTCCCATGGAGGTGATCCTGTATTTTTGATAGTTAAATTGGATGGGTTCGCGCCAAACAGAGGTGTAATTTGCCAGATCTTCATATGTAATCAATCCATTCCCACGGATCATTTCATCAACAATCAATCGGGCGGTTTCACCTTCATAAAAACCGGCGCGATCATCCCTCTTTATCCTTTCCAGGGTATTTGCCAGATCCTGGTAATATATGGTATCATATTCATTCCAGGCTTCCTTAAGCAGATATTCCGGAGAAAGGGTGTTGACTTCCAGAAGTCGATCCCGTATCCGGTTTAAATTATTTGCTTCCTTCTCCGTTAGTAAAAAACCATTTTTTGCCATTTCAATTGCAGGAGTTAGTAATTCTTCCCATGCCATACTGCCAAATCTTTTATGAACTGTCACCATACCTTCAACAGATCCCGGGACACCAGCTGCTAGATGACCAAATAGGCTTTTTTCGTTTTCTACTTCACTAGAGTCATCCAGGTACATATCTCTATCAGCGAACGCAGGGGCCTTTTCACGGTAATCAAGGGAATAAAATTCACCGGAATTTGTTCTGTAAATCAGAAATCCACCACCCCCGATATTTCCAGCTGAAGGGTATACTACTGCAAGTGCAAAATGAACGGCAACAGCTGCATCAATAGCATTTCCACCTTTTTTCAATATATCGACACCGACTTTTGATGCCAGCGGATGTGCTGATACCACCATAGCATTTTGAGCAATGACACCTTTCCTGTCAGGTATAATTCTGCCTGATTTTTGCTCACATGTAGAAAATAGAGCTGCAAAACATAAAATCAAAAAATAGTATATACGCATTTCTTAAAAAATTTCAATGACGTGACCTACCCGCCTGCGGTCTCCAGCTCCGGCCAAATTACCCTTTGCATCCATAAATACAGCATGCACACCTCCAAAATACATGTTTTGCTCCTTCCAGTAAAATTTTTCTATTCCCTCCGGCATTTTAATTTTAGCTACATCTTTTTCGTTGAATCCGGGCTCAATGTCGAGATGATTGTTTTCCAGGTGTATTCTTGGGTTATTGACAATTTTGTCAGGTGATAAATCAAAATCGATATAGTTCATGATGGCCTGTGAGATGGCTGACCGTATACGGTTTGATCCGCCTGAACCCAATCCCATTTTTCCGCCATCTTGCCCAAGTACCAAGGATGGACTCATCATGGAACTCATACGTTTGTTTTCTTTCCACAAATGAAATCCCTGCTTGTTCAGGTCTTCCTCACCAAGCATATTATTTAACATAATATCAGTACCAGGGATAAAATGTCCGCATCCTTCTCCAACCGAGGTTGTAGAGCTAGCTATATTCCCATTTCGGTCGATCACACTTACCTGTGTGGTATTGCCTGATTTATGTAATGAATTAAACAGTGTTTGTTGTAAGGAGGTTAAAAACTCTTCATCAAAAAGAAAATCCATGATATCTTTTGCGTAAACACGATGGTCAAACCTTGTTTCCCGTGCAAGTCCCGTCAATAACATAGCTTCAACAAGTGTTTGCAAGTGCTTGACCCTACCATAATCTTTTGGTTTTAAGGGCATGCTCTCCACCAGTTTTAAGAGAAAAGCAATAAGGGGGCCTCCGGAGCTTGGTGGGGGATTTGTCAGTATGTTTGCTTTGCGATAGCCGATTGATAGCGGCTTTCGTTTTACAACATTGTAATTTTTGAAGTCATTATATGTCAGGTTTCCTCCATGATCTTTGCATAGTTCAGCAATTTTACGTGCGATCTCCCCTTCATAGAATTCCCGCGGACCCGTGCGGGACAAAAAGTCAAAAGCATCGACCATTTTGTGGAGGAAATATCGGTCACCAATATCCAGTGGTTTTTGTTTATGCTGGTAAATTTTTCTTCCGACATCTGTATATGTTAAAATAGGCGTCAGGATATCAATCTGGTATTTTGTTTGTTTGTGAAGTATTATTCCGTTTTTCATGCGGTCCAGTACAGGAGCCATAATTTCCGGCATTGGCATTGATCCCAGATCCTGGTGAACTTCAAAGAGACCGGCGACATTCCCGGGAGTGGCAACAGAGCCTAGCCCTACATGAAATTCCTGGGTTTTATCCCCAAAATCAACAGTCACCGGATAGAAATCCATATCATCGACCTTTCGTTTTGAAATGGGTGTTTGGACAAAAAAATCATAGACCAAGTTTGATAAATTCCCCTGGTGTGTTAAGAAGAAACCACCACCGCCTGCCGAGGTAATCGAAGAACTGGCGGCAAAGGACATAAACGTTGCTGCAATAGCTGCGTCAAATGCATTTCCTCCCACTTTGAGTATCTCAGCTCCAGCTTCAGCGGTTAATTTGTCACCGGCCGCTATAATTCCCTTACAATTTTTCATTCGATAAATTATTGGCCAAGCTTTGTTAAAAAATTATACCATGAATTTAGCGATTATGCCAATTTATCCATACACTAAAACTGAAATAGAAAAATAAAAACACTGGAAATCAGGATTTCAACCTGATAATTTATAAGGTTATCGACATTTTTTGGTCAATTTACTTTTATGTATTCAATTTGAATGGTCAACAAACATAAGAAGATGAAAAAGTATATGATGTCTAATAAATTAATAATACTCGTAATAGTTTTTCTACTATCCGGGTGCGGTATTTTTTCGTTACATCCGTTGTACCATCAGGAGGATTTGATCGTCGACACTAATTTGATCGGTAAATGGCAATGTGCAGATGACGAAGATTTAGCAATAATAATTGATAGCATAGGAAATAGAAAATACGAGTTTGATATAATCGACGGGAATGATACCGTGTATTTTGAAATGGGATTGATCGAACTTAAGGATCAATATTTCATTGATTTATATCCTCTGGAGGACAGCAATTTTCCATCTGAGGGGAATTATGATGTATTGGAGCTAATGGTTAGAAATTATATTCCAGTTCACACGTTTATGAAATTAGATTTTTTAGAAGGAGACATCATTCTTACCGAATTTGATAATGAAAGGCTAATAGATCTATTTTCACAAAACCGAATAAGGCTGCCTCATGAAATGATAAACCAGGATGAATATGTTGTCATTACCGCTTCAACGAATGATTTACAAAAATTTATCACGAGGTATGCCAATGATATTGACGCCTTTAATGAGCCTGAGACTTATCACAGATTATAAACATGTATTGGATAAAGCGTATAATTTGGAATAGAATACTCCAGCACCTGGTGTTTTGGAGTATTGCCTTATACATTCTGCTTGAAAATTTCAAAACTTCCAGCATCATCGTGCCAGTTGACATGATCTATACGATGATATTTGGAGTATTCCTGATCATTGCAGTTTATATCAATTTATTGATTCTAATCCCAAGATTTTTCCACAAGGGTAGGTATATAATTTATTTTATTTCGTTGGCGATATTTCTCGCGCTAATTACTTATTTGTACCAAATCTGGTTTGACGTAATTGTTGACAAACTTTTTGGCGGATTCTACCTGATATCTTATTTCGATTATTGGGACACACTGAAATATTTTGCCATACTTGTTGGCATTACCAGCCTGCTGCATTTTTCAAAATCTTGGTTTTTGTATCAGGAGTCGGAAACGAAGCTGGCGCAAACACAGAAAGAAAAGATAGAAGCTGAGCTGGATGCATTGAAAAGCCAGATCAATCCACACTTTCTTTTCAATAGTCTGAACAGTATTTATTCATTGGTATTGAAAAAAAGTGATAAGGCACCGGAAGCTTTGATCAAGCTTTCGGATACGATGCGGTATATTATTTATGAATCCAATCACGAATTGGTTGATCTGCAAAAGGAAATTGAGTTTATACGGAATTATATTGAATTGCAGCAGTTGCGCATGAGTAACAAAGACAAGCTTGAATTTCTGGTAAAAGGCAAGATCAAAAAGCAAAAAATTGCTCCTCTTCTGTTAATCCCTATTATTGAGAATGGATTTAAATATGGCATTAAGGGAGAGACTGAAGCTTCATTTGTATCAATTTTGATTAATGTAAATGAACACCATATCAAATTACACACTTCCAATAACCTGGGAATTGTCGATAAAGTGGAAAGAGATAAATCAAAAGGAACGGGATTGGATAATTTAAAAAAGCGACTGGAACTCATTTATCCGGATCATCATCATTTGATAATCAATAGTACTAATGATAAATTTATAGTTGATCTCAACATTGACCTATGAATCTCAAATGCCTGATTGTTGATGATGAGCCATTGTCTCTGGATGTATTGGAAAAATATATTCACGACATGCCGGAGCTTGAATTGATTGGGAGATGCCTGGATGCCTTCGATGCCATGAAAAAATTGAAGGAGACTGACATTGACCTGGTATTTCTGGATATTAATATGCCCAAATTATCAGGCTTGAGCATGGTTAAATCCATGGATCATCTGCCAGAAATAGTATTTACTACAGCCTATCCGGAATATGCGGTTGAGGGATTTGAGCTTGAAGTACTTGATTACCTGGTAAAACCGATTTCTTTCGAGCGATTTGTGAAGACGATCAATAAAACGCAAAAAAAATTAGGTAATCATACTTCAAAGTCCATGGCAGCTCCTGCATTCATCATGGTGAAGTCGGATAAAAAATTCTACAAAGTGCCACTATCCGACATTAAATACATCCAGTCTATGGGAGATTTTGTAAAAATTTATACTGACAAAAAAGTATATATCAGCAGTGATACACTAAAAAATGTAGTGAAACAGCTTCCGGATAAAATATTCATTCGCATACATAAATCATATATCATTTCATTGAATGCCTTCCGCTACATGGAAGGGAACCAGATAAAGATCGGAGATGAATTCCTGCCAGTAGGTCTTACCTATAAGGATGAATTGCTCAAAGTTTTGGAGATCCGGAATGATTCCTAAATCCGGATCCGGCATGTCACTTATAAAATGTCACTTCAAAAAATAGGTCAGGTAAAGATCAAAGGTAAATGACTTTACTTCAAAATTCTTGGCACCGGACGGATCACTCACCAGGTTTGATAAACCGTAATTCAACCTGGAGCCGACAGTAAATTTGTTTGATATATATATTTCAAATCCCACCCCTAAAATATTAGCATTTTTTTTGTAAAACTCCTGCACTCCATGTTGATTACCAACCTGCCAGGCAAAATTATATGCCACATGCACATTGACGTCGTCTGATGCATCAAATCCAATGATCAACGGCACTTTCACAAAATTGAGATGCTGATCATTATCTCCTTCCAGGGTATAGGTAACACCTGATTGGAAAAACCATCCAAGTTCACCGATATTTAGCTTTGCCACACCACCAACAAGATATCCAACCATTCCTGCACGGGCGCTCAAGTTGCTGTCACGCACCAAAGAAGAAAGTACTGGCCCGGCAGTAACACCCACTCTAAATTGTGCCTTGACTTTTGTACAAATACCAAAAAAAAGCATGAAAAGAAATATAAATGTATACCCCCGCATGGCTTATAAATCAAATTATAAGAATGAATATAATTGAATTATAAAAAGATAGAAAAGGAAAAGAGAAGTAATAATAAAAACCCGGTGGAGGGAATTGACAACACCGGGTTTATTGGAGAAGAAGTATAACAATTATATTTTGGCTTTAACTTTTACCTTGGCAAATACCTCAAGTTCGAAGTAGACCGGACCCTGGCTTAACACGCCGTCTACATAAATTTTTATCGCCTGGTCCTTTTTAAAATAATCAGCAATGGTATTTAACTGATTTTCCGTAAGGCTCACCTTATGATTTATCTCATCGTTTGAAATAGTACTCAGCATAACACTGGAAACATTCGTAGTAATGGACGGTGAATTTTCAGTAAGCCTGCTGAATCCAAGTGTCCCTGAAATAGATGTACTGGGATCTCCATAAAATCCCCAGACCATGTAGGATATTTCAGTAACAGACCAGTCACTTATTTTATCGAGATTATCTGCTATATCTCCATCAGATGATGCATCGATAAAATTCATCGTGGAGTAGGGGATATTGGTTTCCGCTTTTGTTTCGTTTATACTGATGTAAGTCGATAGATTTCCATTTACATCCTGATCTAACAAGCCACATTGGCTAACTAATAATCCAAATAGAGGCAATACCAGAAGAATTGATTTTTTGCTTTGACTTGTCATGTTTTTATTCGTTTAGTTGATGATATAAAGATTCATATTGTATTAAATCTCTCCTTTGAGAGATTTTGAAATTACCTCTGCTTTGCAATTGACATGTAGTTTTTTATAAATTTTCTTAATGTGAAACCGCACGGTTTCGATGGAAATATTCATCCTGTCAGCAATCATTTTATAGCTCAATCCATCGACAAGGCCAACCACGATTTCCTTTTCCCTGATTGACAGCGGAGAATTGTTGGATACTTGATTTTTAGCAGGATTAAAAAACTCGACAATTTTTCGCGCAATTTGGGGTGACATCGGTGATCCACCATTGGCCAGGGACAAAATGCCTTCTTTGATTTCAGGTAGGGGAGTATTTTTCAACAGATAGCCACATGCTCCGGCACATAGGGATTGAAAGATCTTTTCGGAGTCATGATAAACAGTGAGCATGATGATATCGATATCCGGGTATTTTTCATTTATTATTTTCATCCCATCAATGCCGGACATCCCTGGCAGGCCAATATCCATCAAAATTACATCCGGGCCCTTATTTGTTTGTTGAAGTTGTCCCAATAATGATTCAACTGAGTTACAAACAAAATTGCATCTGAATTCACCCTGAATATCCAGGTACATTTGTATACTTGATCTGATTTGAGCATCATCTTCAACAATTGCAAGGGAGATTATATCATTCTTGGTTGTCATTTTATTTGTCTATTATTTTTGACTTGACCTATCGCCATGTTGACTATTGAAATATTGATTTTTGTTGTATATGAATCCTTGAGCAATTGAATTTTTAAAACTAAATATTTCCATCCATACCGGTAGGATGATCTTGCTAAACCAGCAGGAAATGAGTTTGGGGAGAAATGCGTGGTTAATAATTTGTACATGGTTCTTTGGCAAATCAGTTTGATTTAATCAAATGTAATAACTTGTGAAGAAGGCGTCAACTACATGATCATGTAGTTTTTATAGTTAAAGTAGAGCCAGGAAGTTGAATTTCTTATATTATAACTGATGACCTTGAGATTTTAGCAGTTAAATGTATCTGAAATCCATTCTTATTTATGAATTCAACAGTACCATCAAACCGACTTGCTCGCTTTTTTATATTTACCAATCCATGGCCACCAAGGCTGCTTTTGACATTAGATAATCCCTGTCCATTATCAATAATTTTTAATGAAAGTATATTGCCTTCCTGTTCAAAGTAGACGTGGATCCTGTCGGTGTGAGCATGTTTCAAAATGTTATTTATCGCTTCTTTAAAAATCAGGTATATGTTTTGCCTGAATACTGGCTTCAGTTGCCTCTGCGCATCAATTCCTTGAATGTGAAAATGAGCCGATATATTAGCCGGTTCACAAACGCTAAGAGCAAATTCTTTCATGCGGTCGACCAGGTCCTGCATGCTGTCATGCCTCATGTCAATTGACCAGACGATATCGCTCATCGAACCGATCACTTCCCGGCTAAGGGAACTAATGTCTTGCAGGTAAGTTGTCGATTTTTTATGATTTACTCCAGATTTTATCAGGTCGGAATACAGTGAAATTTTCGTGAGGGAGGAACCTATATCATCATGAAGATCATTGGCAATGTTTGTCCTGAGTCGTTCAATTTCCAATATCCTGGATAATCTCAATTGAAATATGAGATAAATAACACCAATGACTAAAAATGCTGACAGCAAAATAAACCACCATCTAAACCAGAAAGGAGGCATGATTTCAAAATCAAAAACCAGCTGATTTTCATTCCAGATTCCATCCCTATTTGTGTTTCTGACAATAAACCTATAATTCCCTGGATCTAAGTTGGTATAATTGGCAAAGCGTCGGTTGTTTGTATGTATAAATTCCAGGTCAACACCCTCCAGTTTATAGGCGTATTTTATTTTTTGAGGTGCGATGTAATCAAGTGCAGCAAATTCGAACGATATGAAATTTCTGGAATATGGAAGTTGTAATTTTGTTTCCGTTGCTTTAAGACTATCCAGGTTAAGTTCTTCACCAAAAATCGAAATATCGGTAATGACCATTGGTGGCTGAATGCTGTCTGTTTTGATACTATCCGGATGGAAAATATTGAATCCGTTTATTCCTCCAAATGCCAACCTGCCATCACTTAGCCTTAGAGAAGATTTGCCGTTAAATTCATTTTCCTGCAGACCGTCTTCAATCGTGAAATTGGTAAAAACCTCATGTTGAATGTCAAACTTCGATAATCCTCCATTAGTGGAAATCCAAAGGTTTCCATGATTGTCACTTTCTATAGCATAAATTACTTCATGAGCCAAACCATCTTTTTGGAAATACTTTACGATTTCTTCATCAAAGCTATTGAATGCGTCATTTTTTGGTTTTACTAATTTATTCAATCCCTGATTGGTCCCTATCCACAACACACCTGATGGATCTTCATGTAAACAGTTGATGATATTGTTGCTAAGACTTAAGGGATTCTTGTCATCGTGAAAATATCGGGATAACTTTTTTGAACCTTTCTTTAAACAGCTAAATCCACCTCCCCAGGCTCCAATCCAGAGGTTTTCGTGATGGTCTTTGATCATTGTGTTTATGTATTCACTGCTTATCTTCACCGAATCATTATACACACAATTGAGTTTTGAAATCATATTTTCAACCTGATCGAAAACAAAAATCCCACCCATTACTGTACCTATGTATAATTTATAATTATCTGCAAGCAAGGAGTTTATTCTCATTTCATCATGAAAATCCTGATCTTGGAATAATTTATTGAGGTTTTGGACCTGATTTGATTTCGGTGAAATCTTATATATACCCTCGCCAATGGTACCTATCCATAAATTTTGAAATTGATCGATTTCCATAGTTCTGATATAACAATGATTAAGTGAATTGTAAGGGGATTGTTTTTCATCTAGAATTTTGTCAGTAAGGATATTGTAAATATTTAATCCATTGTTTTCCAATCCAATAAACAAGTTGCCTTCTGAATTTTCCGCAAAACACCACACATTGGACCCCGTAATTCCGGATTCTCCCGGATTAGCTTTTTTTATATGATCAAATTTTGTTTGAGACTTGTGGTACAAACTAACACCTGAATTTCCGACATAGACAACACCACTTTTGTCCTGGAAAATGGAATAAATATAATTGCCTTTAATTCCTGCCTCGCCGTGTGTTTGCTGGTTGATGTGGATAAATGTGCCCTGATCGTAGATATATAAGCCATCGTTCTGCGTGCCAATCCACATTTTGTTTTCATTGTCTCTGTATATGGCAGTTATGCTTTTCTCTTTTACTTCCCGATAAGTTTCATTATTCATTTCAAGAAAGGAATTTGACTTTTTGTCAAGTATGGAGATGCCATTCTGATAGGTCCCAACCCAAAGCTGATTTTCCGGGCCATCTGAAATGGCCGTGATCTCATTGCCGGATATCCTGTTTGTAAGGGATGAAGAAGTAGTGTAATAGACAAAATTATCTGTTTCGGGAATATATCGGTTCAATCCTCCTCCCCATGTACCTATCCAAATTACTCCATTATTATCTTCATAGAGGATTCTTACAAAGTTGTGGCTGATTGGATTTTGTCCGCCATCATCAGGCAAATATCGTTTGAAATCATCTGTTTCGTCTCTATAAAGATTTAACCCTCCTCCCCATATACCAATCCATAATTTGCCTTCACTGTCATATAGTAAACAATCTGTCCTGCTATTGATCAAGCTGTTTACATTCCCATCTTCTGGAAGGTATTTATGGATTATACTTCTTGCCTGATCAATTTTACACAGACCATTCCCGGTGGCTACCCAAATATTACCATACTTATCCTCATCGATATCCCAGATCCAGCTGTTTGAAAGTGAATTGCTATGGAGCGGATCTTTTTTGAAAACGGTGAATTTTGTTCCATCAAATCTGTTGAGGCCGTCTTCCGTTCCAAACCAGATATAACCATCGCTGTCCTGGAAAATAGCATAAACAGATGATTGCGAAAGGCCATCATTTACAGATAAGTGATCAAAAATAAAATGATCCCTGTCCTTTGAAAATGAAACAAGATATTGAAGGATGAACCAGCTCAGTACAAGTATTTGCCTATATCGATTGAATGGCGCTTTCAATAATGTCTCAACGTTTTGTATAATTAATAAAAATAAAGATAGATATTGAATTTCCTATCAATTCACATATAGTTAATATGTCGGTGGGGACAATTAAAGTTATTCTTCTTAATTTGGCCGCGAAAATGAATATTGTTATATGCTTAAGAAGACTAAAATTGTTGCTACAATTTCCGACAGGAATTGCGACATCAAATTGATAAAGGAATTGTGGGAATACGGAATGGATGTGGTTCGATTAAATACTGCCCATCAGACCCATGATGATACGTTAAAAGTGATTAATAATGTTCGGACCGTTTCCGATAAAATTGCCCTTCTGCTGGATACCAAAGGCCCCGAGATCAGGACGACCGCAGCGGTTGAAAATATAGCCGTGGCATATGGAGATAAAATAATGATTAAAGGTGATCCGGAAGGAATTACATCAAAGGAATGTGTATATGTCAATTATAGGGGGTTCGTAAAAGATGTCCCCGTTGGAAGCAGGATTTTGATTGATGACGGCGAAATTGAACTGATCGTATTGGAAAAAGAAGGGAAAGATTTTTTATTAGAATTAATGCCAAACAATTCAATTTGTGCAGAAATCGGAGTTTGGAAAGGGGATTTTTCTGAAAAGATATTGAACTCAATAAAT
>Ga0209536_100001848_pt1 | contig 34640 bp, 37 predicted proteins | sample DeeMarSeWOR28_12_FD_187461 | JGI IMG/M metagenome (GOLD analysis project Ga0209536, IMG submission 187461) | Marine sediment microbial communities from White Oak River estuary, North Carolina - WOR-2-8_12 (SPAdes) (version 2) | ecosystem: Environmental > Aquatic > Marine > Intertidal zone >...
GTTTGTGCGGTAGCATATTGTTGCTCGCCTGGTAAAGCAAGAAGCGAAATAGCCATAGCCAAAATAACAAGCAAAGCAGCAGCAATAGTAGTAGTTTTGCCTTTCGAAATTGTCAATCTCTTTTCTCCTTTAAATTTTTATGCGCATTACTGCGCGGTTTTTTGTATGTTGGCGTTTTACTAATAAGCTTTATTACGAAGAAGGTGTGTCACTGTCGGAATGGTTTCCAGCAGGTTAAGTCTAATGGCAAAAGAGACTACGAAAAGCCTTATCTGGCAATTCAAGCGTCAATTTCGCGAGTATTATGTTATATGCATTCGAGAAAATCAAGTTTTCATGGAATACCACAATGCTTAAATTCGGATAGATTGCCTTAAAAACGCAAATAGGTTATGAGCATTGGATATTAATTGGCAGAAATACATTAAAAATCTTGAGGACGCCAAAATTGGGCTCCCAGTGTTTCTTTTGCTGTTGACTTCAACCATTTTGATAAGGAATGTTTTGGAAACACTAATTACGGATGCAGGCGCGTTTATTCCGATAGAAGATATCCAGCATGCTCAGCTTTTCTTCCTGGCTGCCTTTATTTCCTCCGTTCTTCTAATCACTTATTTAGCCAAAGAAAGAGTAGACAAAGTTAGTAAAGTAGTCTTACCCGCGTATACGATAATGGTAATACTGGTTCCAATTATAGATCGAATTTTTCTCCAAGATTTTCGTTATGCCTATATTTACGATTTCGGAGTCCCACTTTCAACACCGAACTGGTCTTTAATAGCTAGGGCATACGTGACTTTCTGCGCCGGTTTACAATACATCACTTTAGGACAGAGATTGGCGGTAATAGTTCTGGCTAGCTTTGCAACTTTTTACATCTTTGTAAAAACCAATTCAACTATAAAGACCTTGATAACTCCATTTGCAGTATATACCTTGGCGTTTTTTTACTCTAGTTACTTCAACTTCTTTAGTTTTGGTAATCTATACCAGACATTCAGACTTGACCATTTTCCCAGCATCGAATGGATATACTTCAACAGCATTCTCCTCATCCTAATTGTGATTCAATTGCTAGTTTGGCTTTTTCTATACAATAGGAGCAAATTCATTGGATTGGTGAAGAATCTTGCGGTAAACAGAAGCATTCACTACCTCGCTATGGCGGGATTCGGTGCTTTCTTGGCCGGGCAAGGAGCCTACACTATATTAGTAGTTCTCATATGCATTATTTTGCTCTGGCAAGCCGCCGCGGCGATAAACGACCTCAATGATGTGGTAAGTGACAAAATTTCTAAGAAGGGAAATCTCCTTGTTAACGGAACTTTCACTAGAAAAGAGTTGAAGGGATTGGCTTTATTATGCAGTCTGCTTGCTTTGTTTTTTGCCACGACATTAAGTTACGCCGCTATTCTCATTGTCCTAATGATTATTGGTGTATCAGCAATGTACTCCATTCCTCCTTTGAGGCTAAAGAAGTACCCGATAGTCTCGATTTTTATGATAGCACTAGGTGCCCTGTTGGCCTTCTCATTGGGTTTCTACTCTGGAATTACCGAGAATTCCTTCCCAACTAACTTTGCTTATGGCATCCTAGTCTGTTTCACGCTAGCCTTCAACACTAAAGACTTGAAAGACTACGAGGGAGACAAAGCGAATGAAATATGGTCAATCCCAGTCATATTCGGCTTGAAAAGAGGCAGAATGATAATAGCAGTTCTTGACCTCGTAGCCTTTCTACTCGTACCCTTCGTTCTCGGAGTGAATAACCTTATAATTCCCTCCATAATATTCGGAGTCGCGACCTCCCTCATCGTCTTGAGAGAAAAGAGCAAGGAGTGGCAGATTTTTCTGCTATACTTCCTTTTCTTGCTATTAGTGCCCATCCTGAGTTAAATTTCGAATTTACAAAGTTAATCAGCTAGGGCTAAAAATTGAAATGCGAATTTAATGCCTTCGCATATTGCTAATAGAACCAACATCTAGCTCCATTGAAGATAGAAATAAGATGTGAAAGACAATTCTCAGAATTAAGAAGCGCTGTTTCACTGGTCTTCGCTTCATCATTTGCAGCGAAGTTCATTGGCTAATCTCATTTATAATAAAACCTTTAAGGAAGTAAAGCAAAGAACAAGAAATATGCCGCAACCAGATGAAAACACCACTTATGATGTTATTATAATTGGTGGCGGTCCATCGGGTTCCACATCTGGGTATCTTCTAAGTAAGGCTGGTTTGAAAGTAATTATTGTTGACAAGGCGCGGTTTCCAAGACAAAAATTATGTGCTGGCTTGATAACTCAAAAGACAGTCCAGCTTATTGATTCTTTGTTTCACGAAACCGTTGACTCTCTTCGAAAGAAGGGTATAATTAGGTTTGAATCATGCTATTACGAAGTTTTTTTTCGGGATAGATGTATAGCTAAGATACACCACAGGAGCCTTCCATTTTATTACGTTGATAGAAGGGTATATGACGATTTCTTTCTCCAAAAAGCAAAAGAAGAAGGGGCTGAAATTCTCGAAGGGGAAATAGCGGTTTCTACAGATTATCGCAAAAATGAAGTTGTTACATCGAGCGGCAAAACGCTTCGTTCTAAATATATCATAGGCGCTGATGGTGTATATAGCAGGTTGCGGCGAAAACTATTTCCTGAGAAACAAAATTTTGAGTTATGGCAGCGTGGTTTGGCCACAACTTTTGAAGTTTTCATTGACAGAAAAAAAGTGAGAAATGCCCCCGATTCTTATTCGAGAATCTACTATGGGTTTGTTAAATGGGGATATGCGTGGGTTTTTCCAAACAAAGACCGGGTTATTATTGGCTTGGGCGGTCTTAACGTAAAGAACGGAAAGAAAATGTTAAGTTCTTTCCGTGAATTCCTTTCATCGCTTGGATTAGCAAATTGCTCAGAAATACGATTCCCAAAAGGGCATGCAGTGCCATATGGCAATTTTCTTAAAAATCCCGTGCGAGAATCGATATTACTAGTGGGTGATGCCGCGGGGTTTGCAGATCCTATGCTTGGCGAAGGCATTTATTATGCACATAAGTCTGCCCAGTTAGCATCATCGGCTATTACCCAAGAAATACGTGAAGGAAAGAATGCAGGAATCACCTATCGTGAAAAGTTAGAGGAATATGTCTACCCTCAACTTATGGGGTCTAAAATTTTAAGGCGATTACTCTTCAGCGAATTCAATTCCTTTACTCGATACATAGCTCTCTACGGCGTTTTGGGACTATTTAACAAGCACATAGTAAGAATGATTCATGATGAAAAATCATACAGCAGATTTAGGTAATGGTCGCACGAGGTACAATAGTTTTTCAGTTGAGACTTGCGAGCTTGCTGAGGCTCTGAGTGCACAATAAGTGTAGGAGAAAAAATTGGTAAGCTCAATGATCATGCATGATACAGATTAACTTGTGAATAGCCTATGGAGTGCCATTTTATCGCCTTCGCATGTAATTTAGCAATGTTGACAAATAAAATAAAAAAAGAAGAGGATTTTTGCTTTTTATTGGTATTTACCGTTTTCTGAGCATCAGGAAGAGCAGTAGCCCTACTACTACGATTGCGATTATCATGCCAGCTCCAAAGCCTGTAACGTACAAGTCAGTCATGGGTTCTGGCGTCGGCGTTGGACAAGGTGTAGGTGAAGGAGCCTCGTTCACTTTCAAATACGTTTCAGCGTAAGAGCCATAGTATGAGGCTGATCCTTTGAACGTAGCGATGACTGTATACAATCCTGGAACTTCTGGAATGAACTCGCAGCAGAAGGTTCCGCTTGCGTCAGTTGTGGCTGTGCCTACTTCGTAGGAATTGTTGTTTGGATCAAGAACGCTTATGGTGACTTCAACACCGGTAATGTCCGCTGGACGCTCAAACTGACAGTAAACGTGTTTCATCCACTCGCCTTGGCTTTCATCAGATACCGCTGGAACACCGTTCGGGAAACGCATTGTTATGTCCAAGTCGTTCGTGCCTGGAGAAACATCAGTTACCATGCCTTCCACCAACACGCTGTCACCGTCGACTGAAAACTTGGGTGCTGCTGAAACCGTCAAGGCGCTTGGACCCTTGCCAATAGCGTAAACACGCTGATCATAACTGTTGTACATAGCTATCACACTGTCACCCATAATTGGGTCGCCTCCCCAGTCGGTTTTACGGAACAATCCATTTACCCGCCATATCTCCTCGCCAGTTGTAGCATTGATGCATATGGCTGGTGCGCCGCGGAACAATGGATTTATGGGAGAGTGTTCACTGTGGAACAAGTAAATTTTTTCTTTGCTAATGAACTCGATGTCTAAGGACCAGTAATTGCCCCATAAGAATTCGGTGTACGGGTCTGTAGCGTTGTAGATCCACAAGAGTTTGCCGTTTGTAGCATTGAAACAGTGTAATTGTCCACCTTGACCAACTGTATATACTCTACCATATGCGACTTCGCGATCTATGCTATATATGTCTAAATATGATGTCTGCGGTACTTCCTGTTCCCATAGATACTTTCCTGTTTCGAGGCTGAAGGCGTAATGTTTTCTGAACTCTTTAACCCATAAGAAGCCAATTTTTGCGTCTAAGTCTGTGTGTACCCATGCTGTGTTATATGTCACCCACGATATGTTGCCTTCAATGAAGTAATCGGGGAACTTCCAAGTTTCACGGAACAATTCTCGTCCCATAGCGCCATTGTCTGGATCCAAGTTGAAGCCCCAGATAGTGAGTTCATTGTCGCCTTGGTCAACACCGACTACTCTGTCATTAAGTTTAACTCCTCGGACGCTTCCAGGTAAATCGTCTGGTATAGTTATATTCCAAGCCCATGCACGCTCGGCACGTGCGCCATCTGAACCACTGGTTGCTGACGCATTTATCTCCATATAAATGTTGCCGCCGAAGCCACCTGATGGAGCCCAACTGCCTTCCATAGAACCAAGAGCACTGAAGTTCCATAGAGTCATATAGTTCCTGTTCAAGTCGACGTTGTACCTGAAGATATTGCCGTTTTCACCGACTATGTTTGTGCCCGAAGGCATGTCTGCAATGGAAAACCTTGGTTCTCCAGTGAAGGGGTCAAACGAATACCAATCGTTACCAACAGTTACCCACAGGTACGCGAAAGTGCCGTGATAGTTATACGAGTCCCAAAAGAATAGTTGAGGAAATGATATTGTTCGGTTGTCCAGAAAGGTTTTTTCCCATAATACTTCACCAGTGCGAATATCTACAGCAGTATATACGAGCGGGCGCAGATTGGTGTCGTGTGTGTAAATGAGTATTCCAGCGACAACCAGTCGACTCGAAAATTTGCCTTGGTATGCATCTCCGTGTTCAAATGAGTACTGGCCAATATCTCCTCCGACGACTCCTCCGATCGTTAAAGGCTTTGTCCACAGTACGTGAGGGCTTTCTGGCGCTTCGTTGTAGTCATCATCCATGTGACTGCTTCCTGAAACTTCATACCATTCTCTGAGCTGCGCATTTATCGGGCGAGTCCAAAATTCAGTTGGAAGTGGATGTCCTGGATAGTAATCTATTGGTTCCGCTTGTACAACAAGCGCTAATTTCTCGCTGTCACTAGCTTCATAGAAAGTTGAAACCTCGTTGCCCCAAAAGTAGACTTAATTATACCACTGTGCAGGAAAGTGCGTCTGCAGGTAATAGGTGCCCTCAATGTCAGGTACGTACGTTCTGCCTGTTCCACCCGTCGAATCAGTTGTAACACCATCAATCGTATCAGTTTTACCGTCGGGCCTTTCAATTGTGACACTCATGTCAAACCAGCCTCCATGCGCTTCGTTTTGCTTTTGCTCTGTTATCCCAATATGAAGCAACGTTTCTTGGTTGACTCCTACGGGGTTAGGCGTAGCGCCAATGAAAGCGTAGGATGCTTTCCTATCCTGTGCGGTAGCGTATTGTTTCTCACCTGGTAAAGCAAGAAGCGAAATAGCCATAGCCAAAATAATAAGCAAAGCAGCAGCAATAGTAGTAGTTTTGCCTTTCGAAATTGTCAATCTCTTTTCTCCTTTAAATTTTTGTTGGATAAAATTTACCCAACTTGGTCAGATTATGGCGCAGAATAGTTATAAGCTTAACTGAAAATCATTTTATAGACTCAATTTGTCATCAAGACTTCAAGGCAACTTGATTAATGTGGCTCAGATCAATGGGAAGTATTCAAGACCAAGAAAAGATGTACAGAAGATGTGGATCTTCACTGGCAAGACTGATGTATACTCCCCTGATTTTTAATGGTCTCAAAAATTGAAGTTAACCAACACTCAGATTAAACAAAACCCGTCTTTAGTTTCTGTGTAGGTGTTGCTTTCATTCGCAGTCAATGTAGCGCTCTGTCGGAAAAACTAAAAAAGCTGCTATTTTTTCGAATTATTCTTCCGAAAGATCGCTTAACTGTGTTTGATCACAACGCGAATTGGTATCTAAAAAAGTAGGATTTGCTCAAAGCATATTAGGTACCTTTATGCACAACATATAAGGGAGATTAAATGAAGGCATTTTCAATTGCGCTAATCGCTATTTCCATCAGCATCATTTGTGTTCAAAGCGTTGGTCTCGTTTCTGCCCTTGAAGAAGGAGATATTTCAATATCACCGTCTTGGTCGAAAGCTACACCTTATCAAGGCGATAGCGTAGCTGTCACACTGAGACTAACTAGTACTAGCTCTGAACAAATCAGAATTTATCGTGTAGGTCTCCATTTTGACTGGATGCCAGCTGATAGTTTTTTCACTCTTGATTTAACCGAAGACCCAGTGTCTGTTCCAGGTCAGGGTATCCACATTTTTGATTCGCTGGTTATTCAAATTCCAGCAAATGTAAGTGTTGGTTCACATAGTTACTATGTTGCTATTGACGGAACAGAGGCACCATATTATGACAGTTTTACTTGGGACTCTTCGTTTTTCACTGTTCAAATTTTGGAGTCTAGTTCAAAAGTCTATGATACAATGCTGACACAGCTGGATAATGACATAAACAGTGCTGTCAACGCGTTGTATCAAAATGACGAAGCAAAAAATCTCCTAGCACAGGCACAAAATAAGCGTGCAGAGGCGGTTGCTTTAGCCAATGCTGGAAAATGGGAGGAAGCAATATCAAATTTGCAGCAGGCTTCTAATCATTTAGAGCAGGCAGAATTAGCAGAACAATTGGATGCAGAACAGAACGCAGGACTGCAAACACTGTTACTGTATTTGGGCATAATAGCAATCGTGGTCGTCATAGTTGTGACCATAGTCATGGTGATGCGAAAAAAACGCAAGACTGACGAGGCAGTTGACCAAACAGTTGACCAAACAGTTGACCAAACAGTTGATGAACAACCTGAATGGCAAGACTACTCAATCTAAAAGCAATTACAACCGCCACAATACTTTCCCAGCATAAAATTTCATATTTGTTTAGTTGTAAACCCCAACCAAACTGCTTTGCAAAGAATTTGTGAACTCGGTGTTCTTGATAAACTTGTTGATATATATGAAGGAAGAGCACATTTGACTGCACTGGCTATTCATTGCACAATAAACTGTTACAAAGGCTAAAGCGGATTTATGAAAAGCCTAATTTGAAAGTTTTGAATTAGTGTGTATTCTGCTGGCTGAATTAGCAATGAAGAGAATACTGGCAATTACATTTCTAAATTTCTTTATCTCAGGAGGACTTACACTCGCAATTCCGTTATTGTTACTGGAAAGAAAAGTCGATTTGGTAGAGATCGGTATGATAATATCGGTTATGCCTATAGTTTTCATGGTTGTTCGCCTTTTGATGGCTGCAATTGCGGATTCAAAGGGATGGAATCGATTCTATATTCTACTAAACTGGCCTTGGAGTATACTGTCTACTTTTGTATACTTCATTGCTAGCTCTACTGCAGCGTTTTTTTTAGGCAAGGTTCTCGAAGCTTTGAAAGAATCTTCATATTGGGCAGTTAGTCGAACGGCAATTTTTTCATTATCCCCTGAGCGAGCGGAAAAGGAAGCTACCAGAAATATCGCTATTTTATTGCTTTCAACTGCAGTAGGTAGCGCTGTAGCAGGAGTTGGAATTGCATATTTTGGCTTCTCTTTCACCTTTAGCATTTTAATTGTAGCTGCAGGTTTTATCGCAATTCCGGCTGCATTGCTTTGGAAAAATCCAAAACAGAATTCAAAGTCAAAAAATCCCCGATTTCGAGAAATTATCAATCCAAGAAATAAAGGAAAAATGTTTTGGCTTGTCTCAATAACATCGGTGTTTTTCAGCCTAGCTTTCTTTCCACTATTAAATTTGCTTCTTCCTGTTTTTATGGTTCAACAGATCGGTTATGATTACCTTAACGTAGGGATAGCATATATGATGTACAATTTCATAGCCTCAATTGTTATTCTTGGCACTTTGAGGTTTTCACTTGGTATTGGTCGTGTCATTTTGCAGAGTTCTATCGCTTTGTTCGCAACTTTTCTGCTGGCATCAGCAGATTATTATTTTTATGTACCATTTTTCGCTCTAGCTGTTGCTAAGGGACTAGGATGGATGTTTTATGAGTCAATTATAGCCAAGGCTACAAAGGATGGGATGAATGTGTCTTTTGATATAGGATTGCTGATTGTTCCGCTGAGATTTGCAGAATTTGGTTCCGTTTTATATGCAGGACTCATTGCTCAAAACCTCGGATACATGCCAGTATTTGTTTCTTCTGGATTTTTCTTTTTGGTTTTCTCTGTTCTCGCCTTTTATTTACTTAGAAAATAGTAGCAGAACGTTGAGTTGCGAATTAAACATAAAAGTTGCCAATAAAAAACCAAATTTGAAAACTATTTAAATCTCATGTAACTATATTACTAGTTAGAGGGAGTTTCATGGCTGCATCAAAACTGCTCCTGAGATGCCCTTATTGCGATTATCCTTTTGAAGTTGACCCCCCAGACAGACTTCATTTTGCATATTCTTTTGAAAAGCCGTTAAGAGGGAGTTTTTACGGAGAAGTAATCAAAAAAGAATTTGTTTGCCCAAACCTCAAATGTGAAAAACAAATTACAATCTACTGGTATGCACCAATAAGCTACTTCGACAGAATATAATAGTCACTAGCATTTTGTCTTATATCAATTTAGCTTGTTTGTTTTCTCAAAAGACTAACGCTCGACATATTTTTCGGAAAGTAAATCTCCTCTGGTTACTCAGTTAGTTTTAGGTATTTTGTAAAAAATGACTGTAAACGCATTTTTTGGAACGCCCAGCCCCGTAAGAGTTTTGTCATGCCTTCAACCGCTTCCTATTCAGCCTCTCCGGCAATACCCTTCCAAATTGAGACTTGAACCACTGGCATTCAAACAACTTTATTGAACAATATTTACCTACAAAACAATCTTTCAATTGGAAATGCTAAAGTAACGAGTGCTCAAAAATCACCTTTGCTAAATAACATATGGAATTAATCTTTTTGTTTTTCTTTTATATTCCTTATACTCTTCGCCGAAGACATCAATGAGTATTTTTTCCTCAATTTCAATCCGAAAGAGCAAGAAGAATGAAGCCAACAAAACAATCAAAGTCCCATAAACGCTTGAAAATATTAAAACAAAACCGAGATTTCTTAAAATCTCCCCTAAATACAACGGATGGCGAATATTTTTGTAAAGGCCATCTTTGACTAATTTATGTTTCGTCACTATCTGAAGTCGAGCGGTTCCGATGAGACTGCCAAATCCTGCCTTTTTCTTCAACTCTAACCGTGCTTTCATACGAACAAACCCTCCAGTTAATAGCAAAAATAGTCCAACGAAAGCAAAAACTTGAAAGCTTAAGTTTTGTCTATAAATAAAATCAATAACTGCGGCAATGAAACCTAAAATTGTCAGTGCAAGAAAAGGAAGCACTGTCCAATCTTCTCTCATAGTCTTTTTCATTTCAAACAGTTTATTTTCCATAAAATCTCATATTCGTAGTGACTTTGTTAATTCTTTCGGTTAAATCTACGATCAAGTGTCTCTAATTACAAGCTTTGAACAGGTCTTTTCTCAGGCACTATTTAATGAGCAATAAGAGGCGTCTTGTAAAATGTTGGACTTAGAAGTCGCTGAAGAGGTGGGTTATGGACAGAAAAACGAAAATTGATTGCATGCTATCTAGCAATGTTTCAATAAAGCTTTCGAACAAGCTTATTTTCATGACTTGCCCGATACTATATGGAGGATTCTATAACGAAAAAATTACGCTTAATTAGGAAAAGATCCTCAAATGGTGAAATTCATTTAATTCTTCAAGAATCACGGTTTGATGAAAATAGCAGAAATTCAGAATATCTCGATGAGGCTGAAATAAGGAAAATCATGAGAAAAGAAGCATCAAAACCTCTTCTTATCTTGCGCGAAGAATGAAAAACCTCATTAAAACTTTCTAAACGGTTACTTTGATCCATCGCTCTTTGATAACGGCATTTATCAACTCGTTATCTTTCAATAGGATGAAACGAATTAGCTGCCTTCGCCAACGAAGGAAGCTTTTTTACCTTTAATCAGAATTATGAAAAACATATCATGCTTAACGTTTAGAAAGCCAAAACAACGCGACTTTTTTGGTTAAAGCAAAAAAAAGTCGTATTTTTAAAGAACAGTAATTTCAAGAAATACGGACTGCACGTTTTTTATTTAAGCGCGGTCAATAACTAATATGATGTGATTCTTTGTCAAAAAATGAGTCTGGAAACAAAGCGGAAGAAAAAATTGTAATTCCTATTAAAGCTGAGGATATAATGGCCACGGAAGTCGCTATTACGGACGAGAATATCTCCGCAAAGAAAGCTGCAGAACTCATGGCTCAAGAAGGCCTAAGCGCCATAATTGTCACGGTTGAAGGGAAAGCAGAAGGGATCGTTACTGAGAGAGACATCCTGAAGCGGATAGTTGCTGAGGATAGGAACGCTAGAAAAACAAAAGTGAAGGAGATAATGTCAAGCCCTTTGGTGACTATTAAGCCCAGTACAAGTTTGGAAGAGGCCGCACGTCTTATGTTTGAGAAAAAAATAAAGAACCTTCCGGTTATTCATGAGAATCGTTTGATTGGGTTAATTAATTTGAATGATATTTGCCGACTTCAACCAGAGATTCTGAGAATATTGAGGCAAACAATGGAAACTCCGAAGAATCTTCAAAAAGTTTTGAGGTATTACATAATCTAGAACACGACGGCAACTATTTGATATTGAGGGTTTGATTCAAAACTGAAATGGGTGAGTTAGGTGCTCCTGCTAAGCTTATTGATGTTTTTCAGGGTAGAGCTCCGCGCACAGTGTTAGGTAAATATTATACTGGAAATGGATTGGAGAGGCTGAAGAGGGTTTATGATAAAGCAAATTTGGAAGTATTCGCCTAAGCCTGTTCAGAAAACCAAAATAGATCTTCCTTTCCTCTTTTGCAGTTTTATGAAATATTTCAATTCAAAAGTAAGCTTACTCATTCACGAAAAAAATGAATTTTTCCGCTAGAGGCTTCCAATGGTTTTCCAATTTTGAATTTTATCCTGCTGATTTTTTGTTTAGCATAATTTCCAGAAGCGTCTACTACCACTAGCTTTAACGCTCCATCAACTCCTTTTTGAATTACAACAGCTACCTCAAATTCTACAGGAAATTTGAGTTCAAAACCTTCAGTTACTCCTTTTTGTATGCCAACACAAGCGGAGCGCACAAAATCTTCAAGCTCTTTATTATTAGCCAATCGCTATCCCTTATTTCTAATTCTGCATTTCTCTTTATTAACTTTCAAGAATACTTTGAATCCTGTCGAAAGTTGAAATATTGAGCTGTTCAGAAAACCAAAATAGTCGTTCTATGTTGGCGTTTAGAAAATGTTAAAGCTGAATATTTGCTCAAGTTGCCTCTTTCTTCTTGGTTTGGGCTGCTCGGCAGGATAGCCAAGGGTTAACAGCGCTACAAATTTCCATTTATCAGGGATTTTCAGCAACTTCTTGATTTCTTTTTCGTTACAACCTCCTATCCAGCATGATCCAATTCCTAACGCCCAGGCGGCAATAACCATGTTCTGCATTGCTATTGATGTGTCAACAATGGCCCATTTTCCAGTTAAAAGCGATTTCACGTCAGCGCAGCCCACAATAACGATTGGTGCGTGTTTAACAAAGCGGTTAATCAGATTGTCACACAAGTTCTTCAGCAGATCATGATCATTCACAACTATGAAGCGAAATGGTTGTCTATTAACTGCTGAGGGAGCTTGTCTTCCAGCTTCAAGAATCTGCTGCAAAACCTCTTCAGGCAAATCTTTGTCTTCATAGCGTCTAATGCTTCTCCGGCTCAGAATCAAATCAAGAAGTGACACAAAATTTCACATTCTCCTACTCTTGATAATTCCAATAGAAAGCATATAATTCTTTATGATTTAATGCGTGTGCTTTTCTTATCCAATAAAAGCATCGGGACGAGAGATTTCTTCAGTCAGTAGAGGTAAAGGGCTGATTCCTGATAGGTTCATTGATATTTTTCTCGGTAAAGCCTCTTTTCCGAAAGAGGGTTTGGTGGACGGGGCGGGATTCGAACCCGCGGCCTCCACGATGCCAACGTGGCGATCATACCAAGCTGATCTACCCGCCCAAAGAGGCTTACTGCTGAAACTTAACCCTCAATATTAGCCTATAAGCGTTTCTTTGCGCCTGCATCGAAAGCTCACTGCGTTTCCTTTTTTATATAGTTGTTTCATATTGGAGGTGTAAACTTCTCAAAGTGCATCATTGCAGAGACTTGTGTATTAATTTTGTGCACGTTACAACAGTGATGCGGGATGCAGAAAATTTATTTTTGTTTCATCATCTCTATTTCTAAGCATAAACCATTGTTGATTAAAAACAAAGTACACCTTCGAGAATTTGCCAATCGTAAATGGACATTCTGATAAGTCTTCGGAATAACTTTGGAAATGGTATTATTTATCATGAAAGAAGAAAGCTGAAAGCTCCTAACAGTCTCATTGCCCCATGTATGAAGTCTTTTCTAGACTATAGTTATATATGACAATGTAAAGTTAACATGGCTGAAGGCATATGCGTTCGCGCTCAGCACTAACTAAACTAAAAGCAATCCTCATAATTGACCTCTTAATAGTAGCCGCAGCAGCTGGAGTTTACTTATACCTCCAAGCTGAAGGCTTAATTGTTGGCCCACTTAAAGAAGCCGAATTTATTGTAACAGACCTTAAAATTAACCCCAGCGACGCAGAAGTGTTTGAACCCGTACTAGTAACAGTCAACGTTACCAACATAGGAGATATACAAGGAGAATACGTTGCTAACCTTACAATCAACAATCTACTGGAGGAAAATCAAACAATTATTGTTCTCGGTAGAAATTCCACTCTAGCCGAGTTCACAGTACTCAAGGAAACTGAGGGTAACTACACAGTTGAAATTGGCGGTTTGACAGGCATATTAGCATGCAAAATTCCGCCTCCGTCAGCCAGCAAAATAGGTTTATCCCAGATGGGTGTCAATCCGTGGGAGGCTTGGCCCAACGAAACAGTTACAGTTACAGTCACTGCCACCAACATCGGAGAAGAGTCAGACAGCCTTTCATTGAGGTTCATGCTTGATGATAACATGGTAGAACGTAAAGTAATCGAATTGGCTGCAAAAGAAACTACAATTGTAGAGTTTAAATTAAACGTGACAACCATTGGAAAACATTCACTCAAGGTGAACTCCCTATCTCGAACCTTAACAATCGTTCCCGAAGGTTACCACACACTTTCAGTTAGCAGGTCTGGCGGTGGCTCCACACAAGTGCCGTTCACCCTAAACGGTGTAAGCTATAACACGGGATATCAAGAGCTTTTGCCTGTCGGTGAATACACACTTACAGTGCCAAGCCCCTTCACTACTGAAACCGCTGTTTTCGAATTCGCATATTGGAGCAACGGTGACAAAAGCACAACAACAAAAATAAACCTTCAAAGCCGCCTAGTAATGGTCGCAACATACACCCTCATCAGCGGATACGCATGCTGCCCCTCACTATTTTACTGGAATGGAACCGACTACGTCTATGTAACTGAGGTCTCAAATGCAGGTTGGCTAGGATATATAGACTACATTAACGAAAAAGGGGACATCGTTTTCGGAGGAGGCAACCCATGGGACACAATCAAACTTGACCCAAGCCAAATAGCAACAAAAAGCACAGAAAACGCCGAATACTATGATGTAATACTCTTGCAGAAATGGGATGAAATTTTCTATCTAGACGCAGCTTACATGATGGCAGTTGATCATCCAACAGACGTTGATGTCTATTCAACCATGGTCAACTATGTCAATCAAGCTTTTCCAAGTGAGATTTACACCGTAAGCAAAGACAATCTCTCAACTCCGATTTCAGCTATAAACGAAAAAGGAGAAGATGTCTTGTCTAAAATATCACAACTTGACGGAATCTTTACCCCAGGCAACAACGGACTCGTTAGTCCATCATGGAACGACATCCAACTAAACCAATTAACACTGAATTTAGGCAATTTATCCGACGCAGAACAAATTAAACTCCTAATACACGGCATGATTGATTGGGGTCCACCTGAACCCTACTATGATTGGATAGACGGCTTTAAGGCAGCATTTAATGAAAGCCTTGTACCTAACGGCACGCAAATTTACCCAGCGCCCTACATGGAGGTTATGAATGAAAATGGAAATTGGGTGCGTGTACCACAGGATAGGCAGATGCCAACACCCTCGGATTACGTCCCTAGGAGCTTTGTCGTAGACCTAACAGGACTTTTCCCTGTTGGTGCAAGCGAGAATCAAATAAGAATTACCAACTTCTTCAACGTAACGTTTGATTACATTGGAATAGACACAACGCTGCAAGAGAACATAAAAGTCCAGAGAATCAACCCTACCGCTACTCTTCACCAAATTTTCGCCAGTCCTTCATCAGTTACAGGAGACTTCACAAAATACAATGACGTTACACCATTGGTTCTTGAAGGAGACGACATGTTTGTAATAGGAATGCAAGGCGACCAAGTTTCTCTACAGTTCCCCACTGCTAATCTCACACCGCTTGAAGACGGAATGGAAAGAGACTTCTTCTTATTCGTAGCTTGTTGGTTTAAAGACCCTCCTGGAAATTGGGGGTACGGATTTGATTTCACAGTTGACCCGTTACCTTTCCGAAACATGAGCGGGTTCCCATATCCTGATACAGAAAGTTATCCCTCCGACGACGAACACTCACAATACCTCGAAAAATTCAATACTAGAGTTAGAACAGCTCCAACACCAGCGCTGTCTTCTCTGACGGTATGGGCAACTGCCGTTATAACTCTAATAGCTATTGTTGACCTATGTTTTCTAACCTACTTTAAAAAACGTAGACAGTAACGTTCATCACAAAATGCAAATCGAGAAACGGTTTGCTTCAGTTCTGAAACAAATTACTCATGGCACAATTGTTTTTTATGTAAGCTTTAAATGTAACAGCCTCTATTTTCATCTCTAAAAAATTCGAGATTCCAACCATGTCACTGGTGCTTGAGATTACAAGACAGTACCTTTATGCAATTGCAATTGGGCTCTTGTATCATTTAGTGTTCTATAATTCAGTTTATTTTACACACCTTGCTAAGGCGAAACAAACATGATCATGCAACTTTTAGGTGAAATGCTGAAGTTGATAGTTCTTTCGGGATTAGCTTTGGCAGGAGTACTGGTTATCCTTATATGGAAAAAAGGTTTGGCAACAAAAGTAACCTACCTCCGCTTCCTCGTTCAAGCAGTAGCCATGGTTGCGGTTTTCTACTTGTTCACTTATCCTGTATGGCAACTTATCGTACTAATCATTATTTTTTTCCTACCTCTTTTTCTGGGGCGATTCTTCTGCGGTTGGCTTTGTCCCTTCGGATTAATCATGGACGCGATTACTCTGATCAGAAGAGCCACCAAAGTGCGCTACCGACTTCTACCAAATAAACTAAACAAGTTCCTGCATAAGTTCAGATACGTATTGTTCCTAGTCTTCTTGTTCGTGCCTCTTGTGTTGTTTCTGCTTGACCCTCCGTCATCATTCAACACTTCTTTTCTTTTGGCTATGCTCTTGTCAGGTCCTTTCGAGCCTTTGAGAATTTTAGTTGGACCGATCATACCGTTGATTGTTCCATGGGAGGGTCCGCTAGCAATTGGCGAAGTGTACTTCAGTTATCCCTATGTTCAAGAAGCTATACTCTACTCTGAACTTGTTTTCAGTGATTTTTTAGTTAATATTATTGCGGGGATTTTTGTGTTGTTAACGTTTGTTGGTTCATTCTTTCTGAGGCGTGTTTGGTGCCGGTTCTGCCCGACAGGAACGTCGATTGCTGCAGTAAATCGGTTTAAGGGTTTTAAGTGGGCGCCTCTACTTCATATTGACAAAGATGAGCAAAAATGCACTAAATGTGGGATTTGCAAAAGAGTTTGCCCAGTACAGGTCACTGAAGTATACGAGCAGAAGGAGGGAAAAATAACCGGTTCAATGTGCACGCTTTGCACACGTTGTGTTGAAATGTGTCCTTACGAAGGATGCTTGAAAGTGAAGATAGGTGGAAAGACACTGTTCAAATCTCGTAACTGGTTAGAAACATCAACAACTGAGTGAGAAACCTATGAAAAGTCGAAACGAAGAAAAAAAATACATGCCAGAAATCTCTAAAAAAGAAATTGAAGAGCTAAGAAAAACTATCGAAGCAACTTCCCGAAAAATTGTTGCTGAAAACATTGAGAAAATGAAGAAGGCAGACCTGAACCGCCCTAAGGGGATGAAGTATTTTGATGAAATAGCAGACTTTGCTACACGGGAAAAAGAGATTCGCGCCTCAAAAAAAGAGGGCAAAAAAGTCATCGGCTACACGTGTCTGTTTGCCCCCATAGAGTTAATCTTGGCTGCGGATGCTATTCCAGTTCGGGTTAACTCGGGTTGGTATGATGCTTCGAAGCTTGGAGACAGAGTCGTACCCGTTGAAGTCTGTCCCATGGTGCGATCAACCATAGGTGCAAAAATGATTGCTCTGTCACCATACCTTGAATTGAGTGACGCTTTAATTAGCGTGTTAACATGCGATGGCATGACGAAACTCGGTGAGATCCTGAGTGATTACAAGCCTGTTTGGGCGATGACGCTGCCACGGGTTAAAGATTCCGAACAATCAAAGCGTTTGTGGAGCGAGGAAATTAAGTCTGCTAAAGGACAAATTGAAGAGTTAACTGGCAACAAAATAAAACGGAAGCAATTGAAATCCGCCATAGGCCTCACTCAGAAGGCAACAAAAGCTTTCCGTAGACTACAGGAACTAAGAAAAGGCAATCCAGTCATCATGGGTAGAGACGCCATGTTGGTTAATCAAACATACATGTGGGATAGCATAGAGAGATGGACGGAAAAGACGGAAGCTTTATGTGACGAACTCGAAAAAAGAGCAAGCAAGAAAAACTGGGTTTGTCCTCCAGATACTCCACGAGTTATGGTTACTGGCACGCCGATGATATGGCCAGACAACTGGAAAGTTCCCACGTTGGTTGAGGAAGCTAACCCTCAAGGCGTCCTTGTCGCTGACGAACTTTGTTCAGGTGAAAGGCTCTTGTATGACCCTGTGGGCGTGGATGAGTGGTCGATGAGCGACATGCTTACCGCTATAGCTGAAAGGTACTTGATGGCGTCCACATGTCCCTGCTTCACTTCTGAGGACGGAAACGAAGATAGAATCAACTGGATGTTAAACAAGATTAAAGAGTGGAAGATACAAGGTGTAATTTACTATGTGGTTCGCGGATGCATGCTCTACGCCATGGAATACACACGGGTCAAAAAAGTCTTGGACGGCATTGGCGTTCCCGTCTACTACTTGGATACTGAGTACACACGGGAAGATGTGGGGCAAATGAAAACGAGAGTTGAAGCATTCTTGGAGATGCTTTCAGCAAGGATTGATATTTAGAGGCAAAATTTATGATAACCGCTGGAATAGACTTAGGAACCCAAAGCGTGAAAGCAGTCATACTGAAAGATAACGAGTTAATATCTCGCGGTAAAGCTTTTTCCGGATTTGACCCAGCGAAAGCCGCTGAGGAGGCTCTCGGAGAAGCGTTGAAAGAAGTCAAGTTGGCAATGTCTAAATTGGTTCATGTTACTGCTACTGGTCCCGGTATGGACATGGCTCCTAATTCCAACAGTACAGTAAGCATGATGGGTGCCGATGCAAAAGCAGGAGTTTACCTTTTTCCCAATGCCAGGACAATAGTTGATGTCGGCGCAGAAGAAGCTAGAGCCGTGAAATGCGATGTTAACGGGATCATGATGGATTTTGTTGTTAATGAGCGATGTGCGGCTGGCGCGGGCGCATTCATTGAAGCTATGGCGCGGGCTTTGGAGGTGAAGCTGGAAGATATGGGCCCGCTTTCCCTTAAGGCGGAACGTGCAAGCTCGATAAACGCTAGTTGCGTTATTTTTGGAGAGTCGGATGTGGTTTCCTTGATTCACCGTCAAGAATCTAAACCTGAGATCGCACGAGCTATTTTTGATGCGATGGCTGACCGTGTCTCGTCAATGGTGCATAGGTTAGGAGTAAATCCTGATGTGGTGCTGGTAGGCGGGGTCGCAAAAGATGTTGGTTTTGTCGCATCTTTAAAAAGGAAGCTGGGTATTGATGTGTTGATACCTGCGTATCCAGAGTATGCTGGCGCTTTGGGCGCAGCTCTTGTTGCCGTCAACCGCGTTAGGAAGGCATAAAAATGAAGGAAACCCCGCAAAAAGAGGATGTGGAATACTGGAGATGGCAAGAGTATCACAGGGTCTTTTCCGAAAAGAAGTGGAAAAACAAAGACGTGATCACCGCAGGCGTTGACGTTGGTTCAGTTGGCTCTAAAGCAACCATAATGATTGACGGCGAAGTCTACTCTTGGGGCGTGATGCGAACCGGCTCGAACAGCCCTGACAGCGCTAAAAAAGCTCTGGATTGGGCAATGGAAGGCACTGGTCTTAGGCTTGATGACTTAAAGTACATAGTTGGAACAGGCTACGGACGAGTGAACGTGCCAATGGCTAATAAGGCTATCACTGAGATAGCGTGCCACGCAAAAGGCGCTAACTACATTTGGGGACCCCGCGTCAGAACCGTGCTGGACGTGGGCGGTCAAGATATAAAAGCAATTCGCTGCGATGAAACAGGCAGAGTCACTTCTTTCTTGATGAATGATAAGTGCGCAGCTGGCACAGGCAGAGGCATGGAAGTTTTCGCTGACCTGTTAAAAATTCCTATTGAAAAAATTGGTGAAGTCTCGCTTGAAGTCGAGGAGGAACCTCCACCAGTAAGTTGCACCTGTGTGGCTTTCGCGAAAACTGAGGCTATGGGACTGTTGAGAAAAGGCTGGTCTAAAGAAAAAGTGTTAGCCGCATACACACACGCGATGGCTATCAGAATGGGCAACCTCATTAAAAGAGTGGGTCTCGAAAAAGAATTCGTAATAACTGGTGGGCAATCGAAGAACATTGGCATCGTTTCAAGGATAGAAAAGGCGCTTGACGTTAAATGCCTACCGATGCCCGATTGGCGGGAAAACGGGCTAGACCCCATGATAGCTGGAGCCATAGGCGCGGCGCTATTCGGCAAGGCATTATATGAAAAAGCTCAGAAAAGTTAAATGGGTGACTTGTTATTATCACGCACTATGGATACAGCGACGGTTCCGGCGAATACTACATTGTTATAGACGCTAAAAAATGCAACGGCTGCGGCGAATGTATAAATGATTGCCCGCAATCCGCCCTCGAACTCGTATCCATGTTTATTGATTTGGATGACAAGATAGTGGCGGCGGTCACGGAGCAACAACGCAAAAACATTAAATACGCTTGTTCTCCCTGCAAGCCTGAAAGCGAAAAAGCACCTTGCGTATTAGCCTGTCCTGAAAAGGCTATTTGGTGTGTTTGGAACCCACGCTGAAAACCCAGCTTTTATTTCAATGTCTCGTTCCAGTTTTTATTCCAGACGATATGTTTTCTTTATATCTCGACTATAATCTTTTCCGAGTAGCTAGCCAGCCTCAGTCTGAACTCTATATAAAGTCTAAATAATAGCTATAGACTAGAAATCATGCATCAGTTCAGTTCACCGTACTAGCACATACTGTTTTTAACGGTAAGTTGTCGCAATTCAGGGTTCTCAATATGTTTTATGTGTGTTTAAGAGTTCTTTGTAGGTTTATGGAATGGGTATTTCCCAGTAGCTAATGATGTCGCCTTTTACCCATCTGCCACCTATGCTTTTCACGACTGTATTGATTTCAGTCCATTCAGCTTTCAGGTATTGAATGGGTTTTACGACTATGTAATCTCCGTCAACTGTGAAGCTCAATAGTTCGCGTTGCTCGGGGCTGAATTCTTCTTCTACTCCTCTTATGTCTTGGCTTTTTTGGACAAACGCTTTTTCTGCAGGCATAGTTTCAACCTTGGTGTTTGTTGCAGGCTTCAATTCAGCTTTGGCGCTTTTCGTGTAAGTTACCTTTAACTCTGGAATAGGGAGAGAGTCTGCAACGTTCTCGAAACTGTCGCTTCGAATAACCGCAGAAATTTGCCTGGAAAACAAGTCGTATTTGATGTCTAGAAGTTCAACGTCGCTTGGCAGGCTAGAAGTGAAAGGTTCATTTTTTCCCTGCAGGGTTTGCATGAGGAAATCAGGATCTAATTTTATCATTCTCATTTTCATGGTTTCAAACCTCAGAATTGTTTTCTTAACTGACGCCAAACAACTTAAAAGTATCGTTCACAGAAACGCTGAACTCGTTTTGGCTGAACAATAGCAGTTCGTCGAAAGAAATTCCTGGCAAATAGCTGCAAAAGCTTCAACAAAAAAAAGCAATTTGTTCGAAGTAATGCCCAACACCCTTTCTGTTTTTGTGTTGAACAAAAAAACCCAAAATAAGTCATATATCCCAAAAGAAAAAAGGAAAAAGTTTATACGAGCGAAATCTCCATTTAGAGACACTATTTCTAATAAGTATACCTACATCTTCATAGGGATATGTTTTGAAGATTCGCTATGTTTATTTATTGTATACTGTATTGAATAAACTGAAAGCCAAGGGATGCAAACGATGTCGAAGAAACCACAGTCAAAAGATGAAGCACTAGAAGCACTGGACTTCATAGTCAACGTTCTCAAAGAACACGAAAAAGACTTAGACAGGCTGATAAGCGAGTTAGGCACAGTCACCGAGGCACTAGGCGAAACTGGCGAATTAAGCTGCAAAGTGGAAAAAGTAGAAGAAAGGATAAGCGGCTTACAAAATGAAATTAATAGCCTAGTACACTACTTGTCGACTACGCCTACAGAAGCACCTGTTTTGACTCCTGAACAGAAAACCGAACTGGTGCAAGGTAGCATAATGCATGGTCCACCAGTAATTCTGCGATGCAAACAATGGGAAGACTTCCAAACTCTGGCTTTTCAAGCTCAGACCTTGTCTTTCATGTATAAAGACGCAGAGAAAACCTTCCAAGCTGATGCGCTCAAGGGAAACCAGATCATAACGTACAGCGGCGAACTTCCCAAGCTGACAGCGCTTTTAAAGATGTGGCTGTCTAAGCAGTTGGAGGTTCCTGAGAAGAAGATTCTGGAAGGCGTTTTAGCTATAGGTTAAGCGCTCCTTTTTTGCTAAGTATTAATTCATAATACTTATAAGTGTATAATGTCGTAAGTCTTATGACGTGATAGGAGGGCAATTGAGGTTGAAGGCTAAACCCAACAAGCCAACAGAATTTTTCCGTTCTCGAAGCCTTCTCCTTTCTCCTCGATGACGGATTGGCCGTTGGACCGCCAACAAACAATGACAAAAGCCCTCCAACACACAATTACCCACTAAAAGCTGAAAACCATGACACAGAAAAAAAACCTGCACCACCAAGTCAACGAACAAATGACCAAATTCGAAAAAACAATGCAAGAACTCAACCTCCTCAAACGCGTCTCAAAAGACCTGAAAAACTACAGAAAAATGATCAAGCTCAAGAAATACGACTAAATTCCAGCGCTCTCATAAAACTGCACTCCTTATAAATGCACTAAACCTGTAGAACCAACTCTGCCAAACTTCAGATTCTCCCCCAATGTTTTCCTTCTTTTGCTGTTCTTGCCGAAAGATTGAAGTGTTGTGAAGCCTCTATCTTTGTGGAGGTGTAGAGATTATGGTTGTGAAAATTATCCAACTAATCGGCAGTTCAGAAGAGGGCTGGCAAGAGGCAACCCAAAACGCTATTGATGAAGCAGCTAAAACCATTAGAAATATTAAGAGCGTTCATGTAAAACGCTGCACCGCAAAAGTAAGGGAGAACAAGATTGTGGAGTACCGCGCCGTTGTAAACATTGCTTTTATAGTGTCCAGATAAAAAAGCGCGCTTAGTGATTAGCATACATTCCTTCGGTTAAAACTTAAACTAAGCAAGTAGTGCTCCATTTCGTTATTCATTATGTACCTTTTCCGCACTCTCGGCTTCAGGATAGTGGCTGCTGTCACAGTAAGGTTTGTTCTTGGATTTTCCACAGCGACAAAGAGTAACTCGATTGCGCACTTGATAGGTTTTGCCGTTGGCAGATTCAACTGGAATCCCACCGCGTGCCCAAATCGGTCCGCTAACACCCATCGCTGGGTCTTCAATCAAGGCTATTGACTTAGCAAATTTCGGCTCAATTATCTTTCCAGTTCGTTTATCCATAATCACGAGGCGCCCTGAAGGGCAGTTGCATGTTTCTTCTATGGCTATTTGCTTTTTTTCTGGGTCATCTGATCCTGGGACAAGGTTCCATATTCCGCTAGCCCTGTGGCAGAAACGCGCCGAAGCACATAGTTCTTCAATGTCTGCAAGTTTTAACACGGGACCGGCAATCTCTTTAGGCTGGGTGAGGTAGGTTTCTTCGCCTGCTGTTTCGGTTCCGTCAAAACCGACTTTAATGTGAGTTCCATCGCAGAATGGTTTATTCATAGAATGCCCACAGCGACAAAGAGAGCTTTTTTCTTGCGGCGCATATTTTGTGCTTGGTTGCCATTCTGTAGCAGTTCCCTCGGAATCTGCGATAATTATCTGGATTTGAAGAGGAATCTTGCCTGAAATGATGTATGGGCCGTTTTTTGTTACCTTAATCTTAGTCTCGTTTTTCTGCGTCATTGCGTTTTCTTTTTGTGTTTTCATGGCTTAATCAGTTCCTTATGAATAAATAGAGTTTTGGTTAATATCCGTATTATTAAATGATTTTCTTATTGGTTAATTGTTTTGCAAGAGCCTCAAAAAAAAGTTCAACGCGGTCTCGCGTTCTCCCAAAATCGGCAATCGAGGTAATTGTGGTGACCGGAGTCTCTGCTGTAACTTTGACTCTTGCAGTTTTATCGTCCACAGCCATCGCATCGATTATAAGCACAGAGGGATATGACATAAAGCCTCCTTTCGTCTTCGCTTTGATATGGTGCGCTGTATCATCTGCGGTTTCTAGAGTCCATTCTAGGCTGTCGATCGCCTTTGGAACAGTAGCCCACACCTTGTCCAAAGGGTAGTCGATTTCAACCGTTTCTTTCTCTTTCCGTAAATAAGCCATCTTGCGCACTCCTTTCCCTTAAGGGACTTCTGTTTAAACTATTTATGTTTATTTCAAAGGGTTCAAAACATTGTTTTAGAAAAATGCTAAGGAGGGATGAAAGGTGAAGGCAAAGCCCCGTTTGAAGCCTTCCCTTTCTCCATTAATTTATGTTAGCGCGAGCGTTTAATAAAAGGTGTATTTCGATATCGCAATATATCCGATGACGTTTTATATGTGGTTTCAACTTCCAAATCTATGGACTTTATATTGCCTAGTTTTGTCGTATGGAGAGCCTCCTAAACGACTCCACAGAAGCGTTTGGGCTGTTTGTCGCGTTCAAGCTGAACGGATATAACGCAAAACGATGCAGATTGTTTCTGCAGGTTTCAGCGCTTGTCATATTCTTTGCAGTTGGATTCGCTGTGCAGTCCATGACCATCGAGGAGCATCTATGCAATCATGGGCAAGCAACCACAATTCCCGCACATCTAATCGCGAATGACTTCCATATGCTTTTTTGGAACTATCGACGTACAAGCTGGCAAGGTCTGTCAAAACGAAAGTAGTAATGCTGAACACGTTTTTTGCTTTCTCGATACTGCATTTTGCTTTTGATGTTCCTATTCTCCCGATTTTTACGGGAACCAGTCGGTGCTATGTTCTAGAAGGAGCCATTCTATCAGGAAAACTGAGAAGAACAATTTTGTTTTTATAAACAGGCTAATGCTCTCAAATCAATCATGTAAGTCTACTTTGAACTGCAGAATTTTCAAGTTTAAAAAGGATTATTAGCGTGAAATACCCTAATGCCTTTGAGTTGGATGGGGCGTTTGTATGGGCGATCTTGTTGATTGTCCAAAGTGTGGAAAACACGAAAAAGGGGAAGTCCTCAGTATTTTTCGAGAGATGTGGCGAAAAGCAGATTCCCCTTTGCATCGAATGTATTCTTCATGGGAAGAGTTAGAACAGCACGTAGAAATTGAACCAGGAAAGGAATCAAAATTCAAGGTTCAACCATGCCCTAGTTGCGGCGTTAAGCAGAAAATTACAAAACCTTTCGAGGGGTTCTTTCCGTATCAAAACTGTAATTCATGCAAAAACGCTTTCTATGTCAACAAAGACTTGACTGTGAGAAAATTAACAGAAGAAGAAAAGAGAGAAATACCTAAAGCTTGGATTCAAATAGTCGAAGATTTAAACAAGAAAAAGTGTGCAATAGTTTTCAGGTTAGAATAAAAGGAAACAATAGAAGAAGCTGTTGGAAACAGACTGGCTTTATCCTGTTCTTTTGAAAACTGGTCTTAAAGGTGACTTAAAAATGCAATTACGGCTAGAAATCCCGTTGGCACACTACTTGATAAGCCCTATTGTAAACGCCGACGCCTTCACACAATAACTTTTCATAGTAGCCGAAGAACCGCTGATAAAATTGCTCAACAAAATTAATCACAGCTTCAGCAATGTCAATTTTTATTGTTTGCGCAGTTTTCATTGTCCACCACTTCACAGAATCAAAGTGCAAATGCGACGAAAGGTTCTTAAGCGATTGGGCATTCTTCTAAACGGCAAGAAAAAACACCGTAGGCGATGCCTAGGTTTAAGTATTAGCTTGTTTCCTTTAAGGGGAAATATCTGTATCAACTAAAAAAGTTAAAATAGTTGAATGAAGAGGTGAAAAGTATGGAAAACGTTTACGCCGCGATGCTCCTTCATAAGGCAGGAAAAGATATAAATGAAGAAAATGTGACAAGCGTTTTGACAGCGGCAGGAATAACCGTTGACGCAGTACAAGTGAAAGCTCTAGTAGCTTCTCTAAGCGAAGTCAACATCGACGAGGCAATCAAAGCTGCTCCAACAATGATGGCTGCCGCGCCAGCACCAGCAGCAAATGCACCAGCCGCAGAGGAAAAACCAAAAGAAGACAAAAAGAAGAAAGCAGAAGAAGACAAAGCCAAAGAAGACGCAGCGCTAGAAGGTTTAGGCGCCCTATTCGGGTAAAACACCATTTCCTATTTTTTAATTTGTCTCCCCATCTTGCTTATTTTGTTTTCTACCCCTCAACATTTTCCACTGCTCTTAAGCCACTCAACTTTTTCCAAGCCACTACAGGTAGCCATCCCAAAATAATCATTAACGTTCCGGGAAAACCACCTATTTCTCGTTGAAGCAGTGGCTCAAGCAAAGCTAAGACTTCAGGTAGAAAAGCCTCGAAGACAGCGAAAGAGATAGTCATGGCTATAACTGATGCGTATCCCGCTTGTTTTCCGAATTTTTTAGATGTCTGGAGGGCAAGAATTCCTGCGAAAAAGAAGTCGCCTAACCCAAGCCCTCTGAAAAGAACCTCGCCTTCCAATGAAAAAACAAGAGGCACGTTCGGCAAATGGACCAAGACTGGAAGCCCTAGCCCAGTGAATTGCTGGGCTGCTGTAACCATTGTGCCTGTGCCTAAAACTAGAATTATATCCACTACTGTTAGGAGCACTGCAAAAACTAACACGGTTTTCCAAGTGAACAAAGATCCAAGATAAAGAATTATCAATATAGCAAATGTCAAAGCAAAAATGTCCAGTAGCGCCGGAGCCCAAAGAGTTGCTCCTTCATAAACTACGTTGAAGAACACAAACAGCAAAACGAATAAAGCTGGTGGCTGAATTGCGATGTGCAATCTTTCGTGTGCATCTGTCTTTTTTGCGTCGATTACTATTGAACCAAGGGCAAACACTGCCAAGCCATAAAACGCCAGCGCTCTGTAAATTGCCAAGCCATCAGCAAAAGGCTCTATTAGAGCAATAGTTCCCGCAACTAAACTGGCGATAGCGAATCCCAAAGAGAAAATTTGAGCCCTTCGTTTCTTAATGGCTGAAAAAAGATATGAAAAAATGAAGAGAAGCATTGAATACGAGAAAAGAAACACTAACAGGATAACATTTTGAAAAATCCGTCCGGGGTCCAGTATAGAAACGTAGCCGATAACTGAAACCGCCAGAACAATCATCACAACAAGCAGAACAATGTCGCGTGTACGAAGTTCCCTTTCCCTAAAAGTTGTTTTCAATTTTGCTTCAGTTCGTTTGTTCAAAAGCAACGCAACAGTTGAAACGGCTAATAGTGCAAGTGGCATTGCAATGTCAAGAGTCGCCATGAACAGCACATAGCCAAACTAACATTTATTTCTTTATCCTAAATTGTTCTTTAACTGTTTTGACTCAGCAAGCGCTACCAGCCAAACTGCACGTTTAAGATAGCCATCGACACAAAGAGCGCCTCTTCAGTTCTAACAGTTTCTGTTCCCTGCTCAGGAACCATGTTCACCACAAAATCCGCAAAATCATTCAAATCTGCACCTTCATCGCCGACAATCTCATGCAGTCCACGCGCTGGTGCCCCAAAAGCCACAAGCGTACGATTTGACTTGGCCCATTTCTCAGCCATTTTTTCTGCTATGTCTTCAAATTTATCGCCTATCTTGGATGTAGCTATGGTTAAGTCAAATCTTTCGTTTTCCATAAACCTTCTAAAAGAACGATTTTCAATCTTAACCTTGTATCCCCAATAGGAAGGAATTTCATCTTTGCTTGCTGTTTGGACTTCAATGCGTTCACCTGTAGTAACCACTTGCAACGTCAAACGCTTGCCCAACTCCCAATGAGTTTCTCGCATGAGCGCGTGGCGTTCAACGCCGATATCAACAAGGACGCCCTCTTTCGTTTCGGATACGGTAACCCCTTCACGATACTCGCCAACCTTCAGATTCTCAGCTCTTCTGTTCAGTGGGTGATGTGCAGTTCGCAATGGAGGCAAAATGCCAGCATATTGCAACCGCGAGTCTAATTTGAAAAAGCGTTTCCGGAGATACTGAGGCGTTTCCAAATAAGACAGCAGAAGTGCAATCAAATCTGCTTCGTTTTCCTGCTTGACTTTTCCGGCGTTGTCAGGATAAACTATTATTTTATCCACTCTGAAAACGGCTGCAGCTCTTCCAATAAACCCAATTTTTGAGGTTTTCTCGCGCAGATGAGGAGTGTCCGAAATAACAGATGCTGGTATCGCTATCGCAAGTTGCTTTCTGCTCATTCTACAGTGCTCCTTTCAACGAGAAATCGTTCCATGTCTACGCTCAGCTTAAAAGTTAAAAACTGAATATAAAAGTGCGGGTAATCCAATGAGTAAAATGGCAGCCTCAGTCTTGAATGATGCGGGCAAAATAAGCGATATTGATAGGGGCAACATGCTTGAGTTTTGTGTGGACGCCGCAAGACTATACCAAGAAGCCGCAGAGGTAGCTAAAAAAATCTCGTTGAGTTATTCGAATTTTGAAAACATAATTGTTGCGGGCATGGGTGGCTCCGCAATTGGAGGCGAAATGCTGAAAGACTGGGCTCGCGACAAGGCGCAGTTACCAATAGAAGTCAGCAGAGCTTATTCGTTACCATCTTACGCAAACGAGCGCAGTCTTGTGTTAGTCATGAGCTATTCTGGGGAGACAGAGGAGTCACTCAGCTCTTTCCTTAATGCTATGAAAAGACGTTGCATGGTTTTCTGTATAAGTTCTGGAGGCAGATTGCTGGAGTTTGCTGAAAAGCTGAATGCGCCATATCTGCGTGTTCCTTCAGCTATGCCACCACGTGCGGCTCTTCCCTACATGGTTGTTTCTCTGCTCAAGTCGCTGGAGAAAACAGGGGTTGTTTCGAGCATTTCGGAGGAGCTTTCGGAGGCGACACAGTTGTTAGGGCGCGTTGCCCGTGAGAATGCGCCTGAAAAGCCTATTAAGAATAATTTTGCTAAAATGCTAGCTTCGGGAATCAACGGGAGTGTCCCTGTGGTTTACGGGTTTGGTTTATACCGCAGCGTGGCACAGCGTTTTAAGCAGCAGTTCAATGAAAATAGCAAAGTGCCTTCTAAGTGGGAGATTTTCTCCGAACTGAACCATAATGAGATTGTAGGTTGGGAAAAGGCTGAAGAACTAGCGAAATGTTTTTCCATAATTTTCATAAGAGACAAAGCCGAGCCTACCGAAATTCGCAGTAGAATCGAAACAACAAAAACCCTCATATCTCCTTATTCGAAGACGTTCGAAGTGTGGAGTCGAGGCAAAAGCGCTCTTGCGAGGATGTTGTCAACCGTTTGCGTCGGCGATTTCACAAGCGTTTATTTGGCGATCCTACGTGGAGTGGATCCAACCCTTGTGGAGACTATAAACCTGCTGAAGCAGAAAATGAAGCAGAGAGGAACAAAAGATAAGATAATTCGTGAACTGGAACTATTGGCCGCGTCACGTTGAAGTGTTTTCTTTGATGAATGAGGTGAAGGATTTTTCTGCATCTTCAAGTGACAACATTTGGGGTGCTCGTTTGAAGGCGTATGCGCAGAGTGGAACTAATGCCCCCTTGAGCTTCTTGTTTAATGCTATTTTTGTTGCTCTCACCACGTCGAAAAGGACTGAACCCGCGTTTGGTGCGTCGACGGTGCTGAATTTCATGTCTATTTGCATAGGGGCATTGCAGAAGTAGGTGCCACTCACCCAGAAGTAGCTGTCGCGTTTGTTTTGGAGGAAGTCTACATAGTCGGTTGAGCCTGCTACTATTTCCGCTTTGTACGGAAGTGCAGAGGCTACTGACTGGGTTTTTATGGTGCGCTTGGTTTCACGTGTGCGGTCTAGCGTGTCGAGCGATTCTGTTCCTCCGCCGACATCTAGCTGGTAGGTTTCTGTAATTTTTACGCCGTTGTTCGATAGGAGTTTGAGCAAAGTCTTGTGGAGTGCTGTTGAGCCAACTTGATCGACCAAATCGTCACCTGCGAGTGGCAGTTTTGCGTTTTCGAATTTTTTTGCCCATTCGGCGTCGCTTGCTATGAAGGTTGGTGTGGCGTTTATAAAGGCGCAGTTTGCGTTTAAGGCTTGTTCCGCGTAATAGCGTGAGGCGTTTGTTGCTCCGCTTGGGATTAGGTTTATGAGTATCTCGGCGTTTGTTTGGCGGAGTATTTGTGCCAAGTTTGCGTTAGGGTCTGTGCTGGGTTGGATTATGGCTTGGGCGCTTTTTCCGATGCCGTCCATTTGTGGTCCGTTTTGAACGGTTATTTCTGTTGATGGAATGTCTGTGACTCTTGGGGCGTTGTTGGGCTGGGCGAATATGGCTTCGGCTAAGTCTTTTCCGACTTTTCTTTTATCTATGTCGAATGCAGCCACGACTTGGATGTCGCTGGGTTTGTATCTTCCTAGCTGTGGGTTGCGTAGTCCAACTGGGTTTTCTGTGAACATGCTGTAATAGTATAATCCTTGAACGAAGGCTGAGGCGCAGTTTCCCACACCTGCTAATGCAACTTTAATTTTTGGCATTTGTGCCACCTTGTTTAAGGTTTTCTTATCTGCGTTGCCCTTATAAAAACCATCGCTGCATATTTGTTGGAAACTGCTTGAACTATTTCGCTATAGGCATACTATAAAGCCTTCATTTTAGTGAACGTATTTAGTCCCAAGAGAAGCGTCGTCGGGTAGACCTCTCGATATGCTTCTGGATTGTTGACTGCTAGGCTAACAAACATACTTGGTTGTTTTTTTGCGCTTTTTGTGAGTGGGTGGCTAGGTGCTGACAAAATGGGAAGTTTTTCTATAAGTAAGTTCTAAAAAATTAACTCATAAGGCATTTAAGGAGGTAATTTACAACCTTGTGTAAGAGATGAAACACGTGGTCTCCAAGGTTATGGTTATTTTGGAGTTGCTTAACGATGGAAAATGGCATGTGATAGAGGAGCTACTGTTTAGTTCGGGGCTAAGTGAACCAAAGTTTCAAGAGATCACGAGGTTTCTGACTAAGTACAGCTTTATCATGGTTGATGAGGAAAATAAAAGGGTAAAAGTTAACAGTGATTTTCGAAGGTTGCTGGTTCAGCCTGTTACTTAACGGTTGATGAAGCTGAAAGAACTTCTGCTATTCTTTCAGGAAAAAAGAGTTTCGGGGCGGTTAGGGTGAAATTTGTTTTAGTATGTCAGCGTGGTCAGCGTTTCTTTCCATAAATATGCTGATTTTGTTTCCTTGGATTTTCGTACAGAGTGCTTTGCTTTCTTTGCCTTCGATAAGGATGTTCTCAACATCGCCTAGGTCGAACTGGTCTGAAATTTCTTGGCTGGAATCCATTACTTGGTATGAGAAGATAGCGTATTCTGCGAGTTTTTCTGGTTTGTTAAGGTCTATTGTGGCTGAGGTTTTGCTTCTTATTATGTAGCCTATTACGTCTTTGTCTTTGCGGATTTCTGCGAGTTTGTCGCTCAGATCTTTGAAGGTTTGGTCGTCCTCGGAACTGGCGGCGATTTCGCCTTCGTCAACAACTATCGCTGTTTCGGTTTCTTGGCTTTGTTTTTTCTTAACCATTGTTTGTTCACTTCTCTTATTCAACTATGGGTTTGACGGTGACGAGCTCGCCTTGTTGGGTTTCTAAGGTGAGCTGGATCTTTTCTGGCATTTTGACTATGCCTTTTCCTGCGTCTTTTGATTTTTTGATTTTTTTAAATTTGCAACGGATTGTTTTTCCATTTAGAGCTTCGACTTCGACTTCTTTGATTTTATTGTCGCCGTAGAGTTCGCTCCACTGATTTATGACTTCTTGGTCGACGCGTACTGTGTCTGAGGGAACTAGTAATCCGCCGAGGTTTTCGACTATGAGCTGCGTTACTGGGGGTTCTGGAAGCAAAGGAGCAGTATCGATTTCGTCTTCTAACTCGTCGACCTGTTCTGTTTCTTCTAGTTCAGTTGTTGCAGTTTCTTCCTCAATCTCGTCGGGATGGTAGGTTTCGATTTCTTCAGCTTCATCAATTTCGTCAATTGCTTTTTCTTCGATAGCTTCGTTGGCGTCGATTGCTCCTTCAGTGGCTTCATCTTTGTCATCCTCTTCAGGTTCGGCTTCTTCAGTCATGACAGCCTCGCTTTCTATGGAGGCAGGCTGAATTTTTTCTGCTAATCTAATAGCTATGGGGATTAGAATTCGGGTTAGGGTGTTAACATATTTTTCATCTGCCTTTTTTGACGAGACTGTTGTTAAGTAGAAGTCCTTTGTGGCGGCGATGCTGACTTTGCCTTCAGTGCTTTGGATTTTTATTTTTTCTACGTCGCCTATGGCTTCTGCCCTTTCGGTTAGGGCATCGAAGGCTTTTATTGTGTGATTCGCGATGTTTTCCTTTGTGTTTTTGTCTTTGGCTATGAGCTTTCCTTTTTTAAATATTAAGTTGCTAATTACCTCTGGACAGGCGTTTTGGATTTCGTCAAGTGTGCTTTCTAATGCGAATGCGTATACTTGTTCACTCATGATTTATTATCTCCTGCTTTTGATGTTTTCAAAGCATTGCTCATTTATGAGATTTTGAAAAGTATTCTTTCTGGGACTCCCTCGCTTTCAACCACCAGGTATTTTAAGCCCTCAGTGTCGCCGAGTTGGTCTAGCCACTTTAGTGCTTCACGAGCTTTCTGCAGGACTAGTAGGCGTTCTTGGTGGCTGCGTACAACGGATTCTATGGCTGTTAATTCGTGAAAGGGATTCGCATCTAAAACTATGTTAAGGTTGCCTACGCTGATTTCGCCCAAGCTTTCGCCGGATGTTTTTGATTTACCTGCAAGTTTCATAACGACTTCGCGGATCTTTTTTGATTTTTCCGCCAAGTTTCTGATTTCATCTAGTCGACGTAGGTATTCGCCTAAAGTACTTTTCGTATTGGATATGTCTTTATCCAGTGTTTCGGCTATTTCTTCGGCTGATTCATATTCTTTTATTTGTACTACCATTTTTTTGCACCTCCAGAGAGGAAACAATAGAAAGGGAGATTAGAGTGCTTGTTTCACCCTACCCCTTTATTTTCTGCTAACAATTGGGAAATTTTAGTTTGCTGTTGCTTGGTATGAGCCAACTACTTGTCCGCTGTTGTCGTATAAGTCGATCTTGTATGGATTTCCAGCTGCATGGGGCCATGTTATTGTGAATTCTTCGTTTAGACCTGATGGAATAGTGGGATCGCCAGTAGCAACAAAGGCAGCATTATCATTATTGACTTTGACTAACTGAACTGTCACGTCATTTGTTCCAGAGTTCTTGACTTGAATAACAATTGATCCGGGTGTACTAAAGTCGATATCAGTTACCGTCAATGAAGAGGATCCCATGAATCCGACTGTTAGGGCTCCCATCCATGCGGCTACTGCGATGCTGACTGCGACTGTGACTGCGATGAGTATAATTGATGCGACTACGGGGCTCAAGGCTTTTGCGTTCTTTCTCATTTTTCTTAAAGTTTTCATTTCTCTTTCTATCCCTCCTTTTGGGATTGATGAGTATGTTAGAGAGGCAATGCCATTTAAATCTTACGACTTAATACACAATATTAATCATGTGTAAAACAAAACAACACAAAAAGCAAAAACATAGAAACGGCTATTAAAAAACAAAGGTTGAAAACTGAAGAGTACAACAGTTGAGCGAAAACATATCGCATAGAGCTTAGACAGCAACTTCATCAAAGAAGCCGAGAAGAAGCTCTGCGACCTTCTCACCCAACTCCGTAATTACATAATACTTCTTTAAGGGATCAATGCGCTGACTCTTAGCCAATCCCAGCTGCTCAATCTCAATCATCCTCGACCGAAACGTACCATCACTAAGCGTTAACTTGTTTTTGCGCATGAAATCCTTCGCTTCCTTCCACTTTCCACGTTTAAGATGAAGCAGAAAGATACAATCTATCGCATGATCCTTCTCCAGCATCGCTTTGATTGCTGATAACTTCTCGTCAGTCAAGATTCGCTTTATCTTCTCCTCTTCTCCATTTTTCTTCATAACCACCAATCACACCTATTTTTATATTCTGAATATAGCAGAATACCTTTAAAAGATTTAACCTATATTACGATTTATGACACATTTCTGAAGTATTATAGGTTAATATCGGCAGTCATTTCTGTTTTTGATATAACATTATTCACCAAAGTTAAGAGCAAAGCCAGCAAACTTTGTTAAAGACCCAAACCTCAGGGGACAGTTTTATAAATTATCCACTGAATACTAATTAAAGGTGACAATAATGCTGTACACTACGGATATAGTTCAAATGTTTTCCGACATGGTTGGAGACATAGTTGCTGCCATCCCATCAGTCCTCGCCGCAATCGTCGTAATCCTAATCGGCTACGCAATCGGAATAGTCGTTGGCAACGCCGTCAACAAACTCGTTGAAAGGCTGGGTATTGAAAGGAACTTTGACAAAACCATGACGGGACAAGCTTTCAAAAACGCTGGTTTAGACCTATCCAACTTCATCGGAGGAGTAATCAAAGCATTCATAACAATACTGGCAATAATCGTCGCCATACAAATCCTCAATGTAGGCGGCACAATCGGCATCTATCTAACCACCATAGCAGACTTCTTACCTAGGCTTCTTGGCGGAATCCTCATAATAGTTTTCGGCACAGTACTCGTCGACTTCCTAGCGTCGTTCATCGGCAGAATGATAAGACCGATGTTCCCCGAAGCTAAAGGCGAAATCGCAGACATGCTCAAAAACCTGCTAATGATCGGCTTGATAGCCTTCGTTCTGCTACTAGCACTCGACCTCATGCTACTCTCAGGCGACCTCATATACCCGCTCATACTGGGTTTCGTGCTAATCGGCGCGGGCATAGCACTAACAGATGGACTTATAAAATCAATAATTGACGATCACCCAGAATTCAAAGGAGTCGCAGGATACGCAAAATTCGTCCTCTACAGTATCTTCCTAATCGTAGGTGCAGGAGCAATATTCGCAACCTTCACAGGCGTAACCAACATAATCGCAAATATTTCATATGCTTTCGCAATAGCACTCGCAATAATGCTGATCCCAATCGCTTACGCTATGGCAAAGAAAATTTCCAAAGAAACAACCTAATCAGTTGTTTCACCAAACACCCCTTTCTTTTTGGCTAATGACCGAATAAGATGCCAATTAAATCTATTTCCAGCAGTATTAGAACAATTGTTAATATGACGAGGGCTACGG